>Ga0228710_1000839_pt1 | contig 42862 bp, 21 predicted proteins | sample MedpolnodulmetaG_FD_177995 | JGI IMG/M metagenome (GOLD analysis project Ga0228710, IMG submission 177995) | Root nodule microbial communities from Medicago polymorpha collected in Santa Monica, California, United States - pink nodules | ecosystem: Host-associated > Plants > Roots > Nodule... | reverse complement strand
ATTATTATGTAGCTTGAAGGAAAAATTTTACAATTGAAAGTTCTATGAAGAATTATAGTATCAGATTTTTTAGAAGTTGTGTTAATGTTGGGAGATTGATATTGAAGGATTTTGGAATAGGACTTTTTGGATCTTTAATCCATAAATAATAAAACACTTTTAAAAAAAATGATGCACCAATCTATATTGTCTTTGATTTTCAACCCAAAGCAATACCACATGTATATTTTCTTGAACATAAAAGCTTTTAAAATCATAATTTCACTCGAGGCATATTTGTTTGATGAATTTGTTGTTATTCTCCTTTTTGTCATTTTAGCTTCAATGTTTACTCCTTGCTGCACTTCACACCCACATCACTTAGTAAGTTCATTAATACTTAGGATGCTCAATAAATTATTTCTCTTGCTCAATAAATTGGTATCGGTACTGCAGAGGTGGTGCTTGTGCATATAGAAATTTGATTAGTTTTATCATGAATAACAACTAAGCAAATTTATGCAGGCGACAATGTATTAGTTCAGCAGATACGTAAGTCATAAAATGGATGGAAATTGTGCAGGCCTATATCTTGCTAAGACAAACACTAATTTTTTTGTAGAGATAAGAACCATTTTGTAGATTATGATTGATGAAAAATGATTTGTGTCTCATAAAAGTTTTTTTTATTTTTTAGCTGAGATGCGACTAAGAGATTATGGTGGATGTTAAAGTTACTTATTGGATAAATAAAAGCCATTTGGTAGATGTTAGAATCTTTGATAGATGAATTAAATAGTAGTCATTTGAACATTAGTTAACAAAAATCTTAGACAAGGGCTATAATTCTATTATAAATCATTTTAATTCATTCTTTATGATACATTCTTGATTCTTTTTGATGTCTTATTCATAAGTACACATTGATATTCCATTTTGCACACTAGGTTAGTTTGTTGGTATGTTATGTCCGCATATTTCATGTAGTTGTATTTGTTATTGATTTCTCTTATAATTCTAAATTTGGTGTTGCGTCTGACTGAGAAGGAACCAAACAAATGATGAATGGTGTTAATTTCAATGGGGATAAAACAATATTTTTTCTAAGGAATGGGGCTAAATCAATTAGCTGTGTATTAAGCATTTAAAGGAATTAGGATGGTATGAAATTTTATATGTACTATTTATTTAACATCAACTTTTTTTTTATGATATAATATATCCTATATATTATGATGAATATGACCCATGCGACGCACGGGTCAATGATCTAGTTATAAGTTAAAACCAAATCGAAGCATCTTTTTTTTTAGGGGATGTACTCGATTTAATTTTTTTCAAATAACTTTACAAAACATTTCATGATGCATGATAAATAGAACCAACTTTATTTAAGATTAAAGTATTCCACCCACTACAACATGCCTAACACTACTAACTTAATGCTTGAAAATAGAATGAATACAACGTGAACAAAAAAGCATAATTAATCATATAATTTTGGTATAAAAATATTCAAGCTTATTTAGATTATTTTACTAGTAATCACGTTAAATCCACTATAACAATACTTGCATTCTATTTTTGCGTGCAAAGATATTGGTCTAGTGAGAGAAACTCTAACTTCTCTCTAAATTTTCTTTCTCCTTCGTTCATCGAGGAAGGGTGGTTTTAGGTCATCTTTTGACCTAAAATCACCTCTCTACATCTTTTTCCCCTTTTCTTTCAATCTAAATAAGTGGTTTTCACATCTATCAAGTTTTTTCTTTTGTGTTTCTTTTGATTTCGTCGTCTAAGTGCGGCGTTGTGTTGTTCGCCGTCTTGTGCAGCATTTGATTTTGCGGCTTGTGTTTATTCAGTTCCTATTGAAAGATCTACATCAGTCAATTACAAATTCAACCAATGATTTGGACGTCAACGTTGCAGATCCAGAAGCATGAGTATATCGATGACTTAGGTTTTATCATATTATTTGTAGGCATTTTGTCGTTGTATGCTATTAACTTGGGTGTTGTGAGTTTGTTCGCAGATTCACCCTTTACGTTTTTAGCGATGTTTGTATCTGATGTACTCTATCGATTTAAATGAATGAATATCATTTTGTTTCTGTCAAAAAAAAAAACAATACTTGCATTCTCTTCCCTCTTTTCCTTTGAATATACTTCATCCGGTCTCAAATATAAGAAAAGATTCATTTGTTAGGTTCATTTTCATAATTAATGTATCTGATTTACAATATAGACCAGATACATTAACTACTCAATGAACCTAAAAATAGAATCTTTTCTTATATTTGAGACCGGAGGGAGTAGGTACCTATCAAACAAGCAGGATGTTGGATCCTAGAAGTTACCTACGGAGCAAGGTAGTTTCAGACATTGACCTTAACCGAGTACCTGCGGCTGATGAGAATATGTCTGGTGAGCAGGAGACACAGTTGGGGCATGACCTACAGACACTTGCACTATTTCCTATGGAGGTCATTGATGATGATTTTATTGAAATTTCTACCGGGGCTTTTGCTGAGGCAAAAAGAAATTCTAGAAGAAATCGTTGGAAGACCATTTATGACGTTGCAGATTTAGAAGATGAGCAACCTCCAAAGAAACTTGTCTTCAGTTGTCTTAGCATCAACTTGAAGAACTGGCGTCGAGTGTGCTACATTCAAAAAAGACAAATGTGAAACAACTTTATAAGGGGTTTCTCCCAACAACTGATTGAGAACTTATATGGGAAAGTGACAAACATTGTAGTTAGAAGATTATCATAACAGTGCAGAGTTTCCCATATATGCTCACAATCAGTTGTTGGGTGAAACGCTTATAAGTTGTTTCACATTCGTCTTTTTTTTCTTCCATGTAGGACATTTAGCCCGAGCATGATAGCAGCATTGATACGACTCTAGCAAAAAATATGGCCACACCTTGTCGTCATTTCTTCAATGAAAGGGTTGATGCATATAGGACAGCTGAAGACAAGTTTCTTTCTAGGTTGCTCATCTTTTAAATCTACATCATCAGTTCTCCAAGGATTTCTTCTAAAATTTCTTTTTGCATTAGCGACAACCCTTACGGAAATTGCAATAGCATCACATCAATGACATCCACAGGAAATAGTAGAAGTGTATGTAAATCATGCCCCAGCTAAATTTGAATTGAAGGCCCCTGCTGCTCACCAGACTGATTCTCAAAAAATAAAATTCTCGTCAGCTGCAGGTACTAGGTTAAGGTGAATGACAGAAACTGCCATGCTCGCAATTAACTTATGCACTTGTTTGATAGTAACTTATATTGGAAGCTATATTCAAAGGAAAAAAGAAAAGAGGGAAGAGAGTGAAAGTATTTTTATAGTCAATTTAGTGGGATTACTAGTAAAACAATCTAAACAAGATTGAAATTTAATTTTTTATACCAAAATAGACAAAGCATCATCATATTAAAATCTACAAAATAAACGATGGAAAACACTAAATTTATAGAGGATGTACTCAATTTATTTATTAATTTTTTTGCAAATAACTTTACAAAACATCTATTGCTGGATGATAAAATGATAGACAAACCCAATTTTATTTAAGATAAAGTATTCCAACCAACCACAACATGCCAAACACAATCAAATTACTGCTTAAAAATAGAATGAATACGTCAACAAGAAAGCATAATTAATCATACAATTTTGGTTAAAAATTTCAATCTTGTTTAGATTTTTTTACTAGTAATCACATTAATTCCACTATAACAATGCTTGCATTCTCTTCCCTCTTTTCCTTTGAATATAGGTTCCAATATGAGTACCTAACAAACAAGCAGGATGTTGGATGCTAGAAATTACCTACAAAACAAGGCAGTTTCGGACATTGACCTTAACCGAGTACCTTTGGATGAGAATTTGATTGTTGAGAATCTGTCTGGCAGAAGGGGGCCTTCGATTTAGACTCGGTTGGAGCATGACTTGCAGACACTTGAACTATTTTCTATGGAGGTCATTGATGATGATGTTATTGAAATTTTTAACAGGGTTTTTGCTGAGGCAAAAATAAATTCTAGAAGAAATCGTTGGAGGACCATTGATGTAGATTTAGAAGAAGAACAGCCTCCAAAGAAATTTTTGTCTCCCATTGTCTTACATGCATCAACTTGAAGAAATGACGACAAGTGTGGCCTTTACAAGAACTGTATCAACTTTATAGGGGGTTTCTCCAAACAACTGATTGAGAGCTTATATGGGAAAGTGAACAAACATTGCATTTAGAAGATTCTCGTAATAGTGCAGAGTTTCCCATATATGCTCACAATCAGTTGTTGGGGGAAACACCTTATAAGTTGTTTCACATTTGTCTTTTTTTTTTTTTTGAATGTAGGACATTTAGCCCGAGCCTCGATAGCAGCATTGATACAAGCCTAGCAAAAAATATGGCCACACCATGTCGTCATTTCTTCAATGAAAGGGTTGTTGCATATATGACAGCGGAAGACACTTTCTTTGGAGGGTTACTCTTTTTCTAAATCTACATCATCAGTCCTCCAACGATTTCTTCTTAAATTTATTTTTGCATCAGCAAACGTGACGAAAATTTCAATAATATCAAATCAATGACATCCACAGAAAATAGTGGAAGTGTATGCAGATCATACTCTAACTGAATTTGAATCGAAGACGCTGCTGCTCACCAGACTTATTAACAAAAAAAAATTATATTCTCGCCAGCCACAGATACTAGGTTAAAGTCAATGACCGTAACTGCCATGCTCCCAAGTAACTTCCACTTGTTTGATAGATATTTATATTGGAACCTATATTCAAAAGAGGGAAGAGAATGAAAGAATTGTCATAGTCATTCTAGTGTAATTACTGGTAAAACAATCTTAACACGATTCCTTCAAAAAATAATCTAAACACGATTGAATTTTTTTAAACCATGGAAGAGCAAGCATCATTATATTATAATAATCTACGATAAACGATGGAAAACACCAAATCTATGGTAGATGCACTCATTTCTTTTTCTTTTTTTTTGCAAATAACTTTAAAAAACATCCGTTGCTGCATGATAGATAGACCCAACTTTACGATAAAGTATTCCAACTACAACATGCCAAACACAATCAAATTACTACACTTGAAAATAGAATGAATACAACGTGAACAGGAAGTTTCTTATGATACTTTGTAAACATGTGGCTTAAACTATCCATACATTGTTATCGCAAAGAAAACAAAAAACTATCCATACAGATATTGAAAGTTTCTTATGATCAAAGCACACATAGATATTAGAGTTTAAACGGTGTAAGGTAGCAGAACACCTTATGGTTTTATTATATTGAAACCTGATGGTTTTTTTTGGAGCTGCGACGCATCTCTTCCTCGACGAGACGGTCGACTTTGAGCGCGGGAAGGTCTGCTCTGCTTCCATATTCTCACATCGTTACCGACTTTATTTGCCCTAGTCGCGGGAGTGAGTGTCCTCTTTAGCGGCGGCTGTTCTGCTGCTTGTTTTTGGTATTTAATAGCCTCTTCGTTATGATTACTTTTTGGGTTGAATATAAATCGGGCCCGTGAGGATTCTCTCTATTTGCTTAAAATAAACACAGAATGTTATTTGATGAGAGATGCAAAAAGAAAAATATGTAATGGATTCTATCATTTAGTTGATCTTATCCTTATTAATTATTTACATTTTTTAAAATTTTATTGTTTATTTATCTCTTCATATAGAAGTAGAGAAAGTAAAAAATAGAGATGATTCTAACGGGTGTATTGGATCATGATTCTAAGGGATTTTAAAAGATTTTTTTATCATGAAAAAGTTTTGTGGTATTCAATCAAGACTCTTTTCAATTTAAAAAAAATCTTGTGTTATTCAATCAAGATTTTTTGTCATCTAAAAAAAGTTTATGGTATTCAATCAAGACTCTTAATCACTTAAAAAAAGTCTAGTGGTATTCAAAATCATTCAAATTTGGAAGGATTGTTTAATAAATCAGATTTTGATGGATTTTGTGGGATTGTCTAGTGAAATTTTAGCATGAAAAAGTCTTTCATGAAAACATGAGATTTCTTAGGATTGTTTTTTTTCTTTTAAAATTTTGCTATCTCTCCCTCTCTCTCTCTCTCTCTCTTACTCTCTCTCTCCCCCCCCCTCTCTCTCTCTCTCTCTCTCTAGCTCTCCCGTAAAGAATAAAGTAAAATAAATAAGAGTTTTTATTGAGATTTTTTGAAATAGAGTGTGTTATGATTTTTTTCAATTATTTCTTAAAATTCATAAAATCTGTTGAATTCTCTTGAAATCCATAAAATCATTTTAAATCCTTTAAAATCTTATAAATTAAATCCATTGAAATCCTTAACAGTCTTTTAAAATCTTCAAAGTCATCAAAATCCTGCAAAGTCTTTTAAAATCCTCAAGATTTTTTCAAACAAAAATTGTCCTTTAAAATCCTAATCCAATACACCCTCCTTATTTAATGATTCTTACAAAGGTATTTGATGAAGTAATGAGTGCTTATTATATATTATCACTAACAAATATTAATAAATGTTTTGTACACTCGAGATTTACTTAACCACTCTTTTAAATTGACCACTATTGTGGAAGGTAAAAGTCTATTTGTGAGATTCGCGGGAGAGGATTAGAGGGGAAAAGATAGAAAAATCTTCCTTTTTTTTAAAGGAAATTCCATCTTTTTTGAGAAAGGGAGTTTGTTTGTAGATAATGATAATCAAAGGTTAATAAAAAATATTTTTTTAGTAAAATTTTAAGAGAATTATAGCAACATTTTTTTGAAAATTATAGCAACATAGATTGTGTTTAAAGACCTTATGTATACCCTTTAAAACCCTTCAAAATCGTCCACTAATACATTTTATTTTAGAATTTGAATTAGGAAGAAAAAATAAACCTTCAAGGTTCTTCCCTCACAAAGATCTTTATTCTTTCCACTTTTTCCTTCTTTTTTTCCCAAGTCATCCCACCCACATAAGACCCTAAAAGTACACATGTCAATAGTAGGAAATAGGCATGTAAAAGGAGCTCACACTAGTGGGTATCATTTTGAAGCCAACTCAATCTTGATGAAGAAAATCTGCTCTGAAAAACGGCGGAGTTCGTATTTTCCACGTTTTTCATGACTCGTCATACTTTTTTTTAACAGAAAAGAAAAGGTATTTAAATATCAATTTGGGTAATAATTAAGGAAAAAGGTATTTAACTTAATTTTAGATAACACTTTCGTCCTTTATCTTTTTCTGTCACAATTTAGTCCTTTATGATATAAAATGATAATATTTTATCATTTTTTATATTTTTTCAATGAAATTTGATTTTCTAGGCTTGTATGATGAAGATTTGCGTTTGTCTATGAGATTGATGATTTTTTTTGGAGTTTTTGATTTTTTTTTCGTAAAAAAGGATAACTATGTTGTTATTTTATAAAATAAAGGACTATATTGTTACAAAAAAAAATATAAAGAACGAAAGTGTTACCTAAAATTAAGTTAAGGGACTAATTATGTAATTTTGCTTAAAAAAATATCAATTTTGGATTCTTGAATATTTTTTTATAAAAGAAAAAGAAACTAATATGTTTAACATATTAATGCATAAAAATGTCTTTGATAAAATAGTTACCGTTCAAAAACTTCAATGGAAATACTTAAAAAAAAAAAAAAAAACAAAAAAAAAAAACTAATAAAAGCATCATTGATAAAATAGTTACAATTCAAAAACATTAATGCAAAAAGTTGAACCGTAACTATTTTATCAACGGCGGTGCTTTTATGTATTTGACAACCGGTTTGATCATTTATTCCATTAACAATGATTCTTATTTCCACTAAGTGGAATTAAAAAAAAAGTTAATGAAAGAAGAACATAATAATTAAAGAAAATAATGATTGTTAGGATCACATGTTAGGCTTAATTTGCTCCAACTATTTACGTATCTTTGATGCAAATAAGATGAACATTGAATCCCTGTTAAGGTACTTTAATTTTTCTCTACCTTTGGTAAACCCCGTACCAGTTGCTGATCTTTGGCACAAGGATGTTCCTCTGAAGGTGGTTATGTTCGCTTGGCGGTTATTTTGAGACAGGTTGCCCACAAAAGAAAATTTATATCATCGTGGTGTCCTGGATAGAGATTCTATATTGTGTGCGGGGGGATGTGATTTGGTTGAATCCTCTCAGCACCTATTTTTACACTGTAATATTTTTGGTTTTGTCTGGCATCTCATATATAGGTGGCTCAGTATTTCTGCGGTCGTACCTTCACAGGTGTCGGCTCATTTTACTCAATTTAGTGTCAGTGGCGGTATTGGCAACAAGCGTCGTTCGATTACACAGGTCATCTGGTTTGCAACGGTTTGGGAAATTTGGAAAGAAAGAAACAACCAATTGTTTAATGATAAACAAGGCACGGTAGCTCAGGTAGTCGATAGGATTAAGTCTCTTACATTTAGGTGGTTGAAGGCGAAATATGTCACTCTTCCCTTCAATTATCATGGTTGGTGGCTTAGTCCGTTTACTATGTTGGGTATCGGCTAATTGCTTATTCTTTTTAGTTTCTTGTTCTTGTAAATATTGTTTGTGACTTGAGACTTTGTTGTCTTCCTTTGTACATCTTGTGCTAGGAAAGACACTTTGGTTTAATATTATACATCATTTTAGCTTCTTCAAAAAAAGGTACTTTAATTTTTTTTAATGTTATTTGCACAAACACAACAAACTTATCATTTAATAGTTCGTTTATGTTGCATCTGTTGCATGTAACACCCTAAATAATTAATTTGGAATAACATTTAATAGTGTTTTATAAATATGATTTTCGATAACTTGAAAATTAGATTTAAAATACACAGTAATTAAAAAATTTCCATAATCATAAGGACAAAATGCATTATTCAAAAAATACATGAAAATAATTCATTTCTACATGACATGGAAAACATTATAAGGCCTTGATATGTTCGAGAACAGATTTTAAGGATGAATCAATTATGATACCCATACGAGGGAGGATTGGTATGGTGGAGAAGATGCTCCGATGAGTTTTTCGATGACGGTTACGATGGGGGATGACGATACCTACAAATTTGACACACACTCTAACGTCCAAATCATTATTTGTTCGAGAGAGGAAAAAGTGTTCAAAGTTTAACTTTGAGATTATTAATTTGTGTGAAGTTACTGTGTACCTGGAAAGGCAGAGATGCCATGCTTATAGACATATGGGATCAATAATGATTGTTGGATGATAAGACCGTAGGAGAGGTCGCCATAGGACCGCGTTTCGTGCTGTGCTAAGTCAGATTGCTTTGTGTGAGCACCCTAGGATCCGTTATGCCCTTCTACCGATCTTAGATATGTGTGATGACTCGTTATTGGACCGTTGTAAACCTGAGGACCGGTCCGGAACTTGCCTATGTAAGAATATAATTCTTTGTTTTTCATTGATATCAATTGTGAACAATATACAACTATTGTTGATTCTATTTTGAAAACAAATTGATTGCTAATCAATATAATTCATGACTAATGAATTGCTAATGAATATTTACAAGTCGAACATATAATGAATATAGACATATTCTAATAGCCTAATCTTCAATAACTAATGTTGCATCTTTTACATGCTAAATGTTTTTATTGAAAAAAATAATAAAACTAATTGGGATGAGATTATATCTCAATGTGTTCTTGATCTAAATCAAAAGTAATCCTCTTCTCTCAATTACTATTACACTTATACATCATTATGACAATTGACAAATACAAATTTGATGAAATTGTGAAACACACAATATTACTTTGTAAGTATTTTTCATTTATTTTGGTTCTTAGTTTACAAATGTTAGACAATTTAGTCTCTTAAGTTACAAATATCAAACACCAATAAAAAGATTATAAATGTCTAACTTTTGCAATTTAATGGACCAAAATGTCAAATGTTTGAAACTTACAGAATTAAATGATCTGCATGGGTCAAATTCAGTTTAACACCAAATCTCAATCACCTATTTTATTTAATCAAAAGGTTCGCAATTGTTTGTTGAATTAAGTCACGTGTTATCTTTCCCAGACTCTCTTAACAAGCACACTCGTCGTCTTTCTGTTAACGCTGCTAATGAGTGGATATAGCGGTGGGTAAAAAAATCCATAAGCAAGGAAAGAGAATCATGACATGATGATATGCTTTCAAATTAGGTTTTAGTGATTGCAAGTAAAGATGCTCACGAAATTAAAACTCACATGAGTTGAGATAGAAAACAATTACTATTGTGCTCATTAGCTTAACTCAACTGATAGAGACAGTGCATAATATACATAAGGTTTGAGGTTCGAACCTAACACACCAACAAAAAAAGAAAACAATTACTAGCCTTTAATTTAAAAATTAGAGGGTTGGAATTTAGTGTCAAACTCGATTGACATTTAATGTCAAACTAAAGTTTTATATCAGATATGAACGGATCCTAATTATTTAACATTTGAAACTTGAAATACTAAATTGAAATTGAAATTGTAACAAAAAAATTATACTAAATTGAAATGAAAAAAAATTAACGCATTAAAGTGAAATCTAAAAATAATTTATTTTTTTGTTACAGAAATCTAAAAATAATTTAAATGTACAAAGATATATATAATTTAGCTTTAATTCAAATGAGTGAATCACCAATTTAATGATCAAAATTTTAACGGATAATCATTTTCATCTCAAATTTTTCAAATTAGTTCGAATAGATATGAAATTGACAAAATTATCGCTCCGTTAATGGCATATGCAACGCGTCCGGATCCTCTCCATTTTCAAAGGAAATGCGGATCGACATTTCATTGCCTTGGGGAACGACACATGGCGTAAGTTGTAACCAACGGCAGGGATTTATTCTTTCTTTAAAACCAATTAAATTAATAAATATTAAGAGAATTTTCAGTTTCAGTTGCCAATTTTTCGGGAGAAAATTGCAGAAAGCCAAAACCCACGACTGAAATCCAGGTAACCATGACAGTACTGCAACAACAGGAGCCATAACAATGATTTTGAATCGTATAGAAAAGCCATCGAAACAACCCTGCCAAATTATGCTGCGCTGCAAAAATGGCCTAAATACTTGTGCAATGCATAACTACAAAATAAAAGCTTAGATTTTTATATCTTTATTTATATTTTCCTCTCAAGATTTACCCAACCAGATACTGTGTATTCCCCGTTATCTTCTTGTTCCTTTTCCATCTCAAACCCATCTTCTTGTTCCTTTTCCATCTCAAACCCAAATTGAATTGCAAGTTAGAGAGGTATGTTTTGAAATGCTTTCATAACATGGTTTTAAAGAAAGAATAAATCGGAAGAATAATTGGCAACTGAAACTGAAAACTGATTGAATCTCTTAATATTTATTAATTTAATTGATTTTAAAAGAAAGAATAAATCTCTGTTGTTGGTTACAACTTACGCCACATGTCGTTCCGCGAGCCAACGAAATGTCGATCCGCATTTCCTTTGGAAATGGAGAGGATCCGGACTCGCATGCAACACCGTAACATCAACGTCAAATGTCATAGAGCACGGACCGTTTTGCCTAAAATAATTTGACCCTTAAGGGAAATATTTTTAGTGAAAAGTTTGATATTTAGTGACTAATTTAGGTGAAATTATTTTGAATATTAAAATTAAAAATCACAATACAATAATCTGTGATTAGTTTTTTTTTTTTTGAGAGATAGTGCAACTTTTACAGACTTCTAATATATCAAAATTGAATTCATACTCCAAATTTTCAATAATATTTAATAAAAAAAATCAAAGTTCAATATAATTTTGTTTCTATTAAAAAATATTTTTATAATTAAATTATATTGTATTTCAATAAAAAACAGTGAAGCTTTTTTTTAATCAAAATAATGTTCGTGATATTCTGAGCGAATAATTCTCATTAAATTAATTTATTTTTTAAGAGTTTAATTTCAAATTCAATACACTATCTTGCAAGCGAACTTCCAAGATATAATTTTTTTTTTTAGGGATTCCAAGATATAATTTTTGTTCATCTTTTAGAGTTTAAAATTTAATAAATATAATGGTTAACTTTTTTTAACAAAATAAATATAATGGTTATTAAAATTAGTAAATTAAATAAATATAATGTTTATATAAATTTAGGGTGGCAATGTTGTGAAGAGAGTAAAAACCTCTATAAAAGTCATTTATAGTTGCTTGGTATCGATTTTATAGAGGTTTATTATATTAAAATAATATTGATTTTAAAGTATATTATAAAATTCAATTTTATAAGGGTTGATAATTAGTCCCTAAAATTGTAAGGGTTGATAATTTTTAGTCATTAAAATTTATGAATAGACCAAAATATAAAAACAATAATAGTAAAGACGTCAATAAATTTAGTTCTTCTACATCGCACAAACTGACAAGTTAAGTGTTTATTTGAACTCCATATACACAACGACACGTCACAGGGGCCAGATTGAAAGATTAAAAATTTTGGATCTTCTTTATCCTCATCCCAAAATATCTAATAATTTGTCTCTTCTTCCACCTCCTCATATTAAACAAATATATAATCGTCTTCTTCATGCCAACCAAACATCTATTCTTCTACCTCATACATACCAATTAAATCCGTAATGCTGGGGAATCTAAAATACGTGTTTTAGAAGAGAAAATACGTTGAATTTTAAAATCTAAATCTAACAAATTTGTAAAAAATAATGCATCAAGACTAAAAAAAACTAAACTAAAATGGATCTAAAATACATTAAGATTTAGAAACATATTCTACCACTTCCAAGTGGGTTGAAACAAATATATTTACCCATTATACAACCCATTTCACTATTACACACAAAGTCAGAAGCAAAAGCAACAATATCTTAACTAAATTCTCGGTACAACTTCATCAAATTTGAGCTATATAATCTAATCCAAAATTAACTTACCAACAAGCCTTCCATCATTTTCTTACCCAAATTTATTTGTATTTTGGACGGGGAAGAAACCCGAAAATGTTCCTATGATATGTCACATATGCGGCTATGTATATGGAGTGCCAGCTACGTATTAGTATTATACGTGTCATGTCGGTGCAACAGAAAGATATAAGATAGGAGTTAAATTGATTGACATCTTATAGATTTAAAGATGATTTTTTTTGGAAAGAGATTCAAAGATGATTTTGTCTATTTATAGATTGTTGACTAAAATAACTTACCCTTACAATTTTAAGGACCAATGCAGAGATTTCCTCTTTAAAATATTTACACATGCATTGACAAAAAAAATCATGTGTATTTAGTGATGTGTTCCCACATCATATGTGACTATGCTAAGTCATGAATTCTTAAAGTTCAACAGTTTTACACGTAAATGTATTTTTTATAGGGAGATTTTACACATCAAAGTTAATCACTACATTAAACTTAATCACTATATTGGAGACATAATTCATATTTTATGAGTGAGAAAAAAATATTTTTAAAATTAAGATAAAATCGTCTAATTCTGCTTTTATTTTTTTTCAAGGAAGTTGTGCTTTTAATTATTGGAAAGGGATTAAATAAATAAACGATTAGATAAAAAAAAAACTAAAGTTTCTGTGATGAAAAAAAAAACTAAAGTGGAGTCAAATTTAATCACGACCATCATATTACTTTACTACTTAACTCTCTTACCTCAGCCACCAAACTCCTGAGTTGAACCGAATCATAATATGTTCCCTTTTTGAATTGTTTTTTAAATAAAATTGAATGTAACAGAATAGATTAATGTATTTCATGTTTTTGATACAAAAAAATAAAATAATGTATTTCATGCTACTGCCTTCTCTCTCTATATAATTTTGGGCAATGAGATCAAATCAATTTTCATAATTCCATCATGAAATTATTTAAACAGTAAAACAAACAGTAACTTTATTCCTTTCCAAATATAATTCCATCACATTATATTTCACCTTGCATTAAATATATAAACAGCATAAGACTATCACACTTACAATTTTATAAATAATCTTATGCTGTAAATTCCCAATTTTGGGTGGCATGAGGTCAATCAAAGTGATGCTGACGAATGTTGAATGACATGTAATTAAATTCCCACCAAAGAATTAATAAACTCAAAAATAGTTGGGAAGGAATATATATGTTTGTTCCCCTCTCTTCTTTTGGAGGTTAATTCTTCTATATATATTGATGAACATATTGGCCATCCCAGCATATTTTCAAAGCTCTACATATTTATATTTACAAATTACATACAAATAAAGAGAAATATAAAGTTATGATGTGGAAGCCAGTTTTGGTTATGATTATAGTTAATTTAGCTTTAGCCTTTGTCAATATATTTCTGAAGAAGATTCTTAATGAAGGAATGGACCATTTAACCATTTTAACATATCGACAGGCAATTTCAGCTATTTGTTTGGCACCTATTGCTTGCATCTTTGAAAGGTGCATATTTTAATTTTAATTCTCTTAATTATTTGTGTCCTTGGCTATGTATATCATTTAGAAAGGGACTTTCTTTTTTAATGAAGTTTATTTTAGCATTTTTGAAATGAATATTTGTATATTGAAATTTCACATAATTTTGTCAAATTAAAATTTGCTTAGTATCACTATCGATACTCACTAATTTTGATAATACGACCCCCTATTTACTTAATACATCAATAGAGAGATATAGACATGAAAAACTCACTCTTTTGCATTTAAGCACTTACATTTGTAAAGGATAAGATAAGATTGGATGATTTTACAGTTTGTTTTTTTAATACTTTTATATTTTACAGGGAAAGCAAGATAAATGGTCATATTATATGCCTGCTTTTCTTTAGTGCTCTTGTAGGGTAAGTACTCTTCCAACCAACTAATAGCTATACATTGATATTATTTTTATATAAATATGAAATGATAATAGTTATTAGAAATTCACAACATATGAATGTATTTTATAGTATTCAGTCTAACAATTTCAACATTTTTATCAATTAAACTAGAATTTGTGGACATACATCGATACTTTTTACTTCATACATCTAAATCAAATTCGAGAAGTCAACATACATTTAAGCTTTTATCTCTCATAACAAGAATTCAAACAATGGTTTATTACATTGTGAAATACTAACTATTTCTTATCAACTCAAATGTTATTTGATTTTTGTTAGCTAGGTATATTGAAGTTGTTTGAAGTAGTGGCCACTAAATTATGATTTCATGAATGTATTTCAGAGCAACACTCACACAATACCTCTATCTTGTTGGGCTTAAATATACGTCAGCAACATTCGCATCTGCATTCCTCAATACGGTGCCTGTATTCACCTTCATTTTGGCACTGTCAATGGGGTAAGTACGACAAATAATGATGGCTCGTTTAATGAACAAGATGGGAAATGGGCACTTACTATGATAAAATATAATATAAATATGATAAACACTTGCTAGACTATTAGATAAACTTGTTTGGTCACAACATAAATAAAACTCATTTGTGCACAATCACATGAACGTAAAAATTATGAAAGAAAAAATAACTAAATAATATAAATTTAAAAATATTTAAATTATGTGTTTTTTTCTATTATTTGGGGTTTAAAACTACACAAGTATTTCTTCTATTTGATGCACTCTTGATAAAAAAAATGATGTCATTATAAATTTAGTTCAATGAAACTTATTGAATTATTTTATATTAGAATTTGCAAGAATAAGATTAAAAGATGATAGAAGCAGGAATAAGAAAAAGACTATTTGATATGTTATGTAACTTTACTAAATACTAGCTCTGTCCGTTTTTATAAGCACTCATTGACATTTTTGACATATATTATAAAAAGTAAGTAGTGTAATTAATTAATCTATACATTTCGTGTAATGATATTACTAAATTACCCTTTGAATAGTGTATCTACAATTGATAATGTAGTAGATTAATTAAGGTTATATTTGAAAATAAATAAATGCATTTAGGAACTTGAAAGAGACTTATATGTATTATCTTTCAATTGGTGTGTATAATTAGGGATGGAGGGAGTACTAGATAATCTAATCATACATTTTGATTATTTATTTTTTTTCAAAAACAACTAGAAAAATTAGAATCATGAACGATGGGAAAATATGAAAAGTCAAAGAAAATATAGACCTTATATAATGTCCTGTTATAATTTTAATGGAACTTGTCTCACAGTAACTATGTTCATTTGACTTCATATTCATAGGATGGAAAAAATGAGCCTGAAAAGCAAGAGTGCTAAAGCCAAAATCTTGGGAACTTTTGTGTGTATTGGTGGAGCTTTGGTATTGATCCTTTACAAAGGAATGCCCATAATCAACCCACAATCCTATAACATAGCAGGCAAAGCCACAACACCACAACCAGACTCCAGTTTAAAGAAATGGATTATGGGTTCAATATTTCTTACAGTAGGTTGCGTTTTCTGGTCTTCATGGTTTCTTATACAAGAAAGGGTTGGCAAAAAGTATCCATACCGATACTCTAGCACAGCCATTATGTCACTCTTTGCTGCCATTCAATCCGCACTATTAAATTTCATCATCCATAGAAACAATGCCAAATGGTTTCTCAAAGGAAAGCTACAAATAATGACTGTTGTATACTCTGTAAGAATATTCTTTATTATATAACACATCATTGTGAAAGTTTCTGTTCGAATTAAGATATCTGCAAGTTACAAGTTTAAATATGCATATCAATTAACAGTTGTAGAAGATTTAACAAACGTAATTTATGTGAACAAATTTTGAACTAAAATTTGCTTTCATAGGGGCTGGTGGGATCAGGCTTGTGCTATGTGGCAATGGCATGGTGTGTCAAACAAAAGGGACCAGTTTTTACAGCAGCATTTACACCACTTATACAGATGTTTGTGGCTGTGCTTGATCTTTGTATATTACAAGAGGAAATTTATCTAGGAAGGTTAGTTCTAGTTATCACTCTTATTTTTTCACTTTTTATATTGCATTTTCCCTAATACCTTCCTATCTGCAATAAGCAGTGTTGTAGGATCAGTCTTGGTTATTTCTGGCATGTATATGCTCCTATGGGGTAAAAGTAAAGAGAGGGAACAATGTGCCTTGAAGGACACTCAAGAAAATCAAAAAGATGAAGAATGTCACTAATAATACCACCAATCTTAAAATGAAATTTTTTGAGATAAGTCATCTCTATGCTAAGGCCTTAAGGGGAGGAACAAGATTTCTCAGAAACTGAAGACTTGTTTTACATCTGTCCAGGAGCAGTAGTAATGAAATTGTAACATAATATTAATAGTGACACCTTAGAGCACCAGCATATCCCTAGTGTTATCAATCATACCTTACTAAAGGCATATAAAAAAGAAAGTCTTGTTTTATTGATAACTTCTATTGAGAATATTGTAGCTAAATGATTAATTAATATCGACCATATCAATTTATCACAAAATATTTATTCCGAGAACATAGTACTAAACACAAAATCGATCATTTAAGTATTACTGGCAAGTTCTTCAAAGCAAATTCTTCTGTAACAGGTTAACATACTGATCTTTTCTTAAAATATGATTTCTGAAAAATTGCAATGAATTTACAAAAATTTAAAATATTTCTGAAGCTCAAATGTAGTGTGTCTGAAATAGATTAATTTATATTCAAAACAACTTTCAATCAAAATCATACAAAGTAGCTTTAGAAAAATAAAACAGACTGACTCAATAAATCAATACCAAACAAGCATGAACACATGCTACTCTACAAACAACAGAATATGTGTAATGATGAGAATGATCACTATTTCTGTCCAAAAGCCACACTCACTTTCTCAATTCCAGGAGTTAAAACATCTCACTTCAGTTAAGTCCACAGGAAGAGTTCTAAGTTAACTGATATCAAACGGTGAGAAAGATAGAGCAAAGGTGAAGAAGGCAGCCGTACTGTAGATTTTCTAATACAATATAGACAAGTTAGCAAATACAGATTCAATGTTAAAACACATGCAAAAATCAGGATAGCTCACTGCACACTCGGATATGGAGATAATATCAGGAGGGGGGTTAAAAAGACAACTTTAAAGGAAAAAGAAAAAGAGGATGGAAAATAAAGAGTACTTATGATTGCTGGGAAATTTGCAAAGCTCTGACCCTTGCAGTCAGTTCGCTAACTTGGTCCATCAACCGTTCTGGATTGCAAAAGAAGTCTACAAAAACGCGCCGTTGAAGTTCAATTTCTTGTTGATGGTGTTTTATAATCTGGATGACAGTGAAAATCAAGCTTCAGTTAACATAAGGAAAATGTTCAGAATTTTTGTAAATTATGTGGGGGGTGTCAATTGTAGAATATACATAAAAGCAATGCATACACATTCCTTTGCATTGAAAATAAAGGCGCAGTTCAATATCATGGAGAAAATAAATTTCATTTATTCCTTAAACAAATCATTTAGTACTCACAAGAACCGGATCAATTAGAAGCAGCCAAATAAACAGGACTACTTCCGAGAAATCATCAACACAGGGAAATTATTGATTAGACAGCATGAAGAAAGACTAAGATTTTCAAACCCACAAATGATGAAAGTGGTGTTAGTAAAAAGCAGCCACAGCAGAGCCACATTACCTCATTTTTCTTGACATGCTCTAGAGTCACCTCTTCCACAGCAAGAGAGAGCTTTGTGTTAATCTTTTCCATCTCATCGAGCTCTTTCATCAACGGCTAATTCAGACATAGAACAAGACAAAAAGTCAAATCACAACACAGACAAAAGGTGCCAAGAACTTAAATTGCCCTGCAATAATAACAGTAAGCATTTATCCCACTAGGTGGGGCTGGTTCAGTGAATCACTTGATGTCGCTAAACTCTACTAAAAAAACTAACTTTAAATGAAACCATTTAGTGACAGGTATTCTAAAGTTTCTCCAATTGAGCTTTCCCCTGCCATCATTTTCCCCCTTTAATTGGATTGGAACTATATTCCCCTTCATACATAAATATATGATAACCTTAGATATTTAAAGTCTACAGTAAGGAAAAGCAAGTTATATGGGTATTGTACTGAGTAATACCATTCTTACCCTTGAGTAATATGCAAAAGAAACTGAGAGGTACTAATTTAATAGCAATATGGAACAAGAGTATATCTCCTTAGTAAGGGAAAATCTAGATTACACTGAAAAATAAAAAAATTGAAGATAGAAACATGCGAGTCTTTGAGGGTCTGTCAACCTCTCTTCCTAAAGGGCCTTAAAGCATTCACGCATTACCAAACTCCCACTCCCTTATTTTTACATTGATCTCACTAGCCCCGAACTGAATCCACTCATCTCTCCTAATTTGTCACTACTACATAGGAGTTCCACTATGCGGCTGATGAATCAATCAACTTACCAGCCTTGATTCTCTATTTCCCAACCTTGTAGTAGATGTCTTAGAACTAGTAAGGGATCAATCAACTTACACAACCAAAACCGGAGAAAAAAAAAAGGAAAAACAGTTAATAATGGTATCATGAAGCCATGAATGCAAATATGAGATTCATACCCGAGGGGTCAGTATTGGCTGTGCAGTTGTTGAAGATGCAAAGAGCAGTTGTTGCATACTTTGAATAAGGTTGCACCTGTATTGAAAAATTGACGTGAATACTTTCCCATTTTTATTATATATATTAAACCATGACGAAAAAGTCGCTCAAAACTTGATCATTATGGGAAAGAAGAGCCAACGCTATGTCACTAAAAACATGCAAAAACATCAAATATAATTGTAAATAGGAAACGATTAGGATATAGACTCCCAATTTGATAGTAATGCAGTTGATCGAGAAAGAAAGAACGTCTCATACAATGCAGATAAATGTTAGGTGACTTTCATTTACACCCATGTGATTACAGTAGAAAGAGTAACTTTTGGCATCCAAAACAGCAATTTAATTACACCAGGCCATCAAAGCATTTAAATTGGTAGCCCAAAAAAGATATCATAACAAAAAGTTCATCCAACTTTGCCAAAAAACTTACAGTTCATTAATACACCTATTTCGTTCTTCAGGAAGAGAATTATCAAGGTCAGACTGAAGTGTCATTAAATCTGAATGAAGAGCTGATATTTGCTGGACAATGCCTGGTGCTGATACATATGTTGATAGTGCGGCTTGAGTATCTGGGAAAAAGGTAAAGTTAAAAAAAAGGACAATTAGTAGTCTGTAAGTTTGTTATACTTTGAACAAATCAAAATAATTTGATAAGTGAATCCCTACTTGAATAAATTTTCAGTAGGTCTCTAATAGCATGCAAAAAATGATCACTGTCATGTACTCCCCCTTGTTCTTGACCATCAGATGCAGCTTGGATAAGAGCCAGACAACGACCCTGCAAACCATCAAATAAAGTTTAAAAGATAAAAGTAGTTAAATGGTAAACTGTAAGATTTTGAAACTAGGGATGATGATAGGAAATTTAAGGAATGCCAAGATAGAAGATATCTTTAGAAGGTATATCCAAGGGCATAAGTGGAAAAAGGACAAAAGGTAGAGTTTATTTATTAAACTATACTTGTTATGGCATTATAATGCCACCTTCGAACTATTTATGTTAACTACAAAGATTTTCAAGTGCAACTAACAAGCTGTCAAATCATACAACCCATTGCTGCGTGCTTTCACCCTTACATTGCATTAGCCAGAATGCAAAATACATGGATGCAAAGGAAGGGGTGAATAGAGAAATTGAACTAGAATGAGAGTACCAAAGCAACAAAAAAAAATGAAAAGAAAACAATGACAAGAGAACTAAAGAAAAAGTGCAATGGAAAATGGTAAGAAATTATACCACTCGACCCTCTGTTGCAGACAAGTATGCTTGCAGCTCAGACTCAATAAGCTGAAGCAAATAATATGCGCCGAGCATGTGCTTCTTTTCCAACTGGCAGGCTATCTTTAAGAACTGATGCCTGGCAAGCAGATTGATGAGATGGTTTATGAACTGCCACCAGAAATTAGTGTTCATTACCAAAGGTTAATTACAGGTACACAAAATTGAAGGTTATGGATTGTTTAAACCATTGTGAAACAGAAAATAATTCTAGGTAATTGTACAAATAAAACTCCTAAATATCCATGCATAAATGATTGGCTTAATTTAACTTTAAGTACCTCTAGTTTGGAGACTATGTTCCATTTAAGAACCCCGAGTTTTTTAAAACCAATCAAGACTACATTTTTAAAATTAAGCAAATCTAATTTTGCCAACAATTTTCTTTTAACCCATATATTTCTTTTTTAACCCAAACATTTGCACAAGGTAACACTTAAAAAATGTTTGGGAACAGTACTTTTTTATTCCTTTTTATTCAAGGTAACACTTGCACAAGTTTCAGATATATAGGCAGGCAGTTTTAGTTTCTCATGTAAAAAACTATGTGCATTCAACAATTCATGCATTTCCCCTGTAAAACTGTGTATTCAACAGAACTCATGTGTCAAAATAATGCAACTAACTGTCAAGCAACTTATAACTTTTAAGTCTTAGCAAGGAAATATCTCAAGTTGTAGCATGTACACATGAACCTAACCAACATATCCCAAATTTCAAGGTCATATTTATAAAGATACACAATCAACATAAGTAGCTAAACATACCGCTTTCTGCCGGTTAATGTAGTACTCTTGGCGCATGACCTTCAAATCATAATCACCTAGAGGTTAAAATATATGAGCATTTCTAAATTTGTACCAAGAGTCTTCTAAAACACAAAAAACAAAAGAAATTGAGACAGTCATGAAAAAACCTTGTAAAATGTAGGTGTCTTGAAGTTGAGCTAGTTCCCAACACAATTCTGGAATAGTCTGAATAAGGGAGAAAAGTATTCATATGAAAGAGAGAATATGGTAACAAATATAATCATAAAATGGTAGGATATTTTAGCACCCATAGGCCCTAGGATATAATTAGTCATTTCTATCTTCTTAATCTTCAATGAACGACTTCTGCTACATCTGATTATGTATTTCCAATTATTCCATTCTCACCATAAGTTAAGGTCAATATTGGATATCAATGAATTACATAATTAATTCAAGTATGCGAGATAGACCACATTGTTTATTCCTTTCTCAACAGCTCAAACATTTAGGTCATTTGGTTCATTGATGAAGTGAAACGCTAATATCTTGAATAACTTTAGCTTTTCTTATGTTCAACGTATGTGTTGTCCTTTCTTCATATTTTGATGAAACTGAATGTAGGCCATTAGATGTCAAGCTAACATACTAAGGAGTAGTTCTAAGGTGTAATGCCCCCATCTAGTGGTGCAGCTGTCGAGCTAGAAGACAAGCAGAATGAATTAGCAATAATTAGAGCAGTTTGCGGGTTAGATAGACGGAGTCAGTTACATAATAAATAAGGGGATGCAGGGTAGAGTGATTGTTTTGATTTGTTTGGAAAAATAGTGCAGTTTAGTTTTAAAATGGATAGCCCTTGATGGAGAACTCTTTCTCCTATTCCCACCATCCTATATGATCGTTTATTTCCTTCAATTGTTTCTATCAATTTCTTATTTCCCTTTCCTGGATTCCTAACAACTTTTGTTTTCTATTTGAAGAGGAAAATGGGCATCAGCAGAATAAATTTCACAGTAGACTAGTATTTATGCCAACCATAACAATGTGGCTAGGACAGACTTTCTAAAGCAAAAACTAACAATTATTAAAGCAAAAACTAACAATTGTTATGCCAACCATAACATATTAAAGCAGAAACTTAAGCTTTCAAGTTTTGAAAAATGGAGACTGCAATGCCTTTGATTACATATAGTATATAACCCAAATTGCTAATTTACCAATTATGTTTAAGCAGAATAGTCCAATCCTTTTTAATGGAAAAAACCAATGCTATAAGCGAGAAGGTACACAAACATTGAACAGAAGCCATGTAGTAACAAACCTCTGAGAGCAGTTTTTCTTCATGGCTATAAAGATTTGAAAGTTCTCCTTTCAATTCAGAATGCTTTCTCCTGAACATTGCACCAAATGACATGATTACACATAACAAACTGGCATTGCAATTTAAAAAATAAAAAGCATTTGCATTCAAAACAATTTGAAAGTTCACCTTTCAATTCAAAATATCCTAAACATATCATATGATATGATTTCACAATAAAAAATGTTTGAAAAATAAAAGAATTCCTTGACAGAAAGTTGCTTTTGTAAACTGATAATTCATATGCATTTTTGTTCCTCTACATACAGGAGGTCACAAATGGAGCTATAAGGGTTTCTAAAACACAGTGAAAAGGTCGGCTGGTGTCTTGAAAAAATGATCATAAAGGAGGACGGAAGCTACAAATATAAGACCCAGGAAGCATAAAGGCATTATAGAGAACATATTGACATCAAAGATAAAATTAGAGGTTACCTAAGAGAATGGTGGTCAAGATGAATGTGAGCTTCATCTGATGATACTTGTGATTTAAGCGTCATTAAAATCGCCTGCTGCTTGGCATTCTCAACTTGTGCTTCTACCCATTGTCTTTCACTTATTCCGAATCTGTCATGATTTAAAGACAATAAAATTAAAAACTAGAGATTGGGGGAATCTCAACATTTTTTCTAAAATATGGGAGGGGGATATCATTATCTATTTATGGGAATGGCGAAGGCACTAAGTCATACATTCCTCAATGGAAATTCAAACTTTATCCTTTTAAAGTTGCAAAGCTATGCAGTCAAAACTGCACTAGCACCCACAGGATCCGGTCTAGCATCCAGTTTAATTAAATCAATTAGTACAAGATGTGTGTGTATGCTTTGCCTATCAAAAAACAAGATGTGTGTGTATGTCTTTAAAAGGAACGTCATGAGATAATTACAAATGGTGATCTGCAACAAGCTAATCACATGATACCCACAATCATGTCAAAGGACAGAATCTCATGTCAAACAACCGCCTTAACTACTTCAGAAAGAAAGGAAGTAATAAACCAAGTTTGAAATGGACCCTAACATTGAAATTAAGGGGAAAAAAATCATGAAAGGACATGCTCGTCTTTTAAAAAATAATAGCATTTCTCTCTTCTCAATTTCTCTGCAACCAAACTAAAGAAGTCAAAAGAATACACTTCTCTCTTTCTTCTATTTATCTTGGACCAAAGAATACATCATTTCTACTCTATTTCTCATCTCTTTCTCTCCTCCCACACTCTTTCTTACCTTTTCTCTCTTCTCACTTTCTCCTCACATTCACAACCAAATATACCCTTAGAGTAGCTTAGATTATCTCCTAAGATAAGTTTCCATGTTACATATTCTTCTCATAACCAGGGTATAGGTGATAGGTCTGGGAGAACTCAAGCTTGGGTTGATTGCTAACATTTTTAAGAAATAGAATAATAGATCAGCCCCTGACACGACACACACACAACACACACACACACACGCAGCTGTACAACTTGGTACATGTTAAATCAAGAGTTCTCAATTTGGTCCTCTAAAGATCATGGCATTGCTACACTAGCCCCTAAAGGACTTTTCAACAAACTAGTAAATCAAAGGCTCAGATTAAAGTGCCACTATGTAGGTCCTTCTTCAAACTTTTCACCAAATTAGTCCTTCAAATATACACAATTGTCACCAAATTCATCCATCCAAATGGCTAAAATAGTGACACAAAAGGACAAATTGGGGGACAACTTTGTTTCTTTAAGGGACTAACTTGGTGGGAAATAATTAGAGGACTACTCTTATGGAAACAGTTAAATTTTTTTAAGGACAACTTTGGTGATAATAACATTGGAGGCAGAGGCTAATATGGGGTAACACCCTAGTATTTGGAGGACGGATAGAGAGCTTGTTCTTATAGATAAATCCACAAATTACTGAAGAGGCTATCTGCAATGATATCGGAAAGAAGCACATACATTGAACGAAGCCGTTGCAACTCAGACACACGTTGATGATGAGATTTTTCTAAATCTGTTCATCCACACACAAAAAAAACCAAGTTAACATTATGCTACTTCATACGGATGTGTGTTTGTGTATAAGAATTTATTTGCATAAGCCACACAATGGGTGCATAACTTTTTTATTTGAACAGACTGAGTTAAAGATAGATTTGTTATGAGCTTCAGTTTTGTCCAGACTCCAGACACTTTAGGAGAGAGTTTAATTCAAATGCAACTTTATGATGTGTAAGATATTGAATGCCTGAATATTTAAGAAATCTTTTCCAATACCATTTCATTAGAGCCACAAATAAGTAAATAAAATACAAAGGAATCCCCGTGTTAACTATTTTTTGCATAAGTACAAAATTAATAATCATACATACAATAACATATGTTTATATCGCTGAGAATAAATTAAAAATCTCATGTTCATTGCCAGTGAGGAAGCCGAAAGATCCAAATAAGAATTGCAACTTGCAAGTCATAATAGATAAAGATAATACTAGCATGTTGAGGATGATGAAATTTAAAAAGTAACAGTGAATTGTAAGAAGCGAAAGTATACCTCTAACATAATTACTTGAGACGTCATCAAGATTTACCCAAGAGCATTTAGATTTCCCCTCCTCAGCAACAAGTCGAAATGGACCCTAACATTGAAATTAAGGAAAAAAAATCACGAAAGGGCACAAAACCTAAACAGATAGTACATTGATAAAAAGATTAAAATATCATTAAGAAAAATCTACTAAACAGAATGTCATTTTTAATGTGATACTAATTACTTTCTTCCAATCTCAAGTCATTACATTCCACTTGGTATTTAAGATAGTGGTGAATACACCAATGCTTAATTTGGTAAATTTACTATCCTCTTTCTTTCATTTATAGTCTTTCCTTAATTTGTGTGAAATGAGAAAGTATGGCACTTATTGTGGGATAGATGGACTATAATAGTAGTATATCCTAAGTCATAATCAAATCTATGCTTATTGTAAGTCCATTAAGGTAAAAAACCAACATATATAATATTATCTTCTATTCCATGTTTCCCTTTCTTGCCTACTATTTTTTTTCCACTCTAGGTTGTTCTAGACAGGCTGAGTTCAGCAAGAAAAATAATAATCCAAAGCTTGAAACGTGGTTTGTATTAAAAATCTCATTGTCAGATCTAAATATTTAAATTTACATAATACTGGATAAAGGAAAGAGTAACAACATCCAGGTAGAACATATCAATACAGCCATATTTAAGCATGAACTCTTCGTTGGTATTTCAATAAGAAAATAGACAAAATTTTCAACAAAACAGCATTTTAATATGGCTCCAGATCAATTGATAATACAGTAAGAAATAAGCTCTAATGAATCAAAAGTTAGAGCCTTAGAAGGGGAAACAAGTAAAATTGTAAATGATTTGAGTATATCAACTTTTATGATCTTACAGTGTTGACCATGGAATATGACTTAGCCATGACATTTTCAAATGGTTTAAGCATGGAAGACAAGTTTTCTTTCTTCTTAATTTTTGATAGGATATAAATATCAGGAAGGAAACATATAAATTAGTACAACATAGGGAGATTACTGTTTTGGATGGGAAACTAGACAAGTCCCAAAGGAAAACTAGATAGGCATTCCGTACAAGTTGTGACTACAGTGGACCACTGTGCTCAGAATATCTAGCCCTTCCCTTAGGCATTTCTGCATCAATGGGAAAGATGAATAGAATCCTTAATGACGGTGAAATTGAATCCTAATGAATTGCTCCCAATGAAACCTCTGGTAAATATATAGGGTAAGCCATTAAGGTACGCTCTTAACAACTAATGCAGTCAGCTGCAAGTAACCTACAAATCATAACTTGAGTACTGGAGTACCTTTGCAAGTAGGTTTCCCCGGCTCCACCACACAGCTTTACTTAGTCAGGTCTCAACCCTTTCCAAGACTAAGTAATCCTCAAACCTAGGGTCTTCGACAAAACAGATACTATATCAAATTAAAACTAAACACTTGCAGTCTAGAATCACAAGTCTAACATGCCATAAAAGCAGTTTAACATAATCATGATTCTGAATTTTCAACATCACTACAAAGTACAAGAGCCACTTGATTCATGCCTATAAGGTGTAACTTAAATGGGAGTTGTGTCCTACAACATGTCGAAATCGGACTCACATTCCTTGAAAGTAGCGTTCATAGACATTATCTAGTAAATACTACCACCCAGATTTTCCAGGTCTAAGATCTAATGTGCATTTTATTAGAATAATTTTAAGATTCATGTAGCCGTTTGGAGAAAGACATGGTTTTTGATAGACCACTATGGCGCCATTTATTCATGCAGCCGACCCTACTTAGTGGGATAAGGATTGCTTGTTGTTGTTGAATTTGTAGATATCCAAAAGGTCAAAGTAGAGGGGGAATCCCAGATAATATATGTAACTTCAGCAAATGTAAACCAACAATCAGAAATTGCTATACAATAATCCATGGCAACTGGATGAAGAGAATCTACAAAAAAGGAGGGCAAGTGCATGGTGTTCCCGCCATTATGGGGCGTAGGACGCAACCTTTCCACCATGAGTGGAGAGGCTGTTTCCATGACTACCATGTCACAGGCAGCAACCTTAGTCAGTAGGCTGACCTACTCTACTTCAAACATAATTATATTGTTAATCTGGCAGAATGAATAATAATTTCATTGCTTTTGCATACAAATTATCAATCCTAAGAAAAACAGTGAAAAGAATCTAAATAAAAAAGTGTTTTATCCACGTACTGTGTCTAGTTGCTTAGCAAACCACTGATTTAGCTCTTTTAGACAAGATGAATCTCCAAGCAAAAATTGGCGGAAGTCTGAGTATGCCAAATATATACCATCTTCTGCATTTCAAAGTAGCAAAACTCATCATAAGAAAGATGAAATAGACCAGTAATCAATGGCAAACAAAAATACAAATAAAAAGAAGAATGAAATAGAGCAGCTGCAAGTTAAGGAAATATTACCATCTCCTGAATGGTAATGAGCCAATTCCTCTGCTGTGGAAGCAATTCTTCCGAGAACTGCATTCATCTGATCAACAAAAGGAATTTAATAAAAACAAACCACCACGAGACCATACTTCAATGACACTGAAATGCAGACAACACAATGCACAGTACAAAAATTAACTAAAAATCACTGGTGCTTGATAAAATAATTAGTGACATTAGCAAGATAACTTATAGGCATAAGTGCAGAGCAGAAAAACAAATAAAGGGGTAACATCTGAGCAACCATTCTTGAAATTTAATAGAAAGATGGTATTAACAGGTGGTCTGACCTCTCTATAATGATGTCAAGGTCATTTTGTTACCCAAGCCTGAAAATGATCCTCTAAAATATTCTTTAATTGATTGCTTTGCTACAAAATGTATCATTTCTATATTGAAAAACTCAACAATACAACATTGTGAATGCAAATTCAGCATCAAAGTTGCTTACCAAAGTGAACGAAATTATGCATTGCCACAACAAGACAAACATGATAAAATACTTTCATCTTCATTGATAACATGTAATGCGATAATTAATAAGACATTGTAGAAGCACCTGTAAATTTCTTCCAGAAAGGCTGTCATCAACTGCTGTGAGGTGTCCGTTAACAACAGAAGTCGCGCCAACACGCGCTCGCCTTCCTTGCGTCAATGTCGAAGCCTGGCTAGAAAGCATGTCGAACTGAGATTGAAGATGCCTTAACTGTCTTTGCAAATCGGCAGCTTCAGTTTTATAACTCATAGTTTCTTCCCTGAAGACAAAACATTTCTTCAAATTGTATTCCATAACTAATGTAAAACGTGATTTTACAAGGTAAAATGATGAATGTAAGTGTAATAACTCCTACACTTCATATTGACAAAATCATATTAAGTGGCATTTCTAAGTTTTCACTGTGCATTTATAAAAATAAGGCCAAAACGACAACAACCAATTCATATCCCACTAAGTGGGGTCAGCTACATGGATCAAATGACACCATATTGTTCTATCATATCTCTATCCAACTCATTAATCTCTTAATCTTTCTTAATAATTGTTCTTATAGTTTTTCCAAGTCTTCCTCTTCTTGACTGCCTCTAGTGATTTGACTACGCTCCATGTGATCTACTCTCCTTACTACAAAATCTACAGGAATCCTCTCTACATGCCCAAACCACCTAAACCTATTTTCCACCATCTTTTCTACGATAGGTGCTCCCGCAACTCTCTCTAATGTTGCCATTTCTAATCCTATCATGTCTAGCCTTACCACACATCCAACACAACATCCTCGTATCTGCTATGCTTAGTAAAATAGTTAATAAGACCAGCTTAGTAAAATCATTCTACATTCTTCAGTCATTTTTTGTTTTTCTTAAAAGCATTCTACTCATAAAGTCATTTTTTTGTTTTTCTTAATATAGAGGAGATAAAATTACAGTGATAGTATTACACTCTGATACAAATTAAACAAAATCCACCATCATATAGAGAAATTTACTAAGATTCTTAGTAAATTTCTCTACCGACACTTCTTATCGAAGGCGAGTCATATGTCTGTGGCCGTCATCAACACGACACCTACACATGTGATTCCATTCAATTTTGTGATTTTCTTAATTCTTAGTGTATGTTTGATTCTACTTCGACAATAATTGATTTTGAGGGGATTTGATTCTGTAAAATTCATTTTAACTAAAATGAGTTGCAGGTAAAGTGATTTGTGTTTGGATACACTCACGTAAAATTGATTTGAATTCTAAATTTGTGTGTTAGAATCAATTCTAAAATTAAAAAGCTACAAATAGTAGTTTCAAGTAAAATTGCTTTTAGTCCCCAAAATTGATTTCTCAAAAAACATCAAACATAATTTTATAAAAGTTAGAATTGCTTCTTACACTTGAAAAACACTTCTACGACATCATCTAAACACGAAAGCAAACACCCTATTAAACTTCAACAGGTGTCAGTCAGTGTCGTGTCTAGTATCCGTGTCAATGCTTCGTAGTTAACTTTTTTATAATACTTTATCGAGGTGCATTAAACTTAACATCAATAAAAAAAACCTAAAACAAAAATAAATAAAAAATTGAAATGAATTGAGTAAGAAACAAACAAACTTGATATCCTTCAAATTAAACGGTTCATGAGGACCAAAAAGCGCTTCCTGATTATCCGTAGTATCGGAAAAAGCTGAAATACTATCAAACGCAAAATCCAAATCATCACCTTCCAATAATTTACCTTGATTCTTAAACTGCTCATACCTAACAACAACAACAACAACAACAAAAACAGTTAGAAAAAGAGAGGGTGTAAATAGCAATAATCGAAGAAGATGAAGAGAGTAACGAACTGAGAGAGTTCGGAGAGGGAGAGAATATTGGAAGGACGAAGAGTGGAGCAGATCCAATGAAGAATCGGTCGAGTATCTTCGTACTGAAATGGCCATTCGAAGCTATCGGGATCTAAGGAATCTGAACCTGATTTCGTTCCTTCGTAACCTAATTCTTTGAGTAATGTGCATAGTCTTGCACCGCTCATTTTCGTTTCTCTTCTTCTCTGGAATTTGAATTTGAATTTGAATTTGAAGTTGGAAATGGTGTTGTGTTATGTTCTTCTCCCTTCTTCTTAGTTCTTACAGTCCGCAAAGTTACTCCAACATGAAATCAATGAACTAAACATTTTTATTTTTTAGATTTTGTTTTATAATAAATTAATAATCAAACTAAAAAACTAGAATATTTAAACTACTTATATCATCTTTTTTATAATATATTAACTACTTTATTTATTATATTTATAATAATAATTATGGGTTCAAATATTCTTTTGGTTGAATCAAGTTTAATATCTATACAAACTTGTTATAGAGATTAAGTTATACGATCAAGTCATTCGATTAATTTAGTTCAATCATGATGTCCAATCAATGACCTACTGGTTCAACCATTGACCTTGTGACCTAGTGATCTTGACGAATCGAAGACCATTCTAGTTTTTAAAAGGGGTAGTAGTCACTTTGGTCCTTGGATTTGTAGCAAGTAGTCACAATAGTCCTTCAATGTATAAAAATTTCAAAATAGTCTCTGATTGTCCACTTCGTTAGTCAAAATAGTCCATAAAGCTTACATAATCTCTTAATACTCACAATAACTCTTTTGATATAAGGACTAAAATGACAATAAATAAATACGTATAAGGACTAATATGACAATAAGCAAGTCTATTGAAGGACTAATATGATAATATTAACGAAATATTTTAATATCAAGGACTATTTTGACTAACAAAGTGCACAATTAGGGACTATTTTGAAATTTCAATACATTGAAGGACTATTATGACTACTCGTTACTCATTCAGGGACCAAAGTGACTATTTCCCATTTTTAAAACTTGTTCGTAATAGTCCCTCAATGTGACTATTGTGTGTATTAGTTACACATTCGGAGACCAAAATGATAACTTACCCTAAAAAAATTAACAATTAATGATTTGGCAATTTTATTATTATTAGAAAAATGATTTTAAGTATTGTAAATGTAGCTCAATTGGTAGCTACAAAGACATTATTTATAGGGGGTCGACGTTCGAATCTTAAATTTTCTACTTCTCCACGCTTAAAATTGTGTAAATCTACCTACGAGGCGACTTGACTAAAACAATGATTTTATTGTTTTTTATGCAAGTTTGATATGCAATATTCCTATTACTAATATAAGAATTTTAATTATCACCATAATTTTGTAATTACCCTCGATTAACTTAATCAAACCACTAATTTTATAAGTTTATTGGTCTTATCACATTTCACTTCTTTGAGATACATTTTTTTTTAAATAGTCTAATGGCTAGAAATTCACATTTTTTAGGTGAGTAAATGGGGTGCTATGAGTTAAACTCACGAAGATTCTTTAAGATACATTTTATTCCTAATTAATTGAATCTTAATCAATGAGATGCATAATAACTTTTCGGTTTTTTAAGCATATAAAAAACTTACACATAAGGAGTGTGAATAAATTTCACACCAATTGAGTTTATGTTTGACGCTATGCATATGATATACCAAAAGTATGGTGGCAAAAGAATCTACTCTCGCGGATATTCGTTGATAAAATCTGCAACCAACACGGGACATATACCTTAATGTATATCCATGGATAAAATAAACGAAAAAATTGTCCATCTCACATCTTTTTTGCTCATTAACACCCCAAAATTACCTTAACTCCCCCAGTAGCAGTTAATTGTCGCTCGCTCCTAGCGGCACTTAACTGACGCTCTCCCAAGAACAGTTAACAACTGTTGCTTTCTGGCTTGCACCAGTATAGCAACATAACCTCCCACACTACTCCAAAATACAAACCAACCTATTTCCATTAATATGTCATTTGATTAAGACAAGAAAAGTAATTATGCATGCAAAACAACAAAAAACCATAAATGATAATTTATAGTTTTATCTCATCTCCGTTCAAATCGAACAATTATAGTACATAAACGCAATTAAGAAAGTCTTACATTACATTCTTCCTACGGATGTTGTACCATTATAATGCAGGATTTAAGTTTAATTCATGGTAGTTTTCTGAAAATGTTGGCTTTAAAGCGTCTTATACTTAGTGTAAAGATTTGTCAGTCTCTTTGAAAACTCAAAAAAATTGAGAGAACATGTTTTTAATTCTACCCAATGAGCTATACAAATCCTCATAGTAAATTACTTCACATAAGATGAGCAGTAACAAAAAATAATGCATTTCAATACATTCTTTTGAACTTCATCCTACTGCCCTGTCAACTGACATGTTTCAATTGACAGATGAGTATAGTCAAGCTTAAAGCAATATCTTGGAAATGCATTCCCTTCCGTCACACTCATCTTATATGAATGAATTTGATGTGATAACCTATATAGTTCATTAGGTAGAATACAAAACATATTATCTTCATTCATAATTTTTGTGATAATGATTTTGATATCATGGATAAAAATATCCAGTTTGACTTAATAACAATGAAAGATAGAATCTGGAAATGAGATGTCTACGAAGAGTGTTGCTTTTGGTGACTGCCCTGCTTACGGGATCTTGAGGCCAAATAAGTTTTATCGGGCCCCACAATGGGCGTCAATGTTTTTGTATGAACAATGGATTGTACCTTCTGAGCAGGGGTGTGTTCTTCATTCTATGGTGACTGGAATCACCGCGACTAGTCAAGGTCGGTTTAAGGGGGTTGTCACTAAAGCAAGAGCTTTAGGCCCCCAATTTGTTTAGGCCTTATTGGGCCCTCGAATCTTTTTCATTTTAAATATATTTTTGGAAGTCAAATTCTTTTAATGTCTATATTAAATATTATTTTCAATGTATGTTATTTAATTAATATAAATTTTGGTTTAAAAAAGTTTTTGTACTAATGAGGTTGAGTCTAACGGATGGAGTTAGACTCCCACAACCTGACAAATCAATGTTCAAACTCTGACTCGGAGTGATACCCGTATTTAATGTCCAACTTGCTTCAAAACACTTAAATGACTTCAATTTAAAATTCACTTTAGGCCTAAAAATGCATTAGGTCGGCCCTGCAACTGGTCATATGCTCTGTCTAATCGTATGCTCCTTCTTCTCATAAGCTCGTCCTCCAAGAGGAATGGTACGTGTCTGCAAAAGACACTCTTGCACCCATGTAACAGTGGGTGCTAGCAGGTAGCAAAGTGAGATATTAGTTAGAGTGTTAGGTGAACGTACCTAGGGGCGAGGGCCCCTACTTATAATGATGTATCTGGTGTGAGACTCCTTTGTTGTCCTATCTTTTACTCTCCTTAAGTCGCTATTGGATAAGTCCAGTTTCTTACGAGGTTAATCTGAATGATCGGAGCAACCAAACCTGAGATAGGTAGAAGCACACGCCTATTCGATTCAAGCAAGTACATTGTAATTAGAAACAACTCAGTGTATATCTGATGATTTGTTTAATATAACTAAATCACAGATAGTAAGAGGCACCTATCCAGTTTATGTGAGGTTCCTGTCAATTGGAATGACATGGTTGCTACCCAAAAGGTTGTTATGCTTAAGGCAGTGGAGCGTATCAGTACCATACGAGGAAAGGAGTTGTTCCTGATATGTAGTAGAAGGTTGTTGCCCTTACTTGAGCGTCGTTCTTATGTGTTATTTCTATTGAGGTGGTGTTGGAGGATAGATCTTACCTACATCATGTGGCCTGACGAGGTTGTCACCTCGGTGGACCGTAACTTGAACCATTTATTCGTTCTTTTAGACCCAGAGAATAATTAGATTGTGCCTTTTAGAACTGTACTACTACACAGGGATGAATTTGTTTAAGGTTGGGTGTGGCAATAGCGATACCAACTCATCCCAATTAATATTATTTTTATAAATAACACACTCACGTTTAGGACCAGTCCAATACCTTTCAACTTCATTATTCTTTCCATCAATTTTTTTTCTTCAAAACACGTATGTTTCCCCTTTCCCTTTTCTTACGAGTTACGCACATCCTCTCTCTTTCTTTCCCTCTGCAAAATTGATTCCTTCCTCTATCTCAATTGATTCCTTCCATGTTCTTTGTGTTATGTTATGCAAACTTATCTTCTTCCTATTTTAGGTTTGTACTTTGTGGATTTATGAAACATTGTAAAATTTAAAGGCATATTGAATATTGATTTTTGGTTTTAGGTACTAGGTTTGTGGTGCTGATACATTACTTTTTTGTAGAATTACTTTTATGTTTGAATGTTGCATATTGAATATTGAAAATTGAACATTTGTTTTAGGTTTTATTTGTAGTAATCTGATATATTTATTTTAGTTTTAGTGAGAGTAACATAATCATTGACTTTGAAATATTGAAAATAGATCCTTCTCGCAGACCTGCAATTTCCAGCTACCATCCTGACCTTCAAGATGATGTAAGAAAAACTTATCTAAAAAAAGGTCCACACCAACCATTTAATTTTTATCTTCCTTGGACATATTTTGGTAGACAAAGGCGTCGATTTGGTAAGCATTGGTTTGGTTTACATAGTTGGCTTGAGTATAGTGAATCATCTGATAGTGGATATTGTTTGTCATGTTTTTTATTTAAAAATGTATCTAGTTATGGTGGGAATCACTTTGTGGGGGATGGTTTTAAAGATTGGAAAAACCCATAAAGATTGTTATCGAATATTACTGATCCTTAGAGTTCTCATATTAATTGTGTGCATATAGGTCATAATCTCATGAACCCAAAACAAAGTATTGGGGCTGCATTTGCTAAGCAAAACAAAACAACAAATGTCAACTATCGAGTCTGGGTGACCACATCCCTTATAAATGTTAAGTATCTTTTGCGATGTGGATTTCCATTTAGAGGAAGTCATGAGTCTCATGCTAAATTTGATGAAGAGAATACTGAACTTTTAGAATGTGTTGCATGCTTGAGTCCAACTTCATCATTTGCAGTTTTTGATGTAGACAAATTATTTAGGATGGTCGAGCTTTATCCAAATGATTTTAAGGACGTATCGGAAGTGGTGGTGCGCTATCAACTTCAGATATGTTAGAAATATTCAAGGTGATCCCAATTTTGTAAAGTTGAAAGGACTTTCAGACCTTTGTGCAACGCTTGTGAAAACAAACAAGTGCACTACCTTTTATGTGGCGTACAAGCTTCTTAAGTTAGCTCTGATTTTGCTAGTGGCGACTACAATGTTGAACGCGTTTTCTCAACTATGAAATATGTGAAGAGTCGGCTAATTAACAAGATGGATGTTCAATGGTGAAATGATCGTCTTGTAATATATATAGAAAGAAATGTTCTTAAAACAGTTAGTAATGATGTAATTTTAGCTCATTTTCGATAAATGGATACTAGAGTTTTTTCTTTGTAATTTTGGTTGCTACAACTATTTTTAGTTTAACTTACTAAATTCAGTATTATTTAGTCATTTGCCAAAAAAAATAAATTGCATCATTAATATTGTATGTCCAGACCCATCCCTGTTACTACACCTTTTATTTAAATTTTTTTTGATGACAATCACGATTAAAAAAACAATGTTTCCAACAAAACTTAAAAACAAATACTGAAAGAAATTACAGTAATGCACATTCATCAAAGTAATGTTTATTGAAGACATAAAGGAGCTTTTAGTAAAAAGCAAGTTTAAGTAAACATGTTAATTTACTCCTTCATGTTTTTAGTTGGAAGTAAGTTAGCATGCTTTCTCCTTCAAATAGTGAAAAAAAGTTTTTTGGTTCATTTAAAAGGTGCACACTTTCCAACTTAATCTTTTTAGGTGGATGTAAATTAATGTGTGTGTTCTTACCATAACAGTTTTCATTTACACTCCTATTTTATCATACTTGACATTTACATAATTGCATTCCTGTAATAATACAAAATAAAATATCAACAAAAAAGTTGAGTCTAGCATAATGTGGTTGTTGGCAAACTAAGTTTTAAATTATGATTAGGAAAGTTACCCACATTTAGTATTTTTAGTGCTAGGCTTATCAAAGAGAGATAAAAATTGTTCATAGAAAAACAAGTGAAAGCAAACAATGAGTCTCAATCAAATGTGGAGCATATTTGTATTAGTCCATCAATCGACTCGAGATATCTACCAACCTGGGTTGTGATGATGACCCAAACCCAAAAGCAAAAACCAATATATTTGTAAAAAAAAATGAATATTTAAATAATTGACACAACAATACCCTTTTTGGTCATATTTATAAGGAAAAAAAAAACTTTTTAGGTTCATTGAATAATTAATGTATTTGGTCAGAATTATAGACCAAATACATTAGTTATTCAATGAACCTAAAAAATTATTTTTTTTCTTGTAAATATGTCCGGAGGAAGTATTCAGTAAAGAAAATGGCCAAAAACTACAATACACATGTGTTCTTTTGATTCACCTTTGACAAGACGTTGAATTACATTTGTTAATTACAAGTGCACTATGAAAGAAAAGATTGGAAACTGATGGAAAAGGTCAAAGCATAAAGACCACCACATCAAGTCTCGTTCATAGAAATTCTGAGGTAAAAATTTACGTAACTCCCTACTTTGTAGCAAATACAAATGGCATTTAACAAAGCACATCACTAAAATTAACAGAGAAAGTAGCTCGTTAGTGGATAAGTGACAATCATAAACTATTTTTAGTTATTAGTTATGACCATTTTTTTATTAACCGTTCGAAATTCATTGCATGTGCCTATTAAAGCAGAAAACTACATGACTACATTATTAAGTGACAAATGAGGAAACAAGAAGAAGCATAGATTAACAAAGTGATAGTGGTGTTTCTTTCAAAATTTGTAGTAATTAAATAAAAAAGAATCAATATGGGTGCTGGAGCTTTCGTTGAGACGAGTGGAATAAAACATTATGAAGGAAGAGTGACTCCATATGTGTTAATGACATGTTTTGTAGCTGCAATGGGAGGTCTTCTTTTCGGTTATGATCTTGGTATTACTGGAGGGGTGACTTCTATGGATGAATTCTTGATCAAATTCTTCCCACGGGTGTATAAGAAAATGAAAGATGAAACACATAATACAAATCAATATTGTAAATTTGATGATCAAATTCTAACACTATTCACATCTTCCCTATACCTTGCAGCATTGATAGCTTCTTTCTTTGCTTCCACAATCACAAGAATGATGGGACGCAAGGCCTCAATGTTTCTTGGTGGCTTATTTTTCCTTATTGGTGCAATACTAAATGGATTAGCAGCTAATGTTGAAATGCTAATTGTTGGTCGTCTACTTCTAGGATTTGGTGTGGGATTTTGCAATCAGGTAACAATCCTTTCTAATTAACCCACTTGGGTTGGCCTGGTGGTATTGGCTTGAGACTTGGGAGTGTGCTTCTCCTTAAGTTGTATATATTTAATAAAATTTCTTAATATTGTGAAAAATAAATAATTTTTGTCTTTGTTATCTATTTTCTAATTAAACAGTCGGTACCAGTCTATTTGTCTGAAATGGCTCCAGCAAAAATTAGAGGAGCACTTAACATTGGCTTCCAAATGATGATTACAATCGGTATTCTTGCCGCAAATCTGATCAATTATGGTACTTCCAAGCATAAAAATGGATGGAGAGTCTCTTTAGGTCTTGGAGCAGTGCCAGCAATTCTTTTGTGCCTAGGATCCCTATTTTTAGGTGAAACACCAAATTCCTTGATTGAAAGAGGCAACCATGAAAAAGCAAAGGCAATGTTAAAAAGAATCCGCGGAACCGAAAATGTTGATGAAGAATATCAAGATCTTGTTGATGCTAGTGAAGAAGCTAGTAAGGTGGAACATCCATGGATGAACATTACTCAACCAGAATATAGGCCTCAACTCACTTTCGTCAGTTTCATTCCATTCTTCCAACAACTTACCGGCATTAATGTTATCATGTTTTACGCTCCTGTTCTTTTTAAGATCTTAGGTTTTGGTGATGATGCTTCCCTCATGTCTGCGGTTATTAGTGGTGGTGTCAATGTTGTTGCTACACTTGTTTCTGTATTCACAGTTGACAAATTTGGAAGAAGATTATTATTTCTTGAGGGTGGCTCACAAATGTTTATTTGTCAGGTAAAAATTGTCATATTTATTTCTTTTAGATTTTCATACATAACGTTTAAGTTAAACCTATTTAATTGTCTTCATTTGTATGGAATTTTTCATGTACATACTATAATTAATCTATGATTTGTAGGTTATTATTGGAATCCTAATTGCGTCAAAGTTTGGATTGACCGGACAAGGATCATTTACCAAAGGCGAAGCCGACCTTCTATTGTTCTTTATTTGTGCATATGTCGCGGCATTTGCATGGTCTTGGGGACCATTGGGTTGGCTGGTGCCTAGTGAAATATGCGCTCTAGAGGTTCGACCAGCAGGTCAAGGTATAAATGTTGCGGTTAACATGTTCTTCACATTTATGATTGCTCAAGTCTTCCTAACCATGCTTTGTCACTTGAAGTTTGGACTTTTCTTTTTCTTTGCTGGTTTTGTGGCAATCATGACCATTTTCATTGCCGTGCTCTTGCCCGAGACCAAAAACGTCCCAATTGAAGAAATGAATAGAGTGTGGAAGTCACATTGGTTTTGGACAAAGTATGTTCCTGATCATGTTGTTGGTGGTGGTGATAACAAAAAGGTTGATCCTTGAATTGGCTAAGGAATTAGATACAATAAATAGGAAAAATGACTACAAGGGAAGATTTAGGGAAAGTAAATGAATGGGTAACTAAATTGTAGCATTTTGTAATAAGCAATGCAATTTTGATGCACTTTTATTTATGCATCTATTTGTTATCTGATGTACCTTTTTTTTTAGGAATTTAAATTTTTTAAACATTATTGCTTTTTTTCTAAACGTTTAGAGGAAAAAATAGTGATGTCCCTTTGGGTTTTGGCTTTATTGATAGATAATGGTTGGAAATATAAATATTGCGAATTTTGTTTCTAGTCTTTGTAAAATAAAATTACATAGTTTAGTTCTGGAAAAAAATTCAGCATGTAGTTTTAGTCCATATTAAATTAAAATTGGTTTAATTATGCTTAAATTTATAAATTTTTGAAGACTTTTATATGTGTTTAGTTTCTGTAAATGGGGGTCATTAAAATTTGGTTCATGAATTCGTTAATTTTGTCATTTTGTCCCTGCAAAATTTAATCATTTAATAATCAGACCCTAAACTCATTTAATCACTGTCACGTCACTGATTAGGTGACGTGGCACTGCTGATTGGTTGATTAACTTGGTGACTCATCAAAATTTCATTTGAACGGACCAAAATACCCCCAAAGCTTTCAAATAAACACAAAATTACCAATTTGCCCCCGAGTTCATCTTCCTTCTTTCGTCCTCTACTATCTTTTCTCTACCAATTCAACTTTGAACAAAATACCCTCATTGAACAAAAACCTCAATCGGCATCAATCTCCATCACTTCCTTCAACCTCAAAACCACAAGTCCCTCATTTCACAAATTTTTCTTCTTCCATTTATTCTTTCTCAAAAAAAGACAAAAAACAAAGATAGAAACACACATGAAATGCGAAGGGGGTTAACGGTGATTGCATAACATAAGGCAATCAATTTTAAATATAACAACAAATTAATACATTCATAAATAATGAATAAAGCAATTTCTTAATCAGCATAAAGGAGAAAATGGATTGCCTTATGCTTTGTGTTTTTAGACTATAAAATTGAAAATGGAGAAATGCTATGGAAGAGGGGTTAACGGCGATTGCAAGTGGGGTCGGTGGAAAAGAGAAAAGGACCACAGAAGGAAGAAGGTTGAAGAGAAGAAAGGGGTAAAATGATAATTTTGCATGTAATTTTGCTGAGTCAATGTGCCACCTCATATTGTTTAGTGACGTGGTAGTGATTAAATATACTTATAAGTTTTTTAATGGTTGAGATTTGTAGGTTTTGTAACCTTTTATGATTCTATTTTTTAAACATATAAATATTGATTTTAAAAATGCAATTGATTTGGAATCATTATTAAAAAACTTTTTATTTTATACTCTCTTCATTCCTTTTTAAGTGTCGTTTGAGTTTAGCGTTTCTATTTAACTACCGTTTTAATTTTTTAAAGGTACAATTTGTCAATTACACTCGTTTTTTCAATAAAACTAATTAATGTTATATATTTGGAAAACTAGGGTTTTTTTTTTTAAAAAAAACTAAATTTGTTTCTTGTTATCTTAAAATTGACAATTGTTTGTTATGAGAGACAGAGTGTGCAATAAAATAGAAATTTGTTGGAGAAAAAGATAGTAACTAACGATCAATATAGTATATATATTTTTTTTACAAGGATCAATGTAGTATATATATATATATATATATAGAGTAAGGTTTTTTATGCCACATGTCACTTCCATGTTTATTTTCAATATTTTTATTAATTTTTAAAATTAATATTTTTACATATATGATTTTATTTTATGATTTTATTTTAAGGAGTCTTATTTTATGATTAAAAGGTTCCAATTGGTTTTTTTAGGAATTGAAGCTTCAATTAGTTATTAAGTAATCTTGCAAGGAGTGTTTGGTGGAGGAGATGTGGAGACTGGGGTGGATGGAAGGGGGAATGACGTGGGTGTGGAGACGTCATATGTTAGCGTGGGAGGAGGAAAGTGTTCGGAGTGTTCTCTTTTATTACATAACATTGTTTTGCAGGACTCCGTTAATGATACTTGGAGGTGGTTGTTAGATCCAATTCATGGCTATTCAGTGCAGGAGGCATACAAGTTTCTTACTCATTCAGGTGATACCGTGGATATGACTCTTGTGGACGATGTTTGGCATAGGCATATTCTTCTTAAAGTGTCTCTGCTGGCTTGACATCTTTTTCGCAACAGACTTCCGACGGAAGACATCTTGTTGACGCGGGGTGTTCTCCGCAATATGGACATCATGTGCGCAGCACCAGGGTGCGCTAGTACAGAAACGACATCTCATTTATTTCTTCAGTGTGACACATCCAGAGAGCTTTGGTCTAAAGTCTGAAATTGGTTAGGTATTTCTTTGGTTACACCTGCTCATCTGCGACATCACTTTATTCAATTTTCCAGAATGGCGGGCTTGCCAAGATCTTCAAATTTATTCTTTCGAACAATTTGGTTTGCTACAATTTGGGTAATCTGGAAGGAAAGGAATTACTGTGTATTCCAAAATACAGCCTCTACTTCCATTGCTCTCCATGAAAAAATCAAGCTAAATTTGTTCCTATGGTTAAAATCTAAGCAGGCTTCTTTTTGTTATAGTTATACTGATTGGTAAAAACATCCGCTTATGTGTATAGGTGTTCAGGTGTAATTTATTTTCAATTTTTATTGATGTTGTTTCTTTAGTGGCACTGTGGCTTTGTAAATACTTTCCAGTGTTTCTCCTTTTGCACACCTTGTGCAGGCTGAATCATCGTAGTTTAATTATATCTCATTTTGATTTGTTCAAAAAAAGTTACCAAGTAATCTTTTAACACCGTATCATTCAATTAGTTTTTCTTTGAGGAAAAAAAGGCTTCGATTAGTTATTATGTTATCTTTTAGCGGCATATCTAATGCAAATGTTAACTATAAATAAAAGAATTTTTGTTAATCACTTATTCACATATTTTGGTTTATGTTAGGAGCATTGTTAGATGAAAATGAAATTGTAATGTTAGATGTAATTTAAAACACCGTTGAAAGCATCACTAGAACTATGTTGTGTTCTGGCTTTTTAACTTGATTTTAATGTTGAAAACAAAAAATCGTATTGTCTTGAGATAAAACGCACCAACCGATCCAACCCAAACCGCATTGGTTTGATTTGGTTTGGTTCGGATTTTATTTTCAAAATCAACCGAACCAAACCAAAATGCTTGTCTTCTTATCTTACAGTTCGAATGACTTTTACACTCAAAATCGAACCAAACCACACCGCAAAAACCCCTAGTAAATACTGATAATTTTTATTTAACATTTTTAAACATTCAACAATATTAGCAATCTAATTATTTTGTATAATTACCGCAATGTTATTTAACTCAGGCTAAAATACGGGCGATACTATTTCTAATTAAATTGAAATATCAATATTAAGCTTTGCATTTCAGATCTAGAATATAAGAGAATTATGAAATCATTATAATTGATATTAGCCACTACAGTAGGTAAATGATGCTTTAGAAACCTGCAGTCAGGGCTAGACCTTGGGGTGTGCATGAAGTAGATAAAATAGTCACAAGGAATGGGGGGTTTGAATTGTGACCCTTTAAAAATAATCCTGTCACTTAAAAGTTATTCTCAAGTTGTTAACTTGGAATGGTTAAGTTAACAGATAGACTTCAGAACGTTCTGAAGTGTTAGTGTAAAAACA
>Ga0228710_1000838_pt1 | contig 42872 bp, 26 predicted proteins | sample MedpolnodulmetaG_FD_177995 | JGI IMG/M metagenome (GOLD analysis project Ga0228710, IMG submission 177995) | Root nodule microbial communities from Medicago polymorpha collected in Santa Monica, California, United States - pink nodules | ecosystem: Host-associated > Plants > Roots > Nodule... | reverse complement strand
GGTGAAGGGGGAAAAAAAAAAAAAAAAAAAGAAAAAAATTAGTTTTTTTTTTTTTTTTAACTGAGAGTTAACAGAAGAACTAAAGCCAAAAGTTTTACAAAGTGCATGGACCAATGTTAAACAAAAAAAGCGCAGAGACCAATATCAAAATTAAATAAAAGTGCAGAAATTAAACACACTTTTAAACCTTAAAACAAATCAAACAACAAAGCTATCATAATCAATTTGCGCATTCAATATTTTTTCTTTTATCAAATCCTCACATATTTTACAACAATCTATTTTCTTTAAAATCAACCAACACAATTATTATTTTTTACCCAAAGAACTACGTAGTTTTAAATTCTTCACAACAACAGGAGTGGAGCAAGAGACCACTATTGTTGTTATACCCCAATTTTTGACCTAACATCTCACATTCACACGCCGTCATTTGACCCTGATCAGTCTCTGACTTTTCAGAGAAAAATTTGGCAGAAAGGTATCTTAAAATAACTCATTTTTGTTCCGAATTGGGCCCTCTTCTCACTTTTATTATTATTAGTCCTTTTATCCTTCTTTTTAAAACAAGCAAGTTTATAGCACAATTAATTAAATAAAATCAAGAGGTTCTCATAAAATACTATGGATATTTAGGGTGTTAACACCTTCCCTAGATATAACCAACCCCCAAACCCTTAATCTTTTAAAATGGTGTTTGAACTTTTTTCCATTCTTTTGAAAATTAATTATTGAGCAGTTAAATCCCAATTTGTTATCTAGTCATGGGTCTCCTCAATAAATTTTAAAATTATATTTGTAAAGACAAATGTCATTTTTTTTCACTACATGACACTTGAAATGTTTGGCATGCATGATGTTAACAAGAAGATTTGTTGTCTTTACTGTAACAACAACCCACCATAATAAAATAATTTGAAAAATACATAGCATATTTGTTTATTTCCCCATGCAATAACGAGAACATTACTTGATTTAAACTTCACTTGATTTAATTTGCATTTTTGAAAGTTGGGGACACTACTCTTGTATGATAGTGGATGGCCACGTCAACACAAAAAATGACAGAAGAATCTTTGTTACGACTGAAACGACTCATCTACACACGCTATATTTAATAGAAGTTTTGAATATAATACCCCGTACATGTGCGGAAATGTTTATAGTAGATTGTTGTTATGGTGTATGCTTCATTGAAAGGCCTCCATGAAAATTTCTTGTTAGTAGTATGTCAAGCACATTAAATGGCACGTGGTGACAGAAATGGTTTGGTCTTTACAAATTCAATTTTGAAATTTATTGAGACTAATGATCAAATAACTAATGGGGATTTGATAGCCAATATTAAATTGAGAAAAGGATTGCTTACAAACACCCAATCTTATTGTATTGGTGAGAAAGTAGGTTTTTTATTATCCAAAAATAAAAATGGGAAATAAGAGTCGCATGTTTTTTTGTTTTTGAGTGTTTTAGTTTTTGAGTGTTTTGGATATAAGGATATTGTTTATTTGAAATGTACTTATTAGAAAGATGTATATGAAAATTGATTTTACTTGTGTTTTTTTTATGAACATGAGAAATGCTAGCAACACACATTTTTCAACACACTCTCTTTGATTGGTTAAAATTCACATGGGACCCACCAAATTTATATGGGATCTACATGATTTGGTGGGTCTCATGTGAATTTTAACCAATCAAAGAGAGTGTGTTGGAAAGTGTGTGTTAGAATGTGTGTTGTTAGCATTCCTCATATTGACATTGATTTTACATGTGATCTATATAAACTTTAATTTATTTGAAATGTGCATTTTTTTTATTCTTATGCAAGAGAGTAAGGATATTAGAAGTATGTAATTGATTTGAAAAATAAATAATAACATTATATAATTTCTTTACTTTTGCAATAATAAACCATGCTTTTTATTTCTTAAAATATAAACTTACATTGTTCGGCCAATATGTGCGAGATTTCCATGTCTTAAAAAATTAACATCATTATAAATTAAGGGTTGAGTTGGTTTTGTTTGCAATTGTATAAAAGCGCCAAATGAAAAGTGAAATGACAAATAGATGAGATTACCGTGATCAGACTTCATTGTCCACTTTCTAATAACTACAACAAGTTGAATATTTGATGTCGTTCAATCCGCGACGGTTAGAGTTACAACCATCGTCGCTAAACCATTTCCCTTCAAGTTTTTATAACAAACTAAACACGGTTAGAGTTACAACCATCATCGCTAAACCATTTCCCTTCAAGTTTTTATAACAAACTAAACAATGAACCGTCACAAATAATTTTGATCATTTCTAAAACGTATAACTCATCACCTAAATATCTAATGCAAGTTGAACTTATTCTATTTCATTATGCCTTGCCTACCTTGATTCATTATACGAGAGTTGTGGATTTTATTAACCATGCAAGTATCACATGGAAGAAGGATATGATATGATATTTCTTTATTTCAAGAGAAGCGAATAGCATACTATCTATGCATATCGTCAATGGTGTGGGTATGGCTCATTGGTGCTAGTAATTTACTTCAAATGGTGAGTATAACGTCAAATCAACTTACCATTATATCATGGAAAATCCAACAGAGTAAAAGAGTTTTTTTAGAACGTCCGGGCTTCCTATACCTAGGAGAGATAGACTACAAACTCGGAATGTTCATTGCGCAGTCTCCATTTTGAGTGATATTTTGAGAACTATTGACATGATTTCTTTGAGTGTCAATTTGTATTACATTAGAAATTTAGAAAGGTGATTTTAATATTTTAAGAAAATGAGTTATTTTGTGTTTATTTATCAAAATAAAAACTTTTTCAACGGATTTAAATTGTATCCAATCTCCTTTTTTTGTGTTTTTCGTTATCGCTACTAAAGTTAATACTATTTGAAACGTATTACATACTAAATATTGGTATCTCTCTTGGTCAAGATTCAAACTTCTTTGATTCTTTACGATGTAGACCTGTTGTTGCCAATCCCCCGATTTTTAACAAACCAAATTGATGTTTTGTTCCCACACTGAAAACTTTCATGTTCTAAAAAAATAAATAAATAGGTTCCAACGCTAAGATATACAACAGGTGTTTCTGAGATACTTTTTAAAGATTTTGAATTACTAAATTTTTATGAAAACTTATGTTTCAAATACATCAAAAATTGAAGTATTCAGTTTCTGTAATGATAATTTTTTTAATGAATAATTTCTTATTTTAAAATCATTAAAAAATGCTCCAGAAACAACTTGTTGGCATTTCACATGTTTCATGTTTGTTCGGTGAGACAATCATTCTAGTATGATTATCCATAGTCCATACACTTGTCAGACCACATGTGCTGCCTTAATTAACATAGACACTACAGTGACCATCCAAGCATGAAAATGAAATCCTTATCTATCATTTTCAGTCAGTGATCAACTAAGTTTTTTGATAACTTAGTTTGAAAAATATATTGATTCAACATTGCTGATATTGTTTTTTTGTTAAGTATTGATATTTTTAAAGTATTGTTTATATTGTTAAACATAAATGTAACCAAAATAAATAAAGTTAAATATGATTGAATGCAAAGAAATAAACTTGGCAGAAAGTATGAAATTTTATATAATGTCTACAAATTTAATGAAAACTATACATTACGCAGAAAATACTATAACTATAAGCATCACAATGGGGAATGCTTGATTACAGGGTGTCACGTGAAAACCTATACATGAAGCTTACACAAGAGACAAACCACAAGATTACAAACAACTAAAAAAAATGTTAAAAATAACTGTTTGAATAAGTTTAGGTGGACATGTTGGAAAAAATGATCCACTTTGTTTTATGGTTTAGGGTTCATTCTATTTTGTTTTTGATGATTTTAAGGCACAAATTGCATGCCTCTCCAATAAATTGCATGCCTCGGGATATTATGTTCCAGGCAAATTGCTGCTAGTGCTAGAAAGAATTATGAATGCACAAACAACTGAAAGTGAGAAGACTGATAACCATGTGTTCTCTGTGTACATTTCCATTGCATCGGTGAAGGAAAACCGTGCGCGGTTTTCGGCCCAGTTTCTAAGTCGGTCTGCTTCGGCTGAGTATAATGCTCTCCCCTGAAATATGCACATAGCTCTTAAGTTTTCTCAATCTTGCTCAACAATTTCATAGCTATGGAAAAATGGATTTTGTCCATAAGGAACAAACTGCTTAAGCAGGAGAGACAAAACAACTCAACTACAATTCATATTGTAGGCGTATTTGCGGTCTGACACGGACACTATCTGACACGTGTCCGTGTTTAACAGGACACAACATCAACACATGTAGTTGGATTGAATCACTTCTATTTTTAAAAATTATTTTCAATTTATGTGTCTGTGTCGTGTCTGGTGTCGGTGATTCATAGGTAATTACTAGGCTAAATTTCACTTTTGGTCCCTTCAGTTATTTTTAAGTTTCACTTTGTACTTTTCTGCCAGTTTTTCGTTTTAGTTCGTCAAATGCTTCCTTCTTCTTTTTGAGTTAGGCGCCTAATCAGCAAGGTCCCAAACATAATGCCGCATATAAAACATTTGACGAACTCAAACAGAAAACTGAGAGAAATGATGGAAGTGTCTGATATTTGTAACTTAAGGGACTAATATGAAACCAAGAAATGTTAATAGGCCAAAGTGATTGTAACTCAAAAGGACTAAAATGAAAGGAAAATACTTAAGTGACCAAAAGTGTAATTTAGCCTAACTAGTAACAACTAATTGACTATATTCAAAGATGAGCATTTACATGAAAGAATACCAAGTAATTAAAGTGTACTTCAACCTCAAAATAATTGCCATTACATACCTCATCGTCAAACCAGCGACCTCGCCGTAACCAAGCAGTGACCAAGGCAAGCAAGATTCTAGGAGGAGTCAAGTAATTGATGGCCTTGCCTGTTCCCTTAACAACTCGCATCCGTGGAACTAATGTTCTAGCAACAGTTTCAGGAAGCTCACATATGATGTTAAACATTTGCTTGTTTTGGATAGTTGAACCACTGTGCAAAAAAAGCCACACTTCTAACAATTATTAAACTATATTAACTTAGATTAGAGAAAGTTACACAAACAAACATGAGAATGCTATTCGTTATAAGATTAAAAAGGACGAGCTGAAAATATAGCTGAAGACAGAAAAAGAAGTTGGAAATTCCTACAGAAGAAGATTCTAAAAAGCGGTCCACACGAAAAAACAATAAACATTTGCAAATAGAGATGTACCTTAAAAGAAGTTCTGTGAGAACCATGCCTGGAGATGCTGTATGGACACCTACTTTCGATCGCTTGCACTCCGTCAATAGTGATCCATGAAATTGTCTAAGGCCGCATTTTGTAGAACCATAGCTACACAACAAATGAAATGGAAGTAAGCATCATTAGAAATCATCATCCACCATGACTTTTGAAGAACACTCACTCATAGATATAAGTAATCACGCATATTTCGAGTAATATGAAGAATGTCTTGCTTACTTTCAGAAAACATATCCAATTTTCATTATCATAAATTTGTGTTCCTTTAAATTGCTAATAAGGTGATAAAAGACTCGTGTGATAAATAATTATGATGGAGAGAAGATAAAAAGGATAGTTTGGGAGAATTCATTTTCAGAAACAAGGAAAAAAAATTGGCATTCTCAGAATTTCTTAAAAATGTAGAAACTGTTTCCGAAAATTGTAAAAGAAAATGGTGAGAAAAATATAGAATATATATTCTATCATATTTATTGATTGACGTGAAAATGAAAGCATGAAGAAGTACGTGAGCCCTAAAGTTAAATAAGAAACTACTGTTGTCAAGAGAATACTCACACGGCTGTCAGAGGTGTGCTAGAGCCTCCGGAACCTGCACCGTCCATATTAAATATGTGGCCTGGCTTGGTTTGGTTTCTCATGATACGCATGGCTTCTCGGGTACAAAGGATAGAACCGACCAAATTTGTCGAGACAATCTACAGAAAAAAAACTTTTCAAGTTAAGGATGAAGATGGAAAAATTATCATTCATGAAAAGAACTTTTACAACATCTCATTATTCGATAAAACGAAAGAAAATTGAACTCAACGACATTCATATTGTAACAAAAACAGAGAAATTATGCACTAACATATATACCTGTTTGATGTCTTCGTCACTGAATTGAAGCAATGGTCTAAAACCTTTATTTGTTCCAGCATTGTTTATCTGTTGAGTAGTTTGAATAAAAAAAACAATACGAAAAATTAGATTAGGACCAAAAAGCGGAAACCACACTCATCAAGATATAACGAATCCAACATAAAACTTTCATTGAAGCGATAACAAAATTGATAGTTGGGTCCATTAGCATATCAATTTCCTTCATGCTAGTGTGCCAAAAACTAGATCAATGACGCTCAATCTATGAAACACAGACACCGAGCAAGATTCTAATACTGACACGCTGACACTAGTAAAAATATTATTTAAGAAAATGAAAGTGATTGAATGTAACCACATGTGTCAGTATCTTGTTGGCGCCTAACGCTGACACGTGTCAAGTGTCAGACACACATTCAAAGTGTCAGTTCAACTTAGTGCTCGACAGCAAGAACAGCCAGTCAGCCACACTTACCCAAATGTCAATATAACCAAGTTCGCTGACCGCAAAGTTTGCCAATCTCTGAACATCGTCAGCCTCACAAACATCACAAGCAATGCCTACAACTTTTGCTTGAGAAAGCTTTGTCAAAGATGAACCAACTGCATTGGCGATGCCTTCCTTTAGATTTTCCTCAAGCTCTTTGACAGTTGCTTGCACAGACTCAGGGCTGCCTTCACAAAATTCGAGAGCGGGAGCAACACCACGTTATGAGCAACAAAATATATTAATTTGATCTCAATAAAATGTTCTCAAAGTTTGTGATACCACCTTCGCGAAGTAACAATCACACGATCTCCTGAAAGAAGAAACTCCCGCGCCAAGGCTTTGCCCAATCCCCTTGTACTGCACACGAAATTTACAAGATGCAAGAATCAATGTTATGAAAGAAAACTTAGATGTAATCAAAGTAGACTTTAATCGGTATGCAATGTCGATGTTAATTTTTTTTACACATGCATCCAAATACAGCTGACCACGTAGACAATTTTGGAGATATTATTTGCAAAAAGAATAAAAAGAAAGATACTACATAGAAGAATGCATAGGCTCGTTAAAGAGCAAAAAACGTTGGAATTCGATTTCTATAATACTATCGGTGAGTGAATGTACCTCCCAGTTATGACAACATTACGCGGACCTTCGCGACAATAATCCTCCAACACCCAATTAGCACCTATCATTGTCCCAATGATAACTCCTCCAAGCCAACTATACCATATCAGTGCATCCATCTGACTATCTCCACCTTCACAAAATTTCCAAAAAATCAACATCACAAATGATATAACTATATAGTTTAATAATTGCATGCACTTATAGTGTAGTTTAATGATATAGATATTTATAAATTGGTGAGATATGATTGAACGTTAGTGTAAAACTTATTTACACTATTGTCGGAAACTCGACTATAAGAGCAAATATTTTCATATACACATTCTAAAATAGGAAAGTAAAATATATACCAACCTGACATCTGAAATCCAATTGCAAGGATGACACCAGTGCTCATCATGGTCACAATATATCTTCCAATTTGAACAGCAATCTTGTTTTCACAAATACATAAAACACAGTTATTTTCAACACAACCCAAGATTGAAAAAAAGAAAGAAACAAGGAAATAACACAACACAACAAGGGCTATTTGGATTTGCTTATTTGAGCTTATCGACAAGATTAAGCACTTGTGAGACTAGATTAAGTACTTGTATGTGAGACTAGATTAAGTACTTGTGAGACTGTTTGATTGGAACAATTCTTGAAAACAAATTATTTCTGTAAGCTATTTTCAACTTGCTTTCTGTAACTCTCCAAGATAACTTAAGAGAACAAGTTATGGATAAGCACTTATTTTATCTTTTGTTATAGAAATAAGCTATACATAAGTTTTCAAACTCTCCAAGATAACATATGAGAACAAATTATAGATAAACACTTAATTGTATCTTCTGTTATAGATATAGCTTATCCATAAGCACTTATATGCTAAAACCACTCAATTAAGTTGTTAATCCAAACAGAGAATCAAGAATGATAGAACATAAAGAAACATGATAGAACCTCATCAACCCTAACAAATAACTAATACATAAATACATATATGATAAGTGCTTATGCTACATAAAACAATTAATTATCCAAACAGACTAAAAACATGATAAAACATCAAAAACAAGAACTTACCTTAGATAGAACCTCATCAACCCTAACAACAGCTTGTCTATACTCATCATCCAACTTAGAACCCATCATAAAATTCCCCAACAAAACATTTCTAAAATTACTCCAAAACCCATTTTCCCTTTGAACTTTCACTTCATTTTTCTTCAAATTTCTCAACTTTTTCTCCTTCACATCACCACCATCTTCACTCTTGAAAGCCCTACACTTTTTCAAACACAACCCACCAAAATTTTGTCCAAAACCAAACACCCGAGATGAAGAATTTGAGCTACCAAATCCATTTCTAAGCTTATGTTTATTCAAATTACACTCTGGAAAAACTTGAAGCTTAACAATTGTAGTAGCCATGTTTAAGATAAAAAGTTCATAAAAATGTTACAATATTATTGATGATATTTGATGCATAAATGTGTTGAATTAATGTAACATGTTTGGTTTATTTATTGTTGTGATTTTGGTGAGAATTGATAACTATGTTTTTGTAATTTTGTGTGTTGTGAAAATATCTAATTGAGTAACACCGATTCATTGGAAAAATGTAACATAATAGTAACGTAAGAAGGAACATTATGGAATGTGATGACCACACGTTAAGGAACCTCATCATTATCGGTTATGAACACGTGGCATTGTGGGTCTTTAGACACGTCACTTTTTCTTTTGTTAGTGTGTGAGGTGAAAAATGAACACTTTTTCTTTTGGATTTTTCTTTGATCTTAGATAGATTATTGAAAATAAATTATTGTTTTTTCAGTTAATTGAACTGTCGTCGTGAGTTTAACTAAATTGATAAAGACATTGTATAATATATGCAATAACCGGAGTTCAAATCTCAAACCTATCACTTCTTATGTTTAAAATATGTGAGCTCCAGCTACTACGCTACTTGAAAAAGAAAAGTCCAATAATCTAAGGTTCAATCGATAAATAAATAAAATTTGATTGGAAAATTGTTCCATTAAAAAATATAACTTGAATTCTTTTGAACGATTTATCACAACTAATTTAGTTGAAATAAAGTTATTTTAGATTTTAAAAAATATATATATAAGTTAGGCATTTAAAAAATTTCAAGGGTTAGGAAATGGATGGATGCAATATTTTAAACTTTTTATAAAAAAAATCATGGCCAACTATTAAAGTTAGTTAATTAGTTTTGGTTTTTTTTTTATTGACAAAAGAGTTAGTTAAAGTTGTCTTGGATTAGAGAAAAGAGAAGAATATAAGTTAGGCCTTTAAAATTTTAAGGTTAAGGAAATGCATGGATGTTATTTTTTTAGCATTTTATATTATTTTAAATCATGGCCAATTATTGAAGTTAGTTAGTTTTTCTTCTTTTTTGGCAAAAAATGTTAGTTAAACGATAAAGTTAGGGGAAGAAATGCATGTTAATGAACACTTAATCTAGCTTCTTCGGTCGTTGAGGGAGAATTCATAATCTAATGGTTTTCTTTTACCATAAAATTTATACGAAATTTTCATTGTTGTTTATTAATGACTAATCCTTGTTAAAGAATTTATGGGATAAATAAATGAGTTTTACTTTTTTAATCGGATTTTTTTCATACATAAGAGTAAATAATAATTGAACCTCTAGCTGTATATTTTAAGAACTATGTGAGATATTTGTTCCAACTTGGGAGCCGGGGAGATAAAGTTAATAATCAACTTGCGTGAGATATTTGTTCCAACATTTTGTATCTATTTTGTGTCCAAAATAAAACATTTTGTATCTATTTTAGTTTAAAAAAAGCAAATTGTATGTAAATAGTTTGGCTTATTATTTTACGGTTACATTTAGAGTTTTCTGCAATAAAAAAATCTAGGGTTTTCTAGTATTTCAAAAGCAAAAATAGTTTCTCATCCGTAGGATAAGGATAAAGTAAATTTCATCTTAATTTTTTTTTAACGACATATTAGTTATTCAATTTCTTGTCCCTAAAAACATATTTGGGGACAATTTGGTCACCGTTTTTTTTAAATCCCTTGAAATCACATAACTTATTTTTAAAAAAAATTCTTCTTACTACTCTCTAGAGTTTCTAAGTGTTTTGTTGGTCGTAATTTGATGGTACCATAATATTTTGGATTTGAAGTTGCATTTATTTGACCATTGTGTGTTAGACTAGCGGGTGCTATTAAGTTTGATAATGTTATGCACTTTGAATTTGATGGTAATGATGGCTAGGGATGATGATGATGTTTGTTTGGTTAATTTCTTTTTTTAGATGAAGTAGTAAGCATCATAAAAATTTTATGCACATCAAGGGATGATAATATGGATTTAAATTTGGGTAGTCACGAGAAACGTTCGGTCTAACAATATCGGCATTTTTAATTGACATTGACCTTACAAACGATGTTTGTTTTGTTCTATTTAAAAACAAATATTACTATTGTGTGTTACAATTAAAAATAAGAAAATCTCATTTTAGTCTCACATATAAAAATATGAGAAGCTATTCTCATGAGCTTAGCTTAGTTGGTAGGGATATTGCATATTACATGCAAGGATCGGGGTTCAAACCTCGGACACTCCACTTCTCCACAATTAAATTGTGTAAGCTCTAGCCACTAGGCTACTTGACAAAATAAAATAAAATATGAGAAGCTCGTTTTCCCTTCCTTTCCTTTTCGCATCCGTCTTCGAAAAGCAGTAGATCTGTTCGAAACTCACATGCGCAGTGAAGAGTTGTTTATCTTCTTCCGACGTCTTCTTGTTGGCCTGCGTTTTGTGGATCTTTGCTGTTTGATCCGGTTCCAGATTCTGGGGTTGGTGGGTCGTGTGGTTTTCATGGTTGTTGTTGGGTTTTGGCTTTGAAGCTTGTATTCACTGCGCGGAAGGGTTGGGTTGGTGTTTTGGCCTGCCGGTTGTTCTTGTTTTCATTTGATGGAACTTTGTCGGTTGTGTTGGTCCGTTTTTGTTTGTGGTGGTGTTCGTACTGTTCTCTTTTTTGTATTGTTTTGTTTTTATGTTCAGGTGCTTCTTCTAAGAGATTGGTGGGTGGCAATAGATGTGACCTTCTTCGTGGTGATTCGGATTCGTAAACTCGAAAGGACTGTTTGGTTACTATCGTGGCTTCGGTTACAATAACCCGAAATGGTCTGATTCTGTTAACCCGAAAGGGTCTAGTTACGAACGTATTGGACTCATCCCTTGATCTGGGTTTTTACGCGTTTATGCTAGAAAGAGCTTATATGCTTGCTGGTGTACTCAGGGAGCTGTTGGCACTTGGATTTTGTTACCGTGTTGGCGGTCAATCCATTCGCCATATTAAAACTTAAACTATTCTTTTGCGATGTTCACTTTTCATATTTTTTGTAACTTGGTTTCGCACCCTTACGTGGGTTCGCTGGGTTGCACCCGTGATAAGTGAATTTGTGTTAGGATAGTTTATAGTTGTACTACCTGGTATGATTATCATGATGTATTCCCATTTGGGTTTTACCTGGGTCAGGTCTAATGTGCCCCAGTCTCTGTATCTCTTTTTTTATTTAATGTATTTCCCTTTTGCTTAAAGAAAAGCTGATAAAATCAAATTTTCATCAAGTTTAGGGACAAAAAACATGAGCAAACTGCTGTTTAATTAGCAGCAAGTTAGGGGAAGATGGAACCATAAACCAATTCATAACAACTAATATAATTTAGACACTTAATATTATTAAAGTTAAGCAAATGTATGGATGTCAATTTTTAAGGATTTCTTATTTTAAATCATTGAAATTAGTCAAAACAATTAAGTTAGGGGAGAAGGAAAAACAGTTCGATGAGTCCATGATAGTCTAGTTGTAACTTGGGTGTGTGGGCTATGAAGTTAGTTCAAATGAGTTGGTTGAGATATACACTTGTTCCAACATTTTGTATGTATTAGGTTAGATTTGGTTCCAAATCATGAATTTTGTCATTGGTAGTTAACCCTCAACATGAGTATTATGTAAGTATTAGTAGTCACTTAGTGATGCCTATGTATATATATATTTTTTGGTTACATATGCCTATGTATTGTGGTAACTACATTATTAGAATGTAATTTTCTATTTGTAATATCTCTACTCTGACCGATAGATAAGAGTTTCAAGAAGTTTCTCTTTATCTTTTTTATGGATGTTATATTTCATAACATGGTATGAGAGCAATGTCTATGTATTGTGGTAACTACATTATTATAATGTAATTTTTCATTTGTAATATCACTACTTTGACCGATAGATAAGAGTTTCAAGAAGTTTCTCTCTATCTTTTCTATGGATGTTATGTTTCATAACATGATATTAGAGCAAATTCAATTTTCTCAATTTTCATTTTCTCTCTTTTAAATTTTCCTTTTCTCAATTTATTTTTTCAATATTCAATTTTCATTCGTTTTCTATAACTTTCTCACCGCTTCCGGTTCATTTTCAATTTCTTTATTATTTTTTCTATCGATTTCGTTCTAGATTCATATTCATCATAGAGAGTTATCCTCTTAGCCATGACTTTGTATCATTAAGGTACAAACTTAAATATTGTATGCACCCTGCCTAGTAGTGGCAATCTTGTAAAAGTTTGGAGAGACACAAAACACTTGGAATAATTTGCAAAGACTCTAAACATCGGTCTTCATGTGTGTGAGATGATGGAGTAGACTGGTCTAAGTCATGATCATTGTTGGATAACTCATCATGGTTGGCTAACCGAATAAATGATGAGAGGGAAAACCACTTTGGAAAGGGTGACTGGACTAGCCAATAAGGTTGATGGTGAACCAAGATAAATTTGATGTGTCGTGCACCTCTTCTTAGGTCAAGTTCTTTATGGTTTAACTTCATCATGTCTCTATTGTTATGACACAAAATTACGTGTTTTGATAAAGAACTATTGCATTTAACCTTCTGTCAACAAGCTACCTCAGTGCTAATGATTTTTTTTTTTTAGTTAGTGGTAATACTTAATAAGTAAAAATGTTTTGACTTGTTAAAAAAAAAAAGTTTTGAAACCCATAAACATAATTCAAACCCCACATTCTTGTGTTTTGCACCCACCTTCAATGTATGTGCGGCTTGAAAAATTTCTATATAACCCTAGTTTTACCTAGAAGCTAGGGATCCAAATTTTGATGGCTCTGAAGCGTAAGGTGAGATCCAACAACTCTAAGGTGACATTTTTTTAGGGCTTGGAAACAAGTTAGAACATCTACACCATTGTTGATGTGTTTATCTTTTACTATTCAAATTATGTTGCTCGTTACTGTTATCATGTGTATTTAAACTCTAATAGATTCTGATTGATTGATTGATCTATCAGTCCTTTTTTAATATAATTCAAGATATGTTTATGTGATATATCTTGTTCTTAATGCTTTTCAACTTTTGATCAATTTTGAATTGATTTTAGGTTACAGCTCACTATTAACATTAGGTTTTGTAATTGTACCTAGATATGTTATTTGCTAAGTTAGTTCACCTAGACATATGGTTTTGATCAGTATGACTTTGTTTAACGTGATCAAATGATTTTGATAATGTGAGATTCACCAAGACATATAGTTTCTAAATTAGATAAACAAGATCTTGAATTGCAACTAGAGTAGGTCTACTTTGTCAAACATCGTAAACGTAGACCTTAAATTGCAAGTTGGATTATGAACTAGATTGACCAAACTAGAACATAAAATGGATTCAAGAAATTCCATCCGCCTTTCGTTGATTTGTTCAAATCTATTTTAGTTTCTTTGCAAGAAACTCTTATGCCAACCCCCAATTTACTATTTTTAATTAAGTTTAAATTGCCGAGTAGAAACGAGAATCAATGTGGAGACGATTCACTTACTACTTTATTACTTTAACAATTTAGTACACTTGTTGAATTTGTCATCAAGTTTTTAGTGCCGTTGTCGGGGATTGTTGATATTTTCAACAAGGCAATTTCACTTTACTTATTGCAATTTATTTTCTCTATTTTTCAGTAATTTAAGTTTTTGTCGAAAAAAATGAAAATACCAAAATTATTTACTTTTTGTTGTATTGTGTTATTTAGGTGCAATTCTACTTAAAAGAGGTGTTTAGGATATAATTTCAATGAGATTAAAACCATCCAGATGTTCACAACAGGTTTGAAGGAACCACACGAGACACAAGTCTTGGAGCCTAATCACATATACCCTAAGGATCCCTAATAAATTAAAGAAAGAAGGATAAAATTCATATTTAATGATTCTGGTTAAAGCAAGTTGCTAATCTTCAACCGTAATATGTCACCTCCCTATTGCAAGAAAGCATTAAGCGCGAAACATATGAAAATTAAATATAACTCAGATCATAAATGAATAAACGACTTGCATTAATAAAATTCAATAAATAAATAAATAAAGGTTCATCTGAGAATCTTAATAAAAAGGCGTTTAGAACAAAAAGTGGAGTAGGTGTGAGACTTCTCCTTGATGCTTCAAATGCTTACCTTCCTCTTGAACCACCAGGTTCTGAATGAATATTTTTGCATTGAAGGAGATCTATTTATATGCAGATTTCCAACTAGATTTTGGGTTGAAATTTTGGGCTTTTACTCTCAAACCTGCTAGGAAAAATCATCAAAAATATAATTTTTCATGGAACAACATGCGTGGGACGTATGTTCACTTAAAATAGAACAAGTTCAGTTGGTCCAATGCTCCTAGGGCGCGTGGGTCATGTGTGGGGATTTAGCCTTAGGTGCAGAAATTCCTTTTATCACCGTTCTTTGAGTGTTTTCCTTCCCCGAGTTGTTCTTGTGACCGGAGACAAAATTTCTCCAATTTGTAATGTCATTAAAGCCTTCAAGAACCTTGATGATCTTCATTACATGTTTTCAGAAACTTCCATGAGGTGTCTCACTTACCTTACGACCACCCTTCAAGACCTAATGTTGTACTCAGTTCTAGCTCGAATCATGCATCCTTGGGCCTGGCTGAGTACCACATTGGACAACTTAAGCGTAGGAAATTCGGCGAATCAAAGTTTGTGTGGCCTAAAGATTTTTAATTTCCTCTAAAGTTGGTAAATATGCTTGTAAAACTTAACTCAACTCATAATGTCAATATTGTTAGACTAGAAATCACCGTCTAAGTTCAAATTCGAGACCTCGCAGTTACGCATAGTTTCAATAGTGTTTGTCAATTTGTCCAAAAAAACATTGGATATATATTCCACATTAATCTAAGAAGAAATCAACGATGATCAAAATAAAAAGTAGTTGGACCAGTATGATCCTAAAAGCCCCAACCCCCAATTATTAATTAGGATCTAATGACAAGATCCATTAGAAACAAGATAAGAAGAGCCAATAAATGAGACAAGGCAAGATCCATCGAGGTAACCACATCGACATGACATATGTCATTATACAAAAGTTAACCTCCTCAAGCACCTTGTCAGAAATAACCGCCTATTAAAAAGAGGAGACCAATTTCGTGAATGTAATTAATCCTTTAGTTTATTTTTACAGAATATAAGGGAAAAAATGATTTCCTTTTTATGTTAACCCTCTAATTCATAAGAGAAAGAGACTAGTAATCCGAATCAGTTCTACTAATGTAGCAAAATACTATAGTTTCACACAATTTTTAATCTCGACCGTTCATCTAAGATCAAACAGTTAAGAATGAAACTTCTGCATTTTTAATTAAAACAATCTTGCTCATATAGTTTTGATCGACAACTTGTATCGATTACAACATCCTACTATAACAATAATATCATTTTCGGTTAAGAATGAAAACTGTGCATTTTTAATTAAAACAAGGACAATGTTAACCAGTGCCCCCGGGACATTGGTTAAGCAACCAAAAAAAGTAAGATTTTATTGAAAAGTGGTGTAATAATTAGTTGGTCAAAAGTAAACGTTTATATTTCCAAAACAATTTTTTTACTTTTGGATTCCTTAACCAGTGCCACTGGTTAACAAGACCCTTAAAACAATATCGGTCATATAGTTTTGATCGGACAACTTGTATTGATTACAACATCCTACTGTAACAATAATATCACATTCCTTATTAATTTGAAGTTTGATCGAGAGATAAATAAAACACGATCAAATAATAGTTGAATGGGAGGAGAAAGAAGTGTGAAAGAGAATTGATACCAAAGAAGGAAGGAGAAAGGAAGATTGGATTTGATGACGCGCAAGAGTAGGAATCGGAAACTTCTGTATACCCATCAAACACTCATTACGCAAATTTAGCTCAAAAAAACATTAAAAAAAAATCATATATAAAACAAAAAACACACTCTCTTTCTCTCTCTTCTTTCTCTTTCTTCTTCATTCTTCAATCTTCAACCTCTCTCTCTCTCTCTCGAGGAATTCACAATGAACAGGTCTCAAGATCAAAGGTCAAGACCTGCAAAACCAGCCACAATTCATTCATGTGCTCTTTCAGGTGACCTCATTGGTCTTCAGAAGCTACTTCGTGATAACCCTTCTCTTCTCAATGACAAAAACCCTGTTGTAAGATTATTTTACGACCCTTTTGTTTTTTCTTTGTTTTGATCAAATGGGTGTCTTCAAAATTTGATCTTTTTTTGTTATTGTTGTTGTTGTTGGTGTTTTTGAGATACCCTTTTGTTTGATCTTGCTTGAGTTTTGTAAAAATTGGATCTTTATGGTGTTTTAGAAGTAGAAATGTTTATGTTTGTGTTTTGAATTGTGAATTGTGGGTTTAGATCTGATTTTGTAATAACTTGTGGCTTAATCAACAGGGTTTAATCTGATTCAATATTCAATTTAATGGAATTTCTTGATGTATGTGACTGTGATGAATGGTTGTCTTATGAACGATTAGATTAGCTTGATTTGATTTGATTACTTGCTAGCTATGATATGAAGCACAGATATGATACTGACACGTTGGCACCGGTAATAATTTGAGAAAGTGGTATATTGAATGTAATCACATATGTCGGTGTTCAATCGGAAGTATCGGTGCTACATAGAGGGCTAGTCTTGCTAAATAATCATTTTTCTGCTATACTTGTACTCTTTCAATGCAATATGCCTAATACATTAATCAAAAGAAAAATGAGAGACAAACATGGTGCCTTGGGTTTTGAGAGAAACCCTGTTGTAAGATTACCCTTTTCCCGTCGTTTTTAACAAATAGGCATCTCCAAAATTTCATCTATTTTTTTGTTATTGTTGTTTTTAGATACCCTTTTCTATGATCTTGCTTAAGCTTTGAATTTTTTTTAGATCTTTATGGTTTTTTGTAAGCAATAATGTTCATGCTCATGTTTGTGTTGTGAATTGAGGATTTGGATTGATGTGTATTGGATTTGGATCTGTCTAGTAATAACTTGTGGCTTAGTCAACAAGGTTTAATCTGATTTGTTTTTAATGGAAGATTTGTTGATGTAATGAATGGTTATGTTGTGAAAGATTAAATTAGCTTGTTTTGATTTGATTACTTGCTAGCTATGAAGCACATACATGACACTGACACGTTGACACCAGTAAAATTTGAGAAAATGGCATAGTGAATGTAAATACATATTTCAATGTTCAATCTGGACGAGCATCAATGCTACATTGATTGCTAGTTTTTCTAAATAACAATTTTTCATCAATGCTACACTGTACTGTACCCTTTTGTATGATCTTGCTTAAGTTTTGAAAAAAATTAGATCTTTTTGGTTTTCTGTGAGAAAAAAATGTTGATGGTTGTGTTCTGAATTGAGGATTTGGAATGATGGATGTGTATGGGAATTAGATATGCTTTTGTATTTACTTGTGGCTTGATCAACAGGGTTTAATCTAATTCATTTTTTAATTTAATAGAATTTGTTGATGTATGTGATGAATGATTCTCTTATGAAATTTTAGATTAGAAATGTTGATGTTTGTATTGTGAATTGAGGATTTGGAAATTGGAATTATGTGCACGGGATTTGGATCTGGTTGGAAATAGCTTGTGGCTTAATCAAGAGTGTGTAATTTGGTTCATTTTTTAATTTAGTGGACAATTTGTTGATATATACGATGTGAACGGTTACCTATGAAATATCATATTAGTTTGTTTTGATTTGATTACTTGTTAGCTATGAAGCACAGACACGACACTGACATATCAACATTGGTAATAACTTGTGGCTTAATCAATAGTGTGTAATCTGATTCATTTGTTTTTAATTTAATGGAAGATTTCTTGATGTATGTGATGAATGGTTATCTTATGAAAGATAAGATTAACTTGATTTGATTACTTGCTTGCTATGAAGCACATACACAACACTGACATACTAATAATTTGAGAAAATTGTATAATTGAATACAATCACATATGTTGGAGTTCAATCTGAAGTGTCGGTGCTGCATAGGTTGCTTATTGCCAGTCTTGCTAAATAATCATTTATGTTATAACTTTTCGTATGATCTTGCTTAATTTTGAAAAAAAGTAGATCTTTATGGTTTCTTGCGAGAAAAAACGTTGATGTTTTTGTTGTGAATTGAGGATTTGGAATTGTGTTCGGGATTCGGATCTACTTTTGTAATAACTCGAGGCTTAATCATCAGGGTTTAATCTGACTCATTTTTTAATTTAATGGATGATTTGTTGGTGTATGTAATGAATGGTTATGTTATGAATGATTTGATTACTTACTAGCTATGAAGCACAGACATGACACCGACATGTTGAGACTTACAATAATTTGAGAAAATGGTATAATTAAATGTAATTACATATGTCGGTGTTCATCTGAAGTGTCGACTACATAGATTTTTATTGTTAGTCTCGCTAAATAATCATTTTTTGCTATGCTTGTACTCTTTCAACGCAATATGCCTAATACATTAATCAAAAGAAAAATGAGAGACAAGCATGGTGCCTTGGGTTTTGAATAGGTTGAAGAGGAATTCGTTAGATCTTCAAGGGGAGACTTTATGTTTAGACTTTTTCATGGGAAAGGATATTTTGTTGGTTTCTCTTTGCTCATCGCTTGGTTTTTTTCTCCTCGTCGGGTTTATGTGACAAATATATTGAGGGATTGAAGGGAATTATTATGTCAATCCTTTTGGGTTTATTGCTTGGCATGCATATGTAGTGATGGATTTGGATTCCACGTTGAAACTGTGTGACATAGTTATTGATCTTGGCTGACCGATCTCAAATTGATGGCCGAGATGATTCATGCGTGTAACTGCATGCTTATTTTACTGCAGTCGATCTAGATCTATGTAGTTCTGGATCCATGTAGTTGTCTACCTACATTTTGATTTCTCACTCTAGGATTTATCTAGAATTCAAATTATATGCTGAAGATCAAAGCTGTTGTGTATGCAGATGGCACACACACCTCTTCATGTTTCTGCAGGAAACAATAGGGCTGACATAGTTAAATTTCTTCTTGAGTGGCAAGGATCAGAGAGGGTTGAGATAGAGGCTAAGAATATGGTAGGTACCCATCAATTTTTCTATTAAAGTTATTGTTAGAATTTAAATATGTTTGATATAGAGTTCCAGTTATTGTCTTGTAATTGTAATTTCTTTTCTATGTATCACTTCTGCAGTATGGAGAAACTCCACTGCACATGGCAGCAAAGAACGGATGTAGTGAAGCCGCACAGCTGCTTCTTGCACACGGCGCGTCTATTGAAGCTAGAGCAAATGTAATTTCTTTTCCGCCACTTCACAGTCTAAGTATAAACGCTTATCATATAAATGGTTATGTATAAAATTAAGTCAAACTATTTTCATATAAGTTATAAACTGTTTTCATAAGTTATCTTGGAGAGCTTATGATAATAAGTTGAACACAAATTATGGAAATATCATAAGCTATTTCCGTAAGCTCTCTCAAACAGACTCACAAATGCTATGGAAGTAGATAAGCTCAAATAAGCCAATCCAAATAATATAGTTGAAAAACAAACAAGAGTTATCTTTATGCTTAGTGATAATTCATATAAAAGTTTGTTCTGGCCTTTTTCTTGCAGAATGGTATGACACCTTTACACCTTGCAGTTTGGCACTCGTTAAGAGCAGAAGAATTCTTAACTGTGAAAACATTGCTTGAACATAATGCAGATTGCAGTGCTAAGGACAATGTATATAATTTTATCTCTATTTTTATTATTGCTTAATAGCTTTTTGGTTAAATCATGGTAGATGCTTAAAGCCTATGAATTGCAGGAGGGAATGACACCTTTGAATCATCTTTCGCAAGGCCCTGGAAATGACAAACTTAGGGAACTATTAAACTGGCATCTTGAAGAGCAGAGAAAGAGGAGAGCTATTAAAGCATGCAGCGAAACCAAAGCTAAAATGGATGAACTTGAAAAGGAACTTTCAAATATTGTAGGTCTTAATGATCTAAAAATACAACTACGAAAATGGGCGAAAGGCATGCTTTTGGATGAGAGGCGTAGAGCTCTTGGTCTGCATGTTGGCACAAGACGACCCCCTCATATGGCCTTCCTTGGGAATCCTGGAACGGGTAAAACTATGGTGGCACGGATCCTTGGAAGATTACTTCATATGGTGGGAATTCTACCTACTGATAAAGTGACAGAAGTACAACGGACCGATTTAGTTGGCGAGTTTGTCGGTCATACCGGTCCAAAAACCAGGAGGAAGGTATGTTATCGGCATTGAAATTCATTTTCTCTTTCAGGCTACATTTGCATTGGTTATCAGTGTCTTATGATATATACTAGTTGTATATAGATTCAATACTAAATTGAACCTTATCGGTATGAATCTCTAATGTGTATCTATTTGGACATGAATCCAATCTTAAAACCAAATTCATTCTAATGAATCATTGACTAAACTTAGTACAGTCAACCACTATTTTGTCAACTTTGTTAACCATGAACTTTTCTTTCGTCATTTGTTATACTACTTGAATCTTGAATCATTTTGAGGCTCATAATGATATATCAGCTTATAATTTTGTTGTCACTTGTTTTTTTCTTCTTAAAAATGTCATTTTTATTGGCAATGTATCATTATATCTTACGATTCATTCATAATAAGATTCTATTCACATTTCAAGAAAAAAGTCGTCTGATTCACTATTTGAAATTCTATTTTAAAACTAACCATGTTATTTATACAGATCCAAGAAGCAGAAGGGGGAATTCTTTTTGTCGATGAAGCTTATAGACTGATACCAATGCAGAAATCGGATGATAAGGACTATGGGTTGGAAGCCTTGGAGGAGATTATGTCTGTCATGGACAGTGGAAAAATTGTAGTCATATTTGCAGGCTACAGCGAACCAATGAAACGAGTAATTGCTTCTAACGAAGGCTTTTGCAGACGGGTGACTAAGTTTTTTCATTTTATCGATTTTAGTTCAGCGGAACTAGCAACAATTCTTCACATCAAGATGAGCAATTTAGCAGAAGGTAGTTTGCTATATGGATTTAAGTTGCATTCCAATTGCAGTATAAAAGCCATAGAAGCGTTGATACAAAGGGAAACAACCGAAAAACAACGTAAGGAAACAAACGGAGGTTTGGTAGATACCATGATGATTAATGCAAGAGAAAATTTGGACCTAAGACTTAGCTTTGACTGTATAGATACCGAAGAACTTCTTACCATTACATTGGAAGATTTAGAAGCAGGTCTTGGCTTTTTAGCACAGTAACCATTCTTTGGCAATTAGGTATTTTGGATTTTGGAGGAATTCAGATTGTGTGTAGTCATGCAGTTAGCCACATTGATGGTCGTTGGATCAAGATCAGATAGCCCAGATTTCAATGTGGATTTTGATATTTTTAAAAGAAATATCAAAATACCGAGCTTAAAATCCGGACCGTTTATCTTGATTCAACGACCACCAATGTATCTGACTGCACGGGAATGTGACTGCATACAACTCAAATCTATTGCAAGTTTGCAGCTGCACAATGAGGAGCCTGTCATGAATTGAGTTTGCCACAATAGGTGGATCCTTCCTTGGGAAGGGTTTTGTGCAATTCATTATGTTATATAGATTCTATTGATGCACTTTGCTTTATTATATTTTATTACTGGCCTTTCATTGTATTCTTTGTATGTTGTTATTCATTCTTATAAGGCAGTAATAATACTCTCATTTAGTTTGTGGTTGTCCTTAAGTATTTTAATTAATTATTTTACATTTATGGTTTGTTAAGTGTACGATACTGATTTTTTTCTTTCTTTTTGGAGTAAAAATAGTTTATAAATATCAAGCTTTTGGTGCTTACTAATTAGTAGACTACATTGTTTTGAACAACTTTTCATTGGATTGAGGCTAAATTTTATTTGTACATTATTACCACAAAATTGATCATTGAAAAAAGATTTGAATTTAAAATAAATATTTAATAATTATCATTTTAATATGTTATGAGGTTAAGGCTTGACAATGGGGTGAATATTACTTTTCATGTATTTACTTTACATCATCTTGTAAAAAAAAAGTATTTACTTTACATCCACGAATATTGATGCAGATAATTTTCTGGATTATTCTTTAATATCTATCAGAAAAGATGGGTATTAGGTTAAATCCAAATGATTGAGTCAAAAATAAAAAGATTAAATTTAAATATTGGATGTTGAGTATTGTATCCAATAAAATTTTAGGATATAAAATTTTTTTTTTGACAGAAGGATATAAGAGTTGTCACCTAATAATAATCTAAAAGTATTCTGGCTGTTTAAGAATTGAAAATACATCCTCTCAAAATACGAAATAATGAAAATAATAAAATTTTATTAATTTAAAATAGATAAAAAAATTAGAGCCCAAAAAAAAAGTCATAGAAAATCACGTAATATATATTTATAATATGCTGTATTTTTTTTTAATATTTAAGCTATCGTGGATAATAATCTTGGACATTGCGTGCAAGTCAATAATAATAACATGGAAAATCATGCATAAAACAAGAAACTTTTTCCTAAAAAAGAAAACCAACACGCTTAAGCAAACAGCAATTTGTAACAAAAGAAAAAACAAACAACAATTTTAGGTGATCAGAACAAATGATTATATTAACATCTTGACTAAATATAATAGTAAGTACTAAATTAAGTGGAATAAAATGATATGAGACTAGGAGTTACCAACAAATTGTCACAAAAGAAGGAAAAAAATACCACTTATTCATCTATGGTTAACTACAAAGATCACTTAGATGAAATAGCAGGAGGCCTTTGCCACCTTAACTAAAAGTTATGCGTTCATGAGAATGTAGCAACGTTAAATTTCTTGAACGAGAGTTTTACCATCCATTAATTATAGTATGAATGATTAAGGACAAAACTTAGGTACAATTCCTTAGGTGCTTTTCGTATAGTTCTTAACTAAAAATACAATTTTCTTGAACATAACAAACTTTGAAAGAATTATGGATTTAAGGAAATCATAGTGAATTTAGTTAAGAACCATACGGAAAGCACCTAAGGAATTGTACCTAAGTTTTTTCCAAAAATTAATTTCTACAGTGGTGCGTAAAAAATATCCAAGTCACACGAGAAAACTATTTCATTCCTTAAACCTTAGCAAAATCAAAAGAATTAATTTTTTTGTTGATTTTGAAATGATAATTAAATTTTTAAATAATTTATATATTTGTTCAATTATTCGTCTCTTAAATTATTGTGACTCACTCCCTCTTGAGTGAAAAGTTTTCTTTACTCCACTTCTATTTATTTAATTATTTGAAAAAACTAAAATGAATCGAAAATAATATTCATCTTCATATAACTAAATCAGTGTTGTTAGAGCTAGACTAAACCGACCAATTCAATCGATTGACTCAAGAATCGAATGATCAACTCGTTGGTTCAACCACAATTTTCTCTCAAATTTGATTAGACTGCGATTCAACGAAAATTCAATTGATCGAATCAACTGAACCATAATTCAGAGGTCCTAACAGTTCAATTTTTAATCAATTTTTTCCTTGATAAATCAAGGTATCTCCACACTCAACTACGAAAATTAATCATTCGAAATAATTAAGATCCATTTAAAAGGTTGACCTCTTCCAAAATATAAATTATTTTCATACGCACCAACCAAAAATCGAACCCTAAACCAAATAGTTAAATTATATATTGAATCTTAGACCAAATAGTTAAATCAAACCGGTCAAAAAAATAAATAATTTCAACTTCTCGAATACACACACATTCAATCAAAATTCAACGGACTGAATCAATTGAACCACAACTAAGAGGTCTCACCGGTCTGATCTTCTAGCCTATTTTTTTAAAATATTGATCCAAAAGACACTTGTATCAAAGTAGTGAATGTAGTGTTAGTATTTAACCGAAATAACCATAAGTATAAATGTTATGTCGGTTTTCCCTTATCAGTGAATTCCAAAAAAATCCCATTTTTCTGTCTATATCCACACACACACACACACACACTGTTCCACACACATTGTTCCTGCAACAAAATCCAACAATATCATAGAACAACACAAAAATGGTGTTAACTTCAATTTCAACAATATCTTCACCATCATCATCATCATCTTCATTCTTCTCTGATTCACCATCAACTTCCAAAGCTTTTCCTTCTTTTCTTGTTGGATTTCCAAAACCACCCTCTTCAAATTCCACCCTCAAAATCAAAACTTGTTTTGCTTCATCAACTCAACATGAAAATGGGTCACCAGAACAGTTTCTACAAAGCAATTCCATTGCAGATTTCATTAGGTTCAAGAAAGGGATTGGTTCTACTGGTTTGTTGCAGACTGCTGTTGTTAGATATAAGAAGAACTTTCCTTCGTCTCTTTTGAAGCCTTTTCTTCAGGTTGGTTTAAAGTTTATGTCTTTCTAGTTTTTTCTCAATTGGGTTTTGTTTCCATAGAATGGTTTTTTGATGTTATTTGTTGTTGTTGTTGTTGTTGTAGGTTGATTTGATTTCAACAATTCATATAGCTGATGAAGAGTATGTATTGTTTATCTTGGTCTTTTTACCCTTATTGATTTTTGAATTGAGTAGTTGTTTTCAAGAGCTACTTAGGCTTTGTTTGGATAAACATCTTATATATAAGTGCTTATGTATAAGTTATTTCTATAATAAAAGATAAAAATAGTGTCAATCTGTTTTCAATTTTCATATAAGTTATAAGCTGTTTTGATAAGCTGTTATGGAAAGATTATGGAAATAAGCTGAAAACAGCTTATAGAATGTCTAAATAATGTCAATCTGTTTTCAATTTTCATATAAGATGTTTTCATAAGTCCCCCATTTCTCAAGAGCAATTTAATACCTTTTGTTTAGACTGTCTTATTTTAGCTTATGTACTGATATAGCTTCTTCAAAAAAAGCTTATGTATTGACATAGACACTTATGAGATTGTTTGGGAGGATTTATGAAAATAGCTTATGACATGTCCATGAGCTAATTCGACGCTGTTATTATTGGGGGCAGCTGGATAAACAATTTAGTCAAGTGTTTATTCAAGAAGTGTGTATCATACAAGAGTTTATGTTTAAGCTCTTTTTACCATCAATGACAGAATGAGGATAAACTCTAGATAAGCTCTTTATGTGCTGTATCTTTAAGTAATTTTAGAAATTTTATGAAAATAAGTTAAAAATGACTTCCATGAGGTGTCAAATTGTGGTTAGAGTTTGACTTTGTATCATCAAAAGACGCAGTTCAAATTCCGTTTGGGACAATTGTTAAATAGCCATTAGTGCCACTTTATTAATAATAATTCCCCTTTCCCGATTTTTTTTTATAAAACTTGTAAACAACTTATATCATACTCCCTCCGTTTCTAAATATAAGCAAAATTTACTTTTTTGGTTAATTCATTTAATGATGTATGTGGTTCATAATATGGACCACATACATCATTAAATGAATGAACCAAAAAAGTAAAGTTTGCTTATATTTAGAAACGGAGGGAGTATCATTTGCTATTTTTATTAACTATTCTAGATACTTTCATAAACGTTTGGTGACGATCAGAGGAGTATGTGTAAATGGTTGTTTAATGATTTTGCTAGATATTATTTTACTTTTTGCTCTCTCCAAAATATTTACTAGTTCATAATAAAACGGGTGAACAAAATGATCATCCTGACATTCAATTGTCATGGGGGAGGGAGGGGGGAGGGAAGAGAGACAGACAGAGAGGTAAAAAGAATAATATTAGCTGTACCTTTGGCGTGTTTTACTGAACCGCATCTCAAGCAAACTGCAAATATGCTAGCTTTTGAGATAACCTTTCTACCTTCTTTGAAGTCATGAATATGATTACTTTTCTAGTTTTGAACATTCTCTATGATTTTCTTTTGATAAGTATGTTATGATTCTCACGTCAGAGAGTCTCACGTAAGTGAGGCTTATAACTGTAGGGATTCTCTCACCTAAGGGGCTAGTCTTTTGGTTTTGGGATAGGCTCTCCCTTTGGACTTACGCTCATAAGATCAGTGCTCTCATTGAGAAGAATGACTTCTCGGAAAGGGCTACTTACGAAGGGTTCGGATTGGTGGAGGGTTCTGACCATTGAAGAAGTTGAGTGAAGTGTCGGAGTAAAGTGTCATTGAGTGAAGGTTGTCGTAGGCATCAATCCTCAAATGATGGTACAATGGTTTGAGTCACACACTGTGGAGTCTCACCTAAGAAGTGAGACTTAAACGTCAAAGCGTTCTTTCACCTAATGGACTAGTGTTTTGCGATGAGCTTTCCCTTTAGGCTTATGCTCGTAACTAAACAATACTGCACAAGTGCTCATTGATGCATGGACTTAATTTGTTTATCATATTTATTTACATTTTCCCCGAAGCAGTATTAACTTTTAATTTTGATGATCCTAATTTTTACGAGCAGGTATTTTCTGGCCCTCCAGAAGGAGCTTGAATCCTATGATTGCGTCCTTTATGAAATGGTAGCTAGCAAGGAAACTTTAGAGAATATGAGAAACCCTATGGCTAATAAAAGGTTAAAAGGAACACAAACTAGAGGTTTTAACATTTTGGGATGCATCCAAAGACAGATAGCTCAAATTCTCAGACTTGATTTCCAATTAGATTGTCTCAATTACGAGTCTAAAAATTGGCAACATGCAGATCTTGATTATGAGACCTTCGAATTACTCCAGGTTTTGAGTTGCTAATTTTTTAGTTGATTATGAAGTCTAATGGATAATGATCGTTACTTATTTTCATTGTTGAGATCTAATTAATTTTTCTCTTTTTTATTCCAGGAAGCAAAAGGTGAAAGCTTATTTTCTTTTGCAAAGGAAATGACTCTTAGATCTACAAAGGCGATGTTGGAGCCTTCGATTCCAGAAGATCTTGATCCGTGGAGATCAAAGCTTTTATGGGCTTCACGTGTACTTCCTATGCCGCTTGTTGGCCTTTTTCTCATCGGAAGCGTTTGTGCAAATGTGGGAAGTCCAGCATCAGAATATCCTGAAATAGAGGCATTGTCAAGGCTTGATGTAAGTGCTGCCATGAAAGTCTTCCTTGCTAAGAGACTAACATCTGAGTAAGTCCCTCTCAATTTGGTCCAGTACAAATTTATACAAACTCTTGCTCCTGTAGGTTTTTGAGCCACAAGCTTACTTTTGATTTTGACAATTGAGTGCATGTTTGGATTTGCGGTGAGTTTGGCAGAATCACCGTGTACCATAGTGATTTTGGCAAGATCTTCAACAAAATCATAGTGTCATCACAATTTCGTCAAACTCACCTTGATTTCAAACATGCACTGAAAGTAGAAAAAATCTAGCAGGATGCTCTAATGTACTCTCGACAAAACAATCTCTCCTATTAACTGAAATTCATAAAGGTCCCACCAGATTTATGTGGGACCTGCATAATTTCCTGGGGCCCATTTCTAAAACATTGGGATCTTAATGAATTTCAACAAATAGGAGAGTGTATTGTGAAGACTGAAGAGTATGTTGCTAGCAATCGTTTTGAAAGTATAGTCCAGGACATAAAACTTGGTCGAAATTGTGCAGTTCAAGAGATTACATGAACATAATCATATCAATTTTCTTTTGTTGAGAGTATTGATGATAAACTATTGTTGTAAAGCTTGACACAAAATACGGCAGATGTGGAGGAGAAATCTGTTATAATTGGTGAGAGAAATCGAGTTGCAATCAAGAACCTCAGAAGAGCAATAGACAAAGGACAAAATAAGATTGCTATACTTTACGGGGGTGGCCATATGCCGGATCTCGGAAGGAGATTGAGGGAGGAGTTCGATTTAGTCCCGTCTGGTGTAGAGTGGATAACAGCTTGGTCCATAACGAAAAGGAAACTTGATACAAGTTCACTTCCGTTTCTGAAGACAGTGGCTAGGGCTTCAGGTTGGCCGTTGAACCGTTATCAGACATTGGCTTTGCTCATCTTTTCGTCAATCTTGGCGGTGGATCTGTGGTTTTGGGAGCTATTCTTCGGCACCACTGTGAATTGGGTTTCTGATGTTACCACAGAAGTTCTTCGGTATGTTGGTTAATTAAAAGATGATATGATCATTGGATTCAGAAAATTCATACTAATTACTAATTAAGATTAAAAAAAAAAACTTGTATGTGACAGTGTACAAATGAAAAGTTTTATCAACAAATGTAAAATTCTAGCTATTCCCATTTCTCTAAGTTTTAAGAGCTACCTCTTTGGGGCATGTAATCATAAGAAATGGAAAACATAAATTTCCTCTCCCCATTTGTTTCACTCTGGTCCTAGATTAATTATTTCCTTATGTTTTCCTGATCTAGTAAAACTCAAGTGTTCTATATATGTGGAACTATTCATCTCATTTTGCAAATAATCTTGTTTATTGTTTACTATGTTACCACGTCTTGTGTAAAGCTGTCATGGTTTTTTGTTTGTAAAAGATGTCTTGTTGGATGAAGGAGTGTGATAGTTGTTTATAAATTACCTTTAATCTCGATTCTCAAGCAATGTGAAGCTTTTTGGTGTATCAGAATAATAGGTTGTTAGTTGAGACTAAAGGGGTTAAAGGGCATGTCAGCCTTCGAGTATGACAGGTTTAACCCTAAGAATTTTTACTAATCTACGACATGTGGAAGCTCCATTTTCTTGGACATGGACATACAAATATCAAAATGATATAAGCTGATATCAAATATATAAGAGTGAATATTCAATTTGGTCCTTCACAATTTTCTCGTGGTTTAATTTAGTCTTGAACAAAAATGATATCCAAACTAATCCTTGACATTTTTATATGGAGGAAAAATTAGTCCCCGACTCATTATCATAGAGACTATTTGTCTCAAATATAAAAATGTCAAAGACTAGTTTGGATGTTATTTTTTGTCGGGGCTTAAATTGAACTGCGGGAAAATTTTAAGGGACCAAATTGAGTCTTCCCTCAATATATCATGATCTTTTCTCTATGACATCACATTCTTTGTTCATTGTGTTCATAACTTCATATTCAGAACTTCCAATTCCAAACTGAGCTGTGTACTGTTGAAGCATAAAAATGACAACTGAATCCAAAATTTTCATGCACTTCATAATTTTTCTAGCAATTATAAGTTAAAACTTGTGAATAAGTCAAACGCATGCCATGTAAAAAGTAAAAACCGAACATAATCCTTGGTACTTGCTTTATCATTTGGGCACAATTTTACCTTATTGTATTTCAGGAGAATATATAGGATTTGAATTCCATGTAGTCAGCAAATCCTTGCGGCTACGCATACAACAAGTTGAAATTGTCTAATCAAGATCCGATGATTTAAATTTTAGTTTATTTTGTAAATCTTAAAATTCTATTTACAATGTTTGAAATCTGAGTCGTTCAATCTTGATAAAACTAATAGACTTCAAAATTATTGATTGCGCGATTGTGTGAATTAATTGAACACAAAAAAACTAGATTGAAATTGATGAGTCTAGCTCTACAGTTATGAGTGGCCTATATCAAGTTTCCCTAATAAAATCAGAAGGATTGAATGGTCTAATGCAGGTTAACTTGCCTGCTTACAAGGTTGTGTAAAGTAACGTGAACCTTACTTCATTATTTATGAAGGCTTTGTTTGTAGCACGGGTGCCTCAAGCTGGGGACTGCAATAACTTTGTATAACTGCATGTTGTCTAATAGTTAATGGTCCATATCAAGTTTGCCTAATTATTGCAAGCATCAAGTATTACATAAGAAACAGTATTAAGTGTATGAGACATACTAACTGGTGTCCCTCATGCGCTAGTTAAGAAAGTTAAAAGTAGAAATTATTCATTGAAAATAATAAATTTTTTATTTTCAAAAGTTGAATATACAACTTTTTCACACTCCTCATACAATATTTATATATTGGTTTCCTTAATTGGTGATTTGGAGACACTAATTACATCGATCTCTTTTTCTAAAAATGTATTAAGAATAGCGGTAACAATATTATATACATGTCAACTTTTATTCCTTTAATTTGATATTTATGTAAAATAAGACAATTTACCGAAGGTGAATTGATTTAAATAATGGAAAATGTTAACGGTTCTTAGGATACTTGTTAATGAAGCAAATACAATAATAAAATCTTGAAATTTATGTAATCAACTCTTTAAAAGTCTAAAAAATACTTTGTTAAAAAAAGAGTCTAAAAAACTACTCTTTCAATGCAAAAGTTTCTCTTCAGGATTTCGTAAGAAGTGCTCACTTAAAGGGAAATGAAAGAGGAAATTACCTTGTCTCAAATTTCGGTGCTATTTTCTATGATTGTAGACGCATTTTAGCTATTGATTTTGTAAACTTTCATGTTAAGTTCATTAGAAGACAAACAAACAAAGTTGTCCAAGATCTTATTAAGACGACTACATCCTTAACTAGTTTCCTTGCTTTTATTGGTAAACCAATATGTATCCAAACAATTATTATGAAATGCATTAAGCTTTTTCCGTAAAGAAAATAAAGGAAATGAATGAGTTTATTTATTTTTTAGGTAAAACACATATATTTCAGTAATAATTGAGTATACATTAAGATAGAGTTTATTTAATCAGTGTCGTTTAAGCTTTATTTAAAAAAAAATTTCTTTGAAAGAAAATATCTAAGAGTTTTGATATTATAAACTTCTTTGAAGTATCTAAGAGTTCATTAACTTGGAGATTAGCCGTATAGAAGTTAATTACTTCTTTGACTAGTACTTTTCTTTTGAACATTCTATAGTATCTTTTGTGAACATTATTATATAATATTACTAAACTCAGAATATCCTTGCTGAGATTTGTGTTCACATTCAATTTGGTCTTAATCCTTCGTATTATTACTTATTTTTCGATTTTGTTCAACATTATTTTTAACCATATATTACGCAAACTCAGTTGGGTTGGTCTGATGATGATGATGTTGACTTTAAATTTTGGGTGCGCTCCTCATAAGACATTCTTTTTAACCATATTATTATGAAAACTCAGTTGGGTTGGTTGAAGATGTTGACTTTAGATCTAGGAGTGTGATCCTCTTAAAGTTTCAGGTTAGATTCTCTTTGATACTAGTTTGACTGTTTGAAAAAAAAGCCATGTTATTATGCAAAGTATATCTCCAAACTTTGTTGATGATTAATTTCCATTTGAAAATATGGCTTGTCATCTTTATTGGGGTATATTTAGTTAAGTATAATTTGTAAAAATAAAATAAAATAAAAAGATAAATATGAAATTTATTTCAAATTCAAACAAAGTATATCCTGTTCTTTATTCGGCTCGTTTTACGTTATATGAATTTTTATGTCCTTTGCCTATATAAAAATATATTTGTATAGTCGTGTTGTCTTAATGTATAAAAATACGTTATATGAATTTTATGTCCTTTGCCTATATAAAAATATATTTGTTTAGTCGTGCTGTCTTAATGTATAAAAAATTTGTTTAATGGGAACGACTAGTAACATACATTAATAAGTAACCAAAAATAAAAAAAGTAACATACATTAATATGTTTTATACTTTTTTTTAAGCAAAGGAAAATATATATATAATAAAAATAAAGTACAAAATGCTGACGGGACATAAACCTAACTCAACAACCACAAAATCAACCCTAGGAGGATGTTACATGAGATATTAGCAAAGAAAATTGCTAAACAACACAACATGCATTTGTCGTGGAATCCACAAAACGATGTATTTCACGATGACACTATTTTGGATTTTCCCATTTATTTTAATTGAAATTTATTTGAACAATAGAGGTAAAGCCACATATTATGTCGTGCGTTCATGGAGTGCATTTTGTTGTTCACTATATCAGTTCTCCTTAGCAAAAGTGGTATAGAGAAACACATGACTAACAGACAAATAAACATCAGCACAATTCAACAAACCAAACACAGAGCACGGAAAAAAATTGCAAAAAAATAACATGTAAAAGGCCGCAAGCATTCTAACGAATCAGAGACGCGCCTGAATAAATTCAACCACATATTTTTTGAATAGTGTATGAACCAACCCGCCAACAAAGATAGAGGTTCACGTACCATCAGCCCCCCTGTAAAACACAACAGGCGTAAATGCCTTTTCAAGCCAAAACAAACCCAACCATCGAAACCAACAACAAAGCCGACGTGGATGGTGGTTGAAAACACCAATGCGTTTGAGAACCAACACTCAAGACCACCCACTGGAATGAGCTGCTGGTGGTTTAGCGTTCGGGGTGCAGAGGATAAGAACACTCATTGCTCCACCACTCTCCGAAATCACATCTCTGAAAAAAAGTATTTAGATGATTCACATCATTAAATCACATCATTTTATTTTTTATTTGATGTGTACGAGTAAATAATTTTGATCATAAAATAATATTAAGAGTACAAAATCTTATAAAAAATATAAATGAATTTCGGACTGGTCAATATGAATGGCGTTGAGTGACAAGATTACAATTTACAACTTCTCAGCCAGGCCAATACGTGAAGCTAAATCAAATTAAATTGTGCACGACTGTCACAGGCCTAATAATAAACGTACTCAATCCGTTCCAAATTATAAGTAAAAAAAGTATTTTGTAGTATAGTTTCTTATGCTATTCTTGAAATAAGTTTCATAGAAAGATGTAAAAACAATTTTTATTGGTTATTAGTTATAGAGAAAATGAAAGGGAGAGCATAATGAATGCAAATTGCATTTAATTTCTCTTTGAAAAAGATGATTTTTGAAAAAACATAATTAAATATCATAAAATTTGTCTTTTTTGCTTATAATTTGGGACAAAGTAAATGAGTTTTTTGCTTATAATTTGGTATGAGGGAATATAATCACAAGCATCATAGTCATAGATGTTAATCAAATGCATCATAGTCATAGATGTTAATCAAATTAAATTGTGCACTAATGTCACATGCCTAGTAATATAGTATGTATAACCACAAGCATCATTGTCATAGATATTAATCAAAAAGACATGATCCAGAAACTGCTGAGTCTGAACGACAAACACACGCAGAAATAGGGACAACTATATTTATGCTACCTTTTTGTTTTTACTCAATTATTAATGAAATGTACAAGTGTTTCTTACATCAAAAATATTCTACAACTTTATAAGTTGTTTCACTTTAAAGGGTAAAAGGGTTAATGTGAAGAAAAATGGTAAATCGTTTAAATTTAGACTTAATATTTCTGTAAATTTGATTCCACCCGTTCAATTTTTTGATACATTTAAGATAATCGTGGTCATTGAATCGAGATTAAACAATCTAGATTTTAAGATTTTTTTAATAATTAAAATCTATATTGAAATATTAATTTTCTGATTTCAATCCAACAACCATTGTTGCTGTATTGAAATATTAATTTTCTGATTTCAATACAACATCCACCACCGTTGTCTTGAATATGAGGTCGGATTCTCACTATTTTTTTTAATATTTTATTTACTATCCATTAATGAAAGAGATAATATGTGTGAACTTGATTTTCTGAATTTGGAACCCATGACCATTTTTCTTCACACTAACCCTTTACCTTTTAAAGGAAAACACCTTACACGTTTAATTAATAATCATTTAGTGCAAGGTAGCATAGGATAAAAAAAACAGGGGACCAATTTCAAATAATTTATCAATCCAACTAGAGATGAACCAAAGACAAATCTGAATAAATTTAAACTCGTCTTTTTAGAAATGACATATGAACCAACCGCCAACACGGTCAAATTCAAGGACCAATTGTCCTTGCAACAAAACACAACAAGCATCACTTATAACCGGAATATGTTTAATCATAGTCATTTTCCTTCAAAAAATGATATTCATAAAATAAAATCTAATTCAAATGATTTCAATACTTTGATATAGTTCTATAAAAATGATTGTAATACTTCATATGAAATGAAATACAAATAAAGTGGTAGTTAAAAAGTCAATGTATGCAGTTAAGAATTTTGTCCACATACATCAACTTTTTAACTACTCTTTTTATTTATATTTCATTTCGAAAAGAGTACTATAGTATGAAATGCTACCAAAAAGTACTAGTGATGGATTGGTCCATGAGTAAGGGATTCGAGTCCCTTAAGCAACCGATACTGAAAACTCCCGACCTACCTATAACAATGTAACAAAAAAATAATAATACTAAAAAGTATAATAAAAATTACTCTAGCATAAAATAAATCCGAGCTACTGATATAATGAACAATTGTTTTGTATATCTACGAGCATCTACAATGATGGACATTTCACCTAATTAGTACAAAACTAAATAGATACTCCTATTATGAAGTAATACATTTGTTTGTGATTTGTCGACAATGAATTTGGTTTTACACAAACAATATATTAAAATTAAACTGGTATGAAAAATGTGAAAAATTGAAAATCAATTAAAAGGACATCTTTTTTTGAAAGGAAATAATGACTTTTATATGTAATCATTTTAAACTTATTAGTAAAAATATTTACAAATTTAGAAAAGTAACTTTATAGAAAAGAACTAAAGAAGTAAAATAACTTTTTTTTAGGGAAAGGGAAATAACTTACATTTTTCTTAATTTTTATTTTATTTTTTTTAATTAATATCAACTTTACTAATTTGGAAAAGCATTTTCATAGAATAAACTAAAAAAGGAAAACAACTTAAATATTTTCTCAATGTTCATTTAAAGTTTTTTTTTTATTCTCTAACAAAAAATAAAATTTATGGTGAGTGATTGATGCCCTGATCCAAAATAGACGAGACCTTCACACTCAAAGTACATTTATATATTTAAATTTACCTTCTTACCCTTCAAAACGAGACTCAAACCTGAGACCTCGATAGAAAATCAATTTCATAGTAAAAAAAGCTAAAAAGGAAAACAAATATTTCTCAACTAGCATTTACTTTATTTTATTTTTTTACAAGCATTTACTTTTTTAATGTCATATCCAGCTTACTAGTTTTATTGTAATTTTTCTTTATAAAATTTACCCCTATTTTTTTTTTAAGAAACTAAAATGGATTAAAATACTGAAAGCCTGGAGATTTCAGCACAAGGAGTGCCAAAACCCCAGCTGAGAGAGTCAATTACATGAATGCGAAAACAGCCAAGACAGGAACAAAAAACTACCCTGTTACATAAATATTCCCAAACAAGGTAAAGGGTTCAACCACCATGAATGGTAGGAGAAAACAAAGCTAGGGCGGTTCGCTTTCAGCCACCAGTATGATTAAAGCTTAACTTTATCTAATAGTTGATTAAAAGAAGCTTCTTTTTGGTGAAATATTCGAGCATTCCTTTCAAGTCAGATCACCCACACACAAGATAGCCAAATAAGATTCAGAGCTGAGCGTTTGCTATTAGAGAAGCCGCTGAAGGTGCTAAATTGATATAAATGATCTGACACATTTTCAGGAAACACTAAGTGATAACCAAGCCAGTGAGAAATACCATACCAAAGCTTGCCAAAAAAATCACGAGAGGAATAAGTGTTTTACATCTTCTATCATGCTGCATCCACCCACGCATAACTGCGCATTCGGATGTAAAATGTGTCTTTTGATTAAATTGTCCGTTGTTGGTAATCTATTACATAACAAGCGCCAAGCGAAGAGGCTGATTTTCAGAGGCATTTCCTTATTCCAAATTTCAGTCATGTGAGTAACCGTCAAGTTGTTACTGGTGAATGTCAAGAGATGTTATAAGCACTTGTGACTTTATAACTGTTGGAGGCATGCAAGTGCCAAATCCACCTGTCAGAGTGAGTAGGCTGCAAAACAATATTAGATAAAATATCACAACATTCCTGGACTCTCTCTTCCTCCCAAGCCAACAAACAACGTCGCCACTGCCAAGCTTCACCCTCAACCCCCCACCCAAAAGAATACATTTCTGCCACCATTGTCATTTTATTAGTAGCAAGATCAAAAAGGCGGCTGAAACTATTCTTCAAAACTAGCCCGTCAATCCAAGGATCCCACCAAAATAAAGTTTGGGCACCATCTCCTACCTCCTGCCCAACATTATCATCAAACCAACTCCCACTTCCCACACCAGCCCCATTTTTAACATTGATCAAATTATTCCACCAAACAGAGTTTAACCGCCCCTCCTCGGCGATTGTACCTCCTACCTCTCCGTATCTAGCTGATAAAACTCTATACCACAAACTCCTATTTTCAACCTGCATCCGCCAACACCATTTACCAAGTAAAGCCAAATTAAATTCCCGAATCCTTCGCACTCCTAAACCTCCCTCCTCCTTTTTGGAACAAATAGTGTCCCAATTAATCCAAGAAATTTTCCTAACCTCCTCATAACCCCAAAAAAAAAAATTAAATATAGATTCAATGGAAGAAATGATACCTGCGGGAGCTTTGAAGAAGGAAAGAAAGTAGACCGGAAGAGAGGACAAGACAGACTTTAGGAGAATTAAACGGTCAACCAACGAAAGATTTTTACTCTTCCAACCCGATAATCTTGAGTTAATACGGTCAATTAAAGGTTGCCAAAATTTAAGTTTTCGAGGATCACCACCTATAGGCAGCCCCAGATAAAGGAAGGGGGGCTCTACCCAATTTGCAATTGAGAACAAAGGATGCCTCTGCCAACCAAGAATCATGAATATTAACACCAACTAACAAACTTTTATGGAAGTTCACCTTAAGATCAGATGTCACCTCAAAGACTTTACCGATCAATATTTACTATTACTCTCCTAAAAATATATTTTACTATTACTAGTTGAAATTTGAAAGATGAATATAGTCCGCATTTGTTAATCATAGTTAGAATTAAATTTAAGAAAAAAAGAGAAATTTAGAAAATCAGACAACACATTGACAAGCATAAATAATAATCAATTCTTGTCTATTAGCAAAAATAAAATAAAATAAAATAGTAAAATCTTGTCAAAAAAGCAATAATAAATTTGGGAAGGTGAATGAATAGCTGGACACAATAATCACGTGTCCGACATGTTCCTTTCATTATGATTCATAGATACAATCTTTTTGGAAGAAAAATATAAATTATAACACAATTATTCTGGTCAAAAACCCATTGGTTTTGCATTCTTAATATTATATTAATATTATATTCCTAGATTTTTATATGCTAACATCTTTTCATTTAATGTTGCTGTCACAAAACATGTTTTTTATGTGATGGGCTGTGTCATATAATATAAATTTCCTATAAACCATTTTGATTTTCTGCATTTTTTCAATTCATTCATATATGCAAGAAAACAATTCTGCTATGGATGAATTGAATAAACAGAATTATTATTATCATCCTCTACCTGGTTCAGATTCCAATGTTGATCAAATTAATAATGAAGAAGATTGTCACAAAAACAAGGTTTATCATCTCAATAAATATGCACTTGCTGGTGCTATTTTGGCTTCCACAAATTCAATTCTCTTAGGCTATGGTAAGTTTAATATTTAATTTTAGTTTAATTATATGAAGAAAAAAAACCATGTTAATTCATAATTCATCTATAAATTTTGAATTGAAAAATTAAATTATATAATCAAAGATTGATTTTTGATGAAAATTTTCATAAGGGTACTTATAAATTATGAAAAAATTTGATATTTTTTATTTATTTTGCAGATATTGGTGTGATGAGTGGTGCTGTGATATACATAAGAAAAGATCTTAAGATATCATCAGTTCAAGTTGAAATTCTAGTAGGATGTTTGAATGTTTGTTCATTGATTGGATCATTGGTATCAGGGAAAATTTCTGATATGATTGGAAGAAGATATACAATAATGATTGCAGCATTAACATTTTTAATAGGTGCATTATTAATGGGATTAGCACCATCATTTACATTCTTAATGTTTGGTCGTGTAATAGCTGGCATTGGTGTTGGTTTTTCTCTAATGATTTCACCTGTTTATGTTGCTGAACTTTCACCTGATCTTACAAGAGGATTTTTAACTTCACTTCCTGAAGTTTTCATAAGTTTTGGTATTTTACTTGGTTATGTATCAAACTATGCTCTTTCTTCTCTTCCAATTGGTTTGAATTGGAGAATCATGCTTGGTATTGCTGCATTACCTGCAATTCTTGTTGCACTTGGTGTTTTAGCTATGCCGGAATCTCCTAGATGGCTTCTAATGAAAGGTAATTTTCAGTATGATTCATAGTCAGCACAATGATAAAATTCTATAAACTGAACCGAACCGTCAGACCAAACTGAACCCGACAAAAAAACGATACACGTATGAAGCAATTCGGGTATGTTTGGCGTGGTTCAGTTTGGTTAGCGGCTCAATTCAGTTTTTTGGTTTCTTAAACACTCTTGATATTCGTTCGTTTGATTTTAGGTTTTTTTAACAGTCCAAATTTTTGGTTTCTTAAACACTCTTGATATTCGTTTGTTCGATTTTAGGTTTTTTTTAACAGCCCTAATATCAGTTATAAATTGCAATTCGGTTCACAAAGAATAAGTTTGATTCCACTAGGTATAGTTCAGTTTTTAGAAAAGGTAGTTTCGGTGTGGAAATGTTTAACCGGTGCGCCAAACATTTATATGCTAGTTTGGTTTCGGACAAACCATTACCAGTTCGGTTTGATTTTACTGAACTGTTCTAACGATTAAGTTTGGTTCAGATTTCTTCCTGCAGTGAACCAATGAACCGTAGTACTTATTTATATACAACAAGTTGAACTAAGGGCACAACGCTCTCCAGAAGGGCCCAAACGACCTTGGGCGCGTCCTCCGACCTTGGGCGCGTCCTCCTAAGGGGGCCGCCTCAGAAGGCTTCTAGAAGCGCCTAGAACACTCTAAACGTAACTTAGGGCCCAAATTACTTGGAGCCTAAGTCACGGAAATACAAGCCCATAAAACAAAGGAACTGCAACTGCTTTGCGGTCCGAAACTTAGGCACAATTGGATAAACTTGGTTACCAAGTTTCATATGATCTTCTGTTTGTGTTATTTTTCGTATTTTTATTCTTTTAAACCGGATTTTCTGTTCCAACAGGTAAACTTGAAGAAGCAAAACAAGTTTTGATTAGAACATCAGAGAATAAAGGTGAAGCTGAACTTAGGCTTTCAGAAATTTCACAAGCTGCTTCAAATTCTAGTACTTCTTCTAGGCATGGCCAGGGGGTGTGGAAAGAATTGCTAATTACGCCTACACGTCCTGTATTAAGGATTCTTATAGCTGCAGTTGGTATAAATTTTTTCATGCAAGCTTCTGGAAATGATGCTGTTATATATTATAGTCCTGAAGTGTTTAGAGAAGCTGGAGTTAAAGGTGAGAAGCAACTTTTTGGTGTCACAATCATTATGGGAATAGCAAAGACATGTTTTGTTCTATTTTCAGCATTGGTATTAGATAGATTTGGAAGAAGGCCCATGTTGTTGTTGGGCTCATCAGGTATGGCAGTGTCCTTATTTGGGCTTGGAATGGGCTGCACTTTACTTCACAATTCAGATGAAAAGCCCATGTGGGCTATTGCTTTGTGTGTAGTTGCTGTTTGTGCTGCTGTTTCATTTTTTTCTATTGGGCTTGGGCCTACAACATGGGTCTATTCATCAGAAATTTTTCCTATGAGGTTAAGGGCACAAGGGACAAGTTTGGCAATTTCTGTGAACCGTTTGATTAGTGGTGTAGTGTCTATGTCATTTCTTAGTATCTCAGAGGAAATTACTTTTGGAGGCATGTTTTTTGTGCTTGCTGGTGTAATGGTTTTAGCTACACTTTTCTTTTATTACTTTTTACCAGAAACTAAAGGTAAAAGCTTAGAGGAGATTGAAGCTTTGTTTGAAGACGAGTTGAGTTGAAATCTCGAAACCGATTTCCTTAAAATTGCCAACATTCTGATTTTGAAATCTGCATCGTCTGATCTCGATTCAACAGTCACTTTTTCGGTGACTATGTGAATGTGGAATTTTGCATCGTTTGCATCGTCTTGAATCTCATAGTTAGCTTAAGAATGGTGGAATTAGTTTTGCTATATTTTTTTAGGCAAACATAGTTATATTGTTGTCAAAGGAATAGACATGTAAATGCAACTTTTTAGTTTTTAAGTTTGATACCTTGTTTTGGCTGCTAAGGCAAGTAATTGGATGAATTTTGTAAATATGGCTTGATTGGTTTGATAGATTGGACCACATGGATTGCTTGGAATTTGGTGCTTCCATATTTCAATATATGAATTTTTCCTTGTGAGTGTGTATATACAATAAAGTCTTTATATTGTGTTTCTGATGCAAGTGGATTCTTATTTCACAGTAAGAGATACTCTTCATGGATTTTCTGCAATATTTAATAAAGCACAAAGAATATTTAATAAAGTACAAAAATTAAGGAAATGAATTCCCTCATGTGGACGTCATGTCATAAAAAGTTAACACAACTTGGAGCGTGGGGAGGATATGTGAACCTTTAGGTAGTGAAAAAACGTAACCTGCAATACGGTCCGTAGTGTCTTCCAATAGATGTGAATAACTTGTACATGCCAATCTCTCGTCATAAGGTGATCGATTAGGGTGACCCGAGAGGCGCAAGGGTGAGGAGGATGACACCCATTGTTCGTAGAGGAATTGTCAGTGCCGAATCCTACTCAATCGAAACAAATTTGTAATCTTTCTCCCAAACAATTTGAAGAATAGTTAGGATACCCCAAATCTCAGTCAATAGGACCAAGCAGCAAGCCATACTCCAAGCTACACCACAAATCCAAGCGCCAAATTCGTCCCTTAATACCCCCTCAACAAGCAACTTTTAATATTTTTTTAATATCTTCACTACTCTTTTTTAATATTTAAAAGCATCTCCTATCTTATAAATTTTTATGGCCTAAAATTTAATGGACTATCAATTCACAAGAGAGGACCTGTCTCTTGTTTTAAATAAAATTAAACAATTTTTTTTTTGGAAACATTTATATTTATTTTGTACTATATTTCTTCTCTATTACGATTTAATTTGAAAGGCCTTGAAAAATTTATTTTTATTTAATAAACATAATAAAACGACAGCTTAATGTTATCAAGATATTGGAGAAAGCCAAATTGTTTTTCATTGCATATAGATAGGATGAAGAAGCCTTACGGGTCTTTCATTTTTGTGGGTTATATCTAGGCTTTTGTTTTGTTATAAATACTTTGGTTTTTTTTTTTAGTGTATTTCTCATAATTCATTCTATTGCAAGTATTGTTGAGCATAAAATGTTAACACATTTCTCATAGTCAAATTTAAACTTTGGTTCAACTTGTTGTGAGAGACTATCTCCTTCAATTATACTCAACCTCCGTAGATACATGAAGAAGTAGAGACTATCTATTTTTTCTATCTCAACATATTCTCGGGATGCATGAGTGTCTAAAGATCATTTTCAAAAATCAAAGTATTTAAATCAATATGTTATTTACTCATTATAAGCATGTGATTTTTTTTTGGTTAAATAGTCTGTTGGTGAGAATCACACATATTAAGCATGAAAAAATAGAGAACTGCGAGTTTGAACCTACGTCTGACACATCAAATATCTATGCAACTATCATATGAGTTATACTTCGTGGATATGATACCATTGTTTCTATATAAGTAGCTCAATTAATTTGAGTTAAATGTAAAAGAGTTGAAAGTCCTGAGTTAAAACTCGAAAAATGATTAAATATTAAATTTAACAACCAACTATTAAAATTTACCATTACATACAAAAAAGTTGGTTAAAATAATACATATATGGTCTAAGTAATTATACACTTATGATTGAGTAAAATGAGGCAGATATAAATAGAAAGTTTCATATGTCTAACCGCAACTAATCAACCTTAAATTAAGCACGAGTTCATACTACTAGTAAACATCATGTATATCATCAATTAAATAGTATTAATACCATCTTCTTATTCCTTAATTTCTTGGATGTAGACAGGTTCCAAACTCTAGGAACTCGTGGCCATTTTCAAATTTATTAATACTCAAACTTGCTTTGTAGATTAGGCTCACTTTTATAATATTACATCCTTATCAAATTTGGTGTATTGTTAGTTAGTCTTGGTCAATCATCTTTCACTGTATAATTAGCTACTCCTTATATGTACAACACTACTATTTATCATACATTATATACTTCTATCTACCCTTGTATATCTTATGGTATAAAGTGTTGATAAAGG
>Ga0228710_1000837_pt1 | contig 42879 bp, 21 predicted proteins | sample MedpolnodulmetaG_FD_177995 | JGI IMG/M metagenome (GOLD analysis project Ga0228710, IMG submission 177995) | Root nodule microbial communities from Medicago polymorpha collected in Santa Monica, California, United States - pink nodules | ecosystem: Host-associated > Plants > Roots > Nodule... | reverse complement strand
ATAATTTTTTATTAAAAAAAAAAAAAAAAAAAGAATAAACGATATTTATTCTTTCCAATTGATAGAGTAACAAAACTCAAAACATCCATGTTAATAACATAACACGGCAGAGTACCCATGCCAATATTCAAGTCTTCTGAATACCCATGTCTTCGGATCTGCAACATTGACGACGCCAAAGTCATTGATTGGATCTGCACTTGCTCAGAGCTACTTCTTCAACCTGAATCAAATAAACACCGTACTAAGACGAGAAATAAAAAAACACACCGCACAAAGACAAGAAATCAAAACAAATAGAGTTGTGCAAAGACGACTCAATCACAAAAACAAACAAAAGAAAATTGAAAATATGTGGAAATCACTTATTTAACTAAAAAAATACGGAAAAACAATTCAGAAAATTGATTTTGAATCAAAATTGACCCTTAATTATCTTTCTTCGGTAGACAAGAAGAAAAAAGGTGGTGACAATTAGGGTTTAATAATTTTACAAATAGCGATAGAGATTTTCCTTTGACGCCTTTATCATATAGTCTATTGTCCTCCATAAACAGTCTATTGTCCTTGATGAATTTTTTAGCAGCCCAATAGAAAAGGTACATTATGTTGTTCATATAGTCTCCAGGAATGCACAAATCATTCCAAAGATAACTTCCTAATGATATTTTTATGTCTTAAAAGGTTTTGGATGATAACTTTTGAATGCACGTACCGTTTTACATAGAGGGTCAAAAGAGCAACCATCAACGTATATAGTATAACCATGTTGAACTTTTTTTCTTTTGAATCTGGTATAGACTAGTCCATCAACAGTGGCTCTAAGGAATTGAACCTGAGACCTTCACATGAATCATTGAGGAAAAGATAAAAGAAAATACTAATTACTTATATAATTACATTAGTATATTTCATTCAATTAATTAAAATCAATTTTTTTAGGGTAACTTTGTCATTTTGATATTTTACTTTTTCACAGTTTATTATTTTCTCCTTTTTATTATTATTTTTCTATCCACTTATTTTCTCTCTTTTTTTTATTATTTATTATTTTTTGAGTTAATTGTTCAAATTGACCATGTAATATACATGTCGTCTAAAAAAAATGACTATGTAAAAAAAATACACAGATTTTAAACTTGTAAAATGAGATTCTTCATATTTTTAATCTCCTAGTTTTACAAGCATGTTTAGGACGTTAAAATATGCATATCCAATAAGTAAGAATAATTATATTTTTAAATTATATAATATCTGTCCCCGTGAGCTTAACTCAGTTGGCAGAGACAATGCATGATATATGTAAGGTCTGGAGTTCAAACTACGGCCACCACAAAAAAAAAAAAATATTTAATAAATAAGAATAATTATCGAGGAAATAATTAATATCAAAGTTTTATATTAGCTTATATAAATATATATATCAATAAACAATTTTATTTGTGAAAAAACTTAATTATATTCTATTTCCATAACTTAAAGTATTCATGATTTTTATTTTCCATTTTTCTTTTTTTTTAAATAACTTTTTGAACATGTCAAACACTAGATATTTTTTTTTCGGAGTCTAATCTCTTCTGTTAAGCTCAATGTCCATTAGTTTATCGTCGATGTTGAAATCATTGTTGTTGTTGGTATTAGTGTTATTATTGCAACTACTGTTATATCACTATAAGTTCATCATATTTCTTATAATGACTAATAAAATTTAGGGTTAATATGTTTTTACCCCCTGTAATTTGGGCGAGTTCCGGTTTACCCCTGTAAAAAAAAAAGTTTAGATTCCAACCCTATAATATGAAGATTCTCCACAAAACACCCTTGTAATATGAAGATTCTCCACAAAACACCTCTGACCTCATCCAGACGCTGACGTGGCACGCCACTGTGTAATTATTTTATTTTTATTTTTTTTAAAACCTGACACGTGTGTAATAGACACTGACGTGGCACGCCACTGTGTAATTATTTTAATTTTAATTTTTTAAAACCTGAAAATTAATTTTTAAAAATTTTAAAATAAGAAATAAATAAATAAATTTTTTTAAAAAAACGAAAAAAATTTGGATTAAAAAATTCAGAAAAAAATTAATTTTTTTTTACCAAAACATTAAAAAAATTAGCTTATATTATTTTTTTTTCGAATCTTTTTAAAATTTTAAATTAATTTGGATTTTTTAAAAAAAATTTCAAAAGTTTCAAAATAAAGTAAGTTTAGAAATTTTTTTATTTTATATATAATTTTTTGAGAAATATATATATATAAAGAAAACAACCCCTTTCAGTTTTTTTGGACTGGCAATTTCTTTCTAAAAATGCCCTCAATTTTCAATACAAATAACACATGTAACAAATAGATAAGAATAAATTTAAAAATTAAAAAAATTTCCAGATTTTTTTTATCCTCAATTTTTAAATATTAAAAAATATTCTCAAATTTGTAACACGTTGTAAAAAAAAAATTGAAATCAAATTTTCGAAAAAAAATCTAACTTTTCCTAAATTTTTAAATAAATTTGTATCCAGATTTTTAAAAAAAAAAATATTTTCCAAATTTTTTTTTTGTTGAGAAAATTTAAAAAACTTCTTTTCGAAAAAAAAATCTGTTTTAATTTCGAAAAATATATATTTCCATATTTTCGAAAATAATTTAAAAAATTTATGGAAAATTATAATTTTTTTAAATATATTTTTCATAAATTATAAATTTTGGAATTTTCGAAAAATGTATATTTCAAAATATTAAAAAAAATTTGAAAATTATTTTTTGTAATAAAAAAAATCCTGATTTTATTTTTAACTTTTACAAATTTTTTAATTTTTTTTAAAAAAATGAAAAACAAAATTAATTATACAGTGAACACGCCACATAATCAGATATGCACAGTCAGCATGCCACTTAGCTCGCCACGTCAGCAATTCTGCACAGTCACATGGTTCAGGGGCTAAAATCAAATGATCTTATTTTACAGGGTTGGAATCTAAACTTTTTTTTTACAGGGGGTAAACCGGAACTCGCTCAAATTAGAGGGGGTAAATAAATATTATAAACTTACTTTAGTTTATATTAAAAATAGTACAATTGTACTAAAACGCAATACATCCAATATCCAAAGTTTAAAAGAAGACACAATACAACCACACTAAAAAAAAGACCACAATGCAATTAAATAAAGAAAAACCAAAGAACACATATGAGACACAATACAAGTATGTAAAATTAAAGAACACATTCAAATGAGAAAATAGTTGTATCATGGCCACATTGAACTTAAAATTCTACCCTGTCATATATCTTAAGGAGCATCACTTCCACTTCCGCTTGCACCAGCAAGGTTGAGTCCTTGTATTTGATTTGCTGCTAGTCCAGAAGAAGCAGTAACAACCTTGCCTTTACCTTTTGGATCATAAATGTTTGATCCAAGGGCTTCAGTGGGAGGAAAGACTGTATACAATGTATGTTAGGTTCATTGCAAAAAAAATAATTCATGTAAGTGCAACACAAATTGTAAAAGATTATAAATTGCAGATCAGAATATTTACTATGGCTTAGAGTATCCCACAACACCCATCTTCGACATATTTGGTGTGTGTGAATTTTGATGTTAGACTCTTTTAAATGAAAAACAAAAAAAAATGGAATGAAAATTCTTACTTGCACCAAAGACGTGTGGAGGATTTGTTTTGACTCCATTAAGCTCATCTATGGAAGAAATTGCTACAAAAGAATTATAACCACATTTACTTAAATTAATTAGACTTGCAAACATAGAATGCAATCATTTGACATCATTAATAGATAAAATCTAAAATATACTAGTTAATTAAAAGATATACACATACCTTGATGATTAATCTCTCCTCCGTTAATGAGAATATTATTAATAATCTTATTAGTCACATTCACTAAAGATGTGTCCACCTTTTTTACTTGGTCATATTGGTATCTTTCAGCATCATCTTTGATCAGCCAATAGCCAGAACTTACCAATGTCTTCAAATTTTCACGTTCTGCTTCCGCGACATTCTTTTTATCCAAAACATCATCATTTTTCTTTCTCTCAATCTTCTTCATATCTAGCTTTTGTTTCCTTCTTGATGTCCTCTTCGAGGCCATTCTGAATGAAGATGAGAGTAAAGAAAGCTATGAAAAGATACAACAAAAAAAGCTAAGAGAAGAACAAGCAAAGAAGCTATGAGATGTTGTAGTTCTTATTGTTATGTGTTTATATAGACAAAGAAAATACCCGGGGTAGTTGAATTCTATAAAAGTGACAAATAAGATATTATTTTATTAAATGCAGTATCTAAAACATTTAATTATTTCCTTCGAAGAAAAAAAACATTTAATTATTTTAATTTAAGTCACTTTTTCAAGTTTTATTATTTTAAAATGAATTTAAACTTTGAGCCATTATGTGTTTTGTTTAATTGGTATCAACATTTTTCAAAGAACTCTCCTCCTAAAATATAATATATTAATCAAAGGGTCATTTTAACACGAGTCCTCGGAACATTTGTTAAATAATCGAAAAATACAAATCTAGTGTCGAATAGAACAATTTTAAATTTTTAAGTTGTTAAGAAATTGAATACACAACTTCAAAAACAACATTTTATATTCTTTTAACAAGTGTCTTGTAATCATCTTCCTTAAATTAAATAAAAATGTTTTTTTTCCTCGTATGCAAGCTTCGAGATTCAAACCTCGACCACCGCCAAATAAAAATGTATGTGTTCTACATATTTTTCATCTTCAATTTATTAATAAATTAAAAGCTATTAAATTAAATGATATCTATTACATAAATGTGAAGTAAATTATATTAATTTCGAGCCACATATTATTTTATAAAATTTTATTAAAAATTACATGTGGCTTTAATCAAATAAACAAATGTAACAAATGTCACACTTGCAAATCTCAACAAGAGTGTTGCTTTTAATTTTAAATCTAGTTTTATTTTAATTGATTTTTCTCGTCCCAAATATCTTATTTTAGGGGTAAGAATTTAGTCTTATAACTTCATGAAACAAAAGTTCAAATTTTATAGAGATGGTGTATAATAATCATCAGATTCATACTTTGATTGTTTATTAATTAATTAATTAATTAATTGATATTAATTCACCACAAAAATTAATATATATTAATTTAGATTTGCCACATAAACGCAACGTTAAAAATAATTTTTTTTATCTAAGTTTCATTTCTTGAAAAAACATTCACATTATTATATTTTTCTGTTTTGACGTAAGATCACAAATTATTTTATTCAAATAAATAACATAAATTGGATTTTCCTTATAAAAAAAACATAAATTGGATTCAATCTCATCTAAAAAATTTAATACAGTATAATATATCCTCTGTCACACAATATAATTGATTTTCCCCAATTATTAATTGTTGGTGTGTGGTGTGCCGTTTGAGTTGATTGTTTTTTTACAAGATGTTGTAGCATTACTCAAAATTTGATGGATGAAGAATATTGTTGCTAAAAATATAAAATATTTGTTTCAAATATATTTTGTGCTGAAAATATATTTATGGACAATAAATGTATAACAAGAGTGTTGCTTTCAATTTTTAATATATTTTTAATTGATTTTCCCCAATTATTAATTGTTGGTGTGTGCGGTGCGGTTCGAGTTGATTGTTTTTTACAAGATGTTGTAGTATGACTCTACCTAGTTAATGGCGCCATTCTCTAGCTAGAGATTGAAATGGTTTGTGAACGATTGTGATTGGCTAAAGAGTCCTTGATCGGATAGGTTCAATTTTTCATTCATCAAAGAGTTTTGGGATCTTGTGAAAGGAAACTTAGAACTATTTTTTTTTGACAAAAATAAAACGATATTCATTCATTCAAATTGATAGATTACATCAGATACAAACATCGCTAAAAATGTAAAGGGTGAACCTGTGAACAAACTCACAACACCCAAGTTAATAGCACAAAATGGCAAAATGCCTACAAATAATATGATAAAACTAAAGTCACCGAAATTCACATGCTTCCGGATCTTCAATGTTGACGCCCAAATCATTGGTTGAATTTGTAATTGTCTGATGCCAATCTTTCAATAGAAAATAAACAAACACCGCGATAAAATGCGAAATCAAACGTCGCACAAGACGACGAACAACACAACGCCGCACTTAGACGACGAAATCACAAAAAAACACAATAGAAAAAAGTTGATATATGTGAAAATCACTTATTTAGATTGAAAGAAAAGGGAAAAAAGATGTCGAGGGGTGATTCTAGGTTAAAAAATGACCTAAAACCAACCCTCTTCGATGAACGAAGGAGAAAGAAAGTTTAGAGAGAAGTTAGAGTTTCTCTCACTAAAAAACACTCGCTTCTAATTTGGAAACTTAGAACTATGTTTGATCATTTCCATGATTTCACTCGTATATTAATACTTGGTTCTTTTTTTTTACAAATATTAATACTTGATTATTTTATTTTTTTGTACAAGAGAGGGCCCAAGCCCAAAATACTTGCTTTATTAGTAGACTTTATTTATTTATTTTTTAAATATAGTAGACTTGATTAAGTGTTCATTAGTTTATAATAATCTATTTCTAACCTCAAATATGTTTGTGCTTGAGGTCAAATGTTCAAATAAATTTGGCAGATTAAAAAAAAAAACTGAAACAAAATTTCTCCAGATATAACAACATTGTATCTTAGATTCAAATATCATAAATGTGTAAGTTTGATATGTTAAGATATAACACATACATTGTGATCATCAAAATCTTCACTTAGATCTATACCATCTAGGTCTAAAAGATTTTCAATTTGATAAAAAATCCTCCCATGAATTCCAAATTTTGAGAGATTGAGAAACCTTAACTTGGTAAGTGAGTCTATGTGTTCAGAAATGTAGATGCAAACTAATTACACCTAGCAAGTCTTGTGTACGTATGGTCACCACAAAGATCAACTCTCTCGACATGACATGTTTTCTTGTTGCTCTCATATGCAAGAATCTTTGTCTTCACTACTCCATTTATACAATATGTCAAATGCATGAACGCAGGATTGCTGGATGCTCATTCACTCACAGACACGAACACACAAACAATTTATGCTGGCATGCACAAATGTATTGACGCATGCGCCTAGGCGCACAAGGAAACACACACATTCTAACATGAAATATTTATGTGCAGTTGAATTTTTCTGCAGTTCCTGAAGTTTACACACAAAGTTTCTCCTTGCATTATTTTTGTTTGAAATATGTATTCTCTCTTGCCCAAAAACATTCCTCTCTCACAAAATATACATAATAGTAGTTAAAAAGTTGATGATGTCAAAGTGAAATCAAGGATTACAAGAAAAGTAAAAGTTTATTTTAGGGAAGAGAAGTGGAAAAATTAGAATGAGAGTCAAATAAACTAATAAAGATACATTACCATTATCCATAAGACCAAATTAAACTAACTTAAAATCTCTTATATATTAACTCATTTTGCAAAAGCTATTATGAAGAAACATCAAATCTTGTAAATAGTCTAGTTCTAACAGATTTTCAATTTGACACTGAAGCCTCGAGCCAAATCACAATTTGATAGATTAAGATATCCAAACTATTTAAGTGAGCCTGTTTGTTTAGAAATTTATCTGCCCAAAAAAAAATTCTACCTCATTGCTTGTAATTTTCATTCTCATGTTTTAATTAATTGTATGTGTTGGAAATAAAGTAAAAGTAGAAGGTGACTAATGTGGGGTGTTGAGTTAATATTATTTACTTGAGGTTTCTTCATAATAGTTTTTGCAAAATGAGGTAATAAGTGTCATGAATTACATAAGTAATTTAGCGTCAATTTGACACTTATCGTGTGACAAAATTGTGTTAGAGCATCTCCAATGACAGTTTTGTAAGGAATGGGAACTTACTTTCATAACCAATATTAAGTGGCTCCTACAATTATACATCACACTTATGCAAGTCAAACATATTTTGCTCTAATGATAGAAAACTTAAGCAACTTTTATGGAGCGCACAATTTTAATGATTTTTTTTGTTTGCATCTAACTTTATGAAAGTGGTTATTTGGAGGACCATAAATTGAAGAAATTTTTTATAGAAATTAAAAACAAAATTTGAATATTTTATGGGGACCAAAAATTTATTTAACCCTAAAATTTAAATCATATGTAAAAGCTTAACCATAGGTCATGGGTTGAGATCATCTTTAAAAATGTTAAATCTCTCAAGAGATAATTAGTTTTGCCTCCCAACGTAGGTAATGAAACAATTTATGTGGAGGTTATTGTCATTACCTCTACAAATTTTTACAGCAGTATTTTTAGCTTTTCAAAGGGTAAATGTATATATGTTGACTTCTTTTTACCAAAATTAGGAATACATGTTTTTATCCCATCCTTCAACACCTAAATTCAAGCAATCATTTTCGGATTCCTTCCTCCAAACCAAAGAAAGCAAAAGCTTGCTATTTCTTCTCCCACTTCTAATTTTTCCCTTAGGACTTTGCAGGCAGAGGAAACCCTCTCAGTCCTCACTCTTCATTCAAATTCCAGAATCCTCAAAACAAAAAAATATTCACAAATTGTAGGAACAACAACATCACACAATAATACACATTACACACAAATTTGAATGTTTGTTTGTCATGGGAAGGAGAGTACCTCTTGGTAACATCTCATTAATACACCCATTTCTTCATTTCTCATTGTTTGCAGCAAGTTTTGCTGCAACCATTGCCATAATCACAACTATATGTAGTTTTCGATTCCGAAGAAAATCGGAACCAATTCCACCAAAAGCTGAACCATTAGATACAACAAACGATTTGAATAAATCTAGTCCACCATCAACCGCTGTAGATACAAAGGAATCTGTATCATCAAAACATGAACATGAACATGAAAATTCTCCTCCTATTGAAAAAACAGAAACAGATAACAATGATTTTATGATAAAGGAGTTACCTCTTCCACCTGCAATGTTGCATCCTAAGGAATCATTTTCTTCAAATAATATGAAAAGGGTAACTTCTGAACGAAGGACTTCTTTTAGTTTAAGCATTAAAATGCCAACTTTGCCAAGGAATTTGTCAATTGCAAAAAATTGGGATCATCTAAAGGAAGAGAAATTTAAACCGTTGGTGAAAACAGAAGAATCTGTTTGGATGAAAACAATTATATTAGGTGATAAATGTGTTCCTGATGAAGAAGATGACCCTGTCATTTTTGAAGGGAAGGGGAAGAAAATATCAGCGTATCATCCTAAAACCATTAGCTCAATGTCTATGTCGATTTCTAGACAGAATTCTTTTCATGATTCTGATGCATTGTGTGCATCACAATCCCATACACAAGAAGACAAAATCAATAACATTTAACATTTTCCTATTTTGTTTTGTTTTTCTTGTGTTTGTTAGTTAGTGCATATGAAGCACGAATACAAACATGGATTTGAACACGATGCAGACACTGGTACTGCCGACACATATAGTTATATGTGTCGGGGTCAGACTCCAACACATGTCCGACATGGAGACACACCTAATCTGAAGAGTGTGCTTGATTATTTTGTCACCATGAACAAATAGGTCACAATTTTTCTGCATGTTGGACAAAATAAGAAAGTAGATTTGGTAGTATTTTATGGTGCATGCAGAGAATTTAATTCTCTGCCTTGGCAGTGAAATGATTTGTTGATTATTCTCTGCTGTTTAAGGAATGCATTAACGCGTAGCGTTAATTAAGGAAGTGAAAGCAAAATTTGTATGATTGTATCTATCTTGTAACATGAACAGTTAGCAAAGCCAGAATACACGCCGCTTGAAACGTGTAGAAATAAAGTGTACATGATCATAGATTCAAAGGGCCATTTATTTTGGTAGTGACGTTTCATATTTGTTTTTCTAGAGAACTATTTCATTTAAGGAATCTAATAGTAGTAATTACAAGAATCGCAATAATGGAGATGAAAAACATCAGTAGAGTTTAGAGTTTGTTTGAAGAAGATAAAGAAAATTAAGAAAAATTAGCGATTTTTCATTCATTTGGATAAGGTAATAAAAAAAATTATTCTTAAAATTTGTTAGACAATTTTTTTTTAAATTTCATGATAAAAGTATAAATTTATAAATATTAATGAAAGATTTGAGTTAAATCAACGGGGGATCGAATACAACAAAATATGCTTCAGTCCTACAATATAATAAATCAATATTTAAATCTCGAATTCACATTCGATGATCGTTGATATCTAAAATAGAATTACCTCCACTTGATAGAACATATGGAAGTATAAATAATTGGGTGAAAATTGAAATTTCAAAAAGTTCAGGAAACAATTTTAAAATATAAAAAATTAGAAACAAGTATGTAGAATTTTTTAGAAAAGGGACCAATATGAAAATTTACAGAGACCAATGTCGTAAATTTTAAAAAATTTATAGAGACCAATTTACAATTTTTTTAAAATTTATACGATAGAAATAAATTTGTAAAATCTGAAATAAAAAGTGATTAATGTGTAAATTTTATAAACAAAGAGAAGTCAATTAGCATAATTTTAAACAATTATAAGGATCAAGTTAAAATCTAGATTACTCTAATGAATTTCAAATTCTTGATTTTTAGATGGTCTTAAAAACGGGTAGCACTTAAGTGATATGGAATTGGTGACATTGGTCAATCACAATGTCACAATTCTTATAAAAAAGAGAAAAAAAAATTCATTTATAATATTGTGATTGGCTAATGTCACCAATATCACTAATTCTATGTCACCTAAGTGCTACCCATTAAAAACTTTTTAAATTTATTGGTTAAATCACAAATCTTTGTCTACTTTTTCAAAGAGATCTAAATCCTCTACCACTTAAATAATCTATTATTGGTGTTGTGGTATCATAATTCATAATTAATAACAACACATTTTTTTAAGGAATAACAACCAACACATATTTCATCAAAAAAAAAAAAAAAAAAAAATATATAAAAAAAAAAAAAAAATAAAAAAAAAAAAAAAAAAAAAAACACATATGTAATAAGAACCACCTCAAAATAAATAAGAACCGTGGCTATGTTGGATGTCATGTTTGATTAATGGTGTTTAACCAAAAATATTTTTAAAAAAATTGAAGGAAAAAGTATTAAATATTATTATATATACATTCTCAATATGAAATTGTTTTGTACCGAAATCAATTGCATTTAATTAGATTAGATTTTTTAAAGTAGTTTTTTCTTGTCAAGTAGTCCAGTGGTTATAATTCACTAAAGTGAATAAGTGGGATGTCTGAAATTTGAACTCCAACATCTGCATATAACAATGCAATGTTCTTGTTAACTGAGTTAAGCTCACAAAAACATATTTTTCAAAGGAGTTGTTCAAAACCAAAATGATGTTCAAGTAATTTTATTCTTTAAATCATATAATTGTTTGCTTGGAGACCTAACCAAACTGCAAGAAAAAACATTGTACTTTTAAACAAATAGAGCTAAATTACAACAAAATTTTTTTAAGTCATTTAATTATAACGAATCGGTCCTTTGAGTTTTTTTCGTACCACTCAAGTCTTTTAAGTTAATTGATTGTAACAAGTTAGTCATTTAAGTTCTTTCCATACCAATTATGTCCTTTGAGTTATTTAAATGTAATAGTTTAGGAGGATTTCAGAACTTAAAAATATAAGTTATTTGGGGCCTAAAAGTTTCAATTAAATAACCTAAACGACTTAAGTATTGCGAAAAATACTTAAAAGATTAGTTTATTACAATTAGATAACTTAAATGATGTATGTGACTTAAATGATATAAGTGGTACGATGAAACTTAAAGGATGAGCATGTTATTGTAACTTAAAATGTAATTTAGCCAACAATGGTCCAAGTATTATTAAAAATGAGTAAACTACACTCTCCTTTCTTTAAAGATGCTTGAATTACACTCCCCTCCTCTCCTGTGTTAAAATATACACTCCCCTCCATTCTTATTCAAAACATATTAGAAAATATTTCACTCTCCTCTGCTAAGAGAAGCTTGAATTACATCCCCCTCCCTCTTATGTTAATATCTACACTTTACTCCCACAATATTTTTTAAAAAATTTCTAATAGTCTAGCAAAAAATAATAATCTAAAACACTTCGAAAAAAATAGTATTGATGGTCTATTTTAATATAATCAAAATTTGAACACATTTTTTTTGTTATTTTTGATTCACAATTTCATTAACATATAGTTTTAAACCCTATTATAAAATATGAAATAACCCAAAATAAAATTAAAATATGCGAAAAATTACTGAAGACAATAAAATATGGTTATTTAAAATTTAATTTTATACTCTAAATTATAAAATTAATAGAAAAAGAATTAAATTTAATTATCATTGATATTTATTTAAATTATAAAGAAATGAATTTATTTTTCTTAAATGGTGGCTCAAAATTAATATATATCATGAAAACATTTATTTATGCTAAAATAGATTAAATTGTAGTGCATATTTAATTATTAAGGGGAATGGTTGTAATTCAAGTATCTTATAGGAGAGGAGAATATACATTTTACTTTTCAAGGAGTGGAGTGTATATTTTAACATAAGAGGAGAGAGAAGTGTAATTCAAACATCCTTGAGGATAGGGTTGGGAATAAGTCAGGCCAGACCATGCTTTGATAGGCTTGAGCCTGACCAACGAATTTTTTTCAAGCCTAAGCCTTTCATAGGCCTATTTTTTTTGGTCTGATATGACCTATTTAAAAGTCTGGATTGGCCTGAAAGTCTGTTTAATATTAAAGTCATTAAATACTCAATTTTATTTATTTCTAAATAGGTTAAATCGGCCTCAAAACCTATTTAACTATAAGGCTTGTTTATCATTATAAGTCTATAAAAACCTATTTCACTATAAGACCTTAAAGCCTAATTAAAAAGTTTATTATTTAAGTTGTTTCTTGATTTTTATGTTTAATATAAATAAAAAATAAGTTTTATTAATTTGAATAAACAGGCCGAACTATTAAGCTTCATATTTTTTTTTTTATAAGTTAAACCTGACCTATTTACTAATAGACTTTTTCAAAAACCTAAATCTAACATTTTCAATAAATAAGTCAGGTCAGATCGTAGACCTCTGTAAGCTTATCTCAAGGAGATGTGAGATTAATTTACGCTTTAAAAATTGAAAAATACAAGTCTCTGAGTCAACGGTATGTGTGTTCAATTCACATTATTTCAACCATAAAGGCATAATTTTCCAGTTGAATGAACGTGGACAAATGAGAAAACATGTGAAATTTAAGCCGAAAGCGAAGAAACAGGCCCATCGTCAGAAAGATACGCCATAATTGCCAACAAACCCAAATACTACAAAACGTAACGCATCTAGTCAAATCTCAAATCAAATCAAATCATAACAAACTAAACCTAAAACGAAAGTTAGGAGAACGGGTTGTCTTGTTTCTTCCTCCAACCCGTTCTCCTTTGATTGAAATCGGTGATCCTTCAAAGGCTTTTTTGTTTTGTTGATGAATCTAATTTTCTCTGATTCGAATTGGCTTGTAAACATAGCCAATTCTGAGTATACGCCGTTCTCTTTCTCTAGAAGTAGATGGGATAACGAGTTTTCTGAGCTTCAAAGTGGATAGACAAAACGTTTTGTGTTGGAATTATAATAATAATAATAATAATATGGATTCTTCTCAAGATTCTAGGTTGGCTGGTTTGGTGAAAAATGCTTCTATTAAGAGAGATGAATCTACTAGTTTCGATCGAGTTCCTGTTTATGTTAAGGAGTTAATTGCTGGTGGATTTGCTGGTGCCCTTGCTAAGACTTCTGTTGCGCCTCTCGAACGGGTTAAGATACTCTGGCAGGTACATTTTTATAGAATTCATTTTCATTTCATTGTTTGGATGATCTCGAGTGGAATTCATTTCTTCTTTTAATGTTTTCAAACATAAATCATTGGACATTCAACTCACATTTAGTTAGATTCACCGCATAACCAATCATTCTTATTAACGCAACCCTTTTCTGTAAAATTATTTAAATAGATCTTCATCCTGTATATATTGGAAATGGATCATCAGATAAGATTTGATTGCTGTTGCTATTGTTGATGAATGTTCCTCTTTAACCTTCGTTTTATTTTTGTTTTTTATTTTATATTTTTACAGACAAGGACCGGTGGATTCCATACTCTTGGTGTGTGCCAATCTGTGAATAAGTTGCTAAAGCATGAAGGTTTTCTAGGATTATATAAGTAAGACTCAAGTTATATGATATGATTTTTCTTTTTGCTTTACAATTCATGTGTGTGTGTTAACCTATGCTTATGTGGTGGTTGCAGAGGAAATGGAGCTAGTGTTATCCGGATTGTTCCATACGCAGCCTTACATTTTATGACATATGAGCGATATAAAAGTTGGATCCTGAACAATTATCCCATGTTAGGAACGGGTCCTTCTATCGATCTTTTAGCTGGCTCAGCAGCAGGCGGAACTTCAGTTTTATGTACATACCCCTTAGATCTTGCCCGTACCAAACTTGCTTATCAGGTAAAGATTTCCTTTAACCATATTTCAATCCTTGAAACCTGTAATACATACACATATCCTATGTGAGACATTGTAGCATGTTGCAACAATTTTTTTTATCCAATATACTATCTTGCATTGGGTGAAACTCACTAGTCTCACCAGTTTTATGTGTGATCAATACCATTTATTGGGACCTGCTCTAAAATAGTTAGACTCGTTTGAATTTCAACTAATAGGAGAGCGAATTGAAAAGGGTGTTAGAGGGTGTATTGTCAGTACACTGTACACCTATATCATATACAGTAATGAAAACCTTTTGTTTCTGATTTTCATTTAAACTTTTGGAACACTTACCAAATTGCGATTCTAGCACTATTAGTTGTGTGTTATAAATTGGTCATTTTCCTTTGTATGAACGTATGAGGTGAACCTGTATCATGTTCCATTATATACATATATGCTTTGGTGGTGAGGGGGAGGGATACTTTCTGAGGGAAGAATTGCATGCAATTTTGAATCAGATTATAATTCATGTTTCTGTTGTTTACAATTTTATAGGTGGTGGACACCAAAGGATGTATCAAAGATGGTCTTAAAGCAGTTCATTCTCAACCTGTAGGTCCTGTACATAATGGCATTAAAGGTGTACTTACAAGTGCCTATAAAGAAGCTGGAGTCCGTGGGCTTTATAGAGGTGTAGGTATGTATGTCCCAGAATCTACCAATACAACCTTTATTTTTGGCAATCATAATTGGTTCTTGTTGGATAATTATGTTGGAATTCTTGTTTGTGGAACATGTCTTTCCATATAGCTCCTGTCTTGAAGTTGTGGGTTACTAGATAAAAGGAAGAGAGAAATAATAACCTGGAATATTATTTATATTGATTCGATAGTAGCTTGATACAAAAGACTAAACCCTAATCCCTGTTTATAAGGATACATAGGTTCAACCCTAAATGAATTCCTAGGAAATAACTTAAGAAACTCTAATATAATTTCAAAGATACTATGAGATATTTTGTTATATCCTAATAAAAGCATGCCTTAGCTATCATTTCTTGCATTTTACTATAGTATCCAACGTTTTGAATACATTCATTGTAAACCTCACCTTTCTCTTTCATCAGGTCCAACCCTTACTGGAATTCTTCCATATGCTGGTTTAAAGTTTTATACGTATGAGAAGTTGAAAATGCATGTTCCTGAAGAACATCAGAAGTCCATTCTAATGCGCCTTTCCTGTGGAGCTCTTGCTGGATTGTTTGGGCAGACTTTAACATACCCTTTGGATGTTGTTAAGAGACAAATGCAGGTTGGGAGCCTGCAAAATGGAGCTAATGGAGATGCCGCATACAAAAATACATTTGATGGGCTTAGGAAGATTGTTCGAAATCAAGGGTGGAGGCAGTTGTTTGCAGGTGTCAGCATTAACTACATAAGGGTAATGCTCACCTTATCATATAATCTTATACTATTGTTAGCATTGTTTATTACTTTTCAAGTTTGAGTTTAAAGGAGATGCACTGGAAGTGTAAACCAGCTTTATACATGTGTCCAATAAGAATCTATCATTCTGACATGTCTGTCCAATCTTGTAACGAAATCTTAAAATTAATGTTATGGTGTGGCACAATATAAGATTCTCATTGGATGTTAGTGTAAAACTGATTTACTTGGACCATGTATGCCCCCTAATCTCTTCAAGTTTTGGTATTTGTTTAAACTTTTGATAAGCAAATCAAATATCGCCTAAAGTACACTTTCTAGGTTCTGTGGAAAAAATGCCAGTGTCATTTCTCTTGATCACTAAATTTGGGATTCTATCAATCATCAAATTTCTATATAACACACTGCTCTGTTGTTTGGGAGTGCAAAGTAGTTTATCAATCATATAATTGATTTTCATAAAATGGCTTGAATAAATTGGATTGGAATTTGATGTCATTGTATTACAGTGGTAGATAGATAGGAGTGAACATTTCATAAATATGGTAAGTTAACTGGTACCAAATAGATGTTATATGCAGAGATTCAAGAAAGCTTGGTCCTGTAAACCATATGACTAATGAGCCAAGGATTGAAATTAATGGTTTGAGTGAATAGTGATAGTTTCTTTGTCAAATTTCAGAAACTGGATAAATGATGCATTGGTTATAGAACCATTTAAATTTTGAAAAGCATGTTCATATTATATATCCTTTGGACCCGTTTACTTTGTAAAAATATTTTCTCTTTTCATTTTAGAAAATTTGTGTTCATTTTAACTTGCCAATAAGGCTTTGTTTGCGGGTTTGGAGGGGAAGGGAAGGGAAGGGTGTGGAAAGGAAGCCTTAGGAAAAAAGGAATGAACAAGTGGAAGAAATAGAGGAAAATGGGAGGGGGGGTTTTGGAGGGTTTATATGAATTCTTCAAATTTAATCTATGTTGTTATGTTATTTTTAAAATTAAAATTATAGTAATCATATGCATTAATTTATCATTCTTTAAAAAACTACTTTTTAAAATTTTTTGAAAGATTTCTCCATTTTCCCTCATATTTTCTACCCCTCAAAGCCTTCTCTTCCCCTCCCCTCCAAACTCGCAAACAAAGCTTAAGAAGATGAGAAACTCTCGAAGTGAACGGCTGTCTTCCTTATGTTTTTATTGTAACTTTCAAAGTTAGAAGATTCCTAATCATTTCCTTGGAGGCAACTATGTATTCGTTTGGCTCTAAAGTGGTTCCATTCTTAACATTCCTTGCTCTGTTTCCAGATTGTTCCATCAGCTGCAATTAGTTTCACCACATATGACATGATGAAGGCTTGGCTTGGTGTACCACCTCAACAAAGGTCTCAATCAGTTTCTTCAGGATAATTTTTGGTGCTCACTTGTGATGGCAAGAATTTACCGTGACTGACTTCATTTTTACAGGGATGTCTCTTACAGAGAATCCCTGCTTACGACGTATACAAAATATTGATCAGAGGAACCCTTGTGAATAATTAATCAATACACAAGTTTGATTGTGAAGTGTGATATCATTTGGGGAGTTGCTTCACATCACTACTTCATTATTTCTTAATCCTTAGGCATGTAACTCGTAGATTTGTCAGAAATTGTGGATGCAATGCAATACTTATTTCACTAGGATTAATATGTCAAGTTTGCTAAGTTTATATTTTTGCATTCTAGTTAGTCGCACAGGAGTTTCACGTGGTAAGAAATAGATGACTGCAAGAATGTCTAGATGACTGTAAGTTTATACTATTTGGTGAATGCAAGGAACTTGTTATTGTTTATGATCATGCTGATGCATGGTATTTGCTTGTTTGGAAATACAGTTATCTACTGCCACCGCACCCTCGGTCATTTTTGGGTAAATATAAGTTTACGTGGTGATTCTTAACAAAACCAAACACATGCATAGTCATACTGCATGTTTCCTACTGCATTCAGAATTTAGTCGCTGCACATTGTGTTAGAGTATGTTTGTTCTGTATTCTGATTCTGTTTTGGGTCACTGCCCGTTCAATACCAAAGTTTTGACTTGACCAATAATACTTGAATTTTGCACGCCGTAGCAAGAAGTCAAAGAAAACCATAAACTTTTTATAATAAATTTACAAAAATAAATTTACATATAGCTAAGAACCAGGAAATTTTGGACTTGGATTCCATCCAGATGCAATATTACGAGATTGTAGTTTTAGCGTGTGTTTGCTATAGCGGTGCGTCAACCGTTTCCGCGTTGCAAAACCAAGTTACCGCAGAAGCTTACTTTTTGAGCTTCTATAAATCGTGGCAAAATCGTCCAGAGACGGCGTTTAGAGACGGCCCCGCACAACCAAACTGGGCATTAGTTGTTTAACCAATAACATTCTCCTTATTTAATTACTTTATGGTTGACAAAGTGCAAACCTGCAAAGATAAGATAGCTAACAAACTGTTGAGCTGGTGTATCGGATGCAATAAACAATTGAAAACATAAAATGTAATAGTACTAGTATCTCCTTGCACGTTGTGTCATTGACTAACTGTCTCTATTTTTTTCTTCTTTCTTTTTCCTCTCACTAATGTTTTTTTGTAACTTTTTGCTTGACTATTGATCCGCGGAATATATTGTTGACCACATCACTCTTTTGTTTGTTGTTTTAATATGGCCAGTTATTGTCAGTTTCCTAGATACTTCATGCGGCCAATCAAGCACGCGCTGAAGTAAAATAAAAATAAATTATTAAAATAATAATGGGAGTATTATATGTATGCTTGCTAGCAATGTCATTGGATTCCTAAGAACATGCACAGCCTAGCAGTTGCGGACATGAATGCTTCGCTATTCTCGAAATCACAGGTAGATAGAAATAAATAAGTACCTGCTGCTCACTTCATTTTTATTTTTTCGGTGAATTGGCTGGCCACTTCATTTTGAATTGAATCCAAAAGTATACCATAAAAAGTAGGAGCCAAAATGTACATTTTTCAGATTTTTGTCACTATTTTTGCTTTATTTGTTGAAGTTGTCGCTGCTCCGTGCAGTATCCACGAGAATGCTCCTTGAAACCAAATAAGAAAGACAAAACAGACAAACCAATGCCTCTAATTACTACAGTGTGGTGTCGAACACTATTGAATGAAGGACAATTTACTCTCATTCATTTCTTATAAGGTTCCTGTCCTGCTTTGTTTGGTTACCAATATAAGGAAACTGATATTGTCCTATTAGTGCTTTCAGACACTAATTATGGAAACAATTATAATAAGAATTTTTTAAAGGGTCTTGCTAACAAGTACGAAATAATTACTACTCCGTAAGTACTCTTTTCGTCCCGCAATATATGATTTATTTGTAAAAAAAGGTTGTCCCAAAATGTTTGACCTTCTCAAATTTTCAAGCAAAATTTTCCAAATTTACCCCTCTTTAACATTTGTGGTTAGGGATGGGAATAGGTCAGCCCCCCTGTCAGGGGCTTATAGCTCGCCTACTAAAAGTTCGGCTCGGTCTAGCTCGTTTAATAAATGAGTCAGACTTGAGCTTTTTAAAAAGCCTATTAATTTAAATAGGTCGAGCTTGGACTTATAAAAAAGTCTATCACGCCTATCAGGCCAGCCCGAATATGAGTATATCACCTTGAAGATTTGATAATTTTTGTTGGTTGTTGGTAAAAAGCACCATGAGAAGGTCACCTTGAAGAGTTGATGCATTTTTGTTGGTTGCTGATTTTGTTGTCACATTGAAGATTTTATGCATTTTTTTTTGTTGAATTGCTGATTTTGTTTTTAGTTTCGTACTATTTGGAAGCTTGTTAAGTTATCACTTAAGATTCATATGGTTATTTGATTTGTGTGAACTGTTAAGGTTTGCTACTAATATGCCTAAGGTCAGGTACAGTTATTAGATTAAGTTTGAAATCCTTGTTGTTATCAGACATGATTATTCTTGAGTTTCTATCCATCTATAAACTTTACAATTGTGTTTTATCAGTTTAATTTGTATCTGATTACTGTTTATCTCTATATTAAGTACGTTGCACAAATTGAAAGGAAAAAAATTAGATGAAAAACTCTGTTTGGAATTTGTGACACAAACTAGACTTTTAGGCAGACTAATAGATCAGGTCAGACTTTTAAAAAGGTCAGGTCAGACTTAAAATAAAGTCTTTGACAGGTAAAAAACCAAGGCTTATGCCTTGATTTTTTTCAACTAAGCCTAACCTATTTAAACAAAATCCGGCTTGACCCGATTCATTTTCACCCCTATTTGTGGTCTTTATGTAAACCAATAGCCAATAGTAAACGGTTAGAACCAATGGCCTAATCTCACACACATAAACATGTAGCGTGATTGTATTAGCCAATAGCAATGAAATAAAATAAAAAAGTGATTAGCTAGTAGTAGAAATTTTCCAACTTTTAGATGTTTGTAGTGAAACGAGTGAAAAGTGAAATTTAAAATGCAATCAATATTTAAAAGTGGAATTTTACAAATAATAGCAGGGACAAATTAGTAAAAATACCATTCTCTTTCTTTTATTTTTATACTTTTCTTAAACCGTGTGAAAAGGTAAAATAAGTCGTATATTGCAGGACAAGTGGAGTATTAGTAAAAAATATTACTACTTTTTAAAGTTTCAGTGTATTGAAGACATCATTTTTAAGACAACTTTTTTTTTTAACAAATATCTTAAAAACACTTGTTACTATTTACCTTTTTTTGAAATTAATGTAATCAAATATTTAAAAGTGTAGAAAATGTTATTTTCAATGTAACACTGGTTAACATCACCCAGAAATAAAATGAGAGGAAAGAAAATGAAATAAGAGAATACAATTATAGAAAATGAACAAAATAAAATGAATTTTAGGGTCTGCTTGGTAAGCCATATTGGATTGGTAAAAGTGAAAGAAAAGATAATAAGTTAGTTGAAATAGTGTTTGAAAAATAAGTTATAAGCTCATAATGAAATGAAAATGTTGTTACCAAATAAGGCTTTTTTTCTCAAACGAGTTTATCTGTTATCAGTCGCCAACCATCAGCTATAAGCTATCAGTCATCAGCTATCAGTTAGATTATCAGATATTCGTTATTTTTACCAAACAAAGCTTTAGTTGTTTGATTATTTGATAGAATTGATTCTAACTTTAAATCAGGATATATAGTTTTTTTTTTTGGTCAAGTAGCCTAGCGGCCAGAGAAATTCACCTTAAAAATGAATAAGTGGGGTGTCCGGGGTTCGAACCCCGGCCCCTGCACATATTGTGCGTTTTATCTTGAGTCTAATTACTATAACATGATGGTGTAAACTTACGTATTAAATAGTGTGTTGTCACGTCAATAAATGAAAATGACAAAACATATGTTTTTATATTTATTAATTAATGTGACAACATATTATTGTATACGTCTATAAAATAATTGTACGTTGACAATACATATTAATTAAATTCTATAATCTTTGAAAAATTTACATTCAGATCCAAGTTAGTGCATATGTGCTATCACAATTGATTTGCTAAAATCAATATAAACCGTCATGATTTTGCAAAAATTGCACATTATAACTTCTGCGACTTAACAATGACTTGGTGTGATTTTGAATAACCATCGTAATATCAAACATACGCCAACTTTCTTTCACATTAATATTTTCAAACATAAGTTATAAGTTATGTTACCCTGGGATAATATTTCCAGCACCAATTCAACCAAAATCAATTGTTACCGCCATAGAAACATTTTTTTTAGAGGACTGCCACATAAATACATTAAATTTTTTGTGTAAATCGGATATCCTCTGCGTGTAACTGCGGAGACTAATCCCTCAAATACTGTGTAATCTAGATGGGTGGCAAGCTCTCTCTAAGAGTTTTAACGTTGTTACATGCCCAATACTTGATTCAAACTCAAGATCTTGGCTAAGTTAGAAGAGACTCGTTCTATTTCATCTAAACGTTCTTGGATAGAAACACATTAAATTTGATTTAGAGTAAATTAGCTGAAAAATTGATTTAGGGTAAAAATATCCGAATACTACTCCCTACACACACTCCCATAATATATGCCATTTTTTTTTAGCAAGAAAAGAAAAAGGGTCAGATAATATCGTTTTAAAGTGTCATTTAAGCATTAATATTAAAGTGTCATTTAAGCATTAATATTTCTTTTAATACTGTATTATTCCCTCCTTACTGCTTTCTCTTTTTTACTTCTTTTTAATTTCAATTCAATGTCTCTTTCCATTAATAACCTATAATTTGCTATGGATGAAACATAAATTAATGAATTTTACTTTAATACAATATTAAAATTTTCTAGAGCGTACAGAGAGGAAATTTTTGTTTTTTTTCCGTTAATCTTCTCCAAAAAAGTTTAAAGAAGTTGCTAGTAGTGGAGTACACCCTCCATCTTTAGGGTGTGTTTGTAAGTCAAGAAACTACATTTTTTGGAATCAAATTCTTAGGAATAATATTCCACGAATAACAATCATACTCATGTGTTTGGTAAAAATTTAGATTTTATGGGTATGTTTAAAAATATTAATTTAAAAAATTAAAATGGAAATAAATGCGAGTGGTAGTAAGAATTTATAGCAATTTTTTTTTTTTAACAAATCAAAATGAAATATATATAACCCAACAGTGTTTCCACCCGCACAAGGTGTGCAAAACGAGAAACACCGAAAAATATTTACAAAGTCAAGGTGCCAAAATTAAAGAGCACCATCGAAAAAACAAAATAAATTACACATTAACACACATACAAAGAAGCGGATGTTTCCACTAGTTAGTCATGATAACTATAAGCAAATGCCACTTGTTTTGATTTCAACCATAAGAATGAATTTAACTTTACCTTTTCAATGAGTAAAAGGAGTGGAAACCGTATTTTGAAATACACGGTTGATCATTTCCTTCCAAACCACTAAAACAGTTGCTTATGAATAACAGTAGAAGAAATCACGTGTAAATAATATTTCTGGGAATATAACATTCATGAGAACAAATTTTCAAAACTTGATTTCAAAACTTGAAACAAACATGAAAATGTTGCATTCCCAATCTCAAATTTTCAGGAATCATATTACAAACTTTGAAACAAACACATCCTAAAAAAAATTGTTTAAAAAAAATATCTCGTTTTTTTATTCAATGAAATATTAATTATTATATTTTTCAATTATATTCTAGAATTTCCCTAAAAAAATTATATTCTAGAATTAACACCTTTTCCGATCTAAATTATAAGAAAAAAATATTTCAAACTTATAAAAAAAAAAAACTCCTCCAATCATTATTTTAAGCAAAAAATTATTTTCCAAATTCATTGAATAATTAATGTATGTAATGCATATGTAGACCGAATACATTAGTTATTCAATGAATTTAAAAACTGACTTTTTGCTAATAATAGTGACCAAAATGAATAGTAATCTAGAGGGAAGTTTTTGATTTTTTTTCCTATGATAAGTTTCATGGGAAGATGTCCATATGAACTCACTCAGTAGGAACATTGGATAATATATGCAGGAGTCAGAGTCAGAGTTTTAAATGCGGACGCCTCGTCTTAAGATGTGGATTTCTAGCAATAAGGTTACCTGAAAAAATAAAGTTTCATGAAAAGATGTAAAAACAATTTTTTTAATTGGTTATTGGTTATAGAGAAAATGAAAGAAAAAGCAAATTAATTTTATTTAATTTCATGCGAATAAATAAAAGTTTTAGAACAACATTGGTAAAAAAATGTAACAAACTTATTTTTCAAACGTAGCAAACTTAACAAATCATATTTATCTTTTTCAATGACAACAATAATATAAAAATTATAAAAAAAATCTTGTTTTTTTAATAACACCAACAATATAACATTATTATAGAGAAATATATTTAAGGGTATAATTTGAATAACAAAAAAGTCAACCCAAAAAAGCCAAAACATGTTCTTTTCTATATATTTATAGTATAGAATCAATATTTTTCACTTCACATTTATGACAATGATTTTTCTTAAGGAATGACAATTATGAATGCATTAACATTAAACGAGGGTACTTTTTTTTAGGAAATTTAACAAGAGTGCTTAAAATTCACTCTTTCACTTATATATTTTTCACATAATATTTGACAAGAGTATTTTTTTTAAATACATCTACTAATATATTTTTTTGGACAAGAACACATCTACTAATATTAGAAAGAAACCACTAAATAAGGGATAGAAAAATCTTTTAAACAAAAATTACACCTTAAAACTCGTGACATTTTCTTATAAATAAATATAACCATTTTTTTTTGAATTTTTTTATGGGTCATGCTAACTTGTGCAATAAGGCATACGGTAAGCAGCCCAAAAATAAAAACATTTTCTTAAGTTTTATTTTATGCATTCAATTAATTAGTAGTTTAAAAAAAAATATTTCCATATCCGACTCATTAACTTATATCAATAGGGGGAGTAATTGAGAAAAGAAGAAGGGGCTATACGGTGTATTAATATGAGAGCTGCAGATCTTAAGTGCACTGTCTCTCTCTGTTTTTTTTTTGAGAAAAAACATGAAAGATCCTCTTGTCCCTTACTACCATCATTTTCTTTATTTTTGCATAACTTTCCCTCTCTTTTCTGGCCAGTAGTACCTATCTCACTTTTTCCATCGCCAAAACGTTTCGTGCCTTTTTATAAGCTTTTCTTTTCTTTAACTATTTCCTCAACTCATGGACCCCACCTCATGAAAACTCAAAATTTGAACCGGCGAACGTGATTATGTGGCAGTTTTCCAAGACAACAAACGAATCATCCAATTCCAATCCAACTTGCGGGACCACCAACCTTATTTCTCTTCCTCTGTCCCGTTGCACGTTTTTGAATTTCAAATCTCAAAACACCAACTTCTAAGATCTAACTGCACCCCTCCGCACCACATAACCACACCCCCCACGAACCCTTCTTTTTCTCACTTTCTCTCTCTACTTCACAACTCACTTTATTGCACTTCATTCAAAGACAATCACTCAAGAGTCAAGTACATTACCACATTCACTCTCTCTCTCTAGTCTGAAGCCAAAACTCAGCAACACTCATGGGTGCTTCTGGAAAATGGGTCAAAGCATTAATCGGATTCAAGAAACCAGACAAAGATGAACAACATGTAAGTTACTATTTTCATATAACCCACACAAAAAAAAATTAAAGTTTGTTTTTTTTTTTTTGTTGTTAACTTTGTTTGGTTTATGTTTGAAGGTGAAGGAGGGTGGTAAAAGTAAGAAATGGAGGTTATGGAGAAGTTCATCAGGAGATAACAGTTCATGGAAGGGTTTCAAAACAAACCACCACAAAGCAGCTTCTGAAGGGTCTGAATCTCCAACTGCTGCAGAAGCTTACACTGCTGCAGTGGCTACCGTTGTTAGAGCTCAACCTAAGGATTTTAGACTTGTTAGGCAAGAATGGGCTGCTATAAGAATCCAAACCACTTTCCGAGCCTTCTTGGTATTCAATTTTTTCAACCTTCAACTCAAGCTGTTATTTTTTTATTAAATTTGTGTTTTTGTTCCTCTTTGATGACTCTTTTATTTTCATGTTTTTAGACAAAGTTAAGCTAAAGCTTTAAACTTTTATTCGAAATCAACATACCCATTTAATATTTTTTTTAGTTTAGATTGGAAAATTTTGGACATTGATCTATTTTAGGGTTTACATGATAGTTGTTAATGCTCTTCTTATAGTGAATATGAAGAGTTGTTTTTGAAACTTTAAATGTGTTGTGATGTTAGTGTATTGAACTATTTGTTGGAAGGAACTGTGTTTGTAATTAATGTGAGGGTTGTGAGTGCAGGCAAGAAGGGCTTTGAGGGCATTGAAGGCAGTGGTGAGGATTCAAGCACTTGTCAGGGGTAGACAGGTGAGGAAGCAAGCTGCAGTGACATTGAGGTGCATGCAGGCATTAGTTCGTGTTCAAGCTCGAGTAAGAGCTCGTCGTGTGAGGATGTCTATGGAGGGACAAGCCGTGCAGAATATGCTTAATGAACGACGCAGCAAACTTGAACTTTTGAAGGAAGCAGAGGTATGTGTTGTGAATTGACAGTGGAAACTTTATCTAGTTTTAGTTTTTGTTATGTCTAAGAATTTTATTTTGTGAATCTGCAGGAAGGGTGGTGTGATAGCATAGGAACATTGGACGATGTTAAATCAAAAATTCAAATGAGGCAAGAAGGAGCTTTCAAAAGAGAGAGGGCACTTGCATACTCACTTGCTCAGAAGGTAACAAATTAAGTTAGTGAGTCTCTTTTCAGTCCTGAGTAAGGCGCCATCAATTAGTCCCTCAAATTTGTTATTTTTTAATCAAATTAGTCCTTTTAATTTGTTCAATTTAGTCTCTGAAATTGTCTCTGAATTTTCAAATCATGGATGATTTGAAATTTCGTTAGAGTTTCAAGTTTAAGTTGCCTTACAACTTTAGGAACTAATAAATTGTTTATTCATTCAAACATAGTGGAAAGTAGAAACAATTTCCACCTTTTTCTTTTTCTTTCCTTTCTACAAAGAAAGATGCTTATATTTTGAGATTTCCAGCAATGCAGGCCAACCTCAAGCACTAATTCGCGAACCAACACCTCGTTTTCCACTCTCCGGAATCACGAGATGAACAGAGCTAATGGGGGATGGAGTTGGTTGGAAAGATGGATGGCAGCCAAGCCGTGGGAGACTAGATTGATGGAACAGTCTCATGCCGAGAGCTTAGAAAAAACCCCACCACCACCTCCAAAGAAATTTGCAGAACCCTTTGTAAGCTCGAATTTGAAACCATGCTCGGTCAAAGTCAAAAAGAACAATGTCACAACAAGGATTTCTGCTAAGCCTCCTCCCCATATTGGACAAGCTACTCGTTCATCGTCAAGTCCAAGTTCCGAGTTTCGGTACGATGAGAGTTCTGCATCATCTTCTATTTGTACATCCACAACTCCAATGTCAGGGAACACTTGTGAAAGAACCGAGGATAGTTGTAACAGCACTAGGCCAAATTACATGAACCTGACTAAATCAACCAAGGCAAAGCTAAAATTGGGTAGTAATCAAATGTATAACAGAGCTCAAAGGCAACAGTCAATGGATGAGTTTCAATTTATGAAGAGGGCTGCAGTTTTCTCTAACGGAGATTCTAAAAGCATAGCTGCTTCTGATCATTCACTCAACTTTTCTAGGCCACTTCACCTACCAACCCAATCGGACAAGAGCTCGGTGAGACCATGGTGAAAGAGGGAAATAGCAGCTGTGTGGATGCTCAGCATCTCTTTATTTATTTGTTTTTCCAAGAAGTTCAACATCTTGTTGTTCAATGTATTTTAATGAGTTAGTTAGCTAGCTTGAAGTAGAACTAGAAGTTGTTTAGCTTGAAGTAGAACTAGAAGTTGTTTATGTCTTTGATGTTACTTGCGAAGGGAGCCTCCATTTGTATAATTGTTCATTTGTGAGTATTGATAATACTCAACCTGGAGAGATTATCTGGACGAATTGTCAATTTACGGGAAAATCATATTTTGTCAAACCATGTTTTTCATTTTATTTTGCGAGTGTTCATCGTTTTGTAGGCAGAGGTGACTAATGGATATTCAAAAACTAAAGAGATGATTATTTGTAACACTCTTATTATATGAACTTACTCTTCCAAATAATCATCGTTTTGTATAACATCTCTTTCATAAACTTACATTATTTGTTATACAACATGATTATTTGGTATTGTATCTCATCATACTTATTTCTAATATTAGTTTATGGCCAATTCTATGACGCACAAGACAAATCTTGCATCTTGCACAAGCTAGTGTTTGCCATTGAATCAATAAATCTCACCAATAGATGATATATGGTGTGACTTATTCATTCAATAATGAAAAAGACACTTGTGCATGGTTCAAGATATTTTGTTTGTGCATGTTAGACGAAGCCTAAGTTTATATGTCATCCTCTGACTCCCGAAGTATAAGTACAATCTTAACGGTTAATTTAGAAGCCCGTCTCTGTTCTTTTTATGACACTGAGCTTGACACCATGCTTGAAGTTGAGGACTATTCCATATTCGAGTTCTAAAGGGCTTTCCATATCAGGTGAATGCCGAAACAAGTATTTTCTGTATAAATGAATAAGTGAAAGCTTGATCTCTTGTATGGAAAATTTCTGACCAATGCAAGCTCTAGGACCAATTCCAAATGGTATGAAAGCATAAGGGTGTCTTCGTTTCATTTCTTCACAGTTAGGGTCAAACCTTTCTGGTTTGAACTCTTCTGGCTCTGGAAAGTTTTTGGGATCTTTTGCTATAACTCCAAGAGCTAACCAAACCCAAGTCCCCTGCTTGCAAAAAACACTACATCAATGACAGATTAAAAAACAAAAAAAAATTCTTTATGATTATGACACGTGCAGACAGAAGTATTGATGACCATGCAAGGAAAAATATATGTTTTACCTTTGGAAGAAGGTAACCTCCAATCTCTACTTCATTCGATGTTTCTCTTGCAACTAATGGTGATACAATGTAAAATCTCATTGCCTCTTTGATCACCTGCATAAATCAAATTGAGCATAAAGTATAAGACTTTATTTTTGATATGCTATCTGTGTAAAAGTTTTACATTGGCAGTAAGTTACAATTAATCATGTGTGACTTTAGAAGTAGTCATGTTTAAAGTCAAACGTTTTTATGATCTGACTATAATGTTTAATTGATTATGCAAAAAATCTTTACACTGATGGTGTATGTGAATATCCAAAGTTCAATTTATTTTATATTTTTACGCTTGGCCTTTGCAAATTCAAACTCGATACAGAATTTTTTTCAGGATTGTTCATTCAGTTTAACTAACCTGATCGAGATAAGGAAACTTGTCATGAAGATCTTGGGACGTAGGTATCTGATCTAGTGAACCATACCCATCAATCTCTTCAAGCATCTTTTTCTCAACTTCTGGATGTGCAGCAACCAAATAGACAACAGAAGACAATGTAAAGGAAGTGGTTGCTGATCCAGCAAGCAAGTGCTCATAAGTAACAGCACTGATATATTCAGGTGTGAAAACATTTTCCGAAACAGCTTTTGATTCTCTAGCATTTAGTATAAGTGACAAAAAATCCTTTGAACTACGTGTTCTATCTTTCGTTCTCTTCTCTACAATCTCGTCGAGACGGCCACCTAGTTTTTCAGTAGTACGCTCAATTTTCCAATCCATGGTGCCTGGTATTCGCTTCAAAATCTGCCTAAATGGTTCCTGAAGAATTGGAACAAGTAGACCAAGTATGATTGAGAAAGAACCCGACAAGTCCATCTTAAGTTGAGTTGTTGAGTATATGTGTTGATTAATGAAGTCAGTTACTTCATTACTACCACTTGCATTCATTAAGTCCTTATTATCAGTAGCCACATTCTTGCTTTCGTTGTGAACGGAATGAGATCGAGAGAGGCCAAAGTTGACACCAAAGGCTGCTTGTCCAATCACATCGGTTGCGAGTTTAAGTGATAAATTAGAAAAGACAATGTCTTCGTTTTGTGAGTCAAGATTTTGAGTGGCAGATTCTATGAATGATTGCATTGTTGGCACTAATCTTGATAGGTGTGATGGTTGATATACCGACAATATCGTATTTCTCATTGTAGACCATTGTGAATCCCTGCAACTCAAAGTGGCATGAGACTGTTAAGAAAATATTTTCAAATAATTTTTTGTACATATATGCCGACAAATAATGTAACCTTATAGAGAACATATATGATTATGACTTTTGAGTTTTTTGCCACTTAAAAAAGGTAAAGTGATATTCAACTTAGTGGCTGCACCACTGAGAATCTATGTGCATATGAAATTTCATGAGAATCTATGTGCATATAAATTTGATTTTACTATTCATGCAATAGTTGAAATAACATAATACTGCTATAGTTCCAATTTGAGTACCGGCTGAAGAAGAGACCCTTTTGGTGAAGTGGAGAAGCTTTAATGGGAGAGGGAGTGCTTCTGTTTGGAATGTCTTTAAATTTTTTGATTCCAACCTCTTTACACAGTTCTGCATCTGCTACTATTATTAGTGGCTGTCTTCCCATATGAAATCTGCACTAATAAATATTAGGAACATATTAATAACCATAAACATTTTTTGCAGTAGACAAAGAAAGAATGTGGATTCTCTAGCTGTAGAAACTGTTGGATTTAGAGAGAAAAATTTAGATTATACATTATATCCCTAAATCCAACAGGATCCAAACACCCCAAAAAATACAATCAACATCTTTTGAGAGGAAGATACAATCAACTTAATTAGAGACTACAAAATTTCAAGATATACTATATGAATGTAGGAAAAGTTTATACATCTATCCCTAACTAAGAAAAAAAGTGCCCCTAAATATAAATATTATTTCAAATGATTAGATATATTTGTTCTTTTATCCAAGTATAATTTGTTTTGGAAACTTAAAGTCAGGGTTAAACACATCTATACATAAAAATGTACAATGATATCCGTTTACAATTTAGGTGGGCTAATTTAAATTCTTAAAAAAAAATATCCATTTACAAAATAGACAATAATTTCATGGAATATTGTACCAAAATAAAATAAAATAAAAAATCACGGAAATTTTTTTCTCAGAGTATTTGAAAATGACAGAGTTAATATAATTAGGAATAAAAGTACGTAGTAAAAAGAAATGTAATGAAAAATCATTATTTACAATGAGTGTTATTTTTCTGTAAAAGAAAATAGAATGGGTGTTATTTTAATTTTTTATTAAAGGGAGTAGTATTTAATTTATCTATCAATTTCTTCCAGTTACTCTCCTCATCACCGATCACTCTTTGCTTAACTTTTTATGGTATCACGGGCTCAGAATTCCTTTTAATTTGCAGACACTGCATCATTCAGATTCCGCCGCAATTTAAAGCCACCTTTTGGTTACATTCATTCTTTAGAAACAATAATATGATGATCAATTTTAGCAAGTGTTATTTTTAGTAAGTTAATCATTCACCAGCAAAGAGAAATACTGATGAGTTCAGAATATGATGATCATCACAGACACTGATTATTCCAAATTGTATGATTTTGGAATAGCAATAATAATTACAGGCTCTTTCCATGGGTCCATTTTGCCTTTTGGTGTGTGAGGACACCAAAGGAGTGTTTTCGACAAAAGGACAGCAAATGAGTTGATATAAATGAGAATCAGATGTAGAACCACCATTTGTGACAACTTTGATGACAACTTTCATTTTCTCTCTTTTCATTGGTCCAAAACAATAGAGAGAGAATAAGAATATAATGTGAATATGAGAGAGAAAGTTGTCAAAAAGTTGTAATAAAGTGGTTGTACAAATATCATTTCTCAATGAGAAATCTTAACTAGTGTCTTGAAGTACAAGTTAAGAAAACTAATATAATTCCTAAAAAAAAACTAATATAATTTTTTTACATTGGAAAATGGTAAAAAGTTGGATGTTCAACTTTTTACAAGTCAAAAAATTATTATTTCTAATAAAAAATTTATATTTTTACTTTTTTAACTAGTGTTCTAAGATCATTAGTTAACATGACCCTTTATATATTCACGTTTGGTTGAATAATTCAAAAGTCGGAATTGGTTGTAATTACTTCATATAAACTAGATTTAAATATTAACCAATAAATATAGGGACATGTTAAGGAACCTATAAAAGGAAATAAGAAATAAATCTTGCATTGAAAATTTAAATTATTAAACTTTTACAACATTAAATGCACAAATTCCAATAAAATACTTATAGCTTTAGCTTTTTAACTTGTGCCTTAAGGGCACATATTAACATTTCCCATAAATATAATAAGCTAAGCTTGAATGTCCTTTTTTTTTTTTTAAGGAAGCTTGAATATCCCTTAAAAATAAGTTTGAATATATGTGTAGTTACTTTTTTTTTATCAATGGAAATAAAAAACAAGAAAAGAAGGAAAAAAACTAAACAATATGCTGCCTAACTTTTAACTTTTCATCCTTATTGTTTTGCTTTAGTTTATGTAAAATTTTATAATTAAACAAATTTTAATTTATGGGGACAAAGACTTTCATTTTCTTACGGGGATTAAAAATTAAATTGACTATATTTATAGAGATAAAAACCTATTTAACCCTATAAAAAATGAAGTTGAATCTCCAAATAATGGAATAGACAGAAAATGAGTACACTTTCTTCACATTCTTTTTGGCAAAACTTTCTTCACTTTTAGTAGAGGATTGAAGAGTGCTTATAATTAGAGAAATGATATTTATACAACCAACTTTTATCACAACTTTCTTTTCTCATACTCGCATTATTTCTTTTTTTGTAAATTTATGATTGTCGCATAAGTTATCATCCAAATGATTGTTCAAATAACTTCATTTATTCGGGTGTGGATGGCAAGCATTATTGATTGGATTTTTTTTCTTTCCCCGATTATAATTAACAATGCTAGGAGGGTCAAGACAAAAGAAACATCATTAAGATCAACAATGTTACTATTGGTCAAAAGAAATCAAACAAGGCTACTATGCTATAATAAGTCGAACCGGCATTGACCAATATGAGAATAGACATCTATTAATAAAGTATTTTTCTTTCAAACAAAAATATCTATTAATAAAGTATTTTGTTTTTAATGAAAAATAATCTGAAAGCATACGAAGCTGGTGCTCTCAGCTGGGCCCTTTGTATGATTTTTGTTTGGAAGAAAACAAGCACATAAATAAACGAGAATTAAAAGAAGAGGCAATTGGATTATAGAATAATCACTTGTTTTTATCAATTGATATATCATTTTCAATTTCCAGGGTCCAAAGACAGCGACCCACCAAGCTGCACTCTTACCCAACCAGCCATCATTGAGTCATGATTCTGCTCAAAATCATCCCCCCAAAAGGATTTTGAATAGCTATCCATGTGCAACTAAGATCGATATCTTTTCAAAAGCAAAAGCTTTAATATTCTAAATCAAATTGAGGTGAAAAAAGAGAATAAGTATTTGAAATCATTCATTGACTATGATAAAGTGGTAGCTAGTGTGAGGTGGTACACTATTAACAATTCACCAAAGTAGTTACAATTGCGCTACAATATCAAATGCAAGTACATTTTTTGGATGTATTGAAACATGTCAATCCTTAAATAATTTTGAGTAATTATTTTGATTTTAAGACTTTGGTTTCCGGAGGAAAGGACCAATGATAATTTAAAGTTATGCGAGAAAACAAGTAAAATCTGATTGAATATTACTTTAGTCAGTATTTGAATTCAGCTTTTATCGAATAATTTGTCTTAGTTGAAGTTGATTGATCACTTGAATCTAATAAATTTGTGGGATTAATAGCATACACTAATTTATCCTTAAAAAAAAGCTAAAAAAAGTCATGTAAACAAACCTGTAAATTGGACCATATTGCTTGGCAAGGACTGAGAAAACATCAGGGCCATGTTTAGCCAGCAAGTGAAGGTGCCCTACCAACGGCAGAGATGGTGGACCAGGAACCTTCCTTACCCTCCAATAAGGTCCATACAGATAAATCAACCATCCTCCTATTAAAGCGAATAGTGTGAACAATATTGTTGAAGCAAAAGAGACACTAATTGGAATTGGAAACAACCATTCCAAATCCATGAACACCATTGCAAATTCACAAGAGTAGAGACGTTAATTTTGGTTATTGGAGGGTGAGTGCTCTAGTTTCAATTCATTTATCGTGCTTCAAGATTTTAGCTTATATAGAGAAATTGGAGGCAAATGGACTTTTTTTTAATTTTGTCCGTATATGAATGATGACATATGAGAATTAGATACCTTTATGCCCAATCCAATCCATTTTCCTAATTTATTCCAATTATTATTGTAATCAAATCAATAATATGGCATTCATGGGAAGACAAAAAATAATGGAGTATCATGAGTCACGTTGGGTTGAAAAGATACCTACGGGCTTGTGCATGTGTTTGTTTTGTACCCTTGTGAATGTTTAAATATAAGTTTAGGTGAGGTATATAATTAAGTGCATGTACCCTAAAATCGAGAAGCACAAAAAAATTCCACTATGCATCCTATTCCTAACTTCTTGAGGGCTATGCTCGATTGAGCATAACTTAGGTACTATAAGCACTTCTTGTCCTACTCGATCGGGAGGAGTCGCGAGAGCTATAAATCAATGAGCAAGATGATAATCACAAATTTATTCTTTAGCCTAAAAGAATAATAATGGATAACTAGGAATTACTGTGAACACCTTTTTTACTTTAGTCATTTTGACCAGCATTTATGCTTTGCAAATGCTAAGGAATCAATGTTGTACGTTTAATTGAATATACTTCAGACAGAGTCACAGGGTTTTATAACGAAAAAAGACACGAGTTGTAGGAACATGTTATCTTTAAGGAGTACGGATGCAGATTCAGTGTTGTAAAAAACATTAATCTCTGGCTCTGAGTTAAAATACACTGCAAAATGTGACAGAAACGGAAGTAGATACTTGGGAAACAAAATGTTGACATGGAGGTAGGATTGGTGTAATGGAAGATTTGGGTTGAAGAGGATATTTCTAAGCATTATCTATTCTTCTATGCTGGATTTTATAATATATTTATGAAAATTAATTTCTGTGCCACAAAATATAGGGATGATAGCCTTAAAAAAATATAGGGATTAAAATTGGATACAAAATATATTATCCCCAAAAAAATATAGGGATTAAAATTGGATAAAAAAAGGAAAATGTTGTATGATACGCTTAAATTTGACGTATGATGTCATAGATTCTAATTTCAATAAAATCGGAATGGTGATCCACATATTACATACTAAACCGTTCTCAAATTCATTATCAGAAAGTGAGTTTGACTCAATAAAAAAGTGATTGTAAGCGAGTGTTAGAAAGAGAGTTCCGAACATTTCTCTTTCTCTTTGGGTAAATGTGAGTTTAGTACTAGAAAATTCTTTGATACATTGCATCTTGATTGAGTATCGATATTCGGTGAACAAAATTTATTTTTAAATGAATTAAAACAAAACATAACATACATTGAATAATTGAATAAGGAATACATATTTAGCCAAACTCCAAGACAACGTAGTGTTCACCTTAATATTGTTGCACCTAGTTTTGTTTTGTTATTTGCGCATATCAACTAGTGCTTGATGAAGCAAACAAGCCCTAGAACCTTCACGAATCTCTTCATACAGGACCAACAGTAATTACTAGTAATGATGCCTTGTACTTGTCATCGCCAGTGAAAAATGAAGATACGACAAGAACAGGAATTTAACGGAGAGGAGTGTGATAAGTTGATAATGATAAAAAAGACTTTATAAAGATTTCACTATTGGCAATGCCCCAGTTGTAAAGGTCAACAAATTAACAAGAAAACATGTTTAAAAAGTCAAAAGAATAAATTGGGCATCCTTTTGATTTTGTTTCATTAAATGATCCTACTTACTGATTTATAATTAGGTAGTAGCCGGTTTATCGAATTAGATTTGATTATGTAATTCAAATAACTAGTGTTGTATATTACTGTTTTATTAGGATAATAAAAGTTCGTATGTCCAACAAAGCTCTATAAAATCCAAAGCTCTATAAAATCCACTTTAGAATACAATCTATCAAAATTAGGAAGTTTTCGGATACTACTTCCTTTAAGTTATTGAAATTTTATTGTATACCATGCACCAAATTTGTATTATTTTTTTTGACAAAATGCACCAAATTTGTATGTTGTTCAATTTAAAAACCCTTAGTGACAAAAAGTATTATTACTCTACACATGAAGAAAAAAAAATCAAGAAATTGACCAGTGGAACAACACACCCCCGACTTATATACAATCACCGATGCCTCTTGATTGAAAATTGTTGCATACACATTTACTTAGGCTAAATAACACATGTAAATTACTCAAATGCTTTTTGGTAGTTAACTGCCGAATTATGGAACCGGTTGCAGTTAACTACCGAAGAAAACTTCGGCAGTAAACAACCGAGGAAAACTTTGGCAATTAACTATCACGAAAACTTCAAACCTGTTTTTTTTTTTGACAAAAACTATAAATTGTCATTATTAATATTTATTGATTTTGAATTCAATCATTATTTTGGTACGTTTCAAACAATTGAAGTATTATACATATGCACATATATATCTTAATAAAAATATCATTTAAATCTTGACAAAAAAAATAAAGAGCATAAAAAAATTTCAATGAGTGTACAAATTAAACATTTGAATATTAATTTGCAAATTCTTAAAATAAAAAAAATCGTTATGTAGAAAATATAACAACAAACTATACTTTAAAAAAAAATCGCTGTGCACAATTATTTTAACGATTTTTTTATTATTTATTTAAGCAATGTGCAAAACAATATTCAAATGCTTAATTTTTACATGATTTAAATGCCATTCTTATTAAAATATATATGCATAAATATAATACTATGATACCAAATAATGATTGAAACATTCAAAATCAATAAATACTAATAATAACAATTTATGGTTTTTATCAACAAAAAAAAACACATTGGCAGTTAACTGTCGAAGTTTTCCTCGGTAGTTAACTGCAGCCGATTCCATAATTCACAGTTAACTACCAAGGACATCTGAGTAATTTACATTTTTTTTTTCCGGCCTAAGCAAATGTGTATAGAGCAATTTTCATCACCATATGATACAGGCCAACATACTCCCCACCTTACAACCATCACTCCATCAGACCCCGTTTACAAGAGGAAAACCCCAACACACAACAATGAGACCCTACAAAACTAAGGCTCAACAAGTCCACCAGCAAGCAACTCTCGCTTCACAATGCCACCTCAAAATAAAGCTGCAGTTTCAAATCACCAATATTCACTCGATTGCACTACCATTTGCAAATAAAAACACTAACAAATAAGCCAAATCACCATTCCACTAACAGCAAAACAACAACGCAGACCATATTCATTTGTAAGCATTGAAGCAAACTGACATCAATCAACACCCTTAATATATATTATGATCCAAGCTATTCGATTTACAATTCAGGCAATCCAGTGAACACCATACCCTCCTCCGCTGATATTAACAAAATAATCAGAAACAAAGAAAGCAAACTGCAGCTAACTAATAGACTGCACAATACCTAAACCGCTCTAACAGGCAAACAATGTACAGAACACACACAAAAACTAAAGACCAGAATTTATCCTGGTCAAAGATATTTGAATCTCTTTGACAAGTCTAAATAAGCGGAACAAACACAAGATACATTAGAGATAAAAAGTTCCCAAGAAGAACAAAATCAGCTCAAACTCAAAAAACTGTCTCAGCATCTGGGGTGTGTTGAATGGTCCTAACAAATGATGTGTTGTTATGCATAAAACCAGCCACCAGCTCAAGAATCAATGTGTTTCTTTTTTTAGTAAAAACAATCAATGTTACACTGCACGCTCTATGAGTACACAATTTGGCAGTTTAATAAAGTAGCAGACTACAAGCCCAACTTTTCCCATTCAATCATCTCGACAAATATTTGCTTTACTTTGGGCAACGCCTGCAAAATGTAACTAAAAACATTAGGACAGAATAAGAAGTACAGTAGTAGTAGTAGTAGTTGAAATATTAACTTAACACAACAAATTATTCAAACTGTTCACACAGAATGTTGTTTTGTTCAAAATAAAGGATACACATGTGATGGCCTCTTCTGCAGTACAATCTTCCCTGCTGCATACAAAGCCATTCATATTCTACATCAATTACCATCACAGAAATTATTATCAATTTATCAATCATTAAACAACAACAAAGTTCATACCAGCAAGGTGCATGCAACTCAAGTGACAAACAGTCATGATGAAAACTCTACAACCAAGTTGACTAAGGTTCAAAACCCATTTGATCAACAAGGTTCTGCAAATTCACAGTCCAATCATCAGTCTTCCCTGCCAAATCCTCAACCGGCACGTCAATTTGAGAAAAATCACCAATCACAACTTCATCTTCTGGATTCCCACCAACCAACTCTTGGTTCAGTAAATCCTCCCACACAGCGTCACCCAAATTACTCTCATTACAACTTGGAACAGAACTCAATGCAGCGTAGTCCTTAACTTCACTGCTTGATTCATTATCATAAGCACTTAACAGTGTCTCCATCTCAGACTCAATAGTAGTCAAACCCTCTTGCTGTTCTTGACAAGAGTAATCAACCACAGACTCAATTGGCACGGTCCTTATAGCTCCAGAATCATTTTGCAAATTCTCCAAACTCAAACTGGCAGTGAGCCTCCGTTTTCGCTTCATTTCAACGCCTTTCAACTCTGTATTCTGTGCCAATTGCTGTATAAAAGATTGATTACTAAGTGCTTTTGCAAGAAAATTCATCATCTGTTGATGTTTCTTCTCAGTAATCAACAACCTAGCTTCCATAGCAGATAATTGTTCCCTTGAATTATGCTGCTGCTGTCTCAATTTCACAATCTCAGCCATTAAAACAGCCCTATCCCTTCTCAACCTCTCAATCTCACCTTCAAGACCATACTCTCCTAATTCAATACAAGCACCAACGGTTTCTTGCTGCATAGCTTGTGATTGTGTCACATTTCTTCTTCTCTTGATTGTTTTCAACAAGTTCCTCTGCCCAGCTAAAAACCCTTCGTTCGCAAACTCCCATCGATCCGGATCAACTTTTCGAAAACCCTGCATATGAACACAGAAAATCACTCAACAAATTGAACATAACAATCATCTTAAGTTTGATAAGCACGAACAAATACAAAAACACCGGATACATCGACATTGGTAATAATCAAAAGTAATTCAATGTAATTATGGGCGTCGACTGAGCTAACTAATAATAACAAATTTTCAACTAATTATAACTAACTCGTAACTAAGTTGAACAATATAATATTAAACTAATTTTAACAACAATCGAATAAAAATCAAACAAAATTCAAAAGAAAAAGTGATAGTTAACTTACATAGGTATTGAGTTGTCGAACGAAGCTAGAGAAATTACTGTGTTTGAAGTAACGAGGTAAAATAGAAGTGGAGAATTTGTGAAGATCCCAAACAACGAAACTGTTACGAGCTCCGCTCCACGAAACAATCGAATCAGTGGATGGATCTTCAACAACATCAAAGGTTTTGGTGAGAAATGGAGGTGGACCCATTTCATGTAACCCTTCCATTGGTTTTGGTGTAAGATTTGAACCTGAAGAGGAAGATGAAGAGTTGCATGATGTTGAACCAACATTTATGTATGCTGAAATTTCTTCCTCTTTCACTCTAATTCCCTTCATTGAATTGAGTTGTTGATGCTTTCTAATCTAAAGAAAGCTCGTTTGTGATAATCGATTTTGGAAAGTGGGTAAGTACGTTATGATTTGTTTTAGTTTGGGGATTAGGGAAGATTGAAATGGAGCAACTTAATTTAAGGCGGTGGATGGAGTATGAATAGGAAGGTTCTAGAGACGGGTTCAGAAAAAATTGGTTTGGTAATGGAACTTTTTGAAAATTGTCACAAACTTCTGACATTTGGTACTGTTACGTGGCATTAGATATTTTTTGTGAGATGTTCTGGAAAGTTCTCGACCTATCTGCTCTCTCCACCTAATTGAGGGGATGTTATATTATAGAGTAAAATACTTTCCCCTCTGCTCAGATATGTAAGTATTACACTCCCTCGCTTCTTGTTTCAAAATACACATTCCCCTCCCCTCTCCCCTAATAGTTACAATATAGAGTAAATTACACTCTAGTTCCTTTAAAGATGTTTGAATTACACTCCTCTCACTTCTTATGTTAAAATATACAATCTCTTCTCTTCAAAAGTAAAATTTATATTCTTCTCCCTTATAAGATGCTTGAATTACAACTTCATCCCTTAATAATTAAATATACACTACACTTTAATCTATTTTAAAATAAATAAATATTTTTATGATATATATATTAATTTTAAACCACCATTTAAGAAAAGTTAATTTATTTCTTTATAAATTAAATGTCAATGATAATTAAATTTAAATATTTTCTATTGATTTTATAATTTAGAGTATAAAATTAACTTTTAAATAACCATGCTTTATTGTCTTTAGTAATTTTTCACATATTTTATTTTATTTTGGGTTGTTCCATATTTTATAATAGAGTTTAAAACTACATGTTAATGAAATTGTGAATAAAAAATAACGAAAAATATGTATTCAATTTTTTATTATATTAAAAGAGACCCGCAATAATACTATTTTTTTAAGTGTGTTAAATTATTATATTTTTGGTAGATTATTAGAAATATAAAAAATTATTGAGGGAGTAAAGTGTAGATTTTAACATAAGAGGGGAGATAAATGTAATTCAAGCTTCTCTTAGAGGAGGGGAATGAAAAAATTTCTAATATGTTTTAAATGGGTATTTTGGTAATAAAAAATTATTTAACAGATGTTAAGAATAGTTGACGGAAAATCTAAAAAAGGATTAAATTTTATTGAACTTAATTTATTAAGGGAGGAGAATGTGTGTTTTGAAACATTAAGCGAGGGGAGTGTAATAGTTACATATTTGAGGGGAGGGGAGTGTATTTTACTCTATATTGTGTTACTTAGGAAATCGATTGTGTGTGGTTGCTACAATTGCGGGCCAGCTACAGATGACAACTCATTGCCGTCTGATCAAACTTAAACGGTCTAGATTTTAAGACAGTTCTGATTTTCTCTAAATAATTTCAAACCCTGAATTTGAACGGTATGATATCAAACGACCATGATCTCAATTGGATAGTTTAGATCTCGCTGACTATTGCATGCAGTCGTGATATCTATGTTATTGGAACAAAACATTTTGGGCTTGTTTGTTTCAAGAGAAAGGGTAGGGATGGAAAGTTTCTTGGAATATGGGTCTTCCATAGTTTGGTTTCCATAGATTAAGTAAGGAAAGATTGATTTGAGTGGGTCCCCATGCTCAAAAAACTTTCCGCAGGGTTGTGAGAAGAAAGCAAGGAACTTGCATCTTTTTAAGCAAAATGCCCTATATACCCCTGCTTTGTAGACATTTTTGAGGGAGATGTATATTTTTTTTAACGTTTGTGTGTTCCTTTATTTTCTTTTATTTGAAATAATCTAAGGTTTGTATTTCCTTTACTTTTTTGTTATAAATAATCTAATTAAAATAATTAATAAAAAATCTATTGATACTCCTTTTTAAAATTTATGTTATATTCCTTCAAAAAAAATATGTTATATATATACACACATATAAATCACTTTTATATTAGGGTATTTTTGTCATTTACTATTTATATCTCTTTCTTTCCTCTTCACTTTCACCCCTACCAAACAACTAAACAATCATCCCATTTTCCACGCACTTTCTATTCACTTTCATTCCGTCAACATTATGTCCTCTTACTTTCTTTCTTTAAACTCTGTCTTCTCTTCCAAACAAAGCCTTTGAGTTTGACCCAACATAGAATATCAAGTATATTGTTCATTGTATTTAAATGATGAGCAATACAGTGTTCTGTCTTTTTTTAACACAAATATCATTAACCACAAAAATGGAACGGGTGCAGGCTTAAACAAATGAAAATTGCTCTTTCTGACAGCTATAATTTGTTTTATAGTTTGTTTACGGACACATTAAACTGATAATAATATCTTACCATTTGGTCTCAAATAGTAGTTAATTGCCGTTTCTATGAACGATAATTAAAACCTCTATTTACCATTATGTTATAATCCTATTCTCTTATGCTCGCGTAACCATGGTTCATGGTTGTATTCGTCTCTTAAATTCTAATTCAATGAAGGACATAGCATCATAAATAAATATAATCAATCGGATGAAATGACAAAGATAAACAACAAAGTTGTGTTGTTGTGTCGTTTGCAGTTTCTTTTTTGTGAACCCCTGTCTTCTGTCCTCGCTAGCAAGTGGCGAGCAATTGGCAATTTGTGGAAACAAATCTGTAGTTGTTGCATGCAGAGGGATTAAAATTACAATTTTGCAACTTGTTCTATTGTAGACTGCAAATCCATTTCAGCATTTCCTTTCCACTTGTAAATGAATGGTAACTATAGCCTCAACGGTTTTTAATTGAGGTTGAGGATATTTTCGTCGGTTTGAGGTGTATGTTAGCAAACTATAAAACCCTAAATAGCAATTTTCTAAACGGAAAAAGCTGTTTGGTGCGATGGTAGACACACGAAAAGCAACGAATGAATTCTATCCATTGGATTATTTATAATAACCATTGGATTGGATTTTGATTTTAACTTTTGTTTATTTCAAAAATATAAACCACAACCCACCGTTTATCGTGTGCAGGTCGTGCTTATATCATTCGCACTGTATAACAAAGCTGTTTTCTTAACACATTGGACCGTGTTAGCTACAGTCCATTATGGATGGGCCAAAGTAGATAGATCGATCTGTATGTCGCCATAAACCACATGATTCACAGACCAATTATTTGCATCCCCAATTTTGCTAATACCATTTTTTTACGTAATTTTTCGCTGATACCATCGTGTGTTGTATTGTATACTTTGCAAACATCATTGTGTCTTGTGTACTTTGTTATAGCATCTCCATCAATGCTAATATCATTTTCATCTCCTTTGAGTTGTTCACAAAATCTACCTCCACCTTTTCGTATTGATAATATAAAAGATCTATTTTTGCTTCTATCGGCATGCTTTGTTTGGTTAGCAAAAGAAAAAAAAAGTATTGATTTATAGTTGTCTAGTATGAAAAGAAAATAAAGTGGATGAAAATACAATGGTATATTTTTGAAATGTCACAAACACCTTCAACTAAAAATAAATTGTAGCAAAGTAGAAA
>Ga0228710_1000836_pt1 | contig 42892 bp, 72 predicted proteins | sample MedpolnodulmetaG_FD_177995 | JGI IMG/M metagenome (GOLD analysis project Ga0228710, IMG submission 177995) | Root nodule microbial communities from Medicago polymorpha collected in Santa Monica, California, United States - pink nodules | ecosystem: Host-associated > Plants > Roots > Nodule... | reverse complement strand
CGCGGCTTGCAGGCCACTTCACCTATTCCCCGCTAACAAACCCGGTCGAGGTAACCGAAAGACTCGGGCGAACGCTCGCGCATTTCTTCAACCACCAGACCCATCATCGAGGCCAGTGCCACATGACCCTAACCGCTCTTGGCCAGCCAAGCCTCGTATTAGACTTGGTTTATTTCCTCCGTACCCCCGAAGGAAGCCGGTTTGGTTAAATCGCCACTGTCACGGGACTGTAACGGGTTAAGGCAAAACGAAATCAACTCATCCAAAACGTCCACCGACGCCTTGAGGTAGGTTGGGGAGTGCGGGGCGTATCTCATGGTCATATCGAAGCCGAGCTTGCGGTGCCCGAGCATGTTAGCCACCTCCATGGTGTCCACCCCGTTCAGGCGCAGATAACGCGCTACGGTGTGCCGGAGACTGTACAGCGTCACCCGCTTATCCAGTCCGCCGTTCGTCACCGCCTTTTCCCAGCCGGTATCGAGGCGGTGCACATGCCTGTTGCGGAACATGATGACATGCTTCCCTTGGCGCTTCTCATAAGCCACCTTGAGGTAGGCCAGCGCCACCGCGCCGAGCTTGACCGTGGGGCGATGCTTTTTCGTCTGCGCCCGTCCATCGGGGTTGAGCTGGATGAGCCCCGTTTTGAGGTCAATCCGGTCCCATGTCAGGTCTGTGATAGCTTCCGGCCTTGCACCGGTCGCCAGCCCTATCAGGATGAAATGGCGCACATGGTCTTGTGTCGCCCCTTGGTAAAGCGCCCTTGCCTCTTCACGGCTCAAGGGACGGCCCATAGGAGCGGTTTCTATTTGGGGAAGCATCTGGACAAACGGAGCCGAGGAAATCACCCCACGCTTCCACGCGCGGCGTATGGCGGCACGTCCAACCTCAAGGCAGCGGTTGATTGAGTTATGGCCCAAACCCTTTTCGGAAAGCCATCCCCTAAATGCTTCCTGCCTGCGCTGGTCCCGCACGTCAGCAACCGACACATCGCCCCAAAAATCGGTCCAGTAGCGGAGCATGATTTTCGCGGTTTCCTGAGAGCGGAGCTTAGACCCCTGCCCGTTCCAGTAATCGAGAGTGACCTCCGCCAACTTTACCTGAGAAGGCGGAAGGTCATCACTCGGTGCCTGAAATTGAGCGGCGTACCACTCGACTAGCTTTCGCTTGGCTTCCTCAAGGTCGCTTGTACCAAGTGAAATACGTCGGGTTTGTTCGTGCTTGGCGTCGCTCCACGTTCGGTAATACGCCGCGCTTCCGGCGCGTTTGCTAATCCAGTAATCTCCGACTTGGAATTCTCGCTTGCTATATCTCGCCATTTGTCACCAAAAGCTATGAGGTCAACAATGTGAATGCCGAGATATCGGATATGCCGCTCTCCTAAAGATACAAAGGGTACCTTCGCGGCTCGTCGCATTCGTTTAAGGGTGCTCAAGTCCACACCAACAAAGTGGGCAGCTTGCGGCTCACTGTACTGTTCGTAGAGGGTTATGCCTCGTTGCAGCGCAACTTGTTCACGCATTTGGTTCACCTCAGCCACAAGAGCCTCCTGTGTTTAATACATAGCTTAAAAGGCGCGGCGATTCAACGACCCCCATAAAGATTGCCGAATAGGTTATGACCATCAACATGTTTTGCCTAACCAAGTGGAAAACGATGAAGACAATCACCCCATAAAGGACAAATAATCCCCATGCCGTGTAAAGTTGCCATGCCACCGGCGAGAGCCAGCAGTAAAGGAACGGGAAGCCGCCGAAGCGACCTCCCAGATAGTTTGCCGCCAAAGCCAATGCGGCAAGAACGACAAGCGTCTTTTTATGAGCTAGCGTCTGGGCTTCCGCCATTTGCGCCCCCTTTGCTTTTGGGAACGGTTTGCCGCCGCCCCCGACATTGCGGACGACACCAAAGTCACAAGCCACCCGCAAGCGGCAATGAAGAGCTTTAGGCTCAGTTCGGTGAGCTTGAGCGCGAGGTTTAAAAGAGCGATGATGACAGCCATGTCATAACTCCCTGAATCTGACAGGGAAGCGCTTCAACTCGACAAAGTCGTCGTCGCGGTAGCCGTACATGAAGGTTTTTATTTCCTCTCGCCCATCTCTCCGCTGAACCAAATCATAGTAAGCGATGGTTTCGCCAGTTCGAGGGTGTAGGTCGAGTTTGTGAAACGTGAAATAACCTTCATAAAGGCTAAAGGGGTGGTAACAGCAGGGCAGCCACCCTTCGAGAAGTTCGGCTACCTCGTCGTCAAAGACAGGGACATCCTTCGCCTCGTCGGACCCAAAAGTGTTAGCCATTATGCCCTCCCCATGAAGATGCGTTCTGCAACGTCTCGCAAACCGTTCTGCCGGACCTGGACGAATTTGCCGTAGCGCAGTACCCAAACATATTCTTCCGAATAACTGTGGCGTCCCATGACAACGTTCTGGGCATAAAATCCGGCAACTTCGCCCGTGTTGCGCCAGATGTCCACCTTTGTGAGTATCGCAGGCGACACGGCATTGCTGTAGCGGTAGAGGGGACGAAAAGCCGCAAACATCGCCCGGTGGTAATGGTTGATACGCGGCCGGACGCTCACCTGTTGAACGTTGGCCTTTGCGGGCTGAGACGCAACATATGTGCCTACCGCGTTTTTCAAGAATGTGAGGTTCTTACCCAATTGTGGTCTCCATCGCTGGGCGGGATTGCCGTGTGGCAAGCCATTTTTCGCCGTTCGATGGAGCAACCTTTCATCAAAGACTTTGCTTGCTCTAGGCGCATAAAAACATAAACTTAAGGCACATATTTATGTGCCTTGGAGATTCGCATGGGTAGGCCACCAATTGACCGGAGCATAGTGGGCCACAAGGAGGGGATGAATTTAAAGCTGTCCCAAGCCCAGCGTGAACGGTTGAAGCAGATGGCGGCACAGCACGGCATAAGTGCCACTGAGACTATTAGCCGCGCCATTGACCTTTATGAGCAGTTCCAAGGTGTCCCACCCACAGCGGCCCTGTTGCGTCTCGCAAGGAACGGGATTGTCGACACTATTCCCGATTTTTATAGCCACGATTTCTCGGACCTCATGGTTTCCGATGAGCCGGTTACGTTAATTCTTCCCGATTTAGGTGCCTTTTTAGCAGGGCCGCATAACCTTGCCCTAATGGCCGCACGTCTTGCCATGGATCGGCCAACGAATCTAATTCTGTCTGCCACGCATGTACCAAATACAACCGACGCTTACCGTGTGAGCGACGACGGGCAACACGCTTTAGGATTACTGTTCGATAAAGTGGGCAAAAAGGTGCTTCGTGAAAAGCACCAATCTCTGGCACGTTACCGCCAAAACGGTGGTGCACCCCTTCGCTTTCGCCTGCTTTCAGTCCCCGCATCTACTATGAATTATGTTGTCTTGTTCCACATCAAGGATGTTATCAGTGTCGCATCCTTCGCCTTTCCTATGACCACTCAGCTGCCTGCCATGGTGTATGCACCTAGCGTCCGCCCCATCGAGGCGAAGCATTTTTCTAACGTCGTCCGAGACGAACAATATCGGGCGCTTCTAACATTACGCTCGCCGTCGAGTGATTTTCACTCCTACTATGACCTTTTGCGTAGCGTTTTGTTAAAGGATGGCTTGCACATCGACATATTCGAACAATACCTTGGCCTCTACCTTGGTTTTCCCATAGTGAACTCGCGCCGGTAAGAAATCCCCTGTTGCAAATTCCCAACCACATCCCGTTTAGCTACGCCCGTTGAACCTCGTTACGCCCCGTTAGTGGAAGTGCGGAAATGAAGGTTTAGCGGTAGCGTGGGTAAGAGATAGCGCAGTTAGACAATTTCTGGAAATTGTCCCCTTGTTATTGCGCATAAACGGGTAAGCTGGCGCATGGTGCAATTTGGCTACTTTCGGCTCGAACACTCCTCCTTTAACCGGGATGAGTGGGGCTATGGCCGAGTGGCAAATGCAGCCCACTACGGAGCCAATCAAAACAAACGCGGCCACGTCGCTACCGTTGGCATACCCCTTTACGGCACATCGCACGAGACCCGCCAGGCGGTGCTTGAGCTAGAGAAGTTAAACACTCGCAAGAATGCGCGTCTTGGCGATACCCTCATTATCTGCTTCCCGAAAGAGGTATCCGAAAGCCACCGGCTCCTCATGATGGAACGTTTCCTTTCAAAGGTCACCTTTGAGGGTCGCACCTATGCAATTGCTTGGGAGCACACGGACAAGCCGGACAATCCCCACTTCCACGTCGTCCTGATGGACCGCGACCGCATCACCGGTAAAAGCGTCGGCAAGTTCGGGCATAGCCGTTCCTACCGCAAGCAGCATGGGCTTGAGCCCAATGTGACCGATTGGATGCGGATGCAGTGGGAGGACACCGGCAACGAGCTGTTTAAAGAGCTTGGCTACGAGCTGGCCTTCGACCGCCGCAGCAACCTTGAGCGTGGCCTTGACGCGCCCGGCGAACACCGTGGGCACGAAAACGATAATACCCCCGACCTTAAGGCAGAGCCTGCGGTCGAAGAGCTTGAAGACCTTGCAGAACGCGCAGCACTTGAGGCGCTTGAAGCACTTGACGATGATTCCGCCACAGAGGAGCCCCATGACGGGGACGAAGCCATGGGTAAAGTTACTAGCGACCTTGTCGGCGTTACCCCCGCCGAGACTATTAAGTTTCTTCATACCCAACGCGCCGAGCTGGCCTATATCCATCAGGCGAAGAAATCTATTCAAGAAGCACGCGACCGGTATGACTGGCTTGTGAGCGAACGGGAGAAGATATCAGCCGAAGCCGGTGACTATAACCAAGCCAGCCTCCCCACCCTCATATCGGCACACGTTGCGCAAGAAAGGCTTAGCGAGCACCAGACTGATACCGGCGAACTTAAAGGCCGGTCATTCGGCTTATTCGGTTTGACGGTATTCCGAACGGCTGCACGTAAGCAGGCCGAGGTGGCGCAACGCGAGGCGCGGGCGGCGCAGCTTGAAGCTAATCGGGTCGAGCATACCCGCCGCTCATACGAGCATAAAATTGGGCAAATCTCCGCGCAGGCCACAAAAGCCGAGCGTGAAGCCCATTCGCATTGCGCTGTGCTTGACCGCCTTTACGGCAACGACCAGATGGTGAAAGAGTCCGAGGAGCAAATTGGCCTTGGGATTTCCGAAGCCGTTGTAATGGTGACACTTGAGCAAGCGGTTATGGCCTATGGTGAAGGCGAGATAACCGAGGATGAATACCGCACCTTCCTAATAGAAGGCGGGTACGAAGCCGAGCTAGAGTTTTTGGAGCAGCAGCTCGGACGAGAGGAGAGCGAAGGGCAGAGCCTATAGGTACTTAATGCCGTCCGGCCTTTTACGCCAGAAGCCCACTGTCTTTTTGGCCCATGGCTTTTTCTCCAGAACAACGAGGTTTCCCAAAAACACCATCAGCTGTCTCTCACCCATGGCACGCACTTCGTCCGGCTTCGAAAGACGCCTTGCTTGCTCGCTCTTCCCCTTGCTTTCGCCGTGGTCGCTTTCTGTTTCGCTCCGGCTTTGGACGGTATAATCTCCCGCGAGTTTGCTGGCGAAATCCGACAGCTCAAGGTCATTACCGCCGCCCGAGACGATAATGTCAGACCCGTTCAGAAGGGTTTTATAGTGCGGCGAAGGGTAGGTATCCTTCATCTCGTCCATGCCAACAAAGCACATGCGCAGGTGTGCGCCCACCTTTCGAAGGCGGCTGAACGCCTTCACAATTGCCCCGCAATATCCGGTCAAACCCGCTTCATCAATGTAGAAGTAGAGCTTACGGTTGAGTGGCTTATCAGTGTCGTCCCAAATGCCCGAGACCGCATCCACGGCGCATTCATAGATGATGCGCGACAGATGCCCGCCCGCGTCCTGATAGCCGCTCCGAATAAAAAGTGCCACCGGCTGTTTCTGGCTGAGCATTTTGGTAAAATTCCAACCCCTATAGTAAGAGCCATCTTCACTGCGCCGGAAGGTCGTTACCTCCCTAATTCCATCATCCGTCCAGGGCTCTAACGTCCTCAAGGCTGTGCTCATCATCGAGATGCCTTCGTCCTTGGTTTGCATGCGACCCATGGTTTTGAGGACTGAATTCACAATCTTATCGTCATACTTTTTAGCGCGTTGCAGCATGGCTTCCCGTTCATCGTCATCAACAAGCCCTTCAATGATTTCCACAATGGTCTTGTTGTTACCCTCGTAAAGAACGTTCACGGTAATCGCGCATTTCAGCAGTAGCCGCGCGAATTCCACGAAGTGAGGCTGCTTGGTGCCCTTCTCCTGCGGAATCATGCTCTCGCAAATCATCTTCAGCTTCCGCTTGAACAGGTGCCGAGACACAAAACGCGTATCGAGTTCTGCGAGGAAGTCATAATGGGTAAACGCCTCAGGCTTAACCGCGTCGATCTTCGACAGCTGATAGCCCGTCGCCTTGAGGATTGGCGACATTGCCCGAAACAGCTCGTTTCCGGCATCTCCGATAATTAGGAATGGCAGCTTATCTTTCGGGCGTTCGCAAACTGCCCTGAGGTCAGCAATGAAGTGCTGCGATTTGCCCGCGCCAGGCTGAGCCATCATCATCACGCTTCGCTCATGGTGAGTAAATACTCGCTTGCCCTTACTGGTCACGCAGGCAAGCATACCGGGGTCGAATTCAGATCGGCCCCACCATCTTCTCTTCTCGATATGGCCTTTGGCTATTAGCTCTTTCTCGGTGGCAAAGTGGGCGTCACCGTGCGTCGGTTTGGGCTTCTTTCCCCACCTTTGCAATGCCGCAATCATGCGCATAGAACCGGATACGCTTTTGAATATCATTATTAAAGACCATGTTACACACCGATAGAGCATGTCAAACGGCCCTATAGTAATAGCCCAAATAAACCACATGGGTTAACCTTCCCAAGTCTAGCCAAAAACATCTTCAACCGTTTCAGCAGGCCGAAGGATACTTCGGCTAGATAATCCTTTTGTGCCTTGTTGCGAGGTTCCCATGAAAGTGAATGACCTTTATGCCTCGGTAACCACCGTTATAGTCAAACAACTGGAAGAAGGAGTGCCGCCATGGGTAAGACCGTGGAAGGACGACCGTATGAAAGGCATCGGAATGATGCCCAGCAATCTGCTTACTGGCAGGCTTTACAGCGGGAGCAACGTGCTTTTGCTGTGGCTTACCGCCATGCAGCGCGACTACAGCTCGATGCAGTTCTGCACCTACAATCAGGTCAACAGCATCAACGCCAAGGTGCGCAAGGGTGAGAAGGCCACCCACGTCATCTTCACCAAGCATACGGTGAGGAAGGACGAGGTGAGCGGCGAGGACAAGGCATCGACGATTGCCAAGACCTATCCCGTCTTCCACGTCTCCCAGCTGGAGAATGTGCCGACGCAGTACCTTGAACCGCAGCAGGAAGAATCCAAGTTTGCAAGCCACGACCAGGCTATCGCATTCGCAAAGGGGACAGGCGCAAAGTTCGTCCATGGCGGCACCCGCGCCTGCTATGTCCCGACCACGGACGAAATCCACTTGCCCTCGTTCAGTGCCTTTGTGGACGAGCCCGCCTATTGGGGCACGACATGCCACGAGGTCACGCACTGGAGCGGACATGAACACCGGCTTGACCGGACGTTCGGAAAACGCTTCGGGGATGCCGCGTACAGCATGGAGGAGCTTTGTGCTGAGTTGGGTTCCGCCTTCCTCTGCGCACGGCTTGGGTTCGCCCCTTCATTCCGTTCAGCCAGCTACATCGATTCCTGGCTGAAGGTGCTGAAGGCGGACAACAGGGCGATTTTTACAGCCGCCAGCCATGCCGGTCAGGCCGCTGACTATCTGTGGAATCGGGCATTTGCCGAGGAGCAGCAGCGGGAAGCCGCCGAATAACGAATAAGATTGTCACCTCTCCCAAAGGGGTGGCATTCTTTTTATGTTCCGCTCACGCCGAAAGGCACGGAATAGTCCGAAATCGCTAACGGCCGATGCGTCATGGTTGCGGTGGAGGCTGAGACCAGCCCACCGTGTCGAAAAACGGAGGATGATGGAAGGGCGTCAGGTTTCATTGGCCGTTACCTTCGCCGCCGTCCGACCACAGCCCCGCCATGAGCGGGGTTTTATTTTGCCCATCCCTTATAACTTGGGTCGTGCCATTTGGCGGGAACAAGGCGGATTTTCTTGGGGACATTAATCAGTCGGCTATGGGCATAGTCATGGCAGACGATCAGCTTTTTGCCGTTCCGTACAACCATGCCCCAATTTTCCGCCTTGGTATCAGCGAAGATGGACGGAATCATTTTGGGCAGCATGGCTTCGGGGACAGGAGATGTCCGCTCTTGCATGATGACTGTTCCGTTGGGAGATATCGTCAGGGTACGCGCGAGCCAGTCGGCGTACTTTGTATTCTGGAGTTCCCGCCAAACCTCCCACTCCGTCACATTGTCGAATTTGTAATCGGTGGCCTCCTCCTTTATAACCAGCGAGGTGTCTGGGAGATACAGATAGACCTTGCGGTATGTGCCGTGACCGATTAGCTGGCCGCGCACCAGGTTGAGCAGTTCGGCATCGAGGACAGATTGCCGGTCACTCATTTTGCCAGCCAGAAACCCGCGCCTGCCGCGATTATCACCAGCACAAAGATAAGCGCCCGCCATCTGGTGGCGATGATAAAGCCGAGGAACAGCAAAACGCCCAGTGCGACGGCAGGGGCAACTTTGCTGGCCTGTTTCGGCTCATTTACTTGAATTGGCATACCTTCACCATTTCCTTATCGAGCTTCGCGCTCCCACGGTGGGTTTCCATAGTGTCCCCGTCATTCGTGCTCAGGCGGTTTGCCTCGTACACGATACATGCCGCGCCCCTTGAGGTACTGCACGACATCAGCATCAGACATGCCATCAACAGAGCGTGCCTCGTTCCCAAGGCCGTCCAGCGCTTTGAAATCATCGTTTACGGCTTTCGCTTGTTGTCGCTGTTCGCCAAGTAGGACGCCCATTGTCACGTCTTTCATCGTAGCCAGAATGGCCACCAACGCGGCAAGGGCCTTCTCCCAAGTCATTACTGGACGGTAGTGGCGGAGACGGCTTTTCTGGCATGGTAGTCATCAGCCAGCTCGTTTGCCTGCGTCTCCAAATAATTGGCAGCGGCAGGATATCCTGCGACCTTGGCCGTAAATGCAGCTCCACCGACGATAAAGATGAGGGCCAGCGTGGCGAAGGTGCCTTTAGCAAATTTCTTCATAGTTAAACCTTTCATTTGGTTTAACTACATCACGACTTTATGCAGTCGGCAAATGGAAAGGAGCAGTAACCCCTTACTGCCCCCTCGGGAGGCTTAAGGGTCACCCTCCCCTAAGCCACTTCAACCTACCTTTAAACGGCATGGCCATCAAACGAATTTAGCTTCATCCCCCACTGGCACAACAATGGTGCGCCCGCCGCTATAACGCCAACTCGCAATGCGCGGCTTGATGTCAACGTGAATGAAGGAAAGCCCAATGCCTATGCCGGTAAATCCGACCTTGCGGGCATAGATGATAAAGTCCATACGCTCGCGTTCAGTCCATCCCCTTGTGCTGACATCGACTGCCTCGCCAGTAAGATGTGCGCTCGCTGGTGCCCCGCCCACCTGCTTATTACGGGACGCGGTGCGGAATCCACTGTTGCTGCGAAGAGACTTCCCCATAAGGCCGCGCAAGGCCTCAAGCAGGAACACGGTGCGCATCTGCATATTTGCGCCGCTACCCTTGGCATCAGGGCTATCGAATTCACTTTGCTTGAAATGCCGGATTTGGCTCCAGAATGCGTCCATGGAGCCTAGAACATTCGGTCGATTATCACGACGACGAGCGGTGAGAGGCAGATAACCACGTCTTCCACGTCAAGGCCAAAGCCCACCTTGATATTGAGTATCTTCATCGCCGTTTTCCCCCCTTGCTGGACAATCCCCACGAAGGGTCCACGTCGATCATTTTCAGAACAATCTTGATGCTGCCAACGCCGGTCATGAAGCTGCAAAATCCCGCCGCCTTGCCGCTCAGACGGAACCAGTCTTGCACCAAATCCCCTCCCGTAGCCGGAATTATCAAGCTCGCCGTCAGGGTGGCGAAGATAAGCGACGGCGGCATGGGTTCGTTTCGATAGATGGCTACCGCGACGCGCACCGCGCCGCCCATCAGGCCGAGCAGTCCCAATGCGACTTCCCTGTGGTAGGTCGCCAGTAAGTCGAGAAACGCGTTTGCGAGCATCTATCTTCATTGTCCGATAACGGGGTGTGGGTTGGATTGTTGCATTTTCATTTAGGCGTCTGCCCCAAACGCGACGGCGGCATTGTAGCCAATGACCACTTGGGAGGCGCTGTCGGCGTGCACGCTGTCAATCGCAGTCGTCCAGCCAGGTATAGCAATGACGTCCGTCATGTTGTCGGCGCAGTATTGCTTAGCGGCATTGACTTGAGCCGTGTACGCCGTGGGAGCGGTACTGTTCACATATGGCAGAACCACAATCGCATCCTCAGCGAGAGGCACAGTTGTTCGGAAGTCGATAATGAGCGCCATCTGGCTGTCTTGGTAGAGAGGAGCATAGCTTGCGGTGGTGTCGTTTTCCCCTTGGTAGAAGAAGAGGCCAATAATTATCAGCTCGATACCGGTGGTCTTACCGAGTTTGTAGCGAGAATTTTTCAGAAGGTTTTTGAATACCGTCCACTCGCTGCTCGCAAGGCTGGGCTTCCAATACTGCTCCATAGAAGTCCCACCGGCACTGTGCTTGATACAGTTTATCGTGCCGAATTTTTCCGCGAGCTTGAACAGCAGCTCCATTTCAGGACCGTGTTTGGTGTCAACACCGCTGTTGGGGAGGTTGTTTTGAGGTGGACCAACCGTCAATGTCTCGAAAGCGAACGTGATAGGTTGACACATAAGAGCGCCGGTAATGAGCACTTTTAGGTATCCCGGCAAATCAGCAATCGCAGCCTCACCACCATTGTTTGACTGCCCCGCCATGCCGACCGCGAGTTGACTCGGCGGCAGTTGATTCTCCGCAGTGATGTTGTTGAGGGTGCAATACTTCTGCACTCCATCTGTATGGGCGCGACGTTCCGCGAAGTTGGTATAAACCGCCCATTTGTCGTTCAGGTAATTTTCGACCTGAAGTAGCTCCGCCGTGCTCAGGTAGCGGTCGTAAATGATAATCTCGGCAAACTCGACGTTTCCGTAGTTCCCCGCCGTATCCCAGCCGAGGCGAATTTGTGCCGAAGCAAGCGCAGTGCTGTATGTGTACGTGGTACTCTTGATGACGGCGAAGTTTTCGCGCAATTCGATGTGATTCTGCGCCGCAGAACGTCGAGTGCTCGTAATGACAAACTTATCGAGCGCCGGTCCATCCGCTGCCTGTAAGGCATCTACGCCATCAGTGCTGCCACCAGCTACATAACTTATTACCTCTTCCCCGCCGCTTGAACCGCGCCGCAGCGTGCCAATACCCTGGCTGAGTAGAACTTCGGTGGTGTTCACACGCGCGGGGCACTTGTGCACAATGATGATGGTGGATGCGGTCGTGGAAATGGCGTTCGCGCACGTCATCCGCGACGCGGTTCCGGTTACGCCGAGATATTGGAACGCAACGGTTCCCTTTCCGTTTTGGCCGGTGGGATGGACGGTGGGCTTAATCGCGTCACTGGACTGTGTGGCGGTTCGAGTGTTTCCACTCTTATCCAACCATGATGCAAGCAGGTTTGAGCCGTTTACGGTTTGGGTGTCAGCATCGGCCCCATCCAGCCATAGCGCGCAGTTCGGCAAGTCCGTTGGCGCTGTAATCGGGCCTGTATTGGACCGACGCCGATGCGTCGGCCCCATACGCCCAGGAAATCCCGCCCGCACCATGGACTAGGGGACCATCTCGTCGATGAACATTTTGCCATCAGCAGAGTCGCGGATGACGCCGATGTAGTTAGGGCCCTTATCCGGAACCTTGAAATACTCAGTTGCCCCACCAAACAACATGCTGTCGTTTATGGTAGCGGAAACGGCACCACTAGCGCGCTTAAAATGGCAGTCTTCCGTACAGCCGAGGCGAATAACTCGGGTTTCGGAGGCCAGCTTGACGGAGAGAGCGGCGGTGGCCGTCGCGGTGACAACCTGCGTTTGGCTTACCCGAAATACGCTTTGACCGTCTACGCCGGAGCCATATGCTTGAGCGTTAGCCCCCGCAATTACCGCCATTGAGGCAGCGATACTAAAAAGGATTTTCACGTAGTTACTTTCTTTCGCTCATTAAGCCACCAGTTTTTGACACTGGCAATTAAAGTTTAAGCTCTTACGTTTCGCAGACGCAGTAACCCCACATCTCGCCTATAACGCCGAACGTCGCAACGACCCCATCTTGCCCATAAAACGCTTCGATATAGTCGGAACTTCCATTCATCTGAACTATGGTCGTCGCATCGGCGCATAGCTTTTCATTTGCGGCAGCTTGATAGTCGAATCCAGACGCCTCATCTGTGGAATTGTTCTTTCTCACCACCGCGCTAAGTGCCGCTGCACCGTTGATGTTGGTCGATTGCACTCTCACATGAATGAGGTAGAGGCCCGCAACGGTTGGCTGAAACCGATAGTTAGTCGTCGAATCGAAAACGCTATCTGGGTCGTACACTTCCGTATCCAGAACCAATCGCACGTTTCCGACGTTGCCGTAGTTTTGGTTGGTTGTGCGCTTAACCTTGAAATACTGGCTGTTGATAGCCTTTGCTGTGATGCGCGGAGCGGTTGCGTCAGCCTCTCCAATCGCGAGCGGGTTATCGCGCCAAGCGCGGGCGATGGATTGGGTTACCGGCTTGTCCTGCGCGAGGCTGACATCGGAGAGAGTGGTAAAGGTAGTCACTGCACGGCTTTCTTGTGATTTATGCTAACCCGTAGCGGGTCCGGTCGGCAATTACGTAATGCGCGGCCCGATGGTGAAGTCGCTCATCAGGCCGAGGTCGTTTGAGATGTACATGTACGTCCGGCGCTGCTCTTCCGTCGCGCTCATCCAGTCCGGTGTTCCGTCAGGAGCGATAAGAGCCGCGCTGCCCACCGTGTTGGAGGCTTGAATAGCGGTGTATTCGTACTGGCTTCCCATCACGGTTTCCCGGCTTTCAGTAACGAGACAGCGGACAAGGTATGTGCCTCCGTCCATGCCCTGAATCAGCCGGGAGGAGATGTCCACAAGGTCTCCGGTCTTCAAGCTGGCGTCCTTAGCATCAAGCCGGAAGGTTACTTGTCGGGGAGTTTCCTTATAGCGGTTTAGCACCCGCAGGCCGATTTCGTCGGCAAGCTGGAGCGTCGGCACCCAGCGGTTCAGAATGGTGCGGGCGTTCGAGGTGCCGTAAGCGTTGACCCCCTCGCCGGTCGTATCAATCTGGATTGCCACCGAGCGGAAATTCTCAGGTTTCAGCTCCACCACCGCGCCGGTCGGGGCGAAGTACATAAGCACCTGACTGACCCGTTCCTTTGGTAGGTCTTTAACCGTTACCGAGCCAGCCAGGAAATGCTCCGTTTCGTTCAGAATTGGCGGCGTTTCCGAGGGCAGCGGAGGCACCAACACCTTGAACTTCACCTCAGCGTCGATGTCATCCCACCACATGTAGGAGCCGGTGCTTTCTTGGATCTCCTTAAGCAAGTCCTTTACGCCGGTGGGCACAGTCAGAAGCACGGTCGATGTCAGGCTCCCCAGCCAGGTATCGCCTTCGTCAGTCCAATCGGACAGCGGAATATAAGAGCTGGATAGGCCCGCATAATTCACGAGGAGGTCGTTCAGGATAGTCGGGATGTCTTCGGCGGTGTAACGGATGCAGAGCTGCACCTTGCTCCCCTCGTCGTGGGTATCTGCCGTCGTCCCATCACTGGCACGGGTGAGTCCGGTGAGCGTGTCGGTACTCTTACCGCTGTACGTCATAACCTCGTCATCAACCCGAATGGTGCCGGAGGTGGGATATTCCGCGCCAATGCCAGAGGGTGTCAGGGTGAGCGACGTGACAACCGCATTGATGTCTGCCGAAAGGCTACCTTTGCTCAGCGCAGGTGCTTTGGACTTCTCCGTATCTGCAAACCGCAGCGCGTCCTTACCGATGATTTTGACGCGGCCATTGGCGTCCGGACCTTCCATTCGGTCGATGAAGTAGGTGCGGGTCCGGCTGTAAATAGTCCGGTCATCGTCAACATATCCCTCCTTTATCCGCATCACACGGTTTTCAAGGTAGGGATTCCGGCCGCGCAGTTTGCCGAAGAATGTGCCGCGCTCTTCGGGGTCGTACGCACGGTCTGGCGTATACGGGTCAATCCCCCGGTCGTGGTGGGAGAAGTCTTGTATCTCAACAGTCACGGAGCCGGATACGGAAAACCCCTTAGGGTCTATTTGCACAGGCGCAATGTCTGTTGAGAGGATGCAGGGAAACACGTTCTCCCCTATCGGTAGGAAGGTTGATTGCGAGGTGAATGCGTAGGTTTTGACCGTCTTGTTGTAATTCGGGGTGTCCTGACAGGTGCTGAACGTGTTGAAGCACTTTTGGGAGCCCGTCAGACCGACCGACGCCGTGCACGGCGCAACGCCATACGACCGGCTGCAAAAGTCCAAATCCAGCTCCACCACCGTAATCGGTCGGCGGCCAACCTTGACGCGAAGGGTGTCATAGCTCGTCATTCGACCATGCCTCGCACGGGAATGCTTGCAGTCATGAATCCGTATCCCGATTGGATTGGTGCCGGAATATCGCCGTCAGTCATCGTAAATACGCATTCGGCGGGGTAGTTCGTCGGGTCAGGCAGGATAAAGAAGGGTTTCAGCTCCGCATGCCGGATGAAGGTGAGCCAGTAGCTACGCATCCACGCGTCGGAAGCCTGGTTGAGCTCAAGCGTGCTTCGCACCCCGTTGGCGATGACACTCCGGCCAAGGAATTCCCCGCCGTCCGATGTGCTGTCAATGAGCTGGGTAGCGCGGCCAAATTGCGGAGGCGTCCCGCCGATGTAAAGACCGCGCTCAAGCTGGAGCTTGGAACCGAAGGAAATGACCGCAATGCTGAACACGCTGGTGCAGGTGATCACCACCCGCCACAACGTCGCGGACTGGCTGGTGAAGGTGATGAGGCGGGGCGTGTTATCGGCGGGCGTGACGGCGGCAAAGCAATCCACGTAGGTGCTGCCGTTATGATACTGGAGCTTGATGGTGCCGCCATGGGAATAAAGGTTATGGCCGAAGAAGGCGAAATAGTCGGCAGTGTCCGCACCCGAAAGCGTCAGGTCAATATTGATGGTGCCGAACGTGGCAGGCTTGAAAAAGTCCGACGTGCGCCAGTCGTAAGCGTTCTCCACCGGGAAGCTGGCGTTTTCGCTGGACGCGGCGACCGTACCGTTTTCCAACAGGTTTTCGTAGCCGATAATGGGCATCATGAGGCTGACCCTGTGATTAGCAGGCGTGAGCCGTCAGAAAACGCATCATTCAGCCCCTCAATCAGGGTACGTATATCGTTCTTCGTATATGAGGAGCCGTACAGCGTGATTTTCACTTCTTTTGCCGATGTTGTGGATTGTCCGGCAGCAACGCCGGTGTCGGATGAAGAGGTGGACGAGCCGGATGAGCCGGACGAGGAAGCGCTGCCTCCGCTTGAACCCATGGTAGCCAATTGAGCGATGCCAGTGGCAGCGATAGCCGCCACGTTAGCGTATCCCATCATCGTCACCCGTGCCGATGTTGCGCCCGTGGGGTCGTACTTCAAAGCAGCAGCAGCGGCGACATGGGTTTCCATAACTGCCTGCGCGATCGCACGCGCTTTATCAAACGCAAGCATGGCAATCGCGATGGCTTTGTTTTTTCCAGCGAACACCTGCAGAAGACCCTGAATATTGTTCAGCGCCTTTTCACGCATTCCAACTTCTAAATCCGTTGCCCGCTGACGCAGTTGGGTAAGCTCATCCTGATACTGCATCTCCGCCTGTAGGCCCAATTCTCGGAATTCTTGTTCCGTAATTGCTTTGGCTTCGAGTGCTTCGCGCAACAGCTCTTGTTGCTTTTCTACGTCCATTGCCGCCTGTTCTTCCGGGCTTGCAAGGCTATAGCTAAAAGAGTCAACCTGTCCGGAGAGCTGTTCACGCAAGCGCGATGCCTTCTGTTGAGCCTGCTCCCGTGCCTTATCGACCTTAGAGTTGGCTGGCTTGGATAACGTCCCGAGAGTGAAACCGTCGGATGTTCCGGTATCAGCGGATGCCGGTGCTTGCTGTTTGGCGATGTATTCCGCGAGGATTTTCCGTCTGAACAGTTCCTGCTTTGCTCTGTCCGCCATCTCCCCCGGCGCTACAAACCATTCCCCACTATTTTTAGCTTGTTCCGCGACAGCAATGAACGCGTCACTACCCTTTCTGAACTCCGCATAGAAGCCGCCGATAGCCGCAGCTGCTTGGGTTGCGCCCACGATGATGTCCCCCAGGAGGTCGGCCATCCCGCGCAAGCCTTCCACTGTGTTGGGGTCATTCAATGCCTCCGTCATCTGGTTCACGGACGAGGTTACGGCGTCGAGGAAACCGCTTTCAGCCATTTTCGTCTGGAGGTCGAAGAACGCGTTGCCCATGCGGTTGAAAGCAGCCTGCGCCCCCTGTGCGGCCTCTTCCACGCTCCCGCCAAGCTCCTTGCGGACGGCGGCACCAAACTTCGGCAGGAAGTCGGTGGACAGAACCTCCCCATCGGCCACCATCTTCGAGAATTCTGCGGTGGTCTTTCCCATGGACTTCGCGGCGATCTCGAACGCCCCAGGTAGCGCATCACCAAGCTGGCCACGCAACTCTTCCATACTGACCACGCCTTTACCGGCGATCTGCTCAAGGGCCTTGAACACAAGCGCCGTCTGTTCCGCAGGAAGGCGCATGGAGGTAGCAGCCTCGCTCACGCCGATAAATATTTCCTTGGTCTGTTGGAACGTCAGACCAGCACGCAGGGCGGACGCGGAAAAGCCCGAAAATCCGTCTGTGGCGGTGCGGATATCCAGACCGAGACGGTTTGCCTCAGCACGGACGAAGGCTAGAGCTTCCCCGGCTACGCGTGCATCGCCGGTGGCGGCGAGCATCCGGTTCCGCATACCTTCAATTTGCACACCGGCATCAATAATGCCCTTCCCTACACGGAAAGCCGCATAAGCGGTTCCCATGGTCAGAATGGTGTTGCGGGCGCGTTTTACAGCATCGTCGAAGTTCGACATGCTGCGGACGGATTCCGTCTCAAACTTAGATACGCGGCGCTGGGCGGAGGTGAATGCGCTGGTAAAGCCTGAGTCGTCGGCTTTAAGCTCTACTACAACCTCGTCTAGTTTAACGGACACCCATGGAGGCTTTCACTCGTTCATCGTGAGCCTTGAACGCCTCGTTAATCTCCTGCTTTGAGGGTGGTTGAGTTATATCAACACCCGAGGATATGAGGTGGCCTTTCATGGCTGCTGTATATTCGTAAAAGGTCGCAGACCGGTAGGTTTCGGGCGACCATTTAAGAACTCCAAGGGCCGTACACATAATGTCCTCCCACGGCAGCTCTGTTATTGGGGGTCCGTCGCCTCCTCCGACTTTCCCAAGCTGAAACCCGCCATTGAACCATTGAGGAAGCTAACAATCGGGTCCATCACGGCCGGAGACGCATAGCCTTTCTCAAGGATTGCATTGCCGACTTGCTCAACCGTCAGCTCTTTATCGCCGGATGCTTGCAGGCCGTGGAAAATCACCTTTGCCATTTCTGTCACCGACAGGATGCCGCGCGCCTGCAATTCGATCATGCTCCGGCTAGTATCTCGCTCGATTGCGCGGATGGCAGTGAAGTCGGCACGCAGGACGCGCTCCTTACCCGCCAGTGTGATGGCAACCTCGTTGCGGAACGGGTCAGTCATGCTACTGCGGAAGCTTTACAGCGGTTGCGCTCACGCCAGTCACAGAGGACATGGAGATAGCGACGACGCCGGTGTTGGTATTGAAGCGACCAGCCGGGAACGGACCAACGAGAACCGTGGACGCACTGGGCACGCTGACAGTCTCGTTGCTCAGAGGGATATTCCCGTAACCCTCTTTGAAGAGGCCGGTTTTCTGGGTAACGACCGTGGCCGTCACGGCAGTACCGCCGCCGCGCAGAACCAGCAGGGAACGGCCATCGTTCGGCACGTACATCACGCCGGAAGCGTTGGCGAGCAAGCCGGTGACGTTGGTCCCGCTAATCGCAACAGTGGTGGGCGTTACGTTGGCAACTTGTGCCTCCGCCTCAGCGGCGAAGAAAGTGAGTGCCGTGGTAGTGAGGAGAGCTGCATAAAACAGCTTAAGGTTTTTCATGATGCAGTCCTTTCCTAGACGCGGGTTTTGACGATTTCGCCGTCGCTTTGCAGCGTGGCGGTAAACTTGTTGTCGGCGTTGTGTTCACCGCTCAGCTCAAAATCAGCAAGCGCAAAGCGACCGGTATAAACACGGCTATAGGTGTCGCCTGGGCAAATGATTTGGAAGTTGAGGTGTTCATTATCCTCAGCCGCGCTGCGCACTGCATCAGCGCCAAGGTCGTCGGTAAAGGTGCCGGAGCCCGATACTTCGATTGAATTGACGCCTGCGCCTTCGAGCAGCTTGCGGAAACCGTTGCTGTCCGAGTTGGTCACGTCAACCAGCTCATTATTGATTTTCACGCTTTTGCTTTGAAGCCCGCCGACATTGATATAGGTGCCGGAACCCGCTACAGCTTCCACTTTAATAAGTATCAGCCGACCTTTCTGAGAAGCCAAGGATTTACCCTTTCGTTATTGGCTCCATCATGTGGCTTAAACCGCTATCTCGGCAAGAACTAATTCACCAACACCTTAAACTCGATGACAGACTGATAAGTGCGCCCGTCGTCCTCTGGGAAATAAGTCGTCACCCCTTCATGCTCACAAAGCACGAGGTCATGGCTGGGCAATGCGAGATTGCTTTCCCGGCGATTGAGCGCTTCGAAGGCGGCAGCGCGGATTGCCAGCACAGTGCCGGGTCGATTCTCACGCGCAAAGCCTTGCACCCGCAGGCGGTGCTCCATACCGGAGAAGTCATCAGCCGCATAAGGCTGGCTTTCACAGGTGACCAGGACGAAAGGATACGTGGGATTTGTCGGGGGAACCACATGCACCCGTGTCGCCACCAATGCGATTATCTCAGCGCTCGCCTTGAGGGCCGTTTGAGCGGCTTCCAGAAGCTGGAGCGTGCTATCGGCCATTGGCCACCGTCCGAAGTGCTTCTGTTACTGCGTCGGATACCCTCTTTTTCATCCGGTCGCGGAGCGCCATGTAAGTGGGCCGGATGAAGGGGCGCGCAGCCATGCGACTGGTGCCGAATTCCAGAGGGCGGGCGTGCTTGGCAAAATTCCCCCACGCTACCGTCAGCCGGCTGCGCAGTTCGAAGAACATTTTACTGACCAATTCCCCTCTGTCAGTGTTGGGGAATTCGCCAGGCGAAGAAGCAATATGCGTCCGGCTACCGCGCTTGTAACCTCGACCGCTCCCGCTATTGGTCTGGATTTTCACAATGGCGTGGCTGTTCATTTCAGCCGCAGACGCCAACAAAGCCGCCTCGACACGGCGACGTGCTTCCGCTGGAATGCGACCGAGCTTGCGGTTTAGGCGCTGGACGTTGCGGACGGTCACGCCTCTGTCCCCATATCGAGGAGCAGGCGCAGGCCGACGTGTTCGCCAATCTGCCCAATTGAAATCACGTTGCAGTAAACGCCATCGACCAGAACGCGCAGGCCGACGCCGGAGGACGGGTCTTTTAGATCGGCGCGGTATGCGATGGTCATGTGACGCTGGACCATGGAGGACGGAGCGCCGTCATTCACGCCTTTGTACAGGCGGCGCGGATTGTCCCAAACGGCTTTCACGGTTGCTACGGTAGCCCATGCGGGCGGCGTTGAGTCCAAATCTCCGCCAGAGGCCGTCAGCCGCTCAATCGTCGCGTCAAAGCCATGCTTGGCAACGGTCGTCACCAGCATGGCCGAAAGGCGCTCATTAATGGTCATGTGCGGACGAGTTTCACCATGCCGGAGCCGCTACCGGTCAGCTTGCCGATTCCACGCAGGAGGACGCGCACGTAATCGTAAGACTGGGTAACTTGCGCGGTGTCGTATTCAACTTCCACGTCGCCAATGCGCTCACGCTTTACCGCGTTTGCAGCACCACCGAGCGACATGGGCATAAGGCGACCACCGAGAGCGAGGTTTGCCAGCTCACAGCAGGCGTTTTTCACCGGCGTCGGAATACCGGAGAGCGTCCGGCCCTCACGGTCATAGGCGCACACGCGCGGCCAACCAAGGGTTTGGTCAGTGTCTTCGAGCTTCCCAACCCACGAAAAAGCCGCATCAAGGAAGCTGGTGGCTTCGATGATTGCGGCTTCTTGTGCGGGTTCGAGGGCTGCTTCCCACGTCACTTGCTGACCCCGAGCGGTCAGGTAGGCGGTTACGTCATCAACTTCGACGTATGCATCAACCCCGACTTCCACGGATTACTCACCCTGCTTCTTGCCGGGCTTGCGCGGTTTGCGCGGACCATCGACGTTGAGCGGAGCTTTGGCAACTGGCGCAACCGGCGCGTCGGGTGCCACCGGTGCAACTGGCGCAGGAGCATCCTCAGGAGTAGAGACCTTTACGGCCTTGGGCTCCTTACCCTTTAGGAACGCATCCAGCCCAACAACCTCGACACCTGCAACGCCATAGGCAGTGCGGATGGCATCGGTGTTCTTGCCCTCATCCACTACGACGCGGTCGAACTTCTCAGTCTCACGCTCGTTGAAGTAATTGGCGTTGCGGAACGCGACCTTAACGCCGAGGGCGGAGATGGCATCAGCCACCCCCTCCGCACTGACGGAACCATGTTGGTAAAAACCGATTTTCATGGTTGCCCCCTATCGAGCTACGACCAGGCGGACACCCGCGAGGCTCTTGTGGGAGGTAACATTCTTGTCCCAGTTGCCAGCAGTTGCGACAGTCGCAGCAGCGGGGTTTGCGCCGCCGCTGGTGGTGTCCCACTTGAAGCCCTTGAGCTGGATGTTGTAGGCGCTTTCACCTTGGAAACGGGTGATCACGTTTTCATTGCCGAGGACATCTTGGCTGAATGTCTCTGCTTCTTCGGAGACTTTCAGGAGAGCGCCAGCGTCGGTCAGACCGAGGATGACATACTTGTCAGTCGGGCCAAGCGCGTCGCAGTCGGTCACGAGAACCGGACGGCGCAGCGTGGGTACATCGCCGTTGTAAACACTGATGCCGCTGTCATTAAACTGCGGAGCAGTACCGCCGAGCATGTTGCCGAGTAGAGCGTGGTGAGCAGCACCGTTCATGACCCACAGCTTCACCTGAGAAGATGCGTCACCCATCAGGGCAAGAGCAGCATTCAGGTTGGTGTGGCTCATCTTATTGTCGCTGCCAGCGCCGGACACGTCCTTATTCACTTCGGTTTGACCGGAGAGAGCGGCGTCGAGCGCGGCAATGGCGGTGTTGAGCATTTCCTGCTTCACTTCGTCGGCCATCGCTTGACCGGCGAGAACGGACGCCTCGTCAGGAGACATGCCCATGGAGCGGAAGGCACCACGGTCCACGTCAACCGGGCCGTACTTGCGCTTGACCTTGACGGAGATGTTCTCGTCCATGGTCATCTTGATCGGAGTGACAGCAGAAGAGCTAGTCACATCACGACGAGTAAGCGCGGTCATGTTCTTGAAGAACGCCAGCTTTTCGTAATCGCCGGTCAGCGCTTGGTTGAGCATACGCAGCGCACCAGCGGATGCGCCGTTGAATGCGTCGGTGTTTTGGGTGATGCGCTCGTAGAACGAGGTCGCCATGAGCATGTCATAGGCGAAGACATCGGAGAGTTTGGTAGAAGCCACTGTTATTGTGCTTTCTGTTCATTATTGACCTTTTGCCGATAGGCGTCAGCACCGAGTTCCCGCATCGCAGCGGCTTTCTCGGAGACCGTCATTTCGGAAACCTTCTTGGAGGTAGCACCACCACCCCCACCGCTCTTTCCGCCGCCACCGGTGTTATCACCAGCAGAGATAAAGGGCTTGCCGTCTGTGGTTGACCACGTTTTCACGAAGTCGCCCACCGGCTTGCCGTCAATCATGACCCCGCCATCATTGACTTCGACCTTGCGGGAAGAACTGAGATCAGCCTTCACCGCGCGGAGAAATTCCTTTGCCACCCCAGCTTCACCCAGCGCAGAAGTAAGCTGACTGTCGATGATGGTGGAGTTGAGCTTGGCCTCAGCCGCCTCAGCACGCTTTTCGGCCTCGGTCAGCTTTGGCGCATACTCGCCTTCAATGCGCTCACGCAGCTTCGCAGGGTCAGAGTCTTTATCCTGCTTGTTGCGATCTTCTTCCCTGAGACGTTTAACTTCGTCTGGGTCGATGCCTTCGAACTTCTTTTTAAAGCCTTTCAGCTCATCCATCAGTTCGGTGTTTTTGGATTTGAGACCCCCGGTCTCGGCAGCGATTTTATCCGTCACCTGCTTGTTTACGGCTTCTTCAATGGCCGCTTTAACTTCAGGCGCTTCAAGGTCGATAGGCATTTCGTTCAAGTCCCCAACTTGATTATTTTTGGTCGGCATTACCCCCGGTAAGACCTTTCCCTTAAACAATGGGGCTCAAGCATTAAACCTGTCAACGAATATTCCTAAGCTGCTCCAGCGTCAGCGGCCTGCCGTTTTGGTCAACCAATTCTGAAAGGGTAATCTGCTTTGTGCGGTAAAGCTCAGCGCGGCCTTTACCTAAAAGGCTATCCACGTCTTGCACGGACTTCCCTTTGAGGAATGTTTCAAAGTCCACGTCGTCGGCAGGAGCGCCGCCGAGGCTTTCCACGATGACGGGAATTTCAGTGCTGCGGCAATTCGGGTGGCGGGGAGTTCCCCCATTGTAGGGCAGCGAGTGACCCACGGGCTTGTAGCCAGGGAGCGACCAGACCTTGCCCGCGTAGGAGATGCAGGTGTGCGAGGTGCGGCCATCGAGGACGCTGATTTGCTGGAGCCCCTTGAACACGTCGGGATTGTCCGCAACCGCCTTGCGTCGTGTAGCGCCAACCACGGAGCTACCAGCGCCTCGCACGAGTATCCGCGCCATGCGGCGGGATATGGACATCAGGCCATCGGCATATTGCAGCTCCCGCGTCCCACGGATGCGCTTGACGAGGTCAGCGTCACTCTCCCCGCCGATGAAGCCAACTCGCATCTGTTGCGCGAACTTCTGGCGCATGGAGGCGGATTGCTCAGCCCACCATTCCTTCATGGGAGCGCCGGAGATAAGCGCGGTATCGACCAACTCCAGTGCCGCCGCAGCCGGGAGAGCGATGGTGACGAGGCTGCTCTCAAACAGGTCGTTTGCCGCCCCTACGAGATACGCAGCCTCGACTTCCGCGAGCTGCTGCATTTCGCGCCGGTGGTAGGATCGCATTTCGCTGTAGGTCGCGGTGATGAGGGCGGCTACTTCCTCAATCATCTTGTCCAGCCGCTGTTGCCGGTAGATTTGCCGCGCCGGTTCCGATGGCGCGATTGTGATGATGCTGGTGGCTATCGCCTTATCGAGAAGGCTTAGGAAGCGGTCCAGTTCATTCCGGACAGAGACCTGGTGACGTAGAAGGTAGAGCTGGCGTTTGCGGAGAGTTTCCGCCAGCCGCTCGTTACGCTTCATCTGTCACCGCCACAGACTGCGCAGCGCCCGCTTCATCAATCAGCGCCTTCTCAGCCTCGTAATCGCGTGCGCCGCTAACCACCTCGCCCTTCACCAGAGATTCATAGAACGATTGCGGGCTCAGGTTGCCGGACATGACCGCTTGCAGGAGCGCGGTAATCTGCTGGGGAGGCATGGATACGGCGAGGAAGTCAGTATTGAGTTTCACGGTGACCGCATCACCGGCACCCTGCCAACCTGCCATAATGGTCAGGACGCGGGTAAGCCCACGGCTGACAGAGTTCACCAGCGCGGCAAGGCTGCTGTTTTCGCCTTGGCGCTTTTGGGCAATGGTGTCGGCTGCTTCTGCATCGCGCTTCTCAGGAGCCAGCATTCGAGCCCCGAGTGCGGCCATCTGGGCTTCCTTATCCTGAATGGCATTGCGGAGCTGACCAAGGCCCTCCCCCTTGAATTCCAGATACGTGGCTTTCGCCTGTGCGTCGGAGAACACCCACGCCGTGACCGAGCCAATCCGGTAAGAGTCATCGTCGTCGGCAGACACACCGGAAATCACCGCAGTCGGCAAACCGGTGAAATGCAGGCCGTGCTCCATGTCGGCGGTGTTGCGATAGTGGGCCAGGTTGACCACAGCCAGGTCGTAGAGCACAGGGTCATGAACGCAGGGCTCGCCACCCTCAGAGCTGAAGAATTCGAACGGGATCGCGTCCATGGGCTTCCCGCCCTTTGTCGGCATCACTTCCAGCGCCAGCGTCCACGAAGTGACACGCGTGCCGTTACTGTTCTCCACCCATACCGACTGCTTGTAGACGCCACCTATCAGCTCAAGCACGCGGTACTGAATTTTCTTCGTCACGCAGAACATATCGGCGGGGTCAATAACCTCAGTGCACTCGCGCAGAACCACGAGGCTCAGGACGGACTTTCCGCCCACCTGTGTGGTCCGCCAGTTGATGATGTCCTCAGCCTTGTAAATGCTGGCATAGACGCGAATACCGAGTTTATCGGCCACGTCGAGTGTAACTACTTTCCCGGATGCGACCGCGCCGACGTTGGGGTAGTCAACCAGCACGCCAACCCGGTTAACATCCATCAATTCCTCAACGATGTTCTCGGCAAATTGCTCAAACGGCGTGCCGGTGAGCGTCATATCCTGAATTATGGGCTTGAACGCGTCCTGATGTTCCAGCTTGGCTTCCTTACGGAACACCATGCCGGTGAGCGCATCTTTTACCCGGCCCGTGGCATTGAAGAAGGTTGCCCGCTTCTTATAGGCGTCATACTCGGCGTCGCTTTGGTCGCCGAGCTTGGGTAGGTATTTAACGCCAGCCGCTTGAATGGCCTTGTGGCCCTGCGTCACATCCCGCATCAGGCACCAGCCTGCGACGTGCGCCTCATAGTCAGGGTGGAGTGTATTTACTGGCATGAAATCGTATTAAGCACCTTTAAGTTTGAGTTTCTTACCGCCAGCGCTGGAAAGCATCAGCTCAGTTAAACCCCATACCGCAGCATCCATTCGGTCAGGGCTTTTGTCAAACGTTTCTGGGTTATAGCTGCAAAGCTGGCTTTCGAGCTTATCGAAGTGTTTAACGTGCACTACCTCGCCACGCTCATAAAGCGCTGCCACAGGCTCAAGCCGGATGGCCTTACCACGCGACGCCCGCACCGCCTTAAAGTTTACGGTCGGGTCTACAAACCGGATATTCCGCTCCACAAGGTCGCCCCCGTTGTTCACTTCCCCCACAATGATATCGGCTTGGTAATGGTCATACACATTAAGCGCGCGGCGAGCCCATTGGTCAGGCGTCAGGACGCCGCTCACGTCTTCCAAGACATACGCCTTGCCATCATCACCCTTGCCCACCACAACTATCCCGCATTCGTCGCTGGTCGAGGTGGCGGTAACGGCAGGGTCAATCGCCACGATGACGCGCAGTAGCCGGGGGAGCGGTTTACCGTCGAGGTGGCTAATCTGTTCCCTCTTGATTTGCCCGCCCTCAGCGCGGAACTTCCAGTTACCGTGCAGCAGGCGCATTTGTTCCTGCATGGACTGGGCTTTGAGGTTGGCGAGGTAGCCGGGGTCGGCTTCGAGGAGGATTTTGTTATCGAAGATGCTGGAGGCAATGAACGTGACGCTCTTCGGCTCCGTCCCCGCCCCGTAGGTTTCAATCAGCTCTTCAGCCGTATCGGCCCAGCGCAGGGTGTCGTTTATGTTCACGAAGTAGCGGATGACGCCGGAGCGTTCCGCGATGGGGTAGCCGTCTTCACCAATCCACCAGGCGATGAATTCCGCCACCCAGCTATCAGGGTCAGGATTACAGGTCGCGCGGATGTACGGCTTTATCCCGCAGGTGGAGCGGTTACGGCTCATCATGTAGAAGAATTGCTTGCGGGTGAAGTGTGTCAGCTCGTCAAACAGCTCAAGCGGGATTTGAGAGCCCTGCCAGTTATAGACACTCTTCTCGTGCTGGAGGTGCGTCATCGTGACCGTGGAGCCCTTTGGGAAAGTCCACTGATGCGGCTGCTCGATACTCACCCCACCCATATGGCGGTAGAGGCCTTGGCTGGTATCCCAGAGACCGCCCTCGTTTGTGATCTGCGTCGTATCGCGGCGGAAGAACACGGCACCAAAGGCGGGATTGTCGATGTTGCGGAGCGGTTCCATGAGGAGTGCAAAGGTCTTACCCCCGCCTGCTGACCCGCCATAGATTGCAATATCAGCCGGGCATGACAGGAATTGTTCCTGTGGTCCCGCCTGCGGTCTGATTTCCATATACCCCCATTAAGGGGTGAAGATTGACATTACGGCAAACAAAAAGCCCCGTTAAAGGGGCTTTCTCATTCATACACCGAAGAGGGAGAAGCTATTTCTTAGTCTGAATAATCTTCACACGCACTTCGTTGGTGCCGGTCAGTGAGGCGGACGGACTGACCCGCAGCGCGGTAAAGGGCTGAGGCGCGGTAAAGCTGACGATGGTCGGAGTTACCGTATGCACGCCAATGGTTTGGGAGATACCGGCAGGGCTGCCGTCAGCCAGCACCGGCGTTACGACGGCATTACCGATTGCCGAACCGCTAACAACGAGCATTGCATCCGCAGCGATGTCAAAAAGCTTACCGTCAGTGATGGCAGTACCGGAGTTAATGATACCAGCACGCACGTTGAAGTCACCGTTGCTATTGGCCGTAGACTTCGAATACGTCTGTGCTTGCGCAAGGCTCGACACGAACACCGCAGCCAAAAGCGCTACGCTAAAAGCCATTTTATTAATGAATTTATTCACACATTTATCCTTTGATTATTTCCTGAATGCTGGGACAGCTAAAGGGTGGCGTCAACTATTTTGTTTCGCGCCCGTTGGCCGGGATATACAGCACCGTCGTCGCCACGGGGTTATCTTTATCCCCGGCGTGGGTAACATCCACTTTGTTGCCGAACCGCTTGGGCATCAGCTTGGAGAGATACCATTGGCGAGCGTCCACCTGGAGCTTAGCCTTTAGGACTGTTTCCTTACTCAGACCTTTGAGTTTTGCCTTGCTGCGCTCACTCTCCTCAATATCCTCAAACTTATCGAAGCGGTCGCCATTAGGAAGCTCCCAACAAATCCCGTCCGGCAGCTTGTCGGGTATCTCAATCATTTCCTCATAATACTGCTCTGCACGGGTCTCGCGTGCGCACGCGTACGCTTTCGCAAAGTCAGGATACTTCGACAGCCATAAAAAGAACGAGGTCACACCCACATCATGCCGACGACATGCCTCATGCACCTTAAGGGGCTTTTGCAGTTCCTCACAAAATGCGATATCCGCACATAGCAATGCAGCCAGCTTAGGGGAATAGAGGGTTGGACGCCCCTTGGTCGTCTTTACCATAACCTTCGCTTTAGCCTGTGCCTTCTTGCTCATAACCTACGGTACGACACCCGCCAGAGGAGCGCCAACACAATTCTTGACAGCGTTTATCTTTAAGTTCAGGCTTTAAAGGTCCACAGGACACATAAACCCCAATGAACAGAAAGAACTAACATGGCATTCGTCGTAATCGCCCTTATCGCTGCCGGTGGCCTACTCGTAGGCGGTTTTCACCAAGGGCAGGCAAATCCCCAGGCGGACGGCTTCCTCGATTCCAAGTCGAAAGCCTTCGAGCGTCTTTAGTCGCACCTGAAGAAATGGCTCCCCACGAGGGAGCTTTTGTTTTGGCGGGATAACCTCCATTTACCCCCTCGAATAGCGGCTACACTTTCTGGTATTACTGCGGAGTGATTCAATCCTCAGGAGCCGTCATGACCGAAATGCTCTATGTCGTCACCGCCGAAGTCCTTAACCGCGAACAGGACGGCCAAGACCCGCAGGACGGAAGCCCGCTGCAAAAGGTCTACACGAGCCGCGAGACATGGACCTTTCCAGCCGCTACACCAATTGGCGATATCATGACCGCCGTGGGTCAGTTGGGCGGTTCTGTGATGAATGTTTCGATCAACGAAGACCGCGTGACCGCTCAGAAAGTCCACGAAGAGCGAATGGCTGCCATCAAGGCAAAGCGCAGCGCTGAAGGTTAGTTGGCTTCGCCGCCAGCATGATGAAATAGGAAAGCGGGTATGACCGAGAAACGCGACATTCGCATAGTTGGCCTGACCAGACCCCCTGCTTTTGAGGCTGCTATGCCCCCGACTTCGGTATGGACCAAATTAGGCAACCACCCGCTGCTGCTGGCTGCCGTCGCCAGCCTCACCTCGATTGTCTGCGTTGTGCTGCCCATCTACCTCGCCCAGCCGGACACGTCGGATTACCGGAAACGTATTTCAGAGCTGGAAATCGAGCTGCAACAGGCAAAGGATGAGCTTAGCGCCGCCCGCGACAAGATCGCCGTATCTCCTCCAGAGCTGGTCAATGTTGAGGCCATTGTCATCCCACACGGTCAGCCCGTTGGGATACTGGACAAGAAATACATCGCGACTGTAACGGCGATTAGATCGATGACAGCGGAAATACGCCTGAAAAAAGTGGGCGATAACACCGACTTCACAGACACGGTGTTCATGACCGTGGGAAGCAGGATCAATTTAAAATACGACGACTATGTTTGCCTTTTCGCGGTGACCGATGTGGACGCGAACAGAGCCGTCGTACACACCGAATGCAGACGGCAGGCAGTAGAACCGAAAGGCTAGGGCTCCGCCCTCCCGCGCCACAAGCATCTTCCGCCCAGCTTCACTGCGTTGCAGCCGGTTCCCCGCGAAGACGCTTGCAGCTTGTCACCCGCTGTTCGCCACGAGGCAGGAGTGCATGGGGGCACTCTGCTCTCTATTTGGGTTACGCTTTCAGGTAAATCACGCCGATCATGATGACCGAAAGGCCAATCCAGATGATGTGGGTTGGAAAGTCTGCCATCCTTTGTGTGCTGACACACCAAATAATGCCTGAGGTGTTTGCCGCCATGAGGAACAGATTGAACCAGACGAAGAATGTGTTGAACATGCCCATCACACACCCTCCTTATCTGCCTCGGGGGTGGCGGGCATTGGTGAACAGTATCGGTCAGCTATTCTGGCCTGCGCTTGGTAATAATCACGCATAGCTGGGCCGACATAAAGAACGAGACAGAAAAGCGGTATCGCAAGGTATCCCATCACTTCCCCTCCGTCTGTGCCTGCGCTGCCTGTGGGGCGGCTGGAATCGTTTGAGGCATCCAGTGAGTGGGTTGATTGCGAGCTATCCCAGAACGCCACCATTCACCGTCCGGCTGAGTGAGCTGTGGTTTTCTGTATCGTCCACCAAACACCCAAACATCATCTTGCGGCTCATTACTTGCAACAGGCGCTGTTTTAATCGGCTGCCACCCGCTCACCTCGGGCTTTACCATGGCGGCGGCGAAGGCTTCCGATGCGTCAGCTTCAATAGCGCCTTGGAATTCATTTTGAGGGTCGTACAGGAACATCTCTCCCATGATTTTAGGGCCTGTAAGATACCACCCGTTCGGCAACTCAATCCGCTCGGGCGCCTCTGTGTTTTTTACGTTATCCATGTGAAGTTTGGCTTTCGTTGATTTCTTGTTCAGCCTTGGCAACCATGGCTTTTAGCATGGCAAGGGTGTTGCCTTGTTTAGCCATCCATCTTTTGACCTTGAAGTATGTATTGATGTCGGGCGCCTTGCCACTTGCTATCCGAGACAGCGTGGCGTGGCCGCATCCAATCTCTTTACCAATCTGGCGAGACGACGCATCGCTAGATAAGAGAATCGCTTTAAAGCTGTTACAGAAGGCTACCGTTTCCGGTTCGTCTTTACGTCCCATCGCCTAGTTACTCCCTTGTTGGTTTAAATAGGCTGTGGCCTTGGCTACTTCCGCCTCTAAATCTTCGTTAAAGCTACGGTCAAATCCTTCATTTTCAAAAACAACCTTCTTGTCTATTTCTGTAACCAGTCTCACCAGCTCCCGCACAATCCCCGCCGCATCATCTTGCGCGGGGGTGGGTTCAGGACGGGAAAACAGTTCAGCCAACTTTGGATTAACTCGCGCGGGATTCTCAAGACTTTGCGCGAACTCCTTAGCGTCATCCCCCTCAAGTACAATTCGTGTAGAAGGTTCAGGTGCAGGGCTATCCTTGGTTAGGGCTGCACGCTCAAGCTGGTTGATGTATGCAAGCAGTATGGTCAGGACGCCTTGACCATGGGCGTTAGGGACTAGATGAAGGGCCAACTGTATATCAACCTTCTCACTGCGTTCTAGGCGATGCTGCAAGTCATTAGTTTTGGCATCATGTTTAGCCAAGGTCAGGATTGCTCCGTCAATTGCAGCTTGAACTGAAGGAGTCCGCGCTACCTCTTCCCCTGCCTGTGGTTGGGCGAGGGCTTTACGCGCATTTTCCACAAACTCAATCGGCACGCGGGCCTCATGGCACAAAACCCCGTTAAACATCTTCGGCGGGTCGGCATAGGTAACGGCGTTAATCAGGTGGTTTAATTCATCCCTGACCACACTCTCCGCACCGTATGGCGCAGCTTGCCCTACTCGGTGCTTGGCGATAAGACGCAGGAAAGATTTAGTCCCCTCATAACCTTTTACTAAAACCACGTTATCGGCACGGGATAGCTGTTTCAGAACCTTTTCACCGCCTTGAGTGTTGGGTTTGCAGCCTCCACCTTTGCTCTCGATGTGCAGGTCGTAATCAGGCAGATAGAAGTCTAGGTTTTTTACACCGCGTTCAAACGCTATACCTGCATCGATAAGAGCTTGGCTTATTAGCGCCTCCTCGGGAGTATCGTTCACATCCGCCGTGGGTACAGCTTCCCCTACCGTTGGGGCTTGAGGTTCAGCAGAGTGGCCCTCGCATTCAATGGGATGAGGATTAATCACGGGCCAGCTCCTCAGCACGTTCCGCCTCAGCGGCGGGGTCAGGTTTAAGGATATGGCGCACGGCTTTAACGACGAGAGCACCGAGAATGGCGATGACGGGCAGAGCGATAACGGCGTAATAGATCACCTGCACGATAATGTCGGCGTAGGCTTGGAGGACATAGGGGTTGTTCACATTGGGTTACTTCTTTGGGGTTTTGGGTTTGACCGGCACAAGCACGCGGACCTCTTCAAGGCCGTCGCGCTCCAGCATCTTGCTGTTGGGTTTAGCGTAGCCGTTCATGACGTTTGCCAGCGCCTGGGGGAGAATGCCGTAGCTTTTAGCGACGACGATATTGCCGCCGCGCCGTCCACCGCTCCGGCTGACCTTGTGGTTCTTTTCAATTTGCTCGGCCAGATGAGCGAGATAGTCCTCGCGCGTGGTGCATTCGAGTTGGATGGTTTTCATGGGTATTCTTTCGTTTAGGATTTGTTGCGCTCGTTTTGTTCGCCCCACAGGAAACAGGGGAAACCGACCGCGAACGCGATAGCCAGCAGGGTAAGCAGGCCCTCGTCGGTCATGATGAGGATGGTGAGGATATCGACCATTACGCGCACCCCCGCTTTGTTTTGCGGCGCTCGCGGCCGGTGTAAGCGTCCGACTTCACCCAGTTGGCGGGAACCTTGCCGGACCACTGGTAGACCTTGTACTTGCAGCCGGTCTTAGCGTTGGTTTCCCAGCGCTCAGCGTCCGTTGCACCGAGCGCCATCAGGAAACCGGCCTTGCGGAGGCGCTGGATGTCTTTTGACGGGCAATTGCCGCCAATCTCCACCTGTGTGATTTCCCCGTTGGCAACCAGCCGCACCATCGCCCGATCAAGGCGGCTCTTTTTGTGCACGCAGGCGGTTTTGGATTCAGCCGGCTGAGTGCCGAACATGCTCAGGAAGCGGGAGAGGAGTTTCATCTATGCGCCCTCCACTACCAGACCGGCGCCGCCGCAACGTGTGCAGCGTTCGCAAGTGATCGTCCAGCCCTTACGCTGATAGCTTGCGCGCTCAGCTCCGGTGAAGTTGCTGTATACGGTATGGGGGGGGGTAGCCGCCTTTTTATCGGAGACCAGCTTTTCACCTTTACAGACGGAGCCGCTGCCATCGCAGCCCTTGCACATAGCAAGAGGCTGACCATCACCGTTTTCGCACGGTACAGCCTTGAACTTGAGCGGCATGGGTGCGCAGTTGGGAAGCTCAGGGGTGCGGGAGCGGGCCATTACACTGCCTCCCCTTGCAGGCCATGACCTTCGAGAACGTCGATCTCAATGCAGGCGATGCGAATGGACATTGCGTGGGCATCTGCGTCGCCTCTAGTCTCGTGCAAGCAGTTATTCACGATGACCTTTGATGGCATGTCCCCGATTACACCAGGATAGACATTCACCCACCCCTTAATGCGCTTCGGCTCGACCCATTCGGCTACGAGGTCACACGGTTTATCACCTTGACTAAACCAATGACCATCGCGATGCCACGTCTCCTGCCCGTATCCATCGATAACGCCAACGACTTCATGTTCACCGCCCACCGTCGCGAACGGATTAACGCCATAGACATATGCTTTTTTACCATCCCGCGTCCGGTAATATTTCCCTGTTTCAAGCGTCAGGGTGTTTGCTTCATTCATAGTCCTCACTTTCTATTATGGTTAAAGACTGAACAGTGCAGCGGCGGCCATAAAGGCACCGAATGCGAAACTTCCAAGCATAATGCTGGCGGTGATACGCTTCTTCCAGAACCAGTCTGAAATCATATCAAGCGGGGTTAAGGCTTTAACGGGGTTATAGGTCATCTCGGTATTCATTGGGGTTGTTCTCCTTTGTTGAAAGCATCCTCACACACATATTTTAGGTTGTAAATACATTTTTACTAAAATTATAAGTTGACGTTCATAAAGGGTCGGAGCACTATCCTTAAAGCCAATAGGCGAACCTTTAACCCCAAGGAAGATACTATAATGACCACCACCGAGATTGTCCGGCAGGACAACGACGGAGCGCCTATGCTTAGCTCCTCACAAAGCATGATTGCCGTTATCGAACGCGCCGCAACTAACCCCAACGTCGATATTGAGAAGATGGAGAGGCTTCTTGCGCTGCAAGAGCGCATTATGGACCGCGATGCCGAAATGGCGTTCAACGCTGACTTCTCGAAGATGCAGGGCTACATGCCATCCATCACAGAAAATGGTGAAATAACCAACAAATCTGGTGGGGTGCAAAGCAAATACGCCAAGTTTGAGGACATCAACGCTGCTATCAAACCTGTCCTGCAACAATTCGGTTTTGCAATCAGTTTCCGCACAGGCTTTGAACAGAAATCCATTTTGGTGACGGGTGTTCTGACCCACAAGCACGGTCATAAGGTCGAAACCACCATGGCGCTCCCGCTTGACGTGAGCGGCAGCAAAAACGACGTTCAGGGCGTTGGCTCCTCCACCAGCTACGGAAAGCGCTACACCATGTGCGCCCTCCTCAACATCTCCACTGGCGGCGAAGACAATGACGGACAGAGCGTCGGTGTGAAATACATCAGCGACATTCAGCGCGACATCATTTTGGAGAAGCTGGATAAGGCCGGAAGGACCGCCGAGGAGCTTTGCAAGTCGCTCAAAATCCAATCGCTCGCAGATATTCAAGCCGCATGGTTTGACAGCGTAATTGCCAAATTGAACCAGAAAGCCGCGTAATATGGTGGCGTTCTTCATCATCGACAGCGTGGAGAAGCGCAAGGCGGCGGCAAACTATGTTGCCCGCATTGCGTCCAAACCGCTGATGTCGGTCGAGATTAAGCCGTACAAAAAGAACCGCTCGCAGGCCCAGAACCGCCTTTATCGCATGTGGCTTGGCATCATTGCCGAGACCACCGGCGAAGATGATGACGACCTGCACGAGCAACTTAAGGCCCGCATTTTGGGGTTTGAGAGCAAGATTATCTTAGGTGAGGCCGTGCGGATGCCAAAGAGCACCACCAAGATCACGGTGGACGAGTTTTCACACTACCTCAATGCCGTTGAACACCTCGCCACCGAGTTAAACATCACCCTACCGATGCCCGACGACGCAGCCTATGCGCTGGGTCGATAACCAATAAAGGAGAACGTATGACGTGAATTTGAATATCATCGAAGAGTTGAAGCTGGAGCAAGGAACGCCGGAGTGGCACGCGGCCCGCGCCGGTTGGGTTACAGCATCCGAACTTTCCAGCCTCATGGCCAAGGGCGAAGGTAAAACCCGAGCCAAGTACATGCGTCAGCTTGCCGCCGAGCAGTTGCTTGGCCGCAGCGCCGCCAGCTTCACCGGCAACGTCTACACCGAAATGGGAAAGGAATACGAGCCGAAGGCCCGCCAGTTGCTTTGTGAGGAGCTTGGCGTGGAAATCTCCGAGACCGGCGTTGTCCGCAACCACGAAGTCGGCATGTCATGCTCTCCCGATGGATTGATTGGCACCGACGAGATGGCAGAATTCAAATGCTGCATTCCCACGGTGCAGATCGAGCGCTTGGAAAAGGGTACTCTCCCCACTGAATACGCCATGCAAGTCCAAGGGAGCCTCTTAGTCACCGGCCGGAAGGCTTGTTGGTTCCAGAGCTATTCACCCGACCTCCCCCGCCTGGTTGTGCGCGTTGAGCCAGATTATGCCAAGCACGCCGAAATCCGCGCGGCGGTCACGCTGTTCAGAACGGAGCTTGCCGAGTTGGTGAAGTCGATCCGGAGCAAATACTAGCCATGACTGCTGCCCTTCCATCGAAATATCAAAGCGCCCAAAGTTGGGCAGATGCGGCGCTGGCGAAGCTGGCAACAATGGCTTTGGACGACCGGCATATTTGGTGCGCCACCAAACCTGCCGGTCAGGCTTATTTCAACTACCGCCGTGTCAGCTATGTAGCCAAAACCTTCCCCGGCTACCGCCAGCGCTTCGAGGAATTGGGGATTTCGGTAAGATGAAGCGCAACTGCCTCGCTTTATTTGGCAGGCGGTTCGACCCCGAAGCCTTGCGGCGCACGCGCCTATGGTCAGGCATCACGCAGTCGCAGCTTGCTCATATCGTCTATGACTTCGAACACTCCGGCCCTAAACGCATCGAGAAGCTGGAGACAGGCGTTACCGGCCCCAGTCTCATGACCGTCAAGAAACTTTGCGAGGCGCTGAATTGCAGCCTCGACACGCTCGCGCCGAAGCTAACCAAGTAATTCCCGCGTTCGCTCAAGCAGCATCGCCTCAGTCCCATATGTGGCTTCAAAGCTTTTCTGCCCCTTGTGGATCGCGTGGCCGAAGGGCAGCGGGGATTGAGCGGAGTGGTGAGCAAAACATAACGGAATGGCGTCTAGGTGGCTGGCACGTTGGCCCATCCCCTGCCCGTCGCGCGGATGGTGGATTTCGGCGGGGCTGCAACAGCGCTCACCAGTCTCAGGAAATACGACAACGCAGCCGAGGGCGGCGACGCGAGAAAGGTGGAGACGGTCGGCGGAATTCATATTGACCCCATCTTACGCCGTCAAATAACGTTAGGCACGGTTTAATGGAGACTTTTCATGAATATCAGGCGCGGACTATTCCGGCTTTGGCTGGTCATCTCCGTCATGTTCGCAACAGTGGCGCTTCTGGTCGCGTGGGGCGATATATCCGCGGAATTTCAGGCAGCGGAAAAGCGCGCAGCCATTCCCAATTCTTCGAAAAACCTGCTGCCGATGGGGTGTTGGGAAAAACGCGGCGTGCCAGAGGTCGATTATGTCTCCGCTCATCCAAAAGGCGAGTGCAATCCATGGGAGGCAGTGTGGTACACAGTCCCCAAGCTAGAGAAGCTTTTCCCCGAATACACCAGCACCCTACCAAACTTCTTCAACCTTCAGGAAGACGCTTATAGAAAAGCTGGCGTTCCGTTGAACGAAGCACATCCATGGAAACTCGTCGGCAAGTTTTCAGCCTTTGCTTTCGGACTACCGGCCCTCATCTTCGTTCTTGGATTCTGTTTTCTCTGGGCCTTCGCCGGTTTCCGACCTAAGCCCGTTGCTTAGGCTTGCCACCAAGACCGCGATACCATCTAAACCAGTTAGCGCCGGTCCCGCGCTCACGAGGCTAGAAATCGTCTTTGTTGTCCATCAGGTCAGCAACCAGCTTATCTAGCCGAGCCTTTTTGCCATCCACAATGTCCGCAAGCGCGGCTTCCAGCACTTCGAAGCACTTGATGAGGGTATCGAACTTTGCCTTGCCCTGGTGAGTGCCGAAATCGCCCACCCTCTTCAAGGCTTTGATTGTCTTGTCGTGACCGGGCTTCAGTTTTTCTAGCCGGTCGATGCGCTGCACCAGATTGAGCGTGTATTCCTCGCCCTTCTTGTCGATGGCTTTCCGAGGAATTTGGAATTGGTCGAGAAGATGCTCAATGAACGTCCTAATCCTGTTTGCGCAAGCGGCCGGGTCAACCCACAGCAACGCAAACGACGCTTTTAGGTCACCCTTGCAAACCGCATTCAGATTCCTGGAAACCCCGATAATGTGGGGTGCTGGGTGCATGGCCATGGGGGCATAGTGATGCCCGTGGTTTTGCACCTCTTCACCGATATGTTCATCATAGTGCACTTGGTACGAATGAGAGCTTGCGCCTGAAACCACGACAACTTCGCCGCATGAGGGCTTGTCGCACACGAGGAAGCAAGCGAACCGCTCGGTAATCCAATCTGGTTCCCAAGCCTCGTGCGAATGCTTATTAAGAGAAAAGCCCGTCTCGACAGACCTCAGGTTTTCATCTTGAGAAATAAGCCTCCCCGACGAGCAACGTGGGCACAGGAATTTCGGAAAGGCGCTGTAGCTCGACCGCCAATAATTCTCCACCAGTCAACACCCCTCGCTGCCTAAACCCCATAAATCGGTGTCTACGAATCGAGCCCTAAGTGCAACCCTGCTATTTGTTTAACAGCTGCAAATGGCGTTGACGGGACAACACAGAGTGTCCCACCGCCAGCCGTACATCGCTCAGGAAGTGGCCAAGCTCGTCCCCGTCGCGGGCACCCTTACTCCACCAGTCCGCCGCCTTCTGGACAGCCCACAGCGGAAACTCACGACAGGCGTTCGCCCAGACCTTGAGATTGAGCGTGTGTTGTTCCTCACTCGCCTTCGAGCGGAAGCGCAGCTCGCTCATGGCAATCTGTATCGCCTCCATCAACTCCCCCGGATTGTCCGCCGCCGGTTTCATCGCCTTGTCCAGCAACCACAAACACCGCGTCAACTGCGTCCGCTCCGTCTCCCCAAGGGTCGGCATCGACGTTTTGACCAGGGGGCGTCCCTCCATGTCCTTCGGGCCGTTCTCCAAACAGCTCAGCCATTGCGCGACTTTTGGCGGAAGCCACTGGGTCGTGGCGTTTAAAGCCAGTTTGTCCGGTTCCCCCTCCAGCGCCGCCCGTGCTTCGGCTTTGCCACTTGGCAGCGTTACGACACCAAGTGTCCCAGCAGAGGTCAACGCGTGTGTGCTTGGAACGAGCGCTGATGTGGTGGTTCCGGAATTTTGCCCATTCGTCGCGGGCTGTGTTTCCCCCAAGTCCATGCTTCTCGAAGGCTGCTGTGAAGAGGTCGGTTGGGATAGTGGCAAGGTCTTCGAGAATGACTGCAATGCTTCGGCTAGGTAGGACACGAGGGGTGGCTTTCGTTTGCTTGGGAGATACAGAGGGTATTTCTCCATCTGTTTTGATTTCATCAGTATTATTAGTAGGCGATTGTCCGGCGACGGGTTTCCCGTCTACGGCTAGGCCGTCGTCGGACAGGGTCCATTCGACGTGACTGAAAACGCCCTTATCATCGCGGATTTGAACCTTTGTCAGCCAACCGGTTTCAACCAGCTCCTTAATGCCGGAGCGGTAGGATTCGCGGCCATCGGCGCTTTCGTTCACCAGCGCGTCTTCCATGTAAATCCAATGGTCAGGCTTGGAGAAGAGAAGGCAATACAAGCCTTTTGCCTTGAGGCTTAGCGTCGCGCTACGGATGAGCGCGTTAGGCACCATTGTGAACCCGCTAGGGGACTTGCGGATTTTATTCATCGGTGGTGACCCGCTTGAATTCGACCACCCAAAGGAACGGACTATTCGCGTGAGCACCTTTTCCATGGTCCCGGTCCCACCGTTGGAAAAACGCATGGCGAAGCACAGACGCATCCCATGTATCGTCACAGGGTGCACCTTGTGCACGGCAGTCGTCGGCGGAAATATCCTGCAGCCGCTCAACCCGCACGCTGACGATTTCCAGCAGGATACGGGAGAGATTGCGCGGCATGACCGTGGATGGGGTCCATCCGCCGCTACCCTTGTCGAATTCGTAGCACCCACCTGCCCGATAAAAGACAAACTCGCTCTCTTCGTCATAATGGTAGGTTTCTTTACCCCACAGGCGGTCTCCTACTTGGCCGAAGGGGCTAAATTGATTGAGGATGGATGTATCGTCTGATTCAAACCCCACAGATCGCGCCTGTTCCTGCCGATCCGTCCGTTTCCAACACCACTCACTGGTAATCCCGTCGCGGCTTTGATGGTCGGGTTGGGGTTTTACAACGCGGCGGAGCTGAGTTTGATTGCCGTTTAAAATGCCACGGACTTCGTGGGCTTTAAGGATGATGGAACGTTCCACATCACAACACTTTCATATTTGCTCTCCAACACGTCTAAATTTTTCAGAGCGGGACTAGGCGTGTTGGCAACCTAGCCCCTTGCAAGCATCCTGACGCAGCCGAACGGCACCCGCAAGAAATATTCATGTATACTTTAACGCCCCGCTATTACCCGTAAAATCTGTTGCGCACTTCCCGCTTAAGCATCACGCTATAGGGGTAACTTAATCCCGTTTAGGAGGTGCCTGTGAGATTGTCACCCGAAACCTTGGCCCGCAAAAGGCCACAGCAATACCCTTTGGAGGGCGAGCAAATCGAACTCCCACACATGCCGGAGCCTATGACAGCAAAGCGCGCGCTCGACTTCTCCACCGCTTGCCAGCGTTGCTCTACTGAGTGCGATTACTGCATTGGATTTCAGCCTGCGAGGCGTTGAAGGAAGGACGTGACCCACATCTAGGCAGCAGGAAAGACGCCTAAACCTGCCGTGTGAACTGGCCGCACGTAAAGCCAAGCCAGCCCATATCCCGCCTCCGGCTCCTCCCAACGGTCGGCGGAAGACTGGCCCCCGCTACGGTAATGCGTGCGGGGGCTTTTTTCATTAAATCACCCTAATAGTCCGGCAGCGGCACCTTTTCGCCCAGCCTTTGGCCGGAACCAGCTTTCCCGACTTATTCAGCACCCGCTTGCATCCGTCCTCCATGTAGGAAGGCGATTTACCCATTACGGGCATAGCCAGGGAGAGGGAAACGAGGGCGCACAACAACGCAGCTTTCATAGCTTTGCTCCTTTGTCATGCTGGCACATCATGTACCAGCCCGCTTATAGACTCCGCAGATTGTGGCACGTCAAGATTCCAATTTGCCTTAGTTTGAAGCCCCGCAACGCCTGATTCAGCAGCCTTAATATTTGCAACTCCTGACGGGATTCACGCGCGATTCTGCGACTGCTACAGGTCGAGATTCACGCCGAATTTCGGGGGAATGATATGCTGTTGGAATTTTACCGCGAAGGGCCGCTATCACCCGCCGCTTATGATAGGTTCATGCACCTAGACGGGTCTATGTCATACAACGACAAGCCACGGACCAAAAAAGACCGGATGTGCATCGTAGTGGAAACCCGATACGGTAAAACCAGCATCTACCAAGGCTTTGCCATATTCGGCATGATATTCAACGAGCGAATGGCAACGGTGGTGTTTTACGATTTCGCATGAAAAAGCCCTCCGACAAGGGAGGGCTTGCAGGTTCCCGCTAAGGCATCCTCACTTTATCAGGAATGCCTCCATCGGCAAATTCTTTTCCGCCATCTCCGCTACAAGCCACTTAGGAGTTCCGCCGCGACCTACCCATGTAAGGTCAGGATTGGCTTGGGAACGGTACTTCGGTGCTGGGCTTGCGCGGGAGCGTGAAGCTGCCGGAGAGGCTTTAGGCTTGCCGGACAGCGCATCTAAGTCTGCAAGCTGCTTCATCAGCTCCTGCCGCCTTTTCTCAATCAGTTCGTCGCGGCGCTTGGTGGCATCTTCAATCAAAACATTGAGGTCTTCAAGTGAAAGGCGGGAAACGTCTGTAGATGTCGCCATTGCAGAACTCCAAAAGGTCAGGGAACGGTGCAAATACCTTTAGCGATTTTGCGCTGAGTTGCAAGTGGAGCACGGCTTTAGGCGGTTGGGGATAAGTATTTAGTAAAAACTATTTACAACCTGCGCGAGTTGGGTGATTATACTTTTACTAAGAAAGTAACCCCGCATGAAACCCCGTGACTACGACACCGACCTGACCAACACCATCTACGCCGAAGTTAAGTTCAGCATTGATGTAGACCAATTCGACCCCGAAACCATCACCCTCCCCGCCGAGGCTATTGGCTGGGTTGAAGAGCTTGAAGACGCCAAGCGCATCGCTCAGGATTTGGCGAACAGCACGGGACAAGTGGTTATCGTGGAGGCTTATGGCTTTTGGGGCCATTACGGGCGCGAATTCGTGGATAGCTTTACCGTCCAGCCTAAAACGAAGCTCTGCCCCATTGAGGGTGTTCGCGCCGACCTTGCTGGATTGGGGGTCTAATATGGAACAGCCCGACCCTGTAGACCTGTACCTTCTTATCAACGGGTGCAAGCTTGAGCGTATTCCACATGGCGGTCAGTGGCGCTTGACGTGGCCGCATGACGGCAAGACCATAAGTCGCGACCTCTTTATAGACCGCGTTTATGCCGAGTCTCTTGTCAAAGCGCTTGGGGCCTGACCATGCAGGCGCAACTGTCCTTTTTGGAGTTAATCATCCCAAAGGCAGTTGAGCCCAAGCCGCTCACCGTGTGGGAGAAGCTGGACGCAGGGCTAAAAGCAAACAGAATGGGCCAGATTGACAGAGAGGAATACCTCTCGGAGCAAGTCCGGCTGCAAAATGAACGAACGAGAAGACCGAGATGTGAGTAACCCTTCCACCCCCACCAAAGTGACATTTTCTCTCAAGCCCGATGGAGAAGAGCTGGATTGCACGCCTCAGGAAATCGAGGAGGTTCGGAATCAGAATAAAGCCGCCTTGAAGGAGTTGCGAAACGTCACCCTTGAACGCGATGAATTGCGAGAAGCAATAGAGGGTGCGGCAGTTATCGCCAATCATGCCGGTGCACGGATTAAAGAGCTTGCGGCAGAGGTGGAGCGGTACCGAGCCGCCATGAAGCAGGTTTTTCAGCTTCATGGCGGCGAAAATTGCAGCTACGCTCATGACATAATCAACGCCGCCCTCGCCCAACCGAAGCAGGAGGGCTAGGCGATGGCGGAGACAATGAATGCCGAGCAACGCGTTTTCATCGCGCTACTCAAACAAGAGGGTGGCTTGGCAGCGGTGGCAGCGGTGCTACTTCCTACAATCAACAAAATTCGCTCCGAAGCCTTTAAGGCCGGGCAAGAATCCATGCGCGAGCGGGCGGCACGCCAATTGAAGATTGTATCCGACAGCATCAAGATAAATGGACGCTTTGAAGCTGGTGCAGTATCTGCACTAATCAGGCAGACCGAATCTATCCGCGCCATTCCCATCGAAAGCGAGTGACGGGTATATATTTCCACGGGACAACTTCCCCGAAAATCCCCGGCCCATTGTAGCGACCTATAATCCCCCTTATCTTCTATTTCCGGGATTTGGGGACGCTCCATGGTATCAATATTAGAGAAGTACGCGCACCTTCACGAAGACGACGAGCTGGCATTTGCCGAGCTTGTCGAAGGTCATCAGAAGGTGAGAGACGACAACCTCAACCACCTTGACCATAATGAAGACGGCACGCAGTACCTCATGGACTACATGCGGAACGTCCTAGCCGCCGCCGACGCGTTGAACATCGATGAAATACGGACCTGGGAGATGCCCGGCCGGGGTAACGTCGGCGACGACTACGACCAATTCGAATATCAGGTGCAGCGCTTCGTCACGAAGGTGCAGATTCGCGCTTCTCGCAAATACAAGGTCTATTCCGTCACGCTTGACGACGTGACCAAGTCGAAAATCCATTTTTTCATCGACCAGATTCGGGACCACCTCAACAAATCCAACCTCGTCGAGCGCAAGAAGAATTCGCTTTTCAACAAGCTGAACGCCTTTAGCGCAGACGTTGACAGGGCTCGAACCAAGTTCGACAACGCCATGCTTGTGGCCATTGATATCGCCCACGTCGTTAAAGAGTACGGCGAGTCTCTGAAGCCGGTGAAAGAACTGATGGACAGCGTGACCGAGCTTATCGGGGCCATCAAATCCTCCGAGCCGGAGCAAAGCCAGCTTCCGCCGCCTGCGGAGCAGAAACGGATTGAGCCGCCGAAGCTCAAACAGGTTGAGCGACCGTTCTCGCGCGACATGGACGAAGATATACCGTTTTGACGGCTTCCAAGCAGGGCTGACCCTCCCCCGCCCGTTGGGCCCTCATAAATCCCTCGCACCTGTTGAGCCCGTGGCAAGCTCCGTATTTCAGAGGAGACTGGGGCACGTTAGGAACCCAAGTCGCTGGCCTTGGGTGTGTAACGGGAGTGTAACGGTACAAGGGCATTGCACGGCATTTTTGCGCCCCCTCACCCATAACAGACGCTCCTAATTCACCAACAATCCCCGCTAGTTGGCGTTTACCTGTCACGTCAACCATCAGACCCATCACCGGGGCCAGTCCCACGCGATCTTGACGGCGCTCGAGCGGCCGTCATTGACGCTGGATCTGGTATTCTTCCTGCGGACCGACGGCAAAAAGTGGGCTGCCTGACGCG
>Ga0228710_1000835_pt1 | contig 42903 bp, 21 predicted proteins | sample MedpolnodulmetaG_FD_177995 | JGI IMG/M metagenome (GOLD analysis project Ga0228710, IMG submission 177995) | Root nodule microbial communities from Medicago polymorpha collected in Santa Monica, California, United States - pink nodules | ecosystem: Host-associated > Plants > Roots > Nodule... | reverse complement strand
ATAAGGTGAATTCTCTCATCTCATCCAAATATTTTCCATATGCATGAGGCAGAAATTGAACTACTACCCACATGCTTAAGAAGCTCAAAACTATTATCACTTAGACAAAAAAAAAAAAAAAATCTAGGGTCATAACATACATGTTACTTCCAGGTGTTCGTACAACCAGTTCATCCTTCAATATTCCATTGCAAATCAATGAAGCATTGATACGTGGATTTGAAAAGGAAAAAAATAGTAACAAGGTTGCTTTCTTCTTAAAAACCAAATTAAGTAGTTGGGACGAAACACCAATGATGAATCGTTACTGATTTGGACAAATGTTTTGGTGGTATATCAATAGTTTTGGGCGGCGATTTTAGATTTTGTTTGTCAGTGATAAGGAAAGCAAGTAGACAAGACACACTAGTAGTTTCCATCAACTCATCCAATTTGTGCAATCATTGCAAAGTATTGACGCTTATAATAAACACGAGTCTACGTTCTCCAACCAATCAAACTTAACAAATTGTATTTAAAAAGCTTGATGAATGCATTCTTTCAACAAGAGATGAAATTGGATCTGCCATTGAGAGCGGAGAAATTAAATTATGTATTACTGATAAATTTTCAATAGAAGATCCAATCTTAAAAGTAGCACACTTGAAAGTCCCTGGCCAAAGTCTAATAATCATGTACTTTTTCAATTCAGCATAACACATCTGTATTTTTCCATTAACAGGTTCAAGCAAAGACCAAATATGAAGGTATTTGATATAATATTGGTTGGATAAAAAAATTGTAAGAAAGCAAATGACTTCCAAAAACTTATATTTGATATAAAAAATTAAGCAAATGAAATTCAAAAACTAAAAATACAATTTATTATGATATTTGGAATTCTGAGGGAGTCTACACAAGTGAGATTCACATCACATCTTCACGTAAAATCTTAAGGCATTATGTATATTGTTCTTCTCGCTTATATGTTGCTCAATGTATACTATTGCATACAATGTAGAAGTTTAACTCACACATAAAACATAAACATCTCTCTTACGTGTGAGACTATATATGTATGTGATCTAGTGAGATATCACATAAGGTAGGAGACATAACATGGTAAAAAAAAGTGGGTTGGCGACAATTTTATAGAGGGATGTTTGCTTTTTCTTTCATGAGAAGAGATAAAGTAAATTAAAAAAGAAGATGAAAAATGAATTTAAACTTGAGAGGAACTAAAAGAGAAAATAATAAGGAGTATGTGTTTTATTCGTGAGAGTATAGGAAACACAATGAATTACTGGTGATTTTATGGATTTGTTGAAGAAGTTGAATATTACTAGGCAATTTTGCTACCAAAATATTACACTTATTAAAAATATGTACATCTATTTAAAATGCCCAATAAATATGTATTTTGTTAACTCATCATAATACATCTACATTCTTCTATTGCAAGATCCCATTAAATAGCAAAAGTGAAGGAATTTTAAATGATAAAGGTTGAATTTTTTTCTTCTTCGTGAAAACGAATGACATTCAAAAACTAAAATTTAAGATGAAAAATTAAACAAATAACACTCAAAAACTAACGAAACAACTCATCACATTAGGCAAAGAGCCTATATTGGATTATATTATCACATTAGGCTAAAAACAATCATAGAAGTGAGATTCACATCACATCTTCTTTTAAAGTCTGAAGGCATTATGTATATGAGTCATTTCACTTAAATGTTTCTCACATCTATACTTGCATACAATATGAAATTTTAACTCACACTTGACATATTAACATCTCTCCATTAAGTGTCAGGATCTTTGTGTCCGTAGTCCACCACCAAGAACAACTCTTGCTCCCTCACAATGTCGAACCGAGATGTGATACCACCGTTGGGCTTTCTGTGGGAGCTTAAACTGATGTAGATCGACAATTTGGAGAAAGAGGAAACCACACAAATGATAATAATGCCACTGCAACTTTATCCAAAATTTTAAGACTTAAGTATATGATTTTTGTTAGTATAGATAATATATATGACGACATTCTATCCCGTATTTGGTGTCTATGCTAGTTATATGCAATTCATAAAAAATAACAAGAATATTAGGTACAAAATGGTGTTATGCATACTGATGATAAAAGCCGCACCGAGACATTGGTGTTTCAAATTAAAGTAGCATATGTAGACAATTTTTCTCAACAACCATCGATGTGACTGAAATTGGAGAAAAGCAATGGAAGTAAAGACATCCTCGATTTTTTATTAAATACATTTATGCATGGTGTGAATATTTTTCTTTATAGATATATTTTCTTTAGTGTGATAATATGATTTTTTTTTACAATAGTGTGATAATATGATATATGTTTGCTTTTATAATAAATACGAATCATTTATATCTATTTTATTGTACTTTTAATTTTCTAAGAAAAAAATAATAATCCTAGGATATTATTTTTAGGTGGATTCTAGGTTGGTCCCTCACCGGTGGAGCACTTAAAAAGTACTGTTAGATTTCATCAGCGGTTGTGATTAGTTGATATTATAATTGAGAACAACAATACATCTCCACATACAATTCTATCTCTGTCTCTTTTGCATTTGCTTCTTCTCCAACATGCTAAAATCTGCAAAAGTTGCTCGCTGAAAATCTAAAATATATAAAAAAATAATTTTGCACAAACAATTAACTTCAAAAGAACAAGAACTAGTGAGGTTCTCTTCTGGGTTGGGACCAATACACAAGAATCATAAGCAATGGTTCTTCTGCCCTTTTGACTTTTATTTGCGTGTTTAAGAGTAGCATATAAATTGATTCAATTTATGGTTTAAGAAATTGATTCAATTTAACCTCTAATCGATTTGTGATGCCATGAAAAACATAACAAAGAAGCAACCATATGCTTAATTAATTTTCATCCCCCATAGTGTAGCTAATGTTGTTTATGCTAATTAACCAATAATTCTATTTCCTTCATCTAAACACTAAATTTAAGAGGACCCACATGGGGGTTAGATTATTTTGTCACAAAAGTTTTGATTTGCAACAAGAATCTTTGACGGAATTTGGCGGGTTGGATATGATAGGGAAGAGAAAATGCAGGGTTGTGTGTGGAAATTTGTTGATGCTCTCGTTTTTAATATCGACAAATCTGAACCGCTCTTTAAATCACACGGTACTTTTTAGGTGCTCCACCGGTGAGGGACTTAATTGAACCCTCACCCTAGAATCCACCATTATTTTAATAGTATTCTAATTACTTCTTAAAATTAACAACAATGCCCTCCTTTTGTAAAAACACAACCACAACATAGCAACAAAACTCAAAATTAACAATATCCATCCATCAGACCGAATATAGCCAAAGTCGTACCTACGAAGAATACACATCCTCGTAAAATCCACACGAACCAACCTATCAACAAACAATGCGAACAAGCACCATTACCTAACAAATTAAAACAATTTCCCGCAGACAAACTCCATTCATAGAACATATAAGGGGATGGCTTCAACCCACACAAACTCAACCATTTCCAATAAATCACTTTGATCTCCTCTACAATTCCGTCCACCTCAAACAAAAGTATGTCAAATTAACCAAAAATCTTTTTTCCTCTTTTTTAAAGCACCTCCGATCCAACATTCAAGTTGAACAAAAGAGTTCGGAGGGGTGATAACACCTATCCATCAAAAGATTTTAGACCACCTGCTTCGAAGATTTTTAATTAAATCACTTATGGTCTCCACCTCCATCAAAGAAAGATTTCGAACATCTCCTTTGACATCCAACTCTTTAATTTCATCAACTATCCCCAACATCCTATTCTCCAACCCTCCATACTCATCTTTGTTCCACACTTTGAGGCGACTTTTGAAGCCTTTGAGTTTTTCTTTTAGCACATAACTCATCCAACCATTGACCATTTGGGTTGCCCACATGTCCTCCACCACATGTTTCAACTTCTTATTATGAAGCCAATGATTATTAAACTAAAAAGGCCTTGGACCCCAATCCGCCACACTCATTCTTAGAATTAATGGACAATGCTCGGAAATATCCCTCGACAACACCCAAAGAGACTCCACCCCTAAATTCTAACCCATTCCTCTAAAAGAATAACTTTATCAATGTGGGTCATAGTACTTCCATTTGGGTGATACCACGTATATCTACGCCCCAAACTATTCACATCCTCTTTTCCTTTTATGGAGTAACAATGTGGAATTAATAACTGTAATGGCTTGCTCACAACTTAAAGTGGACAATATCTTAAAAAATGATACAAATGAATTAAAGCCAATACATAAATAATACTAAAAAAAAAAGGAAAAGGTTGAAAAAAAAGACTAAAAATTCCAAGTTAAGAAAAAATGTATAATCGCTAACAAAATTTTATGATGGAAAACAAATATAAAAAGTTGTATAACTCTACTACAAAATCAATTAATCGTGAGGCTCCACCATAGATGTTCTAAACTAGCACCTACTACATCATCTGCCTAAAATCAGGTCCCATATGTTGGTGAATCAAGTAATCATCATTGTTAGACATATCAAACATCATACTCTGATGTTGTAAAATCTGGTTTTGTTGGTGTTGGTGTGCCCGCAACATTTCCTTCTGCCTCCGTAGCTCCAACACTTTACGATGCGAGTTGGAGTGTTTGGTCAGCACAAATGTAGGGCTAGCTGCAGGCCTGTATTCGGGCACCAATCGACCCGACTTATATCTTACACCACAAGCATTGCATAATGTTTTTGGGCCATTAGGCCCGGTTCGCCACTGTGGTGTCTTGTCTGTCATGCAATGCAGACACCTCCGACCATCTCCACCTGACCCTCCGTCACTGTCCTTTCTTCTTGGAGCAGTCTTAGCCTGCTTCCTTGGAACAGTGACGGTAGGTAAGGTGGGGGTGGGAATAAGGAGTTCTGACTCAGAAGAAGACGGTGTTGTTTGAGACAAAACAAGAAGACGTGAGCTCCAGTCGCAAGGGGGCCCACGAGTCCTCTTGCTACGGGCCTTAGCTGGAACCAAAACTTCCTTGTTGAATATAGGACTGTTTCGGTTGGGTTGGGAAAGCTCACGGGGTTCTTCGTCCTGGTTTCGCACCTTCATTCCTGATATCAGTTGCATCTTTTGAAGATCCTCGCTTGAAAACGATTCCTCAACAATATTGGAAATCCATTCCAGCTCCCGTAAATCATCATCCTATTTCAAATTTCAACACAAACAATAATTATTCCTCTATATATGCTCTTGAAACATTATTCGCTACGTATTAATAATAATATTACATTGTACATAAGTAATCAAGTATACACATTTTATGTTCATAGTCATACTAATGCTTTCACGTGTACTATTTTTGTGATAATCAATAATTTTGTAATAATTGAAACAAATGTTGCAATAAAATTTAGTCATCAAACCGTGAAATGTGCCCCATTCTGTTGTGTTTATGCCTAGCTAGTTGTTTTTTCTCCTGAAATTATTGGCAAAAAAGGGTTCAAAATCTTCAAATGGAATGTGATGTTATTATATGTTATACGTGCATGAGTTAGAAATTTTCATCGAAACTAATAGAAAAGGTCAAATTAAATGAGTTACGAAATTGTGAAGTGTCTATGTGCTTTTTATATTTTTTTAAAAAGATAATAATTGATAATGCATATACACATATAATATACCGGAACACACAGGTCTCCGGAGAAATGGCTGTCAGAAAAATTCTGACAGCCGATATATGGAACGACATTAGGGTCGCACCCAGACAACGATGACGAGCTAACGCTATTGACCGCGGTAACGGTGGAGGAGGAGGCGGTTGAGTTGCCCGTGGCTAAGTCAAGGTTGGTGTCGGAAATGACGGTAGCGTCGTCGTCGACGTCATTGTTGAGGTTAAGGAGGTCCTCAATAATGAAATTGTCGGAAGTGTTGTTTGTCTTGTTGTTGTCGGAGGAAAAGGTGGTTTGGAAAATGTTGTTGGTTGTGCCTTCCATTCCTACGTAGGGAATGTAGTTTTAAGAATTGTATGATGTTTTTTTATTATGTGTTGGGAAAGTTTGAAGCTAAAATTTATGAAGCAAGAAGGGAAGAGAATGAGTAAGTGAGAAAGTATAGGGTGACTAATATGAAGTTGTGGTTTTTAGTTAAGGCTTGAGAGAGAGTAAAGGAGAAGAGGTTTGTTTATTTACTACCGCTTGAAGGGGACTTCATACACTTAAATTAGATTACAAGAAAAATGACTCATTTTTACAATTTTCCTTTTTCTAAATTGCCTATGTTTTGTTAAAGATGAATTTAAGATATATTTAAATATTAAAAAAAAGGATATTATTGTTTATTATTGTGATAGATTATTCACAAGAAACACAAGAAGAGTCATATGTGATACTAAAATAGAATAATAATAATCAACCAAAACTCCATGTATGATCATCCAAAATCTAATTAGTCAAATCTCTCTATTTTTATGCATTCTTCCATTTCTTGTATAAATTCTTCATATCCAATATTGTTGCTTTTTAAAATATTGTTACGTAATAATAAGAGGGGGAAAAAAACTGCCGAAAAAAATGAAATAAGTGATTTTAAATTTTCAAATGAGTTGAATTTTTTATTTTTAATAATTGAAGTTTTAACTGAAAATTGAATTTAAAGGTTTCAAAAGGAATTTGAGCTTGAAGCTACTTTGATGCCAATCATGACATCATTTGTTGTAATTAGGTATTCCAAAATACGGCTTCTGATTCGTCTGTTTTAGCTGAAAAAGTTAAACTGAATTTTTTCTTATGGCTGAAATCTAAATAGGTGAATTTTACCTATAGTTATCATGATTGGTGGCAACATCCTCTCCTTTGTGTGGGTGTCTACATGTAATTTGTTTCGATTTTGGGTGGGTGCTTATTATTCCATAGGCACCTTGATCTTGTAAATGTTTTTGATTGGTTCACTCTTTGCATGTCTTGTGCATTGTGAATCAATGTTGTTATTAATATTGTAGCAAATCTTTCATATAATTTGAGTCTTTCATGTGCTACCGAATTTAATCAAGTATGAAAAAGTTCTTGAATTCACTTCAGGTGAATATGTGCCTAAAGAATATATGTCTCTTAAAAATAAATGGTAGACATTTGCCAATTCACTTCAGGTGAACATATCAAACTCTCTATATATCTATTTTACCATTCTAATTCCCTTTTCGCGCGAAAAACCATATATATCTAATTAATTTTACATCTTTGAGTGTGCGGACTACATGTCCAAAAATCCAGCTTTGCAAAGCGAGTTTGATTTCACTGGAATTGTCTCTTTCCATCTGCATATATTTTCTTTTTCTATAATCTTTAATAGACTTGAATTCATGATCCTCGCTATTACTTATCACATATAGCGCTATATTATATCCATAAACACGTCGGCGTTGACTTCATTTCGGTTCCATCTCATTCCATTGAAATCTTTCATTCATGACATAATTTATTAATATTTTATAAGTTTCAGGTACCTGATCAGTTCTTCTGGAACTGAAAAAAATCAATTATGCCAAAAAACTCTTTTAGAGTTTATGTATCATTGTTTGAGTTATCTTTCCTTTAAACTCCTTTTCTTATTCAATGATTTTTATATTTGGAATCGATTAATCTATCATGTTTCAGGCACGATTGAGACACATTTGCAATATTAGATTATCCGACACAAAAATCTATTTCGTTTGGAGCATTAGCAGCTGATATTTGATTTATTTACCTTTGCAAATGAGTTATATATTGAGGATCAAGACGAGACAATAATATTTTCTTTCAAATAATTTATTTGAACTTCAGGTTCACATTTTCAGCTGCTTATTATCTATCCTCCTAATATTGAGAAAATTAATCCATCAATTGATAATCAGCCTACTGGGCTGTAAATAAGTTGGCTCATCACAATTAATGATAGATAGAAATTAATATCAAATATGTTTTCCCAATATTCTTTCAATATTTATCTTAGTGCATTATATTGGAGTAATTGTGATATACACAACACATCCAAAATTCACTTGTATGAGAAATATTAGGTTGTTAACCTAAAACCAATGATAGATTAAGGGGAGGACATATATATATATAGTAATTTGTTGGCTTGATGCAGATCAATATCTCAACAAGATTATTGATTTTCAAAATAGAGTTTATAAGGCATGGTTTCATAACCAAACTAAAGTTTATAAGGTATGATATGATAAGTATCAATTATACAATTAACTTTAGACGTCTAAAGAATGGATCTTCAAGTCCATTTTTATGAGCATATGCTACTAGTTGTTCAATATCAATTGACAAATGATACTTATCAAATGCTTTCTGAAAAGTTCACAAAATAAACTCTTAGTCGAATTTGTTGACATACTAATCTTCATTTTTTTTCCATCTAGTTTTTGCATCATAATAGATCCGGGATAACCCAACCGGTCTTGACACCCTTGCATGTTTAATTAATTATTGTATTTTTATTAGAAAATAATATGCGGGGTTTAAGGTGTTACAGGTCGCATTCGGACAACGGTGGAGGACGAGGCGGTTGAGTTGTCCGTGGCCGAGTCAAGGTTGGTGTCGGTAATTATGGTAGCGTCATTGACGTCATTGTTGAGGTTAAGGAGGTCCTCAACAATGAAATTGTCGGTAGTGTTGTTTGTCTTGTTGTTGTCGGAGGAAAAGGTGGTTTGGAAAATGTTGTTGGTTGTGCCTTCCATTCCTACGTAGGGAACGTAGTTTTAAGAATTGTATGATGTTTTTTTTATTATGTGTTGGGAAAGTTTGAAGCTAAAATTTATGAAGCAAGAAGGGAAGAGAATGAGTAATTGAGAAAGTATAGGGTGACTAATATGAAGTTGTGGTTTTTAGTTAAGGCTTGAGAGAGAGTAAAGGAGAGGTTTGTTTATTTGACTCATTTTTTTCAATTTTCCTTTTTCTAAATTGCCTATGTTTTGTTAAAGATGAATTTAAGATATATTTAGATATTAAAAAAAAAGGATATTATTGTTTATTAACAAGAAACACAAGAAGAGTCATATGTGACACTATAATAGAATAATAATATAATCAACCAAAACTCCATGTATGATTATCCAAAATGAGTTGAATTTTTTATTTTTAATATTTAAACTTTTAATTGAAATTCAGTTCAAAGAATTTGAGCTTGAAGCTACTTTGATGCCAATTATGACATCATTTGTTGTAATTATGTTAGGTGTATAAGGGCTGGAACACATTTGAAATCTAGCAAAGCACGTTGGCGTTTGAATTGGTATTGTCATTTACACTTTTTCTTTTGACAAATATATTGCCATATACATTTGAAAGTTTTTTTTAAAGGATAAACACTTGAAAATTGAAATATGTTAATTCAATGTTTTTTAATCATGTTCGTGGACGAACTCATGAATAAACTTTCAGGCTGGTTAAAAAATTTAGTGAAGTAAATTACACTAAAAATAGTATAATTAGTTATAATAACTAAATTTACAAAGAAAATAGTCTACTTACCCATTTATTGAAAATGAGTTAAAATGACATCATTACTAATTATTTCAAGAAATGTCTTTCTATAAGAATTACAAAATGATCATTTGATCACCGATAAGTGTTGTCATTGTAACCCATTTGGGGTTGGCCTAGTGGTTTGTTTGGGATCTTGGAGTGTGCTCCTCTCAAGGTCTCAGGTTCGATTCCTCTGGTGCCAATTTCGGTGGGCAAGTCCATAGCTCTGGCTTAGAATAGGGCTCCCGCAAGTGGACGGTGGAATTGGTTCTCTTAAATTAGTCAACCCTTAGATCGGATACCGAATTTAAAAATAAAAAAAAAGTGTTGTCATTGTAACAAAAAAATATATATAATGGTACATTCTCACGAAGAGTTTTAAGGGAACCAAGATGAGCCAAGCGCTACTACTCAAAGTTGGTCGATCATTACTTAGGCAGGATCTTAGCAGGTTCAACCGATACTTATACAACAAGTACATTATGCTTCTTATAACACCCAACCTTGTATTTTTGCCATGATTAAACCTGGGGTGCACCTAGTGACGAATAAATCTTACAATTAGGTTAATATTCAAGTTAGTCATATACATATGGCAAAGAGGCCACCTATAGCAGTAGGAGAATTAGCATGCCATGTGTCTTGCCTTGTAAAAATACTACATAGGTGAACAACATGTCTTATGCTAAACGATACGCTTGCGACCCAGTAACATGAATACAACATCCAATTGTATATTATCCGATTAAACGATCATTAGTAAATTATTCACATATATTAACTAATCCTACAAGATACATGCCACAACAAGATGTAAATGTAAAAGCCTTAGTAAGTTTAACGACACATAGTCCAACTGTTGGATATAATGGCGAAAAACCATAGTCCAACATTTAATTGCATTGTCATTTGAAAAGCTATTCAAAAGGTTATTAATGAGGGCAAGTTTAAGCTAGTAAATAAGAGAGTGGTTGAGATGGACATCGATGCCGATTCTTTCCTAGTCACGAAAAAATGGACATGGCATCATTCTCTGAGCCCACAAGTCTAGAACAACTGGGAAAGGGAAGAAAGTAATCAAGCAGGATGGGCAATGTAAATCCATATCAGCCGAATAAGACTCAAGTGTTCGATAGGCTAGCCACCGTTGAGAACCCAATCTCAAAAAACACATTAATAAGTAATTCATCGCCTGAGTTACATGATCTGTTGGACCAATTAGAGACGTATGGGGTTAAGGTTAGAATGTGTGATGTCATATTTCATACCTCAATTTTTTACCTAAGGTCTTATTGTCACACATCTTGTGACCCGGAATATTCTTTGTCCTTTCAGGAAAAATTTTGGCAGAGAGGTATTTTAAAATACCTCATTTTTTGTTCGCTTTCGGGCCCGCTTTTTTTATATTTTATTATTAGTCTTTTTTATTTATTTTATTTTTATTTTTATTAGTTTTTATTTATTTTTATTTTTTTTAGGTTATTTTCTTTTTATTTATTACTTAGAATAGTTCCAAAAATAAAATGTCCAAGGTCCAAAAAATTTCAAGTCAAATGTCAACTTTCACATTCCTCTTTCAAAATTCACCATTAAACACCATTCAAATCACCATCAAAATTCATTAAACTGGTTTTCCATTTTCATCAACCTCTTCACCTATAAATATAACTCTCATTTCTCACTTATACTCACACCAAAAGTTCTCTTGAGTTGTCAAAAATTTTTTCTCTCTTCTCCCTCATTTAGCTTGTGTTGACGAACTATTCTTTTCTTCTCCCTCTTTTTCTGTCCCTTCGGAATTTTATCCCTTCGGTTGTCCCTTTCTTTTATTTTCTTGCATTTTATTTCTTTTTAGCATTTTTGCATTTCATTTTATTTCTATTTAGCATTTTAATTTTTGTCATTTATTTATTCGCAATTAGAATGTATTTAGGGGCAATGTAACTATAAATGAAAAAAATCATGCATGTATCCTTTTATTTTATTTTATTTTATTTATTCTGCTTTTACGTATTTAAAAAATGCAAAAAAATTATTAGGTTAGAAAAGGGTTTTCGTCGTGATCCAACGTCACTACGGAAATTCCTCGCGCTTTTATTTTCTCGTCACGTTAGTTTTATTTTTTGTTTTAATTGTTAATCAAAAACAACTAAAACATTGCAAATAATCCAAAATCACAAAAAATATTTTCACAATAAACCTTGATTCAAAATCAAGTGATCCCATTTTTACTTTATTTTCTTAATCAAATGCTAATCAATTTAATTTTATTTTGAGTAATTTTCTTTAATATTAAAAAACATAAACCAATTTCTTATTTGCCACTTGGCTTTTTATTTTAACTTTTTCAAAAACTAATAAAAAACACAACAAATCAAACGGTAATTTCTACCCCAAACTACGAGATTTTGATCCCTCGCAGGTACGTAGGCAAAGGACTTGTCCTTCCAAATCAGCTAAAATCAATTTTCTTTTTCTTCTTAACTCACCATTTACTTCTATTTTCTTTCTTTTAAACTCAAGTTAGTTATAGCACAAAATGTAAGTAAAATGAAGAGATTCTCATAGAATACTATGGATATTTAGGGTGCTAACACCTTCCCTAAATATAACTAACCCCCAAACTCTAAATCTTTTAAAATGTGGTAATTTAGAACTTTTTCCCTTTCTTTTGAAAAATTAAAAGTTCAGTCGTGAAATAAAATTAGTGAGTCTATGCTAACCAAATAGCTTAACCTCCGAAAAATGACGCGACACCATTCTCACCGAAGAAGACTGTGGGGATATGTTGTAGTAACTCGATACATCAATGACGTTAGTTGAGGGCCTTTATAATCAATTAGCTAAACTACCAATTCAAAGGAACTCGATACATCAATGACGTCGGTTGAGAACCTTTATGATCATTATAATTTAGTAATCAAGAAGGATGGGCAATGTAAATCCAAATCAGCCAAATAAGAATTAAGTGTTCGATAGGCTAAGAACCCAGTCTCAAAAAACACATTAATAAGTAATTCATCGCCTGAGTTACATGATCTGTTGGACCAATCAGAGACATAAGGGGTTAAGGCTGGAATGTGTGATGTCATTCTAACCGAAGAAGACTGCGAGGATATGTTGTTGGAACTCGATACATCAAGGACTTTGGTTGAGAACCTTTATGATCAATTAGCCAAACTACCAATTCAAAGGAAGCATCCAACCTTCGAGGCACATGATCCCCTGGGTGGCGTTAACCTTGAAACTGCTGAAGAGCGTAGGATAATGAAAGTTCAGTGGATTCCTATCAGAAGAAGACATGAATAAAATGGTAGAATTCATTAAACAATATAATGACAATTTTGCATGGGATTATCATAAAATTCCTGGTTTGGCGTCGGAACTGGTCGAGAACGGAGTCCCTACTAAGGAGAAATATGAGCCATACAAGCAACCTCCACGAAGATTCAACCCTCAATTAACGTCTCGGCTGAAATAGAGAGGCTATTTAAGACATGCTTAGGGATGGCAATTGGACCCAGATCTAATGGGTACCTGTAAAAAATACCCATAATGGGTTAGGTAAAACCCCGTTTTCATGGGTTTGGGTTTGAGCTCGGGTATTACTCGCAAATTTAAATGGCTATGGACACGGGTAAGGGTACTATATTGTTCAACCCCGCAACCCGCATATACATATTTACATAATATGATAAATAATTTATTTATTTTTATGTATAACTAATTTATTTATTTTTCTACTTAAGTCTAAGCCTAAACCTAAAAACTACTTAATACAATAACTAATCTCTCCTTTTGGTATATAATTTTTCGACGATGTTTTGGATGTTTTTTATTTTGTTAAATACTACAATTCGTACTATTTTATAAGTTGATTTGAAATTTGTTGAACCATAGTTTTATTTCAATTATGATTTTTATTGTCTTTTCATAGTTAAGGTGCGGGTAATGAGCGCGAGTATGAACATTAAGGTTCCTATAGGGTATGAGGAAGAGAACTAAAATTATTACCCATACGAAGGTACGGACTCGAGTACGGATATTTTTTACAAACGCAAGTATAAAGAAAGGCACTGTAGTACCCTACCCATAGGGTACTCATGCATGCATCATATTAGGAGAACTAGATACGTGAGATGGCTATCTAGAATCATTCTTGTAATCAAGAAATACCGACGGGTTAGATCAGGTATAGAAATCTAAATCTAGCCACCTCGAAAGATGAATATGGCTCTAATATGACAGTATTCTCAATTGATCTCCAATTGACAAACTTAATATTTTAAACTATGCTCAACTTACAATTAAGCATAATTGTTTTTTCTTATAACAAGTGGGTTCTGCAACATCCTCAAGTATGCTGCATCGTATTTTAAGGTATTGTCTGTTTTAGGTCAACACAAGAATTGTGAGCTATCACAATTTTGTTTTTTTTATAAAAGACTTCTCATTAAGTTGAAAAGTGTGAAATTATATGTAAACTATCATTTACCTCAATTCTTGAACAATGTGAGATTTTAAGGTGCACCAGGACAAGAGACATTCACATTTATATACATGGATGACCACCTTCACCAGGTCCATCCTTCCAACCACAATTTTTTTCTAATTGGAGACTTTCGGCCCGTTTGGATTGAGCTTATTTTAAGCTTATATAAAACAGCTTATGCAAAAGAATAACCTTTTATTTATTATTCATAAGTTTATAAAGGTAGTTTATGAAAAAACAACTTAAGGATTTATGAATTAATATAAAAGCTTATTTATTTGCATAAACTAATTTTCATAAGCTCAATTCAAATGGGGTTTATGAGAAGTCTAATCTCACTTAAATAATAATAATGTAAATTAGAAACAATCGGATTACACAGAATCGGATTTAGAAAATAGAGACGTAGAGTGTCGTTCTTTGAAAAATCAATTTAGAATACGTACGCAGCGATCATTATAATTTTAGGGTCTTATCTTAATCATCTCCCTTCCCCCGTAGCTTATCACATTTGGCTAATGCACGAAATATTTCACATCAACACATCATGGCCACTAGAATATTAGCTTCTCTCTTTAAAAAAAAAAAAGAATATTAGCTTCTCATTCATTTAAAATTTCCAAATTTCTATGATGATCGTTTTCCATAATTAAATCAAATAATTTACAATTATTTATGTTGCGTTACCGTTTCTAATTAGTTGTACCAAATTTCTATGATAATAACTTGCATGAAACTTTAAAATATATCCAATCAAGACTATGTATGACCATAGTGGAGATAGAGACAGAGAGGTAGTCAGCAATCAAGATAGAGAAGAATAAAACATTAGACTATAGTTATGTGGCAACAGGTGTTAAGATTGAAAACGATATTTTTTTTTTAAATTCAATATTCTGTCACTTGACTAATCTGAGCGGTTCACTACTATCGTCCGCTTGTGAAACCCAGTTTAAAGTTAGAAAACATAGCTCTGTATTGACTAATCATTCAAAAGAATCTTAAAAGAAGCATACTTCAAAGTCTCAAGCTAACGCTATAAAAATTTAATTCATTAAATATTCACATGGTTAATTGCTTTACAGATATATATAACTTATCTTTTCACTGTTACACTGTTCTTTTTTTTTGTTAAAGCAGTTTACTAATTAGAATTTACTTTTTAAAGTGAATAAATGAGGTGTTCAGAGTTCGAACTTCGACCCTTGCATATAACAATGTATTGTTTCCGCCAACTGAGCTATGTTTACGAGGACACCGTTAGATTGTCTTTATCGTTTCATTTTGATACTCCTAATTAATAAGGGAAATTATTTTCCTACACACATTATCCATTTAACATGAGAGAGATAAAAACAGAGAAAGTGATATGATTAATGTAGTAAATATATGATACAATAGAAAGAGAGAAAATGATGCGTTAAATATAGAGCAATTTATATATAATATATGTCTTATTCACCACCAAGTCAACATAGCTATCAAACGCTGCAAATGTATGGCCAATATTAAAGAAATTGAAACATATAATACAAACACTCTTAAATTGCTTGTATAGTTTTTTTTTTCTTGCTGCTGCTTGTGTCGTTTTCAAATATTGCAGGTGATATCTATAAGTTTCAAACCACTAGCTAGTATTTGTCAAGTATGTTCAAACCTTGATTGGTATTCTTATCATATCATATTGTTCATAATTCAATAGAGCCGCCGGACGATAATGGAGTATGTTACAAGCTCCGGCAACTTTCCATTTAAAGTAACTGCCGTCGCTGCAGGGGAAGCACATACTCTCCTTCTCACAGGTAACCAACTTTCTATTTTGGTTATCGTCCTTTTCATAAAAAAAAAAAAGCTTGTAAAGATAGTTGTATATATTTTTCTTATGCCTTGTTTTCTATCATCTGTTGATTTTTTTAGTCTTATTTTGCTTCATTCACGGTTTTAGTCCTTCCATGTCTAAATCTACGGTTTGGTTCTTCCGATTTTCAAAATGTCAGACACTTTTTCCACCAATGAAAAATGGTTATGCGACAACTGAATTGATGATACGAAATGAAAATTTACCTAGACAGTGTCAAATCATCGATTCAATTGATCAGACATTTTGAAATAATAGGACCAAAATCGTGAATGAAGCAAAATAGAGAGACTAAAACTATATTTAAGTTTTTTTAATGGTAGCTTTACTTATTATTAGAGGTTTACTTGAATTAATGGAATTTGTTTTGTGTGTGTGCGCGCGCGCGCCCGTGTGTGATTATGAGTGTAGGGGATGGGCGTGTGTATTCTTGGGGAAGAGGAACATTAGGAAGACTTGGTTTAGGTTCAGAACAAGACCAACTTTTTCCAGCTCAAGTCAAGTTTGGATCACAAGAATCTGTTAGAATAGTGGGAATTGCTGCTGGTGCATATCATAGTCTAGCTCTTGCAGGTCCCAAACATTTTTCTTTTATATCTCAAAATGAATTCTAACATATTTTACTATAGACAAATTTGAAGGCTATCCTAACAATCTAATTTTTCATACAATTTTTGTGTTAACAGATGATGGATCTGTTTGGTGCTGGGGTTACAATTTATGTATCCTTAACATATGCTTGAAGTTACTATAGGTTGAAGTTGAATTAAATTATAGAAATTACTCATTCTTACTTTCTAAAATTTTTGATCAACTATATACTATTTTGTTTTATACTTCCTTGACTATTGTATGGATGGTCAACTTGGTATCATCAATGAAGAGGATGCTCACAACCCAAAATATACAGATGGATATTATTCGGTTGTTCCTTGCTTATTGAACAAGTTTCTTGAGTTGCATCCCCCAGATTCTTCAACCTTAGTATTAGAAGAAGCAGAAGGGAAAGCACAACTAAAGGTATATATAATACAAATATCTATTTTTGTTATTAAGGATCTGTTTGGATAAAAAAAACTTAATTAAGCCTTTGTAGCACACTTATCACAAATATTTATGTATAACATATTTCTATCACAAAAGATGATATAAACTGTTTTCATAGAAGCTATAAGTTGTTTTCAAAATCTATTTTGGAGAGCTTATGGACATGTCATAAGTTGTTTTGATATGCTCTCCCAAACAGTCTTACAAGTACTTATGCCAGTAGATAAACTCTATAAGGCAATCCAGATAATTTCATATGTTCACTCCTCTCCCCACCAGATAATTTCTATCAAAGCAGGAGGAATGATGTCACTATCTATTGACAATCTTGGTGCCCTATGGATGTGGGGAAACTGTCCACATCAAAGCAAAGAATGTATGTTCTCAATAGTAAGCAATTTCACTCCTACACCAGTTTGGGATTTCCATGGTCACACAGTAGTAAAAGTTGCATGTGGAAATGAACACATTATAGCACTAGTTAGTGTTGGAGAATCATACAATGGTGAAAATGATGATCTCATTTGTTACTCTTGGGGTAACAACAATCATGGTCAATTAGGCTTAGGGGACACGGACGATAGACCGAATCCAGAAATGGTAAAAACATTTGATCAAGATTCTCATTGGTCAATTTATGAAATAGCATGTGGTGCTTTTCACACTGCTTTGTTAACTCATAGAAAAAGGCCTAATGATGATACATTAGAAAGTGTGTGTTGGACATTTGGTCTTGGTGAAAATGGACAACTTGGTCATGGTACAACACAAAGTACATCAATTCCTGAACTTGTTCAAGAATTGCCACAATTTGTAAATCTTGTTTCTGTTGACTGTGGTTTGTTTCATACTTGTGTTGTGTCGTCGGATGGGGATGTTTGGTCGTGGGGAATGGAGAAGGGTCTTGGCTTGTATCCTGATGCGCGAGTTGTTGGTGAATATTCTAGCGATGCTCTTTCTCCGCTTATTGTAAGTAATCCTTATGAGGCCAAGTTTTTAGATCCGGTTCAAGTCGCATGTGGCGCGGTTCATACTATTATTGTTGCTCAAGAGGGATATAAAGTTTGGTCTTTGGGAAGAGGAAGAAGTGGTGTTCTTGGAAATGGTAATGTAGTAGATTGTTACATTCCCACTTTAGTGTTATGGCCTCCGTTGGTGGAAGATTTTCATTTCAAACAAGAGGAACCATCGAGTTTTCGCGAGCAAGATAAGGGAAAAGAAGAAGACTAACAGAAACATATGAGAAATCATCATCAATAGTATAGCACATACAAGTCAATAAGAGACAGGTCAAAGAGATTATAAAGGAATCAATAAACCCTTCATGGGTGGAAATTAGTGTATATGAAAGTAAATAGTACACCAATTATATCAATATTCTATAGCACATAGAAGTCAATAAGCTGATTGTGGCTTAATTGTTTGTTGTATCTAGTTTTTTATCCATATCCATGTGAAATTTACTAGCCTTTATTGAGTTATCTTTGGTGATTGTAATCTATAGAGAAATTGAGTACAAATAATAGTCCACAGAAATTATGTAAGAAAATTCTGGTATTCTATATCATGTTGTTTTCATCCTTCCGTTGCAGAGTAACTTGCTCCTTTTTTTATTAATTAACAAGGCCAAAACAAAATAAGACACTACACGGAAACAAGTTCCACTACTGTCAATATCAATCAACATAGGGAAACTTGTTTATACTAAAGTTAAAATGAAAGGACCAATATTCCCTTTGAAAGCTATGAAACTAACTGAAATATTCCAATCAGTTTTTCTGATCAATAAGACAATGTTTGTTGGCTTACATTGGATCGCCATCACTGATCTATCCAAATCACTCTCAAACTACATAAAAATAACAGTTGCAATCTCCAATCTATCAGAATAACATGATTAACATGATTCTGTATGAATTTTTCTTATAATAATGAGTGGGTAGAACAATTCTTGTTTGTCCATACTTTACTTATCTCCTGGGTAAACTTCGGATTATCACCTGGAGGTTAACATGAAAAAATATATATTCAATCACTTAATATCGTTTTTCTTTTGTTTTTTTTATCATTTGCATGTGTGCTCAAATAAATTTTATTTAAAGTTGTATCGATGCAAAAGTTGCTCCAAATAATGAGTTCTCTATTCTTTATACAACTTTTTTGATGGGGACAACCTAAATTGACTGACCGGGATCAAGTTCAAGTTTTCCTCGATTTTAAAAGACAGAAACGAGACAAATGATGGAGACATTGCCATCCACTACGAATTCATCCCGCTTGTATCAAAATTATATTTTTACCTCTCTTAAATTAGAAACTCTTAAACAAACATATAAATTACACTCATTGGTTAATTTTTATTTTTATTTTTAAGGTGAGCCTTAAAAAATTGTTTCCCCTATTTTTTCTTTTGTTTTAAACAATTAAATTGTTTTTTTGAGAAACAATTAAATTGTTTTAACAAAGTAGTTTTAGATTTGTTACTGTTTCTTTTGAAATAAAAAGTATGAAAACATAGTTCAAGTTCTTGCAAGGATGATGCGAAGATTGAAATGGGTATGGAGATACCCAAACTCCTTCGAGTTTGGGACGAGGAAGGCAAATATTGTCTTTACCTCATTCTATTGTGATCTCCAATTTTTCCTTCAAATACTATTTTTTCCTTTCTATTGTGCATAATTGTATATTTATTTTGCCAAGTCTAATTATAATTTTTTTGGAAAATGTCACAATAAAATAAAATAATAAAATTTTAATTAATATTGTGTATCATTTTAACTCCTTCCCGCGAAAACAAATTTGGGTTAGCCGAGCCAAACCAAGCCGAATATTCGGCATTCGTGAATTTCGTGTCCTTTTTCTCTAAAACCCCCCAAAACCCTAACCCACACTCCCACTCCAAAAATGTCCCCTAACACCGTCGACAACGGAACCCTAATCCCATTCTCCGGCGAAACCAACAACAATTCTCTCGCAATCTACCCTCTCCACCACAATCTCACCCGTCCAATCTCTCGCCTCGCCATCTCCTGGTCCCGCGGCAACTCCCTCCGCGTCTCCCTTTTCGCTGAACCTTCTCAAACCTCCGATGCCGGAGACGGTGCCAAAGTCATTGAAGTTAAGCTCGGTGGTGGAGATCCGGAGATTGATGATGCTGATTGGCGAAGAATTGCTTATGGATCTGTTGCTCCGTTTGCGTTACTTCAGAGTCGCCGGAGTGCGATTTCTTCTATGTCGAAGTCTCCTTCCACGTATCAGTTAGATTGGTAATTGAACTTAGATTATAACTATAATTTGTGAAATTTGATGAGGAAAATTGATTTAATTCTTAGTATGAAGCACGTACACTGAATATGAACACTACACTGGCACGTGGACACTGGTAATAATTTGATAAATTGAAGTAAGTTTATTTAACTATGCGTAGTGCCTTCAATCTCAAGTGTCGTTGTTGGGTAGGTTTCTTCTAAGCATTTCAATTATAATGTATTGTTAGATTTGCTTTGTTTACTTGATTAATTTGCTAATCTGATTTTGGTTATTACTTTTATTAAGAATTGAAAATTTAAGTTGTGATATTATCTCTTTGGATTTTTTATTTTTGTTTTATCTCTTTACGTAGTATAAGACTGGACAAGATAAAATTAGAAATTATAATATTAGAGGGAGGGTTGGAGCAGGACATATAGTGGTAAGGATGGTGGAAACTAAGCATAGGTGGTTTAGGCATGTAGAGCTAAGACTTGTTGATTTTTTAGTAAGGAGAGTAGATCAGATTGAGGGTAGTCAAATCACTAGAGACATATGCAGACCTAGAAAAACTAAGAGAAAGATATAGACATTAATGGTTTGGATAGATATATGATGTATGATAGAACATTATGACGTCATTTGATCCATGTAGCCTACCCCACTTAAGGGGGATAAGGCTTGGTTGTTATATTTTTCGTTGGCATTGACATGTTTTCATGTAAACAAATTGCATATAAAAAATGAAAGTTGATGTTCTGTCCTGATCTCTGGTTTTAATTTTTTTTATTTATCAAAGTATGGGTTTAGCCTAACCTCATTGCAAGGGATATCTCCTGAAATCACTGTGCTTTCTAAGTACTCGATTTTTTGTTTGTTTTTGAATTAACCAATAATAATAAGATTGTGGGTTGCCAATCATGTGCGGTTTCATGTGTGTGCACTTGTTGACAATAGGTTTTTATTTGTTTTACAAATTAGGTGGGAGCATGTCCTTCAATATAGCAAGGAGATAACATCGCTTCTCACAGGGCCAAAGTTGGGCCCTAGTCCGATTATTGAAGACCCAAATGAAATTGTTAAGGTACTATCACAGATTCTAAATTCTCTTGTTGAGTGTGTGGAGTTGCATTAAGACCATCTTTACGGGACTTGTAGTTTGTCGCTTACTTTATAACACTTGTTGTAGAAAAATGAGGAGCCAACATGTTTGAAAGCTGCATGGGAGTTGATGGAAATATTTTATGTGGACAAGCAATCTCAAGCATGGCTACCTGAAAGGCTTGTTGATTGGTTAGCTGTAATAATCTCTTTTTATTTATTTTTCCACAAGTTTTGTAGATGGTTGGATTTTATTTTAAGACTGTTTACATTTGCTTATTGTATATTCATGGTTGCGTTTTATTACAGGATTATGATAGCCTCTTTACCAGTACACAAGAAACAATTCATGGCAAGCTAGTGGATTTTCAGAATGATCTTGTCAACATACAGGTTTGGCCTATGTACATTTGATTGATGATGATGAATACTTATTATCAGGCGTTAAAGAATTGTAAATGTTGGGTATATGAGGTTTAAATTAAGGATTCTTGCAGCATATGTGGCGTGTGGGTTGCAGCATATGGTGGCTAGAATAAAAAGATAATATATATCATATATATGTATACAAAAATATTACCAAGAGAAATCTACAGAATTTAATAAATGAACAAAAAACTAACAACACATGCTAGAGCAGTGGTATCGATGGCAGATTGCGGAAAATAGTTGAATGCCAAAACACCCGCTATGTGAAATAGCAGATAGTGTTGAGGGAAAATACAAGAAGCCGCATAACGGTTGAAATAAGTCAATTATATGTAAAAAAGGCATGCTGCATATACAAATAAAAAAGGGAACAGAGGAAAAATATAATTTACATATAGAAAGCTTTACGTGTAATGGTGAATATAAGAGCACTACTCACTAACTCTTCCCTTTTTTATTATTACTGTATAAAAACAGGTCATGTTTGGCATACATACAGATTCTCAGGGACGGACTTATTTGTAAGATATTGGGGGCATGTGCCCCCACTTAATTTTTGCATAGGTAGTTTAGTTATCTAATAGAATATGTATTTTCCTACTAAAAGTTAAATATTGTCCCCACTAAATTAGTTTTTTTTTTTGTCCATACAGCTTAACTCAACTGACAATATCGATATTGCTAGGCTGAACATCTTCATTTGACGCATTGTAGTTATGCATGAATTTCATGTGATTTTGTCGCTTTGTCAAATTTTATAAGTATAACAAAAAATAGAAAATATATCAATTCTTAAATAAGTTGTCCCATGCACTATATAAATATACTCATAGATGATCTTGCCCTCACATATCAAAATTTTTGGATCCGTCACTGCAGATTCTTCAGTTTTATCATTTAAAAAATCCCTAAAATCATATTTTTCTACATCAGCAAGCAGAAATCGGAAGAGTGGCCACTATTGCCGTTATAGTGAAATTAGGATAGCGTCAAAGTTTTCGTACCAGATTTCATCAAAATCCTGTATGCTAAATGCTGCCATCGCTGTTAGTCATCAACACTGTGTTAGAGAGCATCATATTTTTGGAAACAGAATAGTACTGAACATGCATCCAATTCAACGAATTTCGGCGTAAAACATCAATTTTCCAAGATCTATGAATATTGGATGTTCATCTTGAGCAAAATAAGAGAAATGATAAGGATAGATACCTACCTCCAGCAGCTAATTTCAGGGGAGTTTTCCCCTCAAATATTGAACTAAACATAATCAAGAAAATGTAAAAGGAGATGCAAGAAATTGTATGGCTATGTACAGACCATCAAATTATGGATACAAGAAAACAGTAAAATCCTATACTACTTGAAGTGTGTCGCTACAATTGTAAGGCAGGGACAGGATGCCTTGAATCATGAATCCTTAACTTCAACAGAGTGCTATTAGCCTCCTAAAGGCTATATTCCTGGGCTGCACCTGCATGTGCCACTCCCTTAAGCTTGCTTCTAACTTAAATTTTATTTCAAAATTCATCAACATGATGGAGCTGAATTGGATAATTGCCTTTAAAAGCTTACTCCGTAGTCCCTACAATTGTAAATGCGATTTTGGTTTCCATCCCAAATAGTCTATACTCTATAATCTGTTGCCCCCATTACCACTGCCATTGTCACAAAACCCAGGCCTTTTATTCTATCCTCAAATTCCTAGAAAGCAGCACATTATAAAATAGAAAATACTTCTAGGAGGAAGTATACAGTTTATGCCCAATGTTTCCTAGGGGAAATCCACTCTACAGTCTACAATTTATTTGCAAACAAAACATGTAATTGTTTCTGAAGTAGTTTATAAATACATATATTTAACACACACACACAGACACACACACCATTGTTCTTTACATCATCCTTCCTGACAAGTTAGTAATGTTTATAATAATTATGTTTGATCAATTTCTCAAAGGTTGGAGAGGTAAACATAGAAAATTTTGTTCATGCAGGTTATTGAGGATGATCCCAGATATTGGGAGGTGATGTCATCTGCGTTGTCAGTTGGTTGGCTAGATATAGTGGTCAGTAAAGGATCCTGTATTTTTGACATTTTTTTTTTGTTCCATTGTAAATAAAGAATTTCGATTAAGTTGGCTGTCATTTGCAGGTGAAAATGTTGCGGTTGCATGGATCTTACCAATTAGACCAGCTCAGCAACCGTGAGGTATGCATGAAAATTATGAAAGTTTTGTTACATGAACAAAATGAATTCACACAGTATGTCAGTGATGATGTTGTTATAATCAGCAATCTTCATTGTTGTTGTTCATGCTGCTGCTGCTATTATATTTATTTATACTTTTCTCTGGTCTCAATTTCTGTCCTCTTGTGGTTCAGTTAGAAAATGGATTAGTGGAGGCAGTTGCTGTTCTTATTTCCAAAATGCCTCGATTACGTCCTGAATCTGCTGCTGGAAATTTGGGAGAATGCTTTAAATCCAAGCCTGACTTTATCAAAGTATATCCAAATTCCGCAATACTTTAAGATTCATTAGTAGTACATTTGCTTTTCAGCACATTTACTCCGCAGTTATAAGATGTTATGTATTCTATTTTATAGGCCTGGGAAAAATGGAGGTCACAAATTACTAAACTGGACTGCAGTCCATTTTGGATTCAGTGTGATAATCAACAAACTCGTGAGGGCTTAAGAAACTTGCTACAAGTTATGCTGGGTAACACTGAGAGTCTCTGTACAGTTTCATGTTACTGGATTGAGTTGTATATTTCTCATTTTCTATACATCAGGCCATTTATGATCGTAAGTTTAATCCACTTATGCAATTAACTTTTATAAAATGATTTTTACATATGTTGTTTTTAAATAATCTTCATATATCTTTGTTTATTAATTGAATCTCTAAATAATTTCGGTGCCCCCTTTTCTATGCAGGGAGTAGAAAGCATGTATAATTTGGCCCAGAAGTGCATCCAATTGAAGCCACCTACTGGTACCCATAGGTTGACTGGACTTTTAATTGGAATTCTTGGAGAAAATACGGAGGTAAAAGTGAAACTTTATTATTCATGCTCCATTGTTTTTTCCTTTCAATGAATTTTTCCTTTCCCGTTTTAATGTTGATTGACCATGATCATGTTGAAATGTCTTAGGTTGTTTTAGCAGAAATTTCCAAAGAATTCGGTCCTTGGTGAGCTGTTTTTCTTTTATTAATTTTATTTATTTATTACTATATGCATGTTTGTATTAGATTATTTTTCTCTCAAGAAGCTCACAATGAAAATGTTCAAAATTTAGATTTTGACTTAAAATTATATATTTGACTAAAATAATCAGTACAGATCATCTGAGTAACTCCCTTCATTAATTTTGTTTAATAAAATGTGACTTTTGTATGTGTCATCTCGTGTCAATAAAATAGGATGGTTGCACACGCCTTGGAATTGTTAACTGCAGGGAGTGAGCAAGCAGAGATTCTTCTATATGATGAGCGTTATAACTTGGGGGGAATCAGTATGGTGGAACTTCATCGCCTTGCATATGCTCAAGTTCTATCATCACATGCATTGACCTGGCAAGTAAGTGCAAGTTACTCAAGCCAAAAATATCCTGCTTATTTGATCTTGAATTGGTAAATTATCTTAGATGAACTGTATTCATTCTTGATGAACGTTGAAATTTACTGAAGAGCAATGATGAAACTGATATGACTATGAAATTCCAGGCCAAATGAAGTTTTTTTTCCTTATTTTTATTTTTTTATTGAAGAATGTAGTTGTTGTATCAACTATGTGCATGACAGCAATATTTTGTAGAAGTAATCTAATTTGGTGCTCATGTCGTTTTATGTTTGCATATCTGCAGATAGCTCCAATTTATTTAACATCGTGCATGAAGCAAGGAATGGGCTTGCTAGAGAATTTATTGTACAGACAATCTGTTCAACACAACAACATGTTGCTTAAGGTAACTGTTTTCATTTTCAATTAAAAAATCACATCCATATGATCCTTAGTACTCTTTTAATATGCTTGTGAGTGACAGACAAATCATTCCTACTCATGCAGAACATCGAGATATGCCGCTTATATGAGCTTGATCATATCAGTTCAAATATCATGAAGGTAACTTACATTCTTGATTAGGTTAACTATTGCAAATACTATGGGTAGAAAGCTTGGAGATTAAAATCTTCACCATCTTTTAATAATGTAGTTCCATAGAATTGAATATGCTTGTTTAATATATAGGTTGCTGGAGTCTATCACTGGAAGCATGGTCGTAAAGGTGCTGGAGTATTTTGGCTTCAACAATCCCAAGACACAAACTGTCTTGACAGGATTGCACAACAGTTATTTGATTCAGTTGGAAAGTCAATCTCGGACGAAAGCTTCAGAGTACTCCTCATACTGCTACAATAAAAACTTGTGCAGAAGTTTTATTATCTATTAGTTCATATGTGGATATGATTTTTTTTTAAATAATGATTTCAATCTCTCACTTCGACAATCCATATGTTTTACAGCAATGGGAAGGCTTAATTGAATTATTGGGATCTGAATCTAAGCCTGCTGGAGGTCTTGAGTTTTTACACAAGTATGAACATCCTTTGCTGTCACTTTTATCTTATTTTCACACCTTCATCTATTTACTTACTTATAATTTTCTTAGTTCTAACAATTGTCTTTTATTGCATTCAGGTATAGAGATTTCAAAAAATCCCTTCAGATGGTATATAGTGGAAAATCGACTGATGCTGCTAGACAAGCTGTAGGCTCCCTCATACTGGTATTAATTTATATGTGCAAATTTCTACGATTATTTTGTCCCCAATAAAACAGTAAGCTGATTGTACAAAATAGTCATGTTATTTACTAGTATTTCTTCTATGCTGAATTCAACTAAATAATATATCATGCACAAAACAAGTACAACCAAAGACACTAGAGGCATAACAGGGATTGTCCAAAACAGAAGATGGCATTCAGTTTATTAAATATAAATCGATCAAGATGAACAACATAATCCTAAAACTTCAAAGGTGCATTGGCATTCAGTAAGAGAATATGAGCAATGCCAACAATATGTCTTTTTCCTTTTGGCTATACAATTTTGTTGGAGTGTAGGGGGACAACTAGATTGATGTATAATGGCGTGAATAGTCATGAACAAATTGAAACAGTCAAAAAATACTCGAGCTCTGTTACTGTGCAAAATGCGTGTTGTTTTTCCAAATTTAGTTGTAATTACTGAGCAAAACTTTGGGAAGATATTGAATAGCTTGTAATGTTTTATTGAAAATATAAGCGCATTGTAAGAAATTGTCAGTAAAGGTAACATGTTGCTTATAAGTTGTACCCTAAGATAGAAATAACATGATTATGTCTTCAAATATTAGAACGAATGGTTTTAAAAAGAGACATATTGATTATTAATATGGCTGGGAAAATAGAGTTTAACATGTTTCCATTGCTGGTCTGACTGACTTTCTGAAGACTCCATCTGTGAGAGATGAGGTATTATTTTATTCAATATATGTAATCTCGGATGATCATGATCGTGATGTAGTAGTAGAGCAGGGGTCTTGGGTTGCATTACATATACGATGTCTTGACTACACACTAAGGAATGAGATTTACAAGACCGGGTGGAAGTAAATTGCTGAAGGTAGTAGAGGTCATATGATTTAGTTACGGCTCCGAGGTGTCAGAAGTAAAGGTTATGGCACACTTTAAGTGCGAGACAGTTTTCTTACAGAAATTAGTTTATAGGGGCAACAGTTACCAATTGAACAAAATTAAATGGTAGTGAGAAAAGTGGTGAAGCTTGACACTTGGGGTTCATATGAAAGTTAAAGAGTTGACCGTTTAGTCGGAAAAACAACAAAAATTAGAGAGAAAACAAAAGTACCCTTTTATAAAAAATAAAAAATTAAAGAGAGAAAACACATAAAAAAAGTATTACATTTCAAATATCATGGATATTTGAAATGAAAAATAAAAGTACCCTTGAAAAGATATCTCTTTTCATGAAAAAAAGTATTGCATATAAAGAAGATATCTCTTCCTCTTTTTATGTGTTTTCTCTCTCTAATTTTTTATTTTTCATCAAGGGTACTTTTGTTTTCTCTCTCTCAAATATCATGGATTATGAATGCTATGCAGCAATAATATTCTATTGTTTCCCGCATATATTTCTTTATACCTTCATCTCTAATGTTGTACTCCATTAATGCAGACCTAGAAATAGAAGAATTCCATTAATGAAGTTCTAGTTTTTTCCTGTATTTCGATTCAGTTGTTAGTCAGCTTTCTATTTTGAAAGTAATACTTTTTTTTTTCTTTCACTCTGCAGCTTATGAAAAATCCATCAACCCCTCAGCGCTTTTGGCTGCCCCTTCTGTTTGACTCGGTGAGTATTTTTTATTTTATTTCTGTGTATCTTTTCTTCTATAATGTTCAGTATAATCATATGCGCATGTTTTAACGGGACCATCTTAATATCTCTTTCATAGTTGTTTCTGTTTGTATGCATCGAGTGGAGCCAATTAAAAATATTCCCATATTACTTTTCCTTTTAAGAATGCCACTGTAGCTTCCCAATATTATTTCTTCATTTCTTGAGTCGTCTGATGGATGCATTTGTTATTTGCATATAAAATTGTTCTGTTTCTGGTATTTTGTGATGAGCAATAGTTTCTAATGCAGTGGTTTATCATGGGTTAAAATGATAATACGATTGCATTCGCCATTTGCGTATAAATTGTTCTGTCTCTGGTATTTTGGGGTTGAGTAATAGTTTCTTATGCAGTGGTTTATCAAGGGTTAATTTACTATTAATTAAATTTAAGACTGTACAGTAAATAAAATTTTATTTTTAATTTTATTTTTTAAAAAAATTTGGAGGGAGAAATTATTATTAATTAAAGTGACATTAGTGAACATTTTACAATAATCCCCGAGGGGTTCTGAACTTTGTCCCTTGAGGTTACAAGGCTTTGCTTTTCGACCACTGAACTAGCACGGTAGCACCTCATCGACCAAAAACAATTAGATAGATTTCCTTACACTCACCAAAACAGTGATGATTCACAGCATATTAGTTTCACAAATTCAAAAGTCCCAAGTCATCTTAAGTCTGTATTTTAATGGCAAACACACTTTTAGACTTGGTAATTCAAGCGTCATTGTAATTAATAACTCTTATTTATTTTAAGAGTTATCACATCAACGGGAAGCCCAAGTTCCAACAGGTGTCTGTATGCAGAGACAAGCTATGTTGCATGACTAAAATGGTTGACAAAGGCATAGTAAGAGGAAGAGGCTATGCTTGCATCTAAGTTGAAGATATTCCTTACGTTATGGAAAACATGTGAGTATCTTCATTCAATGTTGATTCTTCTGGTAAACAGTTGAAACCGTTGATCCAACTACAATGGCAATTTTATTAGGGAATCCATGCGACGGTCTTAAGTGTGTTGGTCTCATTCACTGTAAGAGTGGTGGAGATATTCTCTATCTCTACCACATCCACCACCAATACGGTATTGGCAATACCAGCTCTTCTCTGAGACCTTGTCTTCCACTCCAACCAAATTAGAAGCTAGGCATATAAACTTTTCTTCAATTTCAGCCTATGGAATATCTGTGGCAGAAGAACTCCCAAAATTATCTTCAAAGTTAGGGCAGAACAGGAACTTGATGAAGGGGCAAAGAAACTGTGGTCAACCAGAGACTTACAATGCTAGTGAATCAGGCAAGGGTGAAAGTAAGGTCTTACAATGCTGGCAAGTTGGTACTTGGCCTTCACTCACCCTACATAAACTGCACAAATGGGATTGCATGGATTATTGTGACTCAGATACAGTTGGAACAGATCTTTTGATGCTGGCAGAATTAACAACTTCAAACAATGAATTTGAGGTTTTTTTTTTCCATGCTAGACCAGAACCTTGTGCTTTGATACCAACTTGAAACACCAGAATGATATGATATGTATATATATTTTTTTCACTGATTAAGCTAAGGAGTGGTATGTTCTTACATATACTAAATGGACACTATCACAGAATCCATGAAACTAAACTCAGTTTTGAAAGGGATAACAGTCGTGAAAATCTACTCCTACTGGAAACTAACATATCAAACAATATAAGGAAAGTAAGAAACAATGATGAACATATCAATTACAATTGATGCATATTTTCTTAATATGTTTGTTTGCCTCTCATCATTGTAGATCCTGTTATGATTTTTATTGTTTGCAATTTTATGTGTGACTAGCAACCAATGTATTTTGCACATTTCATACAAGCTGGTTTTTATAATAAAATATTACATCATTTCCATTTTGTTTTCTTTGGGAACAGTTGAAGTTGCTAAATTGGAAAGATAGTCCTCTTCTCAGTGTATCTGAGACAAATCTTCTATTAAACAAACTTCAAGAGTTATCTTTGGCAAGGCAGCGACCGCACTTCACTGAGCCTAACTTACCCCCTCAAGCACTGAGTTCTATTAGGCTGGCTCTAGCTACAAATCTTGGCCGTGCTATACTTGATGAATAGAATAGGCTCACCAAATATATATCTTACGAGAGATGGATGAATATCAATGTCATTCAACAGCCTGTGTTGGCTTTCAGAAGGCAGGTGGAAGAGACTGGTCGTAAATTGCTATGCCCTTTATCATCTATTGTAAAAAATGTATGACATTGGACGGTTTTCTCGGTTTGTTGAGGTTGTGCTTACTTGTATTTCTATTTATCTTCCGAGGAATGGCAATCATGTATCTGTTAGGTTTAAACCGACACCAACGTTGTATCTTCATTTTAAGAGTTAAAACCTTAGTATAGCAGAGTTCAAATCATTTTTACCATTCCTTAATTTTCTTCAAAAAAAATTGCGCTTACTCGGATCAATTTTGACAAATTAAAATTAATATTTAACTACAAATCAAGTATAAATAAACTGTCTTATTTTAAAAATAAAAAAAAACAAAAAAAGTATAAATAAACCGTAAATTAATATGAAAAGTTTAGAACGACTTATAATTTATAGTCCTGTTGCCATTGTAAGTTAGCAAGTTAAATTAAACAATTACAATTATTAGTAAAACATGAATGTATTTTTTTTTATCAGCATTATCGATTTCTTGTAATTTTGCTGGTCTATGTCAGCACATAATATTGGATATTATATACACATCACAAACATTCAAATTGTATTTTTCATATAGCCACTGCTGAAATTTTTTTGGGGAGCATGTGGGGATGATATCTCCTATGCTAACATTTTATGTTTTTATGGTTTTGTGTGAGGATGATATCTCTTTTACAAACGATTATTTATGTTTTTATGGTTTTGGTTGGAAATCGTAATTTTTGGACACTTGTAATAAACAGTTGTGGTTTTTGTTGGTAATTGTAATTTTTTGAGTAAACAGTTGTACAAAGTAGTTCTTTTATCATCATCAGTAGCACACGGTTAAATTCTCGAATTTAATTCATTTTGTCTATATGAGCATAGATCAGTTTAAAGGTGGGGGTTCGAGTCTTAGATTCTCCACTTAATCATTTTAATGTGTGAATTTTTAACTAGTAAACTACTTGATAAAAAAGAATGTTTGTTGATGCAGGGGAAATGTTTTGACTTTATTTCATTTGTCAAATACGATTAATTAATTTCTTTTTTTAGAGTAAGCATAATTAATTTGCATGTAATTAAATTTGTAATGTCTTAGTTCAGGAAGCACATGTGAACTTTAAGGGTGTAGTAAAACAACAAATTTTGAATTTAAAAGCTATGAGTTTGAGTTCCGTTAGTATCTTTGATGAAATCACAAGAAAATATGGAGAAAAAACCAAATGTACGTGAAAAATTGAAAATCACTTATTTATTTAATTAAAAAAAATTATTCAAAGTGTGATTCTCGATCAAAATTGATCTTTAACCACTCCTTCCGACAAATCAAGAAGGTGAAAAAATAATGGTGTTCACTGGATTAAGAGACGATTTGGAAACAAAACAACACTTTTGGAAGTTATGATTCGGTGATGTCGTAAGAAATGAAAAAAAACGTTGCTTATATTTTGTGGAGGACGTAACGCCATGTAGACATACCTCCATTATAAGATATACCCCATACCCTGAGTACTTGTTTTACCCTCTGAGCAGCCCTTAGAAGCACATTCAATTTCAATGTCATAACATCATTATAATAATTTTATTGTGATGTGTTAAGTGTGAGTTAAAGTTTTATATTGGATAAAAGAATTGATGTTTAGCAACACATAAATTAGAGAACTCATACATTCGATGCCTTAATATTTTGGGTGAAGATATGATATCAAATTTGATATTATCAATCTCACTTATGTGATTGTACTTAACTCAATATAATGATCCAACTCAATGAGGTTCTCCCTCACGTCTCTACAATGATATTAGAGCTCAGTTTGACTTGGTATTGGAGCAAAGAGATTCATGTTGTTGGATCAAGGACATGGAAAGTCTCAAACTTCACACTTGAGGAAGAGATGATTGATATGTCAAATGTTTGTTAAAGTTCCATATTGGACGAAAAAGTTGAGATTGAACAACCTATAAGTAAGAGGATCCATAAACTGAATATCTTAAGTTTTAGATGAAGATATGATTTTCAATTTTACTTGTATAGTTGCTCTTAGAACAATGTGAAAATACAACCTAATGAGATACCCCTCATGGCCCAACAAATCCATATAAACTATGCTTAACAATGATATATTTATATGACAAACGTTGTCACAAATAAATAGAAGTTAAGAGCCGTCCATTGTCTTATAGATGAGATAATGATTTAATCAGTATTAACTAAACAAAAACAATAAATGAAAATTAAACAAAAAAAATGAAAATAATATGAGTTGAGTTTTGATTTACTATTATTTATTTTTTATACTTTTATGAGAAACTAAGAATAATTGAGATCATTGTCTTATTTGTAAGAACGAGTAATATCATAAATTTCTACTTAAAGGAAGTGACACTCTGTGAGAACATGTAGTTTTTAAATCATTTTTACTTTGAAGTTACTTGTTTATCAAAAAAGCTGAAATACAATGTGGTTTTCTTGCTCAGCAAATATAGTTCCTTCACTTATTTACTTTCTTGTTCTACAAGTTTTGTAGGCCACAAAATTGTATGTTGAAGTGCAAGACAAGCAAAATGATGCATATATATATAGAAGGCGCCCGTTTTTAGTTCTAACGTGATTTGGGAGTGAGGCAAACAAAGGTTTATCAAAGGAGGAAATTCTTAGGAAATAAAAGGCTAAGATTTAAGTGTTTTTTGTGGTAGAATTGTGTTAGGAAACATTCTAAACACCTTGGCCGGGACGGATTTACTTAGTTACTTTTTATATTATATTTGTTAAGTATTTGATATTTTAATTATTATCCCCTCTTAAAATAATAGACTACCCCCACTAAATGGAAGTTTATACATAAAAAGAGCTTCTCTCATATGAATTTTACATGATCAAATGTGAAAATACATTTGAGATGAAATTTTGAACGATTTTTCTCACACACATAGAGATATTTTTGAAAGCGTTGAAAAGAAAAAAATTACAATATTTTGTAAATATAAAGACACATAAAGAACAGTTTTAATTTGTAGATATTTCGGTCTTTAGTTTTTCTAATACATAATAGTATAGTGTTTATAACTTTTAGGGAGAGTTTGTCGTCCATTTGAGTCTCACAAAACTTGAGAGATTTGTTTTCGCAGTTGCGTACAAATGATATCTAGTTTAAATAAAAAATAGTATTTATAATCTCAAATATTTTTCTCAATGATAATGATGTAAATTTCTCTTTTTGAGGGGAATGTTATTATTTTATCACTTATAGATCACTAATAATTTTGTATAAATACTTATTATATAAAATCTTGTCCCCATAAATCAAAATTTCTAAATTCGTCACTGCAACTTGCTGAATGAAATCATTGAGTTCCTTATTCAAGGGAAGATGTTGGGAAATGATAGAAATTAGAGTTTATTGTTAAAGGAAATGCTAACAAGTGCTTTAAGGGCACTCTTTAAGGATTTTATATAGTAAGTTTTAATGGAAAATTGTGCATTCAATGCATCAAAAATTGAAATATTAAGTTTTTTTTAATGAATAGTTTCTTAATTTAAAATCCTTAAAAAGTGTACTCCTATAGAGCACTCGTTAACAAGACCTTTGTTAAAGGTTAATTTCTGGTAACTCTTGTATATCTTTGTAAAAAGCTCATTTGTAGTTTATTGAAGAGCTGCCTTCTCTTGTATTTTATTTTTGTTGTTTGTGGTTTATTTGGTCACTTTGATTATTGATTGCTACCAATCTTGCTCCACTATTGATGTGATTTTTAATTAAATCCACAACAAATTGAACATTAGCAAGCAACATTGTGTTAGAAAAGTTTAAAACATGACTCGTTCAGAAATTTAATTAACATTCGATTCTTGTCTTCAACTAATTTGGAGGCAGTCCAAACCCTGCTAAAAACTCATTAATAATTTCCTCCCCGTTACCAATTATAAACAAATTTAACTTTAATTATCATACTCCCTCCGTCTATATATCTAAGCATCCATTTGACTTTATTTTTTCCCTAAATGTAAACCCTTTTTCAAATTACTAGATGCATTTATTATTATTTTTTTAAACATACCCCTAATTAATACTACTAACTTGTCTTAAAATATGAATAGTCAAATTTAATACACATATAAACAAAAGATAACTTGGTAATATTTACACACAAAACAGACACATTAATTACACTAACAACTTTTTTTAAAAAATGTGAAAAAAAGCAATGAGGGCTTACATACAAGGACTGAAGGAGTATTTATTTATAATGGCAATGAAGTATGTATAAAAGTTTAAAATGACACACTTAATAAGAGACTTTGGGAGAAGATAAATTGCTGAAATCTAGGAACCTTTGAAACTTTTGAACATTTATCGGTTTGACTCAGTTATTTGTCTGCATATCCGACAATAAGGCAAACACCATCCATGTCCTGAGCTGATAATTTAATTACCACAACTGACACACATAAGAACACAAAGATTTGTATATGGCAGCATTACTGATGCCGTTTTTTTGGTTTTGTAGAAGTACTATTCAAGATTTGATTGACTCAATTTTCCAGCAATTCTAATTTGACACTTTATAACTATTTTCACCCCCAACATTTTACATATTAGGAACTAGCTACCTAGCTGCCACTTTAGTTTTAACCACACTTGGTAAGAAAGAAGTGCAAAATCTATTCATTTACGTTTTCATACGATATGAGTTATTATAGAATTAGGCATAGCTAGCTAGCATTACTTTTTTTGTTGCGGTTGATATAAGCATAGCTAGGGTTACTATTTTTTTAACAAATGTTTATAGGATTATTATTACTATAGACACAACTAGCATTTCTGTTTTCACCTTCATTATGTGTAACTGTAAGTGGTCTTGATGGGAGTATTAGCCACTCTAGGACTCTACTTGTATGATTTTTTTTTTAATAACAAATTTTATTCTCGACGAGAAAACGTAAGGAGTATTAAACTCGCGGTAAAAAGGGAAAAATACAATAAAGGTGCCGCATATATACGGGACACCTAAGCACCCCTCAAAAACCGCCCCAAAGGACGGAATCCGGTCTTAAGGCCGACAAATACATGCGAGAAAACCGCACACATATCCTAGCAGAGGCACGAATCAAAAGAGCAGCAGCAGCTAAACAACTCCAAACCCGGACAGCAGCAAAAACAAATTCAGCCCAGCTGCTAATACTGTCACGGCCGGAGCTGCCCCACACCTTTAATATAAACAGGTCTTGTTAACTTGTGCCCTAAATATACGTGTTAAGGTTTCCAAAAATAGAAGTTTTGTATTGAAAATTCAATATTTTAACTTTTAAAAGTTGATGCATAATTTTTAAAATGAATATTTTTATGTTGAACACCTTAATATGTGTCTTTGGGGCACAAGTTAACATTTGTCATATATATTTTTTAAAAGCAAAATGTTTCTTACCACAAAATGAAAATTAACGAATTATTACCTCCAATCACATTTATAAGCAATTATTCATTTTAGAAATTTATTAAATAACTGATGTATCAAGACTACATTATAGTCTAGATATATCATTTTTCAATAAATCTATAAAAAAAAAAAAATATTTGTTTATAAATATGACCGAAGAAAATATTGTTAAATACTTCAACCCAAATATTATTTTTGGTCAAGTAACACAGTGTTAGATTCACACACATTATAAACAGATCAGTGTTAAATATGAGGTTTGAACCTCGGTCCTACACATAATGTCTTGATAGCTACCAATTGCGCTACATTTACAGGACACTTCGACCCAAATTTATACGACGAATTCGGTAATTTTTTTGTCAAATCCACAACTTTCCATTTCCCACTATGCTTTCATGGATTTCATGAAAGGGTGATGTCTTACTAAATAGCAATGTTCTTTATTTAATTTCTGTACTATGCCCAATATACACACCTCCATTCATTTTCTTAACTAACATCTCCATAACCTACTCTCTTCTTCGCGACAACCAAGTACTATTCTTTGGTGGCTTCGGTACCATTTCTTTTGCATAATAAATATCTTCTCCAAAAGATACATTTAAAATGTGTCATATTTTGTAAATGTCAATGCATGCACATGTGCACATTCTTTTGAAAGACACATCTAGATAATGTGTGATTTAGAAAACACTATTAGATTGAACATTGGATAACACCACACATTATTTATTTGAGTGTGTCATTCAAAGAACATTGGATAATGCATAATTAAAAATATTAAAAGTCAAATATTTGTTGGGTATATACCTATAACATTGGATAATACATATGTATGTTGCATCCGATGTAGGTACTAGAGGGGTGGCCATTTTCGGGTCAAACGAATCAACCCGTCCAAACCGAATGCTTAAAAAAGTTATTTTTGGGTCTGTACCTATAACACTGGGTTGGTTTGGATCTGAACCCGAACCGAACCGACCCTATGCTCAGCCCTTCTAATTATGTTCACTAGTACAGTACTCTAACCTAACCATACCATGCATAGACCTCTAATTTGATTCGACAGTTTTAAGTCTTACCCAATTTACACATAACAAAGTGTATATTCACCTACCTTGACGTCATATATACAATTGATTGACATCATTTCAAAATAGTATATAAAGCCACAGAAAGAGATATTAGTGACAGTCAATCATTTGAGATTGAGTACCATTCATTGTTTTTGGTCGGTTAAGCATGTAGCAAATATGTCAGCATGCAATAGTCTCTTCTTTTACCCCAAGAAAACTCAATGCCCCTTGTGTTGTGTGTCAAATTTTTATTCAAAAAGCCAAAACTAAGTGAAATTGTGAAATTGCTTTTGAACCAAAGAAGTTTCACTTTTCAATTATTGTGATAAGATTGATTCATGTGTTTGTCCTCACATGCATATATGGAATTCACAATGAATTATTGGAGCTTAATTAAGCTAATTATATTAGTAATACACATGCAATATAGTACTGTTCCAATACCATTGTTTATCATTTTCTTTCTTTAATCTTTCTATACGTACCATTGCACTTTGCTATGATAATGAAAGCAATGAGTATAAATCGTATAAAGCAAATAATACCAAGTAAAGGTGACATTAACTTTTAATTGTTGGGTGGGGAAGTGGGAGATTAATTCATTCAACTTAATTAATAACGTTAAAGGACCAGACAAGAACTTAGATATGTAAATTATTGAATTGACAAGTCGTGGGTGATGATGGAGATAGTACTAAAGTTTAGCCAACCAAAGTCTAAAGTTAATTACTTGAGTGTCCTAAGGGCATTATATAATAATTCTTAATTAAAAAAATGTTTATTGAAAAAGTCAAATAGTTCAATTTACAATGTATTGAATTCATCATTTTCTATAAAAACTTACTACTATTTAAGGTTATTAAACAGTTTTCTTAGGGTACTCGTTAACATTTATCTAAGATTTCTTCAAAAAATATTTCCCTAAGAAAAATGTACGAGTGAAAGATAGAGAAAAATAATTTTAAGTATCTATGTTAAGTATTGGTTTATTTACAATTATCATAAATGTAAGTGATAAAATTAATATTAATTAAAGTATATAATTAGAAAAATGAAAATGTAATTAATATTGCATTAAAAGGTGAACTGGATCATTTATTTAGGAAGGAGGGAATAATTTATATTCATGAAGTCTAAGAGGGACAAGGATTCCTGTTGTCAAAGTTCTACCAGCCATCGGATCTGTTTTCCATCCATTCTTCACCTTCTATAGTTTTGTCCTAATTAAAATATATTAAAAAAATAATATGTATTCATTTAAGAGTTCGATTTAGAGATTGAAAATGTTAAATATGTATTTAAATTACTCTCTTATTTGAAAAATACATGTTCACGTGAGCTTAGCTCATTTAATAAGAATAATGTATAATATATGCAAGGTCTGTGTACTACTAGAAAAAGCAAAATTAGTGAGGGAAATTAGTGACGGAAAAAATGAAATTCTTTGGTCGCAAAATTTAGTGAGGGAATTAGAGAGGGATTTCACATTTTCCCTCACTAAATATCCCTCACTAATTTTTATTTTTTTAGTAGTGGTGGTTCAAACTTTGGCCACCAAAAAATAAAAAATACACATTTAATTATTTCTTCTTCTATCTTTTTGTAATTATTTCTTCTTCTATCTTTTTACCTTTTCTATCTTTGTGTCAAATCTTGTAGCCACACAAGCCTGTTGTTGTGCAGTTTGGCTTATGCCCTCTTAAGATTGAAACGTCTTCTAGAGTGTTGTATGCAAAATTACATGGATTAGGGTTTTACACTTTTTTGGAATGGAGATTTTGTCGTAATTAGTTTAAAAATGGATGAAGAGTACTTATTAACTGATAATGTGACAATATATTATATGTTTTGAATGTGCAAACAAATCCATTCTAGTATACTCTTATGCATACAACTATATTAGATTAATTATAATATTAACACATTGATAATTTTTTACAAGTGTATGTATATAATGAAATCATACTATTTTTTTTTTGAAATACACATATTAATATTGATAATACCACTTTATTGTGTCAATCTTCACAAATATCTATATGGTAAAATTCATTTTTATTTTTATTTTTTAGCAAATGGTGAAATGAGATCGAATATACAAATAAAAAATGATTTCACTAACAATACATACTAATTAAGTGACAAAAACATATTAATTCCCGTAAAAAATATATTAATTAAATCCTAAAGTATATGATGTAGAAGGGTTTCCTTAGTATTATTAATATTTTAGCCAATTTTAATAATTTCTGTTTTAGATTTTCGACCCATTAGGGTTTACTTAGTATTTAATACTTCAGTTGTAGCTAGAGAGACAATTTGTTTTCATTCAATAATATTTTAGAAAATTTTCTTAATTTCAGATGAATTCCAAAACCCTATTTTCACATATATGTCACTTGTAAAGTTGTTCTTTTCTCTCTCTAGATTTAGCGTTTGCTAGCTTTCGCTTCCGACTGCGTCAGTATATCAATATCTTTTTAAAAAAAAAATCCTAAAGTATATAAATATTAAAAATAACAATACACTTTTTGAGACTTCCAGTTTGCGTATATAAAAGCCAAATTTCCTCAAAGATACCCTAGAGGTCGGCAATGGCTTTCCCTTCTTAGAAAAATGACTCATTAAAATAAAAATATAATATGTACATAGATATTTTAGGATAGATATTAAGATTAGGGTAATGATGTTTTTTTAAAGGGCAAAATATTATATATGTATTAATAAGCAACTAGCCAAGGTAATGATGTTAGCCACCCTGATCGAGCAACCAAAACTGTAATAAGTCAAGCTATTTAAGAAAAATGAGACAAAATTCTTTCCCAATTGACATTTAGTATGATTAATATGATTAATTAACTAATACAAAAAATATATATGATTTGGTGTTTGAAATGTATCCAGAGTGTTGCAAGTTTGTCCACTAATAGGAAATATGTCGTTCAGATATTCCTGTTTACCTTTATAATATTAATTAATTAACAAGTTCTTAGCTATATTTCTTGTCAAAAGAAAAAAAGTCTAGCTATATTTTATCTTTTTTAACAAGTTAAATTTATAGAATAAAATAGTCTTATGCAAGATTCGGATTGAATCTCGTATCGTATATATATTTAATTAATCATTTTGCTAAGAAGGGAAAGCCAATGCCGACCTCCAGTATCTTTCAAGCAACTTGGCTTTTAAATATACCTAAATTAGACAAGTAGATGTAGCCAGCCTCTTTATTTATTTTACAAAAGGTTTTTCTAGGTTATATATAATTTTAGCGATGTAATGTTATACCAATACTGTATTGTTCAATATTGTTTTACTCTATATAAATTTTACAATTTTGATCATTGAAATGTAAGTTTATATCATTTAAATTATTATCTATAGAATTTTTTACATAAATATTTTTTTTAAAGCCAAAGGATAATTATATAAAAAAGAAAACAAAGATATACAAAGACTGGGGGACATATGACCTGACCCAGGTACAATTCATATGAGAATACGCCGTGATAAAGCAAAACCACCCTAATCAATCCTAACAAACAAACACTCGTCTCAAGCGCAACCTAGCTCACCCGCGTACGAGCACGAAACCAAATTAAAAAAAATATGAAAAGAGTGGCATCTATGAGAGAAAATAGCGTTCACACTGGCGAATGAATCGGTCGCCAACACGGAATCCGGATCCACGTACCAAACCCCCTGAACAAAGCAGCAAGTATAAAGCTCTTTCGAGCATAACAATACGACATGACTAAAACGAACCAGCATCGGAAGGGAGGCACACCTGACGTCTTGAGACCTGTCGATCTCAACAGACCTGGAACATCAGAGAATCAAAGAGAACATGAACCTACCACAACCAATCTTGTCAGAACCACATATTGAACCAGATCAATGGGTCAACACGCTAACCAAACCCTGTCGGGTTAAAAGAACCAACATACCCTTCCGGGTTTACGAAACCAACTACAAGTCAAGACCCGACACCACTCCAATCTCTAAACGAAAAATGAAAGTAAAGAGCAACCGTCGGCAACGAAACAAACGTGATTGTAAAACTAAAACACAAACCTTCCAAAACGGTGGAGGCGAGCTGCGAGCACAACCCACCATCACGGATCAGGAACTGAAGCCGACATAAAAAAACCCAAACAGAGTGCCAGCTACAAAAAACCGGCAACCCACTAACACCACCATCGACCCACTAAGACGAAACATAAAACTGAAACCACCAGAGCGATGACAGCGAGCAGCTCCGGCGAAGCAAAACGAGTCGCGGCGGCGCCGTTGACTGAAACCCCAAAAGGGGGGAGGTGGTGGAAGCCATCTAAGCAAGCAACCACCACCACTTTTGCAGATCTACATCTTGTTGAGGACGATTTGAATTTGGGAGAAGAGAAAGTAGTGTTCGACTATTTGTAAAGTTAGAGAGAGGTGGGAGAGTTTTTTCCTAGAGAGAGGGGTTTTCCACCAAATTCTTTTTACATTAATTTAAAATCATTTGATATTATATTAAGATGTATCAAAATTAACGATGTTAAAAAAAGAGAGCATATAAACTCTTAATCTTGGTAGGTTTTAATAACATATCAAATGATATATATTAGATTTATGTAAAAATTTACACATATGTTCCATTTGATATAAACTTACAGTCAATTGGTTAAATTTTTAAACTATATATCAAGTAAAATGTTATTGAACAGTGTAATATTGATGCATATCACATCAGTTTAACTGGATCACTATATATATATGGTTTTGCTGGAAGACACCTTTTATATGAAGGTGTCTTTTAGAAAGTTATTTTATGAGAATTTGCTAAAAGACACCAACTAATTTTTATGAAGGTGTCTTTTAACAAAGTTATAACTAAAAAGTGAAAATCACACCTTGAGGTGTGGGTTGCTAAAGACACCTTCATAGGTGGCTTCTAGCAAAACCCATATATATATATATATATATATATATATATATATAGGAGTTTGCTATAATGGACCCACTCATTTTCATGAAGGTCTATTTTAGTAAGGTGCACCTTTTCTTTTTGACATAAATACCCATATTTTTGTTTTTTGAGAAAGACAAAATGAAGGGACAAATATGTAATTTACTTTTAATCATTAATGTTTTTTTTTTCCTTCTCTCTCTTTCATCGGTCTCGTTTTCCATTCTTCTTCCAAGTTCTATGAACTGCAGTGCCCTTTTATCCCTAACTATAAAGTTCTAAGTCAGAAAAAAAATTCCTGGAAAGCCAAATACCCAATTGAATCCATAACAAAAATTTCAACTAAACACAAAAAAGAATGATCATTGCAAGATGGATAATTGAAGAGAGGAATGATGTAACATCATTCAACGAATAACATACCTTGATCCAATTTTTTAAATCAAACTCTGCAACTTTGAATATGAGTTTCAGGATCCCACATGGGAGTATGAGACTTCATTTTGGTCATTGGGAGTTCGAAGTTGGTGTTGGAAGGGTCGTGATGCTGATTGTTGTTGGAGTACTTCATTTTAACAAATTTTTAAGCCAATGCCTTTAACAAAGAAGCTATGAAGCATCTGCGATAGCTTTAGGTTCTTCTTCATATTTCTATGTTTGATTTTTTGTTATTATCCAAGAATTAATGGTGAAAGAATGGAAAAAGGAATGAAGAACAAAAGGTAACGGTAAGAGAAAGAGAATGGAAGAGAGAGAGGAACAAAAAAAAAAAAAAGGAGAGGAACGCTCGCAACACACCTTTTAACACACACTTTCTAACACACTCTTCTTGATTGGTTAAAATTCACATGGGTCCCACCAAATCATGTGGGTCCCATATAAATTTGGTGGGTCTCATGTGAATTTTAACCAATCAAAGAGAGTGTAATGAAAAACATGTGTTAAAAGGTGTGTTGCTAGCATTTCTCAAAAAAGAAAAGAAAAACATTAATGATTAAAAGTAAATTACAACTTCGTCCCTTTATTATGTTTAAAGGAAAAGGTTCACCTTGCTAAAATAGACCTTCATGAAAATGAGTGGGTCTATTGTAGTAAACCTC
>Ga0228710_1000833_pt1 | contig 42920 bp, 19 predicted proteins | sample MedpolnodulmetaG_FD_177995 | JGI IMG/M metagenome (GOLD analysis project Ga0228710, IMG submission 177995) | Root nodule microbial communities from Medicago polymorpha collected in Santa Monica, California, United States - pink nodules | ecosystem: Host-associated > Plants > Roots > Nodule... | reverse complement strand
ATTATTGTTCATCAACGTCATAACCTTTCCAAAAAAATTAAAATAAATAATTATGTTTTTTTAATTGGTTTTTGTTTTAATTTTATTTTTTTAATTGGTTGTTTTGTTTTTGTTTGTATTTTATTTTAATTTTAATTTTATTTTAACAAGATCCGAGTTTTCTTTTAATTTCCAAAATCAATTTTTTGTTTTTTAAAAAATACATTTACACACGTGGCAAACATTAAATGAAGACACGTCATCAAAATCAGACACATCATCACTAAAACACATGGGGGGCCTTCAAATCAGAAAGGGAGAAAAGGATGGGGTGCAAAATCGCTCGTTTAAAAACATGGGGTGCAAAATCGCACAATTGGCAAAAGATAGGGGGGAAAAGTGCAATTAAGCCTTCTAATAAATATATAATATGAAAACCAACGAATGAAAGTTTTTGGAGTTGAATTGGTAAAAACAAAGGCCTCATATCCTCCTTGTTCAAGGTTCAATTTTTGGCTCCATCAAATGCAACACTTATGAATATATTCTATCATTGTCTTTTCCTTTTAATCTACTTTCTTTATTTAATGAAATTCATGTAATTCTCACTATTTTAAGGATAAGTCTCACATAAAAAGAAGAGGTCAATGTTGAAAAGCGAATCTTACTATCACTTTTCTTATGAGATTCTTCCTAATTCAGCTAGAATAAATTTCAAAGATGAATGTTATAAAAAATAAAAAAAAAAGACGTATGTATGATCACATGAAAGATGAAACTACCTGTAATTTTCTTTTAATAGGTAGAAAGGTTACAAGAATTTTTGGTGCTGACATACCAACACACAGCAGTCAAATCTTTTCATCTGCGTGATTACTTGGTTTAAATCCCTTTGAAATCGATCTAACACAAGTCTAACGGAAAATGTTTGGACCATATAATACTAAATTCTCTTGCCAGATAATCGGTCCTGCCCTGTCACAATCACAATCACAATCACGTCCACATAGTAAGAAAGACTCAATTCATGGAACCCATGAAGGTAAGGTTACAAGCTGATAGTGACATATTTGTACGTAAACGCCAACACGTTCTCAACAGGCTTAACGATTATGAAAGCTCTATAACACCAACAAAAAGGCAGAGCAGGGAGGGAAAATCACAATTACATCAATATTATACAATTTCAATTTTAGTTTTAATTTGCAAAAATTGACACCAGTCAAAGGGAAATCTATGTAGTCAAAGATACAATATCGATCATATGTATTGCAGGCCCTACACTGCTTCAAATTATGGAGTAAAAAAAACCTTATTAACCACTGTCAAACTATATTGTTTAAGATTCTATTAAAGAAAATTTTATCTTAAAAATACAAATGGTTACTTTTATCAAAACAATAATTATACAACTTTTTTTCTTGTTAAAAAACAAAAATTATACAACTTTTTAATATAAATTTAATACTTTAACCAATGTCTCGAGGACTTTCGTTAAAATTCGAAAAAAAAACCCGAATGAGATATTAATGTTATAATTATGAAATGAAATTAAAGGATATATAGTACGATGATCGGGTAAGAATGGCATGGCTACGGAATGAATTAATTATGAGAAGGCCAAAAAGTTAAAAAGTACAGCAAACCCCCCTTTGAGTGTAGGAGAAGCATCTTATCAATTAAGCTCCACTTAGTTGTCAAAAGACCAGATTATGTCTATCCTACAACTAAACTTGGTGCTAATAAATGTCCTTTGGACATTTTTTAAGAGTTTAAAATAATAAAATGTTATGAAAATGTGCTTATTCAATGTGAGAATTTGTTCTAATATTTTGTGGGATGTAATCAATTGTGAGTTTTGGTTTTAATAAAAATGAATTGATTTTGTGATCTATTTAATGATGTTTAGGCTCTAATAAAAGTGATCAATAGATAATGAGTTTTTGGACAACTAATATGATTTGCGCAGAAACAAAGTGTAAGCCCGGCCATTAAGGCCTATGATGAATGGTACTTAGGGCTGCACGATTATAAATAGAGAGGTTGAGTCCTTTTGTCATTACTCTGAGAATTCTGCTCATTAATGATTTGCCCCATCAAGAACTCTAAGTTTCAGAGCACGTCAAAGAAAAACTTTTGTCCTGAATCTCAGAGAGTCCAAGAAATCATGACTATAACTATAAGTGTGTTCTAATTTCATATAATAACTCAATTTTGATGTTTTAATTCTTACATTCAAATTCAATGTATTGAAAATTAAAATGTTTAACTTTTTTAAATAAATACATTTTGGGTTGAAATTTATCTATTATTTCTATTTTTAAATTCTTAACTAGCATCAAAGTAGTTGTTAGTTCGATCCTTCTATATATATATATAGGATAGGACCAGAGAATTAATGATAAGCATGTGATGACGAGGTATAGGACATACAGAAGGATATGAGTAAGTATGGTCATGAAGTATTCTCTTTATGAAAAAGGACCACCAGCTCAAAGTGATATCGCTGTTTGTACTATGAGTCCAACTAGAACAAAATCCCATTTATTTCATACGCAAGACGCAAGTGCATGTGTTTATCTTTGACCATATTCCACTATGTTGGATGACACTTCTTATGGTATGTGTATATGAGAGAATAAGCTCCGCAAGTTCTTTCCAATGCATTGCGCATCAGAAAGCATAATAAATTACTATCTCAACCAAACATAAAACTAAGCTTAATTTCACTGATATAATTACGTGATATGTCTAAACATATTTTTGGTAAAGTGCATAATTTGTTATTGAGCGAGTATAATGTGTCTACCGTACTCGGTTAATACTTTAAATTAAATTGCTCACTTAGAGAAGTTTAATAAATAAAAAATCTTTTTTGAACAATAAATAAAAAATATTAAAAGCAAAATAGGTACTTCTTTCATTTTAAAATAAGTGACATTTAAGGTTTGTATTCATAAACAAATGGCTCGTTTCGAAATTGAGTCGAATTTCGAACTGAACCAATTCTTATTGAGTCGAACTCATATAAGTTTGACTCGATTCATTTCTAAGCTTAGTTCCGTTCACTGATGCATGCTTTACATATTCGGCTTGTTGATAGGAAGTTACGTTCCAATCCAAAAAACAACAAGCATATCGTAATTTCCAATATGTTTTGAACGATCGGGAGTTGTGCATTTGACCACGAAAACTTGATTGATATGTGTCCATGTTGCACCCCCTCACATATGGGCTTTGGTTTGTCTATTTGCTATCGACACCCCCGACATTTATTTCTCCGTCATTGTAGCCGATTTTATTTTATTCACAAGATACTTTTCACTTCATGTACGAGACCAGTAATATTTTTTTAGAAAGTTGATAACATATAAATCATATAAGGTTTTTTAGTCCCTTTTAGAGCCAATTTAGAGTAAAATTAGCTAGTTTAAATGTATTTTAGTTAAGTTATGTAAAAAATTCAATAGAAAGTCATGAACGGACAAGAACGACTCTATGATTGTTCTATGTTTTTTACAAGTTTGTCAATGTTGATTCTTGGGGCATAGTCATTACAAAAGTTTTAGTGTGAAGACATGGAGCAAGACGTGAAGAAACAAGCATGGCTTAGCTTCATCATCACTCGCCACACGTGCTATATGTGTTGCGAGCCGCGAGTTCAGAAAGAATTGTCCAGGATCAGGCTTGCATCAAATCGTGTCGCGGGACTCCGAAGGGAATGCAACTGGATTAGTCTCGTCATGGCTCGCCTCATGAGATTAATGCTCGCATCGCGAGGTCTACTTTCCCCAAACTTTTGGAAAACATGCAAGTATATATATAACCCCTAGGTTAGTGAAAATGCACCTTTTGAAAAGAAGACGAAGGCAGACACATGATTTCTGAAGGATTGAAGCCATTTGGAAACCAATGAATCATCAACCGATGAGCCTTTACACATGTTTTCTTATTCATATTCATTAATACATGTTTAGGAGCTATATGTAGCTAATTCTTTCTAGGTTGGATCATGAAAGATGAACTTCTCTTGTAATTGTTTGATCATGTAATTGTAAATAATTATATGAATTTTAGTTGATTACTTTTTCTATTTTATTCAATTATACACGTGTTTAATGTTTTTTTTGGGTTTACAAATGTCCATGAATTAATTCAATCTGAACGACTGCTAACCCTAGCTTTGATAGTTGAACTAGTATAATAGTTTAATTGTTTCTTAGCATAGACATATTCTAAGGATATAATGTACTAAATTTGTCGTTCTTAAACCTTCAAAGGTTATGGGTTCACTTAAGACATTAGGGAGTAGTAACATTTGAAGAGAGTTGGCACCCAAGACATTAATATAGTTATTCTGATCAAATGTCTTAAAATCAAGTATTCAATTCAAACTAGGTTCATAGTTTGCAGTTATCCAAACAATTCAGAGAAGGGAATACGACATGATCTAGTCGTCTTTCTCTCTCTTTCTCAAGTTAATTAAATTAATTATATTTGTAAGTGCAAACCCTCCTTTAATTACATGAATCCTAATCATCATTGCGTTAGTTTAGTTAACATATAGCAATCCATGTGGAGACGAACTTTATAAATTTTACTACTTGTCGATGTTGAGACAAAATTCTTATTTGATGTTTTAAAGATTACAAACATATTATATTTATTTAATCTTGTTATCTACTAATTCGTTTTGTGAGAATTTGTTTCATGAGAATGTACTGAGAACGTTCTGGCGCATGCGAAGAAATTGGAACAATAAATCGAAAGTGAACAAGTCTGCACAACAAGAAAGCATGGCAGATTATGATATTGCAAGATGTCTCTTGGGCCATTAGAAAAGGGTTCAACCCATTTGAATGCAAAAGGCCCATAAAGAATAAATATCTTACTCATGGATAAGAGCACATGGCTTATTAAAGCATGACATCATTAAAGCAAAGGACAATGACATAATCATCATTGGGCAACAAGTAAACAACTCATTACAACTGGTTCTCTCCCTCGCAAGCAAGCTACAGTGCAAGCAAAGCTAGGGAAATCAGATAGAACATTCTGAGAACGTTCTGGCTATTTTTAAGAAGAAAAGAGAAATCAAATGAGACTTTGGACAGTTATCAAAAACGTGTCCAACAACTCTATTTTCTCCTCTGATCACCAAGACACTCATCGCCTATAAATACAAGGGCCTTTGAAGGTTAAAGGCAAGAGTTTTGAAAGCTAATATTCTCTCAAGTGAAAAACATCACTACAAACAAAGCTCTTCGCAAACAAAGCAAATTTCAAGCTCTCTCACTATATCTCTTGGATCTTCTCTTTCGAATTTGCTATTGTAAAACTCAAACAAAGAATTGAGTATTTATTTGATCCAAACAAATCTCTTCATACAAAGTGTGTTGCATTTCTCAAAGTCTATTGGGCTTAATAGTTTTGAGATAGAAAATTCCAACCTTTCTTTTGCTAGTGCGCAAAGAATTGTAGAAGCCTGTTGAGGTTGATAATACATGTGTAACGGACTGATCTTGTGTGATCAAGATCTTATAGTGCTAGTCATAAGTTTCTGTTAGCAAGACAACTATAATGGATAATCTCACACGAGGTGTGTGGACTGGAAGTAGCCGGGTTTGGTGAACCAGGATAACTCTCCTGCGTTATTCTTCTCTCTCTCTCTCTCTCTCTCTCTCTCTCTCTCTATTTTAAGTTACACAACACACACAAGTTATCACACTTATAATAATCTCTAGAATATTTTGGTCCTAATTAATTACTATCAAATTAATCCAGAGTGCTCTGGTCCCTAATCAAACATTAATATTGTTGTCTTATTTTATATTAAACTGTCTCCAGAACATTCTGGTCCAAGATAAAACAATTGCTTAAATATTTGACTAAAGTTTAAAATCAATATATAATATTGTTTTATCACTTTATCTTATATTAATCGTTCTCCAGAACATTCTGGTCATTGTTAAAATAATCTTATATTTTAACTTAACATCATTTTTCTCATTCAGCTTATAAACATTCTTCAGAACATTCTGTTCTAATCAAATACTCTAATCTTGTTGGACTAACACACACCAAGAACATTCTTGAGTATAAACTTAACTTTCAGGAATAATTTTTAAAAGAGTCACAATTCAAACCCCCCTTTCTTGTGACGATTATTGCTACTTCAGTCGGTACACTAGTACACTTGCTAGTGTTTCATCATCAAGGGTACTCCTCTTTCAAAGAAGCTTTTTTTTTATAACTTTTTTTTTTTAATAAAGTCCGTAAGATATATTTCTTTAATCGGTTATCATGTGTATGCAATTACAAAAACTAATTTTGTGTCGAGTGAAACCACAATAGACAATAAAGCGTTCTCTCAAAAAATTTAACGTTATTGTTGCATTCACAAAACTGAATTTAAAGTTTGTAAGATATATTTCTTCTAATCATAGGTTGGGTGAAACTCAAATCTGATGGGGCGTGTAAAGAGAACAATGAGCTCACGAGTTTTGTAGGTCTTCTTCGAGATTCTGATGGAAGAAAACTTAAAAGATTTAGGCACAAGATTGGAGCTTACAATGCTCTGCATGTGGTGATGTGATGCTTGTGTTTAAAGCTTGACATGACTTGAAGAGAAGACGTATCTCATCTAATAAAAGAATTGACATGGAGAAGTTATTCACTTATTCATACTTTGCGTTAAGATAACAAAAATGTTGACTTAAGGCAAACTTTAATCTTTCTATAGATTCTTAAAATCTCGTTGTTTTGTAGTCCCTCATTTTACATATATTTATAGACTCATTTTTATGATATTTATCGAATTTATATGTCTAGAATAAAAAATAAAAAATAGAATAGAATAATTTGGAGGAGAATGTGTTGTTAGAAAAATGGAAGAAGGAAGAAGCGTGAAGCAAGGAGAAGGGAAGAAAGATTGATCAAACGGTGCAAAAACATTCAAAATCCCACAGAAAAGAAAACCCACGTAACTCTTGTTCTTCTCCATAGTCCCAGAAAGAACAAGAACTTCTCTCCCTGTCTCCCTCCCTCCCACCACCTCAATTTAATCTCAAATTTTACAACAACGATCTAATCTAATTACTTTACTTTATAGATTGGAATATTCATCATTTCATTTCATGATCCAATTAAGACATTATGATTGATTTATTACCAAGAAAATAAAAGGATTAGAAGAATAAACAGAGTAATTAATTAGAGAGGATGCAAGCGGTGGGGAGATTAGGGAGCTACATTAGTCAAGGCGTATACACCGTTTCAGGTCCCTTTCATCCATTCGGTGGCGCCGTCGATATTGTCGTCGTTCAACAACAAGACGGTTCATTCAAATCATCACCATGGTATGTTCGGTTTGGTAAATTCCAAGGTGTTTTAAAATCCAAAGAAAAAATCGTTCAAATCAATGTTAATGATGTTGAAGCTGATTTTCAAATGTATCTTGATAACAAAGGAGAAGCATTTTTTCTTAGAGAAGTTGATGCTGATGAAGCAGTTTTGATTGATCCTTTAGAATCTGTTGATGATATTGATCATCAATCTTTGAGGACTAAGAGTTGTAATTTTGATTCTGAGGATGGGAAGATTGTAGGGAGGACTAGTTCTAAGCGTTCGCGAATACTTGGTCTTATGTTTGGGAGAAGGTCTGTGAGTGGTGAATTTGAAGACGGTGTTGGGAATAAGGAACATGCTGAGATTGCCGCGAATTTGTTGGATATTAAGTGGTCTACGAATCAAGATGGTGATCATGCTGTGGTAGTGGAGAATGAGGATGGTTCTATTGGTGTTGTAAAGGATGAAAAGGTATTGAGTGGAGAAGAGGTTTCTGTGGTAGAGGGTGTTGAAGAGTGTTCTAAAGTGAAGATAGTTTGTTGCTCAAGTGAACAAACTCATGAGGTTATGTATCTTGCTCATGGGGAGAATGGTGAGGTTCATGTCCATGATCAAGTCTTGCATTCACTCGTATCTCAGGTAAATTCATAGTCTTAAGACCTGTTTGGATCAACTTATTTGAGATTATTTAATGGCATAAACACTCGTGAGACTGTTTAGAAGAGCTTATCGAAGCAACTCCCTTTTCAGCTTATTTTCATAAGTTCATTAGGACATGATAGACTTTATTTTATCTATTGTTATTGAAAGACCTTATACATAAGCACTTAAATGATAAGTGCTTATGTTGTTAGCGCTTATTTAAGTTGTTTTATCCAAGCAAGGTCTTGTCAAGTTTTACATCGCGGTCAAATAACTATCCTTGACATTGCGAAAAATGCCTGTCAAATGGACTTGATGTGGGCTTAAATGCAGTCTTACAGTAGAGAGAGACATAAAAAAACCTTCATGTCACTGGCAGTTTTTTGAAAACCTTGGTCATAGAATTTGATTATTGTTTGTGCTTTAGAGAAAGTAGATGATACTGAATTCTTTTAATTGAGCAAATCTTTAATCTGTTTTGGTTGACACCGACATGTTAAAATTATCCTTCAGGGTACCGAAACTGAGGGAGTCACTAAGAATGCTGATGTAGTGGAGATCTTTGAGATTCATTCTCAGGTTCAGAAAATAGATTCTTCTGATTCTGAGCCTAGTACGTACAATGTGGTAGATGTTGAGGACCTAACAACATCTTCTAAACCTCAAACTAACAATTTGGATATAGGACACTGTTCAAGGGAGAAAGCTGAGTCATATTGTGTTACCAATGCTTCCAGTTACAATAGCGAGGATGACCAAGGATTATGTGAGAATAACACGAAAGATAAAGATGTCTCTAGCACGTTATCAACTCCACAATACTCTCTTGGAGATTGTTTACCTAGTGAAACATCAAGGAGATCGCCGTCCTCAAGTTCAGATGAAGAGAATTTCCTTTTTAGTGACCTTGATGAAAACAGAATGAATGATCGATATGAGGGATCATTAACCCCTGAGTATATAGATAAAGACGATAGTCTTTCTTATGAGGATGGCACTGAAACCTCAAGAGTGACATCCTGTCCCATAGTCATCCCTAGAAATGAGGTTGCTGCGGGGGAAGTTGGGCAGCATACAGGATCCTTGCCAAATATTTCTTCTGGTAATAATAGTATGCGCCAACACGTTCGTTTTCCTTTAAGTCAATCACTGGACTCGACATTTCCTGGCAAAGATGACCTGAAATGCTTAAACTTAGACGAGTACAAAGAAAAGCAGTTACCGCATGAGCAGGAAGGTGGCAAAGCTTATCAAGATTCTGAAGAAGTCAAAGATACTACGCTGAATCTCCCCCCTGGTAAGAGAGCTGGTATAAATTACCATTGTAATGTATCCTTTGTTTTCTCTCAACTGAATTGGTAACAATCTATGGAAAGATGTACACTGTATATACTGTATCCTATGGAAAGATGATTGTTATAAATTGTATAGCAAAAAGCTGTAATTTTCACTAAAAATTTGGATGCAAGTTACATTCTACTACATCCTTTAGTTTGCGGAGACATGTGTCAAGTATTTTGGTAGAGCAAAATGGAAGGAATTTGTCACTGTTGTACCTTTGAAATATGCTTCCTGGAAATACAGCCTTATGTAGTTGCTTTGTTGATTTATCATTTATGCAAACAATTTACATAACACTTGCTGTATGAAGGGATGCATGCTGACTCTACTTTAAGACATTCATTGCAGAAAATCTGGTTGATAACAAATTCATTTCTTTAGGCCTGGGGGGATAATGTACTTGTTATTGAAATTTTTCATGAGATTTGGGAACTAGGCATGGTGTTTTTTGGAATTCAACAAATATTAGATTAAGACATGGTGGTGTCTTTTGAAATTAAAAGAATGTTTAAACTGAATAGCATCATAGCTGTTGACCAAGTTGGAAAACAAAATCATGCAGGTGGCACATCAACAAGCAACTCTTCATCCGGTGGAAACTGGAGAATTTGGCCTTTCTCCTTGAGCAGATCAGGATCTAGAGAATCTTCTCCACCTATTCCAAATGATGCCAAAAGTGATCTTTTTGGCAATTCTCCAGAGAATAAGATTCGCAAAGATGTGAACAAAAATGATACTAAACCCAATTTAGTGAAAAAGAAGGTTAGGATATTAACTCCAACTTCTGAACAGATAGCATCTTTGAATCTGAAGGAAGGGAGGAACATTGTAACCTTCACTTTTTCTACCGCTATGCTGGGTAAACAGCAGGTCAGTTATCATGAATTTCTAAAACTTTAGAACTTGAAGTTTACTGTCCCTTTTATGTATGTTTCTTTAATTTTATTCTCTCAACCCATATTATTTCTTATTATTTCAGGTTGATGCTCAAATATATCTGTGGAAATGGAATGATCGTATAGTGATCTCGGATGTGGATGGAACAATTACAAAGTGAGAATATATCTTTGGAAAATTAAACCGTTCTTAAATTAGATAACTTGGATGGACAATATGTTGGTTAATGTTCATTCTTTTATTATTTTTTTTCTTTCTCATTGTTAATTTGGTATCACTTACCAACAATACCTTAAGATATTTGGTGTCTAACTAAAAATATTGTCCTCTGCAATTTCATTGCTGAATGGATTTTTTTTTCCGGTTCAAAGTATGTCATTCTCATGCCTCTATGAAATAAAATATAGCTTCAATATACTGTTGTGCTATGTAACAGTAAACTTCTACATTATATAATTTTTCTTTTTTTTTTTCCTTCTTTTCATTCACTTGGGTCAGCATTCAGATTATTTGTGCAACTAATGGCGCGTTATAGTTTAGGTTGGGCAAGTGCAGTTCAATGTCACCAATTGGATGTAAAATTTAAGTAGAAGAGGATCCTTGTTTAGTCTGTTCTAATCATGATTATTGTGAAGTTGGCAGATATAATTAGTTTCGCCATAATCAATATACCTTTTAAGTTAAATTTGATCGAATATTATGGCTATAGTTTTATAAGAAAGATTATGGGCTGTAGTAGCATTTATGGTAATACCTTTGCCAATACATCTGTTGTTATTTTTAAAAAGTTTCTAACTCTGGTGTGGCAATTGTAATTTATTTCTTGTTTCATGTCCTACAGGTCAGATGTTCTTGGCCAGTTCATGCCTTTGGTTGGTGTTGACTGGTCACAGACTGGGGTTGCCCATTTATTCTCCGCAGTCAAGGTTTGCTTATGTTGTCCATGTCTTTACATGTTATGAGATTACTCCAATGTGATAATGTGGCTAATTCCTGAATGCAATGATCATACACTATTGCACTATTGATAGTTTTTGGGCTAATCTGGTGTTGCCCATTATTGCACTATTGATAGTTTCCATGTCTGTTAAAACCATGAAAAGTTTAACTTTTCTTTTAAATTCTTGTCATTTTAATATGATTAATTTTATTTGATGTTTTAGCATGGAAACTGTACCCCGTCTATAGTGATTGTTTTACGATCTTTTTTCACCTCAGTTGAAATTTTTTAATTGTCATTTCCTTGTCAATTTCTCATTTGCAGGAGAATGGTTACCAACTGCTTTTTCTCAGTGCTCGTTCAATTTCTCAAGCCTATATTACACGACAATTCCTACTGAATCTTAAACAGGTGATGCATAAAATGCGCAATCTGTTTTCAATATCAACAATGTGCTACAGAGCGAGAGAGTGAAAGTGTGAAAACAATTACAATTTAATATATCTTTTTATATTTCAGGATGGCAAAGTTTTACCAGAGGGTCCTGTTGTTATATCCCCCGATGGACTTTTTCCCTCTCTATACCGTGAAGGCAATAAATCTTATTATCTTTGTTTTCTGCGTCTATTTACTGTTCTCTTTCTTCTATATTAGACACTACTATTTTGAGGTGTGATAAATATATGTAGAGCACCGGCATAGCATACTAGCTACCTAATACTACATCTTGAACTTTTCTTATACGATTCATTGGCCATTTAATTGATGTATCAGTGAGATATGATATTCATCATGGCTGAGTATATAATGCTATGATCTTAACTTTATAATTTTAATCTTGGACTATGACACCTTTTTTCTTCTTTATATTTTCAGTTATTAGAAGGGTTCCTCATGAATTCAAAATTGCATGCTTAGAGGTCAGTTTCCCGCTTCCACTTGTTGATATATTGCCATAACCTTAATTATGGGTGTAAATGAGTTAGAGTCAAATTAAGCATCTGGGGTCGGATTCCAGGTGAAATGCCTTTGTGTTTATGTGTGACTGATGGTCACTCAGTTAAAATTTAAAATAACTCTTCAAAATCGAACTTATGTAACTGGTAGATATATAATATAAGATAAGTTATAATTCTCCGGATATATGTATAAATAAAATTACACCTTTCCAAGTAATGCTACATACATGAGCCATTCACAAGTCAATCCCCTAAGTTAACTTCAATATTTGTTTAAGCTTAAAGGAAGTGATTTTTACTCTCTATCATCTAGTGCATGTGATTATTTTGAGAAACTACTCATAACAGCTTCAAAAGAAAGTTGAATAGAGATTTTTTTTTCCTTCAGTATATTCTGTTTTAAAATCTTTGTCCAAACAAATTAAAATAAGTGAAACAGGGACCTACAGAACCTACATAATTTTGGAAGTGGACAACAGCTAAACACTTAAAATTTCAAAACGAGTTAGTTTAGCTAAACAAACAGCATGATCTAACATTTTATAGTTGAATTTGAATAATTATACTCTTTTAAACCACAAGTTTTAATAATTTTCAGCATGATCATCATGGTATTAAGTTTATCTTGAATTATGTCTCCAGAGTATCAAGTCTCTTTTTCCTTCCGATTGCAATCCGTTCTATGCTGGTTTTGGAAATAGGGATACTGATGAAATCAGTTACCTTAAGGTTGGAATCCCGTTGGGAAAAATCTTCATTATAAATCCCAGGGTAAATAAATCCTTTTTTTTTTTATTAAAAAAGCTAGAATTTCCTTAAATATAAGTTTGTCAGGCCTTTCTTATTTTTAAGCTTGCAGGGAGAGATTGTTGTGAACCGAAGTCTTGACACAAAATCATATACTTCTATGCATGCTCTCGTGAATGGAATGTTCCCTGCAACGAGCACTTCTGAGCAGGTTTAATTAACGAACTTTATTTTTTCATTCATAATTGGGATCCTTCCATCATTTAATATTCAAAATAAATAGTATGCTGGCCGTGGGAGAGTACCGGGGTAGATTTTTTTATATTTTTTATGTCTCCTGTGTGATATAAATTCTGGATTTCTAGTTACATTATCATGCTTTGAGTGCAAGTTTGATACAATGAGGATATGTTTCTAATCCAACACATTGCTGTCCTTAATCTTGCTGAACAATGATTGCAGGAGGATTATAATTCATGGAATTTCTGGAAGCTACCCCCTTCTGCATTTGATATTTGAAAGAGCCTTATGGCTTTTGGCCTCAATAACCTTGGTCCTGGATATGGATAGGTGCAGGCAGTGCAGCTCTTAAAAGAATATAGGTAAATTCATTATAAGCTCTATACACATAATCATATATTTTTAGCTCTTAGACACTTGATATATTTTAATCTATTTTTAACAAGTGTAGTTCCTTTGATCAAAGAGCAACCGTGTGATCTTGTCATGGTGGTGCATATTTTGGCGCTGTTCTATATTACAAGTGTGCATGGAACTTCATAATGATGATATTTTGCTAATACAGGGAACGACCTTTTCTGTTGTGGAATGATTTATCGAAAATCATATCATAATTTGGTGGATGGAATTCTTTTATGAAAAATCATGCTTGAACTTCTCCTGTTTGATGCTAAGAGATGAGCAGGTCCATTTTTGTTAGTTTAATATGAACCCATGACCACTAAAGCCAAATGGAATCCCAAGAAGTTTACATATCTTCTTGATTATTGTAGATTAGTGCATAGTTAAGTCTCACTCCTTTCCATTCGAATGTATAATTGTATATGTATATTTGTGTACTTGAATGAGTCCACTTGGTTCCATTTTTCCAGCATAAAGAAATATTATATGCTCATTAGCATTTCTCATCTTTTGTAATCGGTTAGTATTGATTTCAAATTGAGGAATGCTTCTTATCACGAAAGCATTTCACGCGAAGTTATCTCGAGCAGTTGTACTAGTTACTGTAGGGGAACCTCACTTTTCATTCCCACCATCCGTTTTTTCCGTCAAATGATAATCTGACGTTGGAAATAGTCCGTGATAACTTCGCTATGTTATAAATTGGGACATATAGCGCTGTTGTTTCAAATTATAAAGTTATATTTCATTCAATGTAATACGATTTTTACATGTCTTAAACAAAATTATGTAAAATATAAATAATTAACAAATTCAATATGAGAGTAAATTACAAAACTGTAATATATTAGTTTAGGTCAGACCAATCATTTTATGGATAATTATTTTAAATAAATTAGTTGTCATCAATATTTCTGTTTGATTTTAACTAATTATTTTAAATTAATAATTATTTTAAAATTGAATTTAAAATAATTATTTAAAATAGTTCTATTTGGTTAGTTTAGGTCATCAATATAACTAGTTCTGTTTGTCAAAACCAATCATTTTATGGATGATTAGCAAATACAAATATTATAATAATATTAGTTGACCAGATAATTGGGAAAATATTCTAAATTCATTTAAACAAACAAATTGCATTCAAATAAGCATATTATATGAATTATTTTGGTTTTAGTGTATTATTTTAATATAATATCATTTTTTTTGAAGTAATATAATATCATTATATTGATCATACATAACTAATACATGCATATTTACTTGATTTCTTGATTGTAATATTAAATTCAAATATTTATTATAATTTTAATTATTTGAACATGTATATATTTCATAATAATTTAGGATTAATGTAATTTTTTTTTGAAGAAGCTAAATTAGCCCACACAAATTGACACCAGATGGAATCGAACCTGAGACCTTCAGGAGGAGCACACTCCCAAGTCTCAAGCCAATACCACTAGGCCAACCCAAGTGGGTTAGGATTAATGTAAAATTAAATAAAATAATTTGAAAATGGACATACTTTCAAAAAAATAGATATGAAAATATTATGGCATAAAGTAATAAATCATTTTTTGAAAAGCAAAAGTAAATGTTTTTTTGGTACAAGGTAAATGTTTTTTGGGGATGGCACAAAGTAAATGTTATTAATAATTTATCGAATAATGTTATCGAATGTTAATTAGCAACACTCTCTTTTCAACATTCGCTATAACATTAACTCATTTATTAGATGAAATTCATATCCACCCCTTTATTTGAAACTTATTTCTAAATTGTGAAACCTATATTGATTTCACCCAATAAATAAGTGGGCGGTAGCATATATCAAATTAACAACCACCAAAAAAAAAAATCAAATTAATAATTGAATTAAAATGATTAACGAATTTCAGTTGAACTCAAATCGATTGAAACATTATGATTATTTCATGTTTCTGTTGGTACAACCTAGAGGTTTTGCTGTGAGGATCATCTATGTAGAATATCGGGTTCAAATCCGGATCATTACATTTTTCCTCCCTATGTATATATTTATTTGAGTATGTGTTGATCACTGTGTATATGCTATGTTAATAGAAAAAAAAATAGTTACGCTAATTTCTGCTAAAAATTGGATGGTTAATACAAAACAAAATTACACAAACAGAAAGTATTCCACATGCGAAAAAACAACATATAACACATATTTTTGTTAATTTATTTTTTCACACATCCGTTGCATACTTGCAAGTTGCATGAGATACTTTTCGAGTTAAACTTGCATGAGATCTTTATTACTAGTTATTAGTGATCCAAAACAAGTAAAACTTTAAAATACTATAAGTCCAACAAGAGTACGTACGTACGAGGAAACGAAACCTAGGACTGTTTGATTTTGACATTGAAATGCTTGTCTGCAAAGTGGACAAGGTTTTTGAATTCATTGTCATCAATGAAACCGTTATGATTGGTGTCTGCAGGGTAAAAATCAAGACATATACCCCAAGAGGCAAAGAGTCCTCTTGTAAGGCGCACAGCATGTCGCAGTTCCTCTTTGCTGATTTTGCCATCACTGTTTGTGTCAAATTCTGTCTTCAACCATAGTTTGAATTGCTCCACCGTCATCATGCGCTTCCCATGATGATCACTCCACTGAGAAACGTGTGATGACGGTGACGGAGTCGGCCTTTTGTGCTCCACAGTTATCACAGGTTTCCCATGATGATGATCACTGAACCCTTTGTGCTCCATGAACGGCATACCTGAAATTTCCTCTCGGTCAGTCACTAACTATAGTGTATGTTATGTTTTCTTCATGATTAGTTTTAATGATTGGATGTTCTATTTATATTGCCACATTTGCTTAATTTCTTGTTTTGTTTAAGCATCAGTGCTGTGCAGTTCATTTTATTACAACCACATTCTTTTTACTTCGTAAAAATAATACATAAGAATATATTCGATAGATATTAATTTCCATCCTTTGTGGAAAACTCAGAAAGGTGTTGACTAAGGACTGTACACATCTCATAAAATTATGAAAAATGATATGATATGTTGTTGATATGATAGGAAGAGATATATATTGTATATTGATAAACATCTAAATCCCATCTATACTTGAAAGAGAGATATAGATAGAGTGGTGTGAAAGATATGTGATATATTGTTGGTGTGATAGGAAGAGAGATATAAAGAGAGAATAAAGTGTTAAATAAGTGTATGAAATTTAAGTGTGTTTAAATATAAAAACTGTAAAATTACCTCCTCTTTTGCGGGAATAGCTCGTGTTTACTACCACGTGTGGGTCACGATTTCACTCACCCAACCATATTATGTCCATTCGATTAAGACTCGCGATCTAAATTTCAATCTAGATTTTAATTTCTTTTTAAATTTGAAATACGACTTGAAATTTGGGCCGTGTTCGGTCTTGATTGAACAAATGTAGCTTATCTAGTGCGGTAATTGAACCCAAATCCAAAATTTACACCCTCAAATACTTTATCTCCCTTATTTTTAACATTTAAACTATTTTTTATCCTTTTTTCTATACTTAAAATTGAACTTTTTTTGGAGACGGGTAACACCACAAAAGATGACAAAGTTCTTCCTAAAGAGATTTAACATTGTTATGTGTTTAGGTTGGATTCGAACTCCGAACCTCTAATTAAACTAAACTGAAAGAAATCTATTATCATCCTATCCAAGTTTTTTGGGTTTACCAAAGAGATCCCTTACTAAATGTTACAATATTACTGGTGGAAGAATTTTTTTTTTTTCTTAAAAAACAAATGAATATATAGATTAAACCACATGCGCGCTGTTGTGCATTGAGTCTTTTATTTAGTTCAATCTTGTTGTGCGTTGAGTATTTTATTTTTTTATATTAGTATGTTGTTTAAGCATAAACGATGCTGTCTTTATTTATTCTCTTTGCAAGTTGGTCTGCATAACACCTATAGCAACTAATTATAAAAAATAAAATAAAAAAATCCGTGCTTATCCTTCATCTACTTTAGGATCAAGAATTAATCTGAAATTATTCAACAACAATGATCAAGAATCTGGACTATAAGCAGTATGAATGATCTATCTCCAATAGGGATGTGTTGGAAAAAGATGAGGAGTGTTGTTCAATTTTAAGGCGTGTTGTTAAATTACTTAATAAGTATGAGTATAATATCCTCTCAAAAAATAAAATATGACTATAATATATAAAAGCATGACCAAGTACAACTAAATCATTCTATTAGTAATAAACGATTTAATTTAATATAAGAATGAACATTAATAAACAGATAGAATCTAGTTAGAGATGTACTCACTTAAGCTAAGTTATGAAAAATTCTATTAGTTTGTCTTCTAATAAACTTAATCTTAGAGCTTTTAAACAAGAAAAAAAAAATATGCGTACAATTTATTTCACCAGATGGACTTTTTCCCTTTCTATAATACCGCGAAGGTAATAAGTCTGCTTACCTTTGTTTTCTGTTTCTCTTTACTGTTCCCTTTCTTCTATCTTGAGATGTTTTCTTATATGATTCATTGGCCATTTAATTGATGTATCATTGAGATATGATATTCATCAAGGCTGAGTATGTAATGTTCTAGTCTCCCCTTATAATATTCTGAACTATGACACTTTTTTCCTCTCCATTTTCAATTATTTGGAGGGTTTCTCCCTTTGTGATATTTGCATGATTTTAGTTACACGAAATTAACGAACTTTATCTTTTATTTTTTCATTCATAATTGGGATCTTTCCATTATTTAATATGCAACATAAATCATGCTGATTGTGGGATAGTACTTGGGTTGAACATTATCATGCTTTGAATGCAGGTTTGATACTCTAAGAATTTGTCTTGTTTCTAATGTAAGTATGTAAAACATTAATTTTTGCCCTTAATATTGCTGAACAATGATTGCAGGAGGATTTTAATTCATGGAATTTCTGGAAGCTACCCACTTCTGTATTTGATATTTGAAAGAGCTGTGGCTTTTGAGCTCTAACACCTTGGTACTGGATATGGGTTTGGTGCAGCAGCTTGGGTAGTAATAAAGTCTTGCACTATAAACGCATAAGCAAGTAAAGAATACATGTGTTGAGCTACCAAAGAAGTAATGACCCTTAATGAGGCTAGAGCAAGGCCTAATTGAAAATGAATTGAATTATTGATTGTGTCATAAAGACCCTTGTATATCCACGCCCCAATCTACCCCGGAGGAATATGTGCTTCTAAAATATCTTTTATACTGTGCCCAATACCAAAGTTAGTTTTATACGTATAAGCGGATAGCGGGAATCGAAACCGCATCATTAGTTTGGAAGGCTAAGGGTTATAGTCGACGACGTTCATGAATAAACATCTCTAATTCAAAACCGAATGCGAGGCTGTGAAGCTCTTAAAAGAATATAGGCAAGTTCATTATAAGCTCTATAATAATCATAATTTTAGTACTTAGATACTTGATTTAATATTATCCTGCTTTTATTTAGAGTAATTCCTTTGATTCAATCGATATTTTCTTACCGAAATGTGTTTATAGTTTTTTTTTTTTACCAAATAAAGCATATAATTGCGTGCTCATTTGTTGCATATTATGCAGTGTTCTTTATGTGCAATTGTGCATGCAACTTCATAATGGTGATCTTTTGCTGATACAGGTAACGGCCTTGTGGATTGATTTATTGAAAATCATAATTTGGTGGATGGAATTCTTATGAAAAATCAGGCTGGAACTTCTTCCCTAGGCCTATACGATGATTATTATAATTTTAACTTTTTGAGCATCTAAATTAAATATATATGTTTTCAGATAAAACATATATATAATTTATGAAATTTTTTGAGACTTATGGAAAATATAAAGCAATTTTTTCACAACTTAAAGCAAAAATTATTAAATATTTTTTTAAGAAGCAAAAATTATTATTTGTTAGTGATGATTTACTGAAAAACGCTACCAAAATACACACTAGAAAAATAAATAATTAAACTTAAATGGTTAATAAATTTCAATTTAAGTCAATAGAGAATTATGAGTTTTTTTTTTATTAAAGAGAAAGACTTTGACTCTTAAATGGCTTATTCATCTTTAAACCGAACTCTAAATTATTGTGGTCATATTGCTAACACAATTGGATGGTTGGTTAAAACAAAACAAAAATACACAATATCAAAAGTCTTCCAAATGTGACACAACTACACATATATGTTTTATTAATTTTCCATTTCCCGTATATAAACGTTGCATACATGCATGAGATCTTTTTTCTTTCTTTCTTCATATAATTCAAACAACTTGCATGAGATCTTTATTACCAGCAATTAGAGATCTAAAACAAGTACAACTTTAAAATTTAACGGTGGTTAATCAACTCCACCAAATGATGAATAATTCAAGAGAATTCAAATTTAATTATGAATGGTACAATTATTTATCAGATTTTACTTAATTTACCTCGAGTGAACTTTAGGTTATAACCTTTTTCTATGGGAATTGGATGGTTAACATTAAAAAGAAAAAAACACTAATATTAATCCAACAAAACGTACAAGTAAAGGAAACCTAGTGTGTGATTTTGACATTGAAATGCTTGTCTGCAAAGTGAGCAAGGTTTCTGACTTCATTTTCATCGATGAAACCGTTGTGGTTGGTGTCTGCAAAGTTGAAGTCTGTACCACAACTCCAAGATGCAAAGAATCCTCTAGCAAGGCGCACAGCATGTCGCAGTTCCTCTTTACTCATTCTTCCATCACCGTTTGTGTCAAACGCTGTCTTCAGCCATAGTTTAAATTGTTCCACCGTCATCACACGCTTGCCATGATGACCATTGAACCCTTTGTGCTCCATGAACGCCATACCTAAAATTTGAGAAATTTGAAATATTCCCTTTCAGTCACTAACTAGTGTTATATGTTTTGTTCATGATTAGTTATCAAGCTTGGGTGTTGTATTTATATTGCCACATTTGCTTAATTGCTTGCTTTGTTTAAGCACTAGTGCTGTTCATTAGGTTACAAGCACATTCTTTTTACTTCGTTAGAAAAACACGTTAGAATATATTCGATATATATATAAATTTACATCCTTTGTGGAAAAATTAGAAAGGCATGTTGACTAAAATGGACTATACACAAACTTATAAAATTATCTCCTTTTGTGGTAATAGTGAGTTATTTGAACACAATTCTGACATTAACACTATATAAAGTATATTTTGAGCTAAATCCACATAAATGTGAGAGTTAGATGAAAATGAGGCTACAATGCTAACACGTGAGCGACCATATTTGTTTGCTCCAAATAAATTCGACATGAGAGTTTTCAAAAAATAAATTACATACTTCTATAATAGCTATGTATGCCACAATATATCTCCTACCTTTACTAAAATTGTCGGTCACTCTTTTCAAATCAAGCTCAAAATCGATATTTACTGTCTTCATCTTTGTTTCTCACTTTTTATTTTATTTTATATGCGGTTTACATGAATTACCAAAATACACAAAAACACATAGAGAGACGCCGTATTTTTATCAATTTTCTATGTCCATTAACATATCTGATTAAAAAATAGGGAAGTGTAAATTTTATTAAATGTTACACTGTTACTGGTGGAAGATTTTTCTTCTTAAAAAAATAGAGATTAAACTGCATGCGCGATGTTGTGCGATGAGCCTTTTTCTTTTTGTATTAGTCTGATATTTAAACATAAAAAACAGTCTTTATTTATTCTCCTTGGTAGGTCTGCATACACCAATAGCAACTAATAATAAAAATATACGTGCTTATCCTTCATCTAGTATAGATCAAGAATCTGGAATTTATCAACAGCAAAAAATAGTATGATCTATCTCCAATAGGCATGTGTTGGAAAAAGATGAGAAGTGTTATTAAATTTAAAGGTGGGTTGTTACATTTTTTTTTTGGGTACATGGTTGTTAGATTATTTAATAAGTATGAGAAAGTACAACTAAATCATTTCATTGTAATAAACGATTTAATATAATGAACATTAATAAAGAGATACAAACTAGTAGTTATAGATATTGCCATTAAGTTAAGGCATAAGCAACTTTATTGATTTACCTTAAAATAAACATCAATCTTACGAGTTTTCCAACAAAGAAGAAAAAACAAGCCTACAAGTTGAACCAAAATATGAGATGTCATTTTGATCGAATGTGAAAAACATCCATAACTCTTTTACATCAATATTTTGATGTGTGGAACAAAATTAGCAACAATCAGTTATTAAAGTAACCAAACAACCACATACAATAAAATAAGACAAAAGGAGGAGGAAGAAAAGGAGAAGAAGACAACAATATTTGTTTATCCAATTCGGTCTAAATTGATATATGTTTGGAGGAGATAATTGTTCTCCAATCCACTATCAAAGAGTTTCTTACAAAGAGATACATGGGCTCTCCACCTTAGAATTTCTCCCCAATAGACACTAATGTATTGTAAATTGATTTCCAGGTTCCCTCTTTTGTACTCTCTAAGTTTTTTTTTTCACACTCTTAAACCATAAACAAGAGGTCTTATTTATAAGATGTGTTCAACCCTTAAAACTTGACAAATAAGAAGGAAAAAAAAGAAGAAAAAACGTGTACATGTGCTCCACACGTGGAGCATTGTGCCCTGAGCAGTAGCGAGAAGACTATTGCAAAGCACATCCATGTGCCCAACGTATCCTTCTTCTATGTGCCCCATGCATGACGTAGTAGCACAAAGTCTTCGTGAAACACAATTTCAAGGCATATTGAACAATTATCCACATTGCTCTTAAATTGATGGTGATGCCACTTTGACCATCAACCGCCTTGTTGATTGCCCTTGCCTCCAACTACACATGTATTATCATAAGATTTCATATTTACCTCTTGAACCCTCAGAATTCCTTCCAAACTCTTTAAGGCCCTTGGATCTAACTACACTAAGCTTTTTAGGTAGTTCCACAAGTTTTATCATAGCTTTTTCTACCTTTAGAGTGATCATTTATGTCTTCTTGAAGATTTCCTTGCTCTTAATTGCTATTATGAGGCTACTTGGTTCTGAGTCTTGCATCTCCTCAACTACAATTAAAGCATAACACACAAGGATTCCACAGTCGTACTGCATTGGTACAACAATATCCCTCATTTTTGCTGTCTTCAAGACACAAGACATTCACACTCTTGGTCTTGTCCCAATCTCAGTTTGGTCTGCTTGTGATATGGTGGTCGACAAATGCACCATCACCTTTCAATGCCTTTGTACACTTTTGTTGAGTCAAGACTACTTGTACCTTCACCTTCCACAACTTGAAATCGTTGTCTTCAGCAAATTTCTCAATATCGCACTTGATACTCATGGTGCTCGATTAACGATTTGTAAAATTAGGGATTAATTTACAAATTTTGAAAAATTATAGAGATGAATTTTCAACTTTGTGATGATTACAAGGACTAATTTAATATTTTTTAAAAATTTATAGAGACCAAATTGCAATTTATAAAAAATAATTAGGGAACAATTTGCAAATATTAATTGAAAATTCAAATGTTTAAATCAAATTCATTTCGTTTATATTTTCTTATCAGGTTCATACACCAGCAAAATATGAACTACTATAAAATAACCAATGAACTAGTCCAAATACTAAGCAATTTGAGTCTTCTACGCATATGATCAAAAGTTCAATGAGCAAATAGTCAATTACCACCCGCTCAAATTTGTAACTTTCGTCAAAATACTCCCTCAATTTTACGAAACTTCAAAACCTTCATGATTTGGTCAAATGTCTATCAATTTGGCATGTCATAGAGAGTAATGGCAAAATCAGTGGAGAGTGCAACGTCTGAAAAAATTAAGGAGGTTTTTGAAGTTTCGCAAAATGGAGAGAGGTTTTCGACAAAAGTTACAATTTTGAAAGAGATAATTGACAATTCACTCAAAGTTCAATTTTGGAAGAGATAATTGACAATTCCGGCATGTATTTGACGAATGTTAAATCAAACCTAAGAACTCATCTTATGTATCAATTGTTTCTCAACAGAGATTAACCACTCGACTCAAATTAACTATTGGGCCTAAACAAACTAGACGCTTAACCCACAATTTTACAGAATCCGTGTTTATAGTTTATCCACGATCTAGTAAAGGATTAGAAGTTAGTAGTAGAAACAAAAATGGAGTCACAAGGACAGTGGAATCCGCTTCTATCATTTTCGCGGTTCATCCACCAACACTGTAACCACCTTGCAACTCGTTTCGAAGACACAAAAAAACTCGCCGGAACCCTAATTCAATCTCACACTCGCACCAAACCTGCTCTCGCCGCCACTTTAACTTCCAACAACGTCGCCAAATCCCTCGCCGGAACCTCCGTTTACACCGTCAGTAGTTCCAACAATGAATTTGTTCTTATGTCTGATGCTGAAGGTGCTAAGTCCATTGGATTGCTTTGCTTTCGCCAAGAAGACGCTGAAGCTTTCCTTGCTCAGGTAGCGTTCCTCTCAGTAATTTGTTAAATTTTTTTTTTTTTTTAAATTTTCTTGATTTCACGCTGTTAATGATTTTTTGTTCGTTGTTTTAGGTTCGATCGCGAAAAAAGGAATTTCGAGGCAATGCTAAGGTTGTTCCAATAACTCTTGAACAGGTAGTTATTTTTCCATTTCATAATTATCTCCTGCTAATGCTGGTTTTATCACATTTTGTTGATGTGAAAGTGTGAAACCAACCTGTATTTCGTTCTCAAATGCTTTTAATTCACTAAGGGCTTGTTTGAGCTTTTTTAGTGGCATAATTTTTTTTGAAACCGTTTGAGAGTACTTGGGAAAACAACTTATGACATTTTTCATAAGTTTTGTTCAGCTTATTTCATAAGCTGTCCAAGATAGTTTATGAATACAGTTTATAGCATAAACAAAATCAATTTAACTTGGTAATCCAAAAAAAAAAAAATTAACTTTATTTTATCTCTTGCTATAGAAATAGCTTATATAAGCTGATACATAAGCGCTTATCATGATAAGCGCTTGTACTATAAGCTGCAAATAAGTTTTTATATCCAAAAGGGCGTAATTCATGTATCAATGGCACTCAATGAAATTGTGGTTTGGCTTCTATCATATTGAAAGTCAAAGTAATTAATTAATTATGTTGGACACAATTCGTTGTAAAGAACCTTCAAGACTTTTAAGAATCATATGGGCTATGTTACTATCAGCATTTAGAACCATGGGCTGCTGACATATAGCACCTACAACCATGAATGTCACACCTTTCCTTTTAATAAGGGGTAAGGGGGAACCTGCAATCAGATACTTTTTGAAGCATAATAAGTATAGTTTTTATCCTGTATCTGTAACAACTTTTCGGCCTGTGTTACTTATAGGTATACTTGTTGAAGGTTGAAGGTATTGCATTCCGATTTTTACCCGATCCACTTCAAATAAGGAATGCACTGGAGGTTAGTTCCAGTTATAATTGTTGCACACAACATATTACTCAAAAGCCAAACTAGTATTTTCATCATCTGAGTCCTACAGCAGTGTCACTATGGAATGAGTCAAGTCTTATCAGTTTTAAATGTAAATCATGGAGGAAAAGAAGCTTTGGTAATATCATGATAGCTGTGGTGTGGGAATTAGTTCTGTGACTGAACAGGTAGCATATATGTTCAAGTGCTGAACTGTTGGGTTGTGTTTAATTTAATTTTCGTTGTGTTTATCAGCTCAGAGCCGCCAACAAGGAAGGTTTTGATGGAGTTCCTGTTTTTCAGGTATGTTTTCTTACTTTGGCAGTCTCCAGTCCTTCAGGAGACTGATTGGGCAACAATGGTGAGGGTGTGGGCAGGAGTTACAAATTGACATGCGTTTGTTTTTTTGTTAATGTATATATCAGTAGCTATAAGTTTGGAATTCATTATATTTTATTTTCACGGAACTTACTGCTAAGTAATTAACTGCAGCCAATGCATGGTATATAACATATAAATTCCAAGACTGGCAAACAGCTTAGAAACCTTCGAACTATTTTAGTATCTGCCCATATGGAGTCTAATTTAAATATGTGAAAATATTGGTAGTAATTGATCATGTTAATTTTTAACCTATTGACTAATAACCACACTTGCTTACAGTCAGAACTTTTGGTTGTGAAGAAGAAGAATAAACGTTATTGCCCTGTATATTTCTCTAAGGTTTGTCTAACCCATTGGTCTCTTTAATTGCAATTCTGGTCCCTCTATTATGGTCAATATGCAATTTTGTCTCTCTATTTTAATTTAGAAATTTTGTCCCTTTGATATTTTTAATTACGCAATTTTGGTTTCTCTGTCAAGTTGTCATCCAATTTTTAACTATGATGATGATGTGGTAGTAAAAAATGTGACATTGAATACGTGAAATTGACATGGCTATAGAGTGCTGATATGGTGTTGCTTGTCTGCTGTACACATATGATGCTTATATGGCTATATGAACAAACTTTATTTTGTTTTAGCATTGGGACCCGAATTCACACCCTGGCTTTTAAACTAACATACTTAACCACTACAACTTAATGGGCTACCGGAATATAGCAAGTATGAATGTGTGTGTGTGTGTGTGTGTGTGTGTGTGTGTAATACAAACAACACTCGGTGGCCGTGTTAGCTTCACATGTTCAATGTCATGTCAGCATTTGACTGCTGCATCATCTTCATTGTTAAACATTTAGGGGCAACTTGACTAATGGGCTAAAATGAAAAATAGGATGACCAAAATTGCAGATTGGCAATAAGAGAGGGACCATAAGTGCAATTAACCCTAAATCTTAGTTAGGCATGTAGCTTGATGGAATATAATCATATGATAGTTTTCGTTTGTTGGTTAAATGGACAGGAAGATATTGAACAAGAACTATCTAAGGTTTCCAGGGTATCTAAAGGTCCTGGAGTTTACAAGCAAATAATGGTATAGAATCTCTCATCTCTTGCTCTTGGTTTTGTTAGTCTGTCAGAAACTTGTTGCTCTGTATGAAACTATATGAAAACACATTTTTGGATAAAAGCACATTTTTGGATGGGCAGTTTCCATGCGAAAATAACAATTTGAAACCCTATGTATGAGATTATAGTTCATAGTGTAAACTTTTGTGATCTTTCTTTCATGGAAAATGTTAGGAGAAAAGGGAGAAACATGTTTTCTTAGTCTGCTTGATACCTGGTTTGTGAGAGTTTTCAAATGATAAGAAAAGTTGCATGCTAGAGTTTGTTGTTTTATAATTTATCATTCATTTGAAGGTTAATTTCTTATTTATTTGTTCACTTATGATAATTAAACAGGTTGGTAGCTTCGAAGATGTACTGAAAAAAATGGAGGTAGTAATAGTAAAGTTTGCTTATTGGTATAGTTAATAAGATAGGAAGCAATTTGGATTTTGATAATTCTCTCTTTATGTTCCACATTGCAGATGAGTGAAAAGAATTCCGGATGGGATGATTTGATTTTTATTCCCCCTGGAAAAAGCCGTTCTCAACATATACAAGAAATTAAGGCTTAATTCCGTGGGAGCAAACTTAAGCTAACCATAGTAATAGTTTTATGTGGTTTTCTTGAGCAAATTGGATGTTATTGTTGACTCATTCTTGTCGGCTGGTGAGATGTCATGACCTCTCCCTTGCAATAGTTTATTTTCTTCTAAATTCAATTGAAATTCCTTCTCATGCAGATACTGCTTTAAGGATTTACAATGGATATATGTGAGAGGGCATAACGGGCAATGTTTATTTCAGTTAAGGGTCCCATGGAACTGCGATTGTTGAGTATGTTAAATACTACATGTATGAGATTGTTCTTACTAGTTCATGTACAGTTTTTTCATTTTGGCAACACTTGTTATCTAATTGGTTAAATTCTACTTCCGCACGAGTTAAGGGAGGTCTATGGATATGGATTTGGAAAGAATAAGTTTAATTACTTTGCAGGTGTTTGAACTATTTGGAGGTTTTTTTGTGTCAATGAATTAAACAAACCATAATTGAACTTCTGAACCTTATCAGTTAAAAAGTCAAGAGAGCTAATTACAAATAATCGACGAGTTTAGATATCCAATTACAAGTAATTGACAAGTTTAGAGATCTAACGGATTTGAAAGTTCACGACTTATGAAACTTGATAAGTAATATTCTTCGTCTCAATAGTAAATTTTAATTAAAAGATAAAATCAAATCGAACCTTGTTTTTTTTCAAATTTAAAAACACTTGCCTTCATGATTTATAGGGCAATACAAATGTATGTATGTATGTATGTATGTATGTTTTTATTTTTTTGATAAAACAGATGTATGTAATTATATAACTTCTTTATAGTTCATGAATAAGAAAAGTCTAAAAGATTAATCAACATGGGGGCATGTCCGGTGGCGGAGGCGGTAATGTTGCACTCAAGGATTTGCCATTCTTCACAATAAACACTGTCTCCATGCCCCAAGAGAGGTGGCGTTCTAGATGACAGTGCAGGAACCATACTCCTGTAATTGAATACACGGTTCATGCAACAATGAGTTTTGAATTAAGAAAAATGGAATAAGTAACTAAAAAATAAATTATGGTATAAATTCAATACCACATACAAAGTTAGTAAAAAAATGATTAGTTCTAAATGTTCCTTAGTTATTTTGTATGGATGTTGGTTTATGTCCCTCAATTTTCTATAAACTTATGTCTGGTGACTTGGGATATCACATTGCCTTTAAAAAAGATGTTTACTATATAGGACACATACCTGGGTTTGTAGCCACAAACCTAATAGCAGCCCATCCATTTACGGGCACAAGCACTGTATTCAAAAGTGGAGGATCAATCAGGTTGTAATTCTTGGTGTCTTTACTTTTGTTGAAATTACCAAACCCATATCCAACAACATAGAAACTAAATCCATGGAGATGCATGGGGTGGTCTAACGGTGCTACCAAATTTGTCCCTTGGAAAACAACTTCCACTGCTGAGCCATATTTTAGAACTTTAACTTTAGTTCCTCTCCTCGGTGTATTCAAGGTCATAGGCAAAGAATTTCCAGTGAAGTTAAATATAAATGGTGGAAACCTGGGAAATCCCTTTCTGAACACCCCATTGATATGATAGTAATAAGCTTCTAGTATGTCAAATTTATTAGGGGTTTGAAAACTTATGTTGTTCATGCTAGCAGATAAAATGGTTCCATTTGGGCCTTCACAGGATCGGTCATTGGGACATGGAAAGGTGTTGATAGAAACTGTGGTTATTATACGAGTCTTGATTTTTTTTGGTACATCATGGGAGTATTTGTCAGGTAAGCCTCTAATGCTTCTGATGAAGTCAAAAGCTGCTTGTGTGTCATTATAGTTGGGAAGAAAAGGTAATGAAGGAGTTGAAATTGGAGTGTAACTCTCTCTGTATTGCACTATAGCAGTGGTTGTGGTGTTATCAAACTCTACTCTTGCGTTATCAGTTGAATATGCTCTTGCAGCCAAATAGTAGTGACTAGGTTCTTGGTTGGCATGCAACAATACATCCATTGTTTGTCCTGGAGATATGCAAATGTAATCTCTTGTCATTGGCTTGGTGTACATAGCATCAGCACCAACAACAGTGAGTTTGTGTTTTGAAATTGAGAAAAAGAGAATGAGATTCATTGCAGCATTAACAACACGTAGAAGATATGTCCTTCCCTGTTCTACTCTTAGCTTGAATGTTTCTGAAAAAGAAAAGAAAATCCAACTTTAAAGCCAAACTTCCAATTTACAAGAAAAATTGAAACAAAGGGATATATGTCTTTAAGACTTAATGTATTAATGGCTATTTTTTTAGAGTTTAATGACTATGTATGGGTACAATGTCAAAAGAACTACACTAACATTCAACTATATTTTAGGTTTAATTGTTGTTTTGGTCCCCATATTTTAACAATTTTTTTTATTTTAGTCTCTCTCTTTTTAAATCAGCAATCTTTATCCCCATGTTAACAAATTAGGGTTTTAGCCCCCTATTTCTAATTCAGCAATTATAGTCCCTTAATTTTGTCGATTTTGAAAAACATACTCACCATTTTTTCATGGATAATTATGGGGTTGACACCATTTTTTTTCTCATACCACTCATATACCACCCCATGTGATGTTTTTTATTCTTTATTTCTCTTCCCTTTTATCATTCCCTTTCTCTCTCTTCCCCCAAAACATGCCACATGGGGGTGTAGAATTGAGGGTTTGCCACATAAGGTAGTCAATATATCACTCCGTACGTTGATGTGTCACATTTCAATATGACATGTAAATAAGTATTTCTTAGTTAATATTTGAGTATTTCTTATTTTGTAAAATTATTTATATATTTAAGAAAATAGGATGAGGAGATTTCTACCATTTAAATTAAAATAATCAAGATGAACTTAAAATTATTTCTACCATTTAATTTAAACATAAAATGTTCAAGATTCAGTGTTATTAATGATCAAATGATTATTCAAAAAATTAAAATAATCTTACATTTCTATACTAGAATTTTGAAATATAGTGTTAGCATCGGATAAATTTGAAAACCTTGATGCATGTACCTGATTTAGAGCAAGGATACAGATCTCCTGGCTGACCATTAATAGTGATAGCATCAGATAAATTTGGGGCTCCTCCACTTTCAAGAAATTCTGTCAAGACCTTGTTGACATCTTTCTTCCACCATTCACCTAGGTGTAAAAAAAAACAATATTAATTTTTTTTTCTAATCTTTTTTCTGTTAAATTGTATAGTAACAATTATAAGTTATAACATCAAAATATTTTCATACCAAATATGATGGGTATCTCTCCATAAGGTTTAGGAAAAGGGTAAGTACTATTTATTCTAGGATATATATTAATAGCTCCATGGACAGTTGCTCTAGCCCAATCACTATGAGCATGCCACCATAAAGTCCCTTCCTCATCTGAAAAAACCACTTTCTGTCTGAATTTCCCTCCAGGTTGGATTGGACACTGAGTTATGTATTCAGGACCATCTGTCCAAGGATTCCTAGGCTGCTTCACTCCATGCCTGCTCATTAATCAATTATATTTAAGAACATATTTAGTTTTCCATACATTGTGATATGTGTTTTGCATGTGTCAATCAATAAATGAAAAATCAATACCAATGTATAGTTATGTTGTATTTTCCCTTGTTATAAACATTAACATAGATCGTATCACCCTTGTGGACTCTAATAGTTGGCCCTGGAAATTTTCCATTCACAGTCAATATACTTTTTGTGCAACACAGTCTTGTGTAACGGGCTTCTTTCACCTGCAACATTAATCAATCACATACTATATATAATCAGCTATATATAAACTACGACACTGTTGTGTTGTATGTATATGTGAAAAATAGTTGCATGCAAATTTATTTCAATTACTGCATAGACAGTTTAATTCATGCAACCATTTTAGTTTGGGGAAACATGCAAAAAATATTCAAATTTTGGCCACTTCTACATAACGTTGTGCTATTAAGTTATTGTCACGAAATGACGGAACTTACAACAAAATTATAATGACTCTGAGTTTGGGAACTAAGAGTAATGAAAGAAAAAATCAACAGAATTTGGAACAATTCTTTGTAAAACGACATCTTCATGAAAGAAACTGTGTTAAACTCGTTGTATAATGCTATTGTGAATAATTTTCTTGGGTTACGTACCAAAGCATTTGTGTAGAAGGGGTTTTTATATAAGTGGATTTTACGCGCTTCAACTACCAAATTTTGGTGAACCTCACCATCACACTTAATTAGATAAAACAAGATATTAGCTTAATTAGATGTATTAAGTAACTAGGCTTATGATATAAGTATTGCAAAGAAAAATTAGGGTGATTCATCCAGAGTAATTCTGAGCTGATCATGAAGACAGCGTATGGATCCAATTGATGGCCTTACTTAGTAAGGTTTGAGTTTTGGCGTAACCTTATTTAGTAAGGTGAACCAACTCACATAATATTTAATTAAGATTGTTTAATCAAGACAATTCTAGATTTGATTATTAAAAAAATTGACTTTTCATTATGTATATCTATAAATTTTGTGTGAAATTATTGAATATCTATACGTAATGCAAAGAATAATGTATTAATTTGGAAGAAACTAAAATAGGTGTAAAAAAACATCCCTAAGCAGTTTTGAACTTGCTTTATTGCTGAAATTAAACGCAAAACTTAGAAACAATTACCACTAACAGATTTGAATCGTCACATCTGAACACTTTTCAATAGTCAACAACATGCCCTATCAAGAAAGCGGTGTTAACTGCTAATTGGCCATAATGGAGTTACTTTACACCTACGAAATTGATACCTCTGATCTTTTTGGTTTTAATCAATATTTGATCCTTATGAGCCAAAACCACTTGATGGAAAATATATGCTATGTATGCAAGTAGAAATATATGGGCTTTTAATTCAAATGAGTGGAAATCGTAGAAATACTACTTCATTGGAATCAAGATCCAAATGAATGAATAAATACAATAATTAGGAATAAATATTAAATAGTAAATAAATATTGAATGTCGTCTCATAAATCCTAATTTAACTATAAAAAATGTCAAATTTATTAAGCCGAACATCATGATCGAAGTTCGAACTCTGATACCTTCACTTATAATATGTGAGTTAATGATTGTTTTGCCATTTATCTTTAAGAAAACATTGAATGCCGCTGATAATGAAATTGTGCCTTTCATAATCGTAGCACACCCAAATCTCTATCAATAAAATTCCATACCAACATAACGTCAAAAATAGAAATTCCCATACCAAGTCGAATACGTTTCTTCTTTCAAACAAAATACGTTTCTTAAAACAAATGTAGAAGATAGTATTTGGGATTTAATTTATACACACCACTGAACTTTCTTTTTTTTACAAATGTTTTTAACTAAATCACGCCATGCAGATATTTAAAATACTTTATGAACTAAACTATAAAAGTGACACTTTAATTTGATTTGATTGAATAAAATATAAAAATAAATTACACCGTCATTGTATAAAATTAACCATTAACCTTTGTCACGTGTACAAATTTCCCCTTTGTGAATACCCCATCGTATCCTAATATTAATTCAAGGTATTTCATTGTATCCTAACTGATTTCCCAATTTCACATATGTATTTGAATCATGATGTGTTGAGCATATGGTGTCTTATAAATTTGATTTGGTCCATTAGATTAATCAAGTGTTAGGTCCAATAAACTAATACAATTAAGTATGAAGAAAGTTCTGGGGAGGTTCGTAAATTAAAGGTTGTAGGGAGGTGTACATGCAAATGCGTTGTATAGAAACATAACGTTAATTATATAAGCAGTAGAAAGATGTGTGTAGATTTCTCTCATGAAATGTGTTGAATATTATTTTAATGTGTGTAGAGAACTCTCTTTTGGAGTATATAAAAGGAGAGTCACATCATTCCTTAAGCAAGTAAATAAGAATCAAAGTGTTCTTTTCCTTTGTTGATTGCATGGATTGGGTTTTCAAAAACCTTAGTAAAAGACCGGTTGGAGTTTCTGAGTTTAGGTGGCAGACAACTTTCATGATTACATGATGACATTTGTGGACTTGGAGAAACAAAGCTATTTTTGAAGAAGGATTTCAAAGACCAGATAATCCAAGTTATGTCATCCAAAATTTCATTAGGGCCGTTGAAGAAGTTTCTCAAGATCATTTGCAGAAAAATCCTCATCATAAGGAAATTGTGTATATTGGCTGAAAAAGACCGTTGGATGGTTGGGTGAAACTTAATTGTGATGGAGCATGCAAAAGTAACTGTGAGCTTGCAGGTTGTGACGGGCTCCTCCGGCAATCGGATGGCAGGTGGATCAAGGGTTTTAGCCGCAAAATTGGAGCTTGTGATGCTCTGCATGCTAAGATGTTAGGTCTTTATCTGAGCCTGAGTATGGCTTGGAGAGAGGGTATATCTCACTTGATTGTTGAGAGTGGCTCAAAGGTGCTTATTGATATGGTTACTAACAATTGTAAGATCAATGGAACCATTCCTTCTTTGGTTCAGCGTATTCAAGAGATCCTTCAGCGAGAATGGCATACTCAAGTTATTCTCACTTGGCATGAAAGGCAACATATGTGCTGATTGGCTAGCAAATTTTAACTTATCTTTGAATTCTTGGAATCTGGTAGTTTTAGAGTCTCCTCCTAATGAATTTCATAGCCTCTTGTTTGATAATATTTATAGAGCGTGCATGCCTAGAAATATGCGATTAACTCCTTAGTATTTTTTTTCTTTCTTCTGGGCCTTTTGCCCTCTTTTACACCTAAAAAAAATTCTTCAATTTAGTTTCGACAAAATATTCATAAAATCCATTTATTTTGAAAATCTGCTAAAGTTGCAATTTTTTTTTATAAACTCTAATGAAATTTAAAACAATGAAATTTACAAAGAAAAATTTAAGTTAACTTATAAAATTACTTTACCTCAAAAATAATTTCATTCAAATACATTATAGAAGATCTGCGGGACTCATTATTTTGCCATATCACCCTACTTTTTTGAGGATATCTTATTTATAGAATATATTATTACAGAAATAATGTAAGGGTAATTTAAAATTGGAAGAATGATGTAATAAAATAGTGATTTCATTAGACAACTACTTTCTCCGTTGTTTTGAATGTCATGTATCAGGATACACCCTCCGTCGTTTTTTAATTATAAGCAATATTTAATTTTTAAATTCATTCAATTAATTATGTATGTGCTCTATTACATCTAATAATCCATCAATAATTAAGAAAGAATCCATGTTTATTTACAGAGATTGGTTCAACCAGTATGATCCACTTGTAAAACTCTTCAACAATTGGTTGAATTATTTTAGTTGTGCACATGTTATTTATATTTTGCTCTGAACAAAACTACATGGCCTTGAAAAAAATTATGCTTATGTGATGATTAGTTTTAATTCCATACATGATATGATTTGTTTATGTTTCTTCAATTTTATGGCTAACAACGCATAATTTGTGAAAATAGCAATTTGAAACCCTCCGAATGGGTTGATTTGAGATCAGATTATCCTCATGTGCTGATTTTAATCCTGATAGTACACTGGATATCTTGTTTGTGAGTGATTTCAAATGATAAAATAACACTGTTCTATAATTTATCATTCATTTGATAATAAAAGCAGGTTGGCAGCTTCGAAGATGAACTGGAAAAAAATTGAGGTAGTAATAGTAAAGTTTGTGTATTGGTATAATCTAGCTATTTGGATCCTGATAATTCTCTCTTTTTCTCCAACGTTGCATATGAGTAAAAGGAGTTCAGGATGGAATGATTTGAGTTTTATTCCCCCTGGAAGAAGCCGCTCTCAACATGTACAAGAAATTAATGCTTAATTCTCTGGGAGCAAACTTAAGCTAACCATAGTAATAGTTTTCTTGAGCAAATTGGATGTTATTGTTGACACAATCTTGTCAGCTGGTGAGATGTCATGACCTCTCCCTTACAATAGTTTTTTTTTTGTTCTTTTCTTCTCAATTGAAATTCCTCTCATGTGGATGCTTCTTTAAGGATTCTCAATGGATGGAACTGCCATTGTTAAGTATGTTAAATACTACATGTATGACACTTTCCATCTGAATTTTGGGGTCCAACTACAAATTATTAATAAGTTTAGGGTCCACTAACCTACTTGGGTTGGTCTGGTGGTATTGTCTTTGGACCTAGGAGTGTGCTACTCCTCGAGGTCTCATGTTCGATTCTCCCCATGTCAATTTAGATGGGTTAATTTAGCTTCTTCAAAAAAAGTTTAGGGGTCCAATTAGGAGACCTAATTACAAATAACTGACAAGTTTAGAGATTCATTTTTGAATTTTCAGTTTAGGGACTATTTAAATCTCTCTTTATAATTTTGAAATTTCGTGAGTTATTAAACTTAATAGGAGTATACAACATTCTTCATCTTAGTAGTTTGCTTTTTTACTTAGTTATTTTTGATTAAAAGATAAAATCAAATTAAAGAGATCATACAGTTGATGCTATCAATTAGACCTTTGTCCATAATTCAAATTTAAACAGCTGCCTTCATTAAGCATAGTGTAATTATGAAATTTACTATAGTGTGTATGAGATGGATTTTTGGATTGTTAAGAAAGATTCCGGTAATAACCACAACCTTGCTAGGAGCTGTAGCTATTGAATACTACTTGAAGGAAAAGGTTCAAGTGTACTTGAAAATCAGAGTTGTAAAGTGAGAAAGAATTTTGATTGAAATTGGATTGGATACCCTTTCTTTCATTGATCATCAAGACTATTTGTGGCAAAGTTGGTTACAACAATTCTCCAATCATTGCCACTACCAAGGGAATCCAATAACAACCTTGCCAACTCAGCATTCTAGAAGCACATACTCAACACTCTAAAAGCAAAATTAAAAGACTGAAATTGAAAACTATTGAATTACATAAAATTGTAATTTATTTAGCTACTAAGTGAAATGCTGTCACAGCATACATAAAAGTCTAAAAGATTAATCAACATGGGGGCATGTCCGGTGGCGGAGGCGGTAATGTTTCATTCAAGGATTTGCCATTCTTCACAATAAACACTGTCTCCATTCCCCAAGTGAGGTGGCGTTCTAGATGACAGTGCAGGAACCATACTCCTGCAATTGAATGAACAGAAATTTATACATAAAATAGTTATAGTTTTGTGCAACAATGAGTTTTGAACTAAGAAAAATGGAAAAAATAGTTAAATATAAGGAGTATATGTGCAATGCCATGTACAATGGTTGCTAATAGAATGGTTTGTTATGGTTCTTGTTTATGATTCTTTTTTCCTTTTTACAAGAAACTTAGGGTGACTTAGATCACATTACCTTAAAGAAAAACAAAGATGTTTACTGTGTATAAATTCAATAGAGCACATACCTGGGTTGGAGGCCAAAAACCTAACGGCAGCCCATCCACTTTTAGGCACCATGACAGTATTCAAAAGTGGAGGATCAATGAGATTGTAATTCATGGGATCCTTACTTTTATTGAAATTACCAAACCCGTATCCGACGACATAGAAACTAAATCCATGGAGATGCATGGGATGGTCTAACCCTCCTCCAACCAAATTTGTCCCCTGGAAAACAAGTTCCACTGTTGAGCCGTATTTTAGAACTTTCACTTTAGTTCCTCTTTTTGGTGTATTCAAGGTCAAAGGGAAACTATCTGCAGTGAAGTTAAATATGAAAGGTGGAAAACTAGGAAATCCCTTTCTGAATACCCCATTGATATGATAGTAATAAGCTTCTAATATGTCAAATTTATTAGGGGTTTGAAAACTTATGTTGTTCATGCTAGATGCTAAAATGGTTCCATTTGGGCCTTCACAGGATTGGCCATTGGGACATGGAAAGGTGTTGATAGAAACTGTGGTTATCACATGAGTGGTGATTTTTTGTGGGACTTCACGAGGGTATTTCTCAGGTAAGCCTTTAATGCTTCTGATGAAGTCAAAAGCTGCTTGTGTGTCATTATAATATGGAAGAGAAGGTAATGAAGGAGTTGATATTGGAATATAACTCTCTCTGTATTGTACTATACCAGTGGCTGTGGTGTTATCAAACTCTAATCCTTCTGCACTTGAATATGCTCTTGCAGCCATATAGTAGTGATTAGGTTCTTGGTTAGCATGCAACAATATATCCATTGTTTGTCCGGGTGATATGCAAATGTAATCTCTTGTCATTGGTTTGGTGTAAATAGCATCAGCACCAACAACAGTGAGTTTGTGTTTAGAAATAGAGAAAAAGAGAATGAGATTCATTGCAGCATTGACCATGCGTAGAAGATATGTCCTTCCCTGTTCTACTCTTAGCTTGAATGTTTCTGAAAAGTAAAAGCAAATCCAACGTTTAGAGCCAAACATCTAATATACAATATTGTTTGAAACATGACATATATTTCTCAGAGAGTCCATATTAATATTAATGGTTATTTTAAAAGGTTTATTTTTATTCACTAGACTTTCTTAATGATTAACCCTGGTTGAGAATCTGGTTGATCATCTTAAGTGGATCTTTCTTAATGATCAAACTCGAGACTTCACTTAAAAGATCTGAGTGCAGTTTCACTTAGACCATTGTATTATTGATAGTTTTTTGTTGTTCTAATGTCTTGAATGCACAATTTCTAAAATAAAATTTTCAGTTTAAACTTAAAAACAACCTTGTTAGTGTTTTCCCAAGTTTAATAAGAACCATCTACTGACAATATACATAAAATTCGAGGTAATTAAAACCAGACCGGACTCACGGGTTCGAGATTTTAAAGTCGGATCGGTAATGGTTAAATATATATATTTTTAATTTTAATATAATATTATATATATATCAATAATGAAAAAAAAAATATACATAATATTTATAGTTTCCCATCATTAAAAACTATAATCCATATTTTCTCAATAAAAATTATAAGTACTCTTTCAACTACTTCAATAAATGTGGTTCTCGAGAAAACTCAAGTTTGATTTTTAAGAGAAACAAATTTTGATCATGTTATATTTAATTTACGGACAAATTTCGGATGATCAGGGACCATTCCCTTTCTCCCATATCTATAAACTTAGAGTATATTTATTTTCAAATTTATGTATCTTTATTTCTTCAAATAGGAGGAAAAAAATGAATAGAATCATAAATGAAGAGCATCCAGCTCTATAAACTTTAGCTCTCTTTCTCATTTTCTCTAATTTATTTGTTCCTCTATCTTTCTTGAAAATCAATTAACATCTCATTCTCCCCTCCACCGTTCTTCTTTCTTCCATCTTTCTCTTCTTCCTCCTTCCAAATTTTTTTCTCTCATCTTCTTGTTTCTTCCAATTTTTTCACTTTATTTTCCTCACTTTACAACCTTCATTTATTTTTTACTCACTAATTAGCTTCTTCTTCACTCACTATTCAATAGAGTAAATGTCATGGTTGCATTTTTTTTTACTCTTGTTGCATTGTTTTTTACTCAAATATTTTAGCAACATCTCTCCATTAATTTAATCTTACCATTTTCAGATTTGTTCTCTTTATACCTCACAACAAGCTACCATTTTTCTTCAACTTCGTATTTTTAGCTTGCTTTTTAAAATACTTAATATAAATTATACTTTTTATTTTAACCAATTTCTTTGCTAACAATATCTTTGCTAACCTAACCATTTATTTTGTTAAATGGTATAAAACATAAAATATTATTATTTCAGTTTACCAACAAAATAAATATTTTAAAATTTTTATTTATTAACAAAAAAATCTTCTTAAACAGTAGTAATTGCAGGAGAAAAAAATCATAATAAACTATCCTTTTAATTTACTCAAACAAAAAAAAATTACTAAAAGGAAAAATGTTGAAGCATATACCAGATTTGGAGCAAGGATACAAATCTCCTGGTTGACCATTTATAGTGATGGCATCAGATGAGTTTGGGGCTCCTCCACTTTCAAGAGATTCTGCCAAGACCTTGTTGACATCATTCTTCCACCATTCACCTACATGTATAAATTAAATAAAATCTTAATTTCCCCCTCCTTTTCTCTTAAATTGTACACTAGTTTATATATATGATCAATGACAGCATCAAAATATCTTCATACCAAATATGATGGGTATTTCTCCATCAGGTTTAGGAAAAGGGTAAGTACTATTTATTCTAGGATATATATTGATAGCCCCATGCACAGTTGCTCTAGCCCAATCACTATGAGCATGCCACCATAAAGTCCCTTCCTCTTCTGAAAAAATCACTTTCTGTCTGAATTTCCCTCCAGGTTGGATTGGACACTGTGTTATGTACTCAGGACCATCTGGCCATGGATTCCTTGGCTGCTTCACTCCATGCCTGCCCATAGTTAAGAATTTAATCCATTAGTTTTCCAAACACGATGTTGTGTTTTGAATGTGTCATAAAAAATTGAAATATTAATACCAATGTATAGTTATGTTGTATTTTCCCTTGTTATAAACATTAACATAGATTGTATCACCCTTGTGGACTCGTATAGTTGGCCCTGGAAATTTTCCATTCACAGTCAATATGCTTTTTGTGCAACACAGTCTTGTGTAACGGGCTTCTTTCACCTGCGAATTGCAACAACATATAAATTAAAATACGATCTAATTAAGATACTGTTGTATATATGTGACAAATAGTATACAAATGTATTTCAATTACATACGTTCTTTTCATGCAACAATTTTAGTTTGTGGAAACATTTTAAAAAATGAAAATTAGGGTTATGGCTGCTATGCTACATTTTTATTTGAGCGAAGCTACTATGTTACATAATGTTTTACTAGTATGCTATAGAGTATTATAAGCAATTGTCATGAAATGATAGGACTCACAACAAAATTATAATGACTCCTTGTTTGATAACTAGTTTGAGAACTAAGAGCAATCAAAGAGAAAATCAACAGAATTTGGAGGAACAATTCTTTGTAAAACGACATTTTCATGAAAGAAAATGTGTTCAGCATTGCTCTTAAATGCTATTGCGAATAATTTTCTTGGGTTACGAAAGCATTTGTGTTGAAGGGGTTTTATATTTGAAGTGAAGAGGCTTAATTAGTAGAAGTGGATTTAATTTCGTGCTTCCATCTTCAAAGTTTGGTGCAGCCTCACTGTCACACTAATTAAGATAAAAACAACATTTTCCTTGGAAAAAGATAAAACACCATTGTCAACTTAGGTAGACATTTACTCGCTAGGCAGATGATATAAGTATAGGAAGGAAAGTTAAGAGTGGTTCATCAACTAATTATGAGCTTAGCATGAAAATAGCGTATAGACCCTAAATGGCCTTATTTAGGAAGGTTGTTATCGATTAAACCTCTTTAAAAACACTGCAAGAAACAATTAGAAGCATGCATGTTAGTATAAGGTGAAGCCATTTACGTAATAGTTGTTTAATCAAAATAAGTGAATAAGGAACCCAAATTAGATTCCATAACCACTACTAAGTGGTTTTCATTAAGCCACTGAGAGGTAATCATATTCGATGTGGATGTTATATATAGATAATCTCTATTAGTTAAAATTTAAACTTTATTTGTCATGTTGTAGAGGTCAAACCTACTCGCCATTTGTTGGTCAGCCCAAACACATTATACTTTATTACTACCCACCAAAATCTAAAAATTAATCATTGATTAAATTATTTTACTTCCTACAGTAAATATTAAAAATATAAATAAAATAAAAAAAGGTTTTAATTAATTTTATCTTAACAAATAAAACACATTAATTTTGACCGGTAATATATAAGAAGGATAAAGACATTTACCGTTTAATAACTAAGTAGTATCATTTTTGACAGGAAGGTTTAATTATTTTGGATCTACTAATTGATATGAACTGTCTACATTTTTTTTCTTTGTTTCGTATGAACAGTCTACTAAAGTTGATGGCGAAATTTACCCAAAAAAAAAAGTTGATGGAAAATCGATTGTTTATGCTCCTCTTCTCGTTTCACGCTGTTTCATTCCAATTGTTTCTTGTTCATGATCCTGGAAACTTCAAAATCACAGTTTACTATTCATAACAACCGGGCCCACATCAACATATCAACGGATGAGAAAGGGTGTGATTGAGCTTCTACACCATCAAAAGCAATTCTAGTAGGCAGGGTGTTTGTGGATTGGATTGGTTTGGTTTTCTGAAGAAAAATTATTTGATTCAATCTCTTCGGTTTTGTTATTTGTTTATGTAATTGGTTTGGTTTTAAAGTCAAATCCAACCGAATTCAATCTGAATTTTTTCGGTTTAAATTGGATTGATTTTCGATTTTCATTGTTGTATATTTTTACATCTTCTTTTAAAAAAAATGCTATTTTATGACATTCCATGAAAATGTAAGATCACAAAAAATATGAATAAGTAGAAAATAAAAGTATCATAAAACAAATAAAATATTAGGTTAAAGAAAATAGTTGCAGAGTCGTAAGTTATTAATATTTCTTAAAAAAACGGAAAAAAAAGTAAACATTATTAAAGAACAAGCATAGAAAATAGTTACGGAGTTGTAAATTATGGAAACATTCATAAAAGAATTCATATAATTATATATATATATATATATATATATATATATATATATATATATATATACACACACACTCTTTCTGGTCTCAAATGTAAACAACTTAACCAATCCAATCTATTTAAAATTGCAGTTTTTTTTCGGTTTTCGGTTTTTGGTTTTTGGATGGTTCGATTTTTGGTTTTGCAGTTCATTTACTGCAGTTTGCATTGTATTGGATTGGACATGAACACCCCTACTAATAGCCTCAAAACTGAAAACTACTCCTTCAGTGTTATTTATAAAAAAACAATTGACTTTTTATATTTATTGAATAATTGATGTATTTGGTCTTTATTATAAGAAAATTTTCGATATGTTTGGTTCAGTTTCTCAAAATCAATCCTCATCTTCAAAAGCTATTCTGGTTGAAAGCTACAATTTCTAGCTTTAATTTGAGTTAACTATAATCAATTCTGCATTATATTTTATATTTTGGTCACTACAACCTTTAAAATCAATTTTGTCCACCGTAAAATCAAAACATAAATCTTTCCATTTTAGTTCTCTATTTACTATGTTTACCATAAAGTTTTGGGTTTTGCTAACGAGTGTTTAAAGGTACTCTTTAAGGATTTCATATTAAGAAACTATTAATTGAAAATGTCTAATATTTCAATTTCTGATGCATTGAATACACAAGTTTTTATACTTACTTAACGACCGATAGATTATTATGTCCCATTTAGGCCCTGTTTGGTAAAAATAGCGGATAGTTGATAGCGTATAGCTGATAACTGATAGCTTATAGCGGATAGCTGATGACTGATGACTTATAGCTGATAAGCTAATTGAAGTGTTTGGTAAAATTAACGGTTCTACTGGCTGATACATGTAAAATCACACTAAAGGGTATTCTTATCTCTCTCTTTCTATATATATATAAATAAAATTCATTAACTTAAATTTATTAATTTAATATATTTTTCATATATTTTATTTTTAAATTATTTTTTTCACAAAAATTTTACTTGTTCGTGTAAAGAGTACAGATTAAATCTGACTTCTTCCAAAAAAGACCACAGATTAAAATCCACTTTAATAATAATAAAAAGAAGGTCACAACTTGTGTAAAAAAATTGAGGGAAAGTTCTGTCAAAAAATCAAAAGGTATACGTTATTTCAAAAAAATATATAAAGAGTACCTAAGGACATCATAAACGAAAAATATTTTGTTTCGAATTTGATTCACTGAATTAACAAGATATTTTATTTGAGAGGGAATTAGCATGATCTTTATTGGCGTCCAGTCCAAAACATAAAATTTATTCGAAGAACGTACGTAGTTAATTATGAT
>Ga0228710_1000832_pt1 | contig 42990 bp, 21 predicted proteins | sample MedpolnodulmetaG_FD_177995 | JGI IMG/M metagenome (GOLD analysis project Ga0228710, IMG submission 177995) | Root nodule microbial communities from Medicago polymorpha collected in Santa Monica, California, United States - pink nodules | ecosystem: Host-associated > Plants > Roots > Nodule... | reverse complement strand
TGGTTGACAAAAAATATTTTAACTTTGTAACAAATGTATGTACAGGGGCGGTTCCCTTCAAGAAGATGGGGTACGTAGCCCTTGTTACCCCCACAAAAATTCTTGAATTGGTTGGTATCTATTCATATTTAGTTGCCCTAAATAATAAATATTGAGCTGTCTCAAATAAATTTGATTGTCGAAAATTAGCATAAATAAAAAAGTGAAAAAATTACTACATCATTGATAGATTTATTTCTATTGACTTGTTACTTTTAGTCTCAATAACTATAGAGAAAATTTGAAAAAAAAAAAAAAAACTACAGAGAAAAAAAAATCAACAACAATAGTGACAAACAAATGAAATTGACACCGATAAGTTCTTATAAATAACATATTGTTTACATTAAAAAGACACTAATAATCTTTTATTAAATAGTCAATTATGGATAAAATTAACTTCTTAAAACACGTTTTCCCAGCTTTATTAAAGATTTGTTGTCAATTTTTATTTTATTTTTTGTTGCTTGAATTAACATTCCATATAAGTAAGAATTATTGTGATTTTTTTAGAAATTGGTTGTGTTTTGGATTAAATTTGTTTTTAGGTACCGTTTGACCCGGCTTTTTTTACAGCTTCTCTACATATTTAAATATAAGTTAGGCCAAACACAATATCAATAAAATACCTACTAAAAAAAATATTTTTTTTAGAATGCATAAAATTGAATGGAATGAGCTTTGACCAAAAGTTGTTGAATGCTACTTCAAAAAACTACTTCTCGACAATTTATTTCACAAGCACCTCTCTTCAACTCACGCTAACAATCTTTTATTTTATTTTTTCAATATGTTTTTTTCTTCCATTTTATTTAATTTAATTTTTTTGAACCGGTCCATTTAATTTTTTTTTAAGGAGGGTCCATTTAATTTTATTATCTATTTTTGAAGGAATTTTATTATCTTCACGTTGTCATTGAATGACACCGAATATTTTTATTCCCTTTCTTCAACCTTGGAAATCACACACATTAGCGTTTAAAGTAATACTTTATGTCCGTCTGTATATATTTTTGTTACGCTAAAATAATTTCTTTTTAGTGTTGCTTAATGCGTATAATTATTTTTATTTTTTGTTACGCTAATGCGTATAATTTTTTTTAGTGTTCCTTAATGCGTATAATTATTTTTATAAAATTTTAATTTTAATTAAAAGTACAAGTGTAGTTGCCTAAAAAAATTATACTTATATATATTTTACACATTTGTATTGTAACAAACTATGCATATCTTTTTCTTATTAAAAAAACTAAACATATCTTTTTCAATGACACCAGCAATGTAACAAATATAATATTATATAATGTAAATTCTTATCTTTTTTACTGACACTAAAAATATGGTATTCTTATAACAAAATTTGTTATAGGTATAATTGGAAAAGAAAAAACCAACTATTCTCATTATATACACACATATACATATTATAGATATATTCTTCAACTCCTTATAGATATATTCTCATTATTGTTTTTAATTTTTCAAACTACTTTGAAATTATTTATGTTATTATCATGTTCAAAAAAATTATTTATGTTATTATTTGAGTCTCCTTAAATTATTTCTCCTATTCAAATATTTAACAAGTCATTTATATGATGATACAAATTTGTATTTATGTTACACAAAGTAAACGTCATTGAGTAAATAAAGTATTTGTAAAAATATATCTTTTATATTTTAAACGTTTTTCCCTTAAAAAAACATTTTAAACATTTTTTTATTTAGTATGTTAATTCATAATAAATTTAAAGTTTTGTCATTGTGAGCTTATCTCAGTTGATAAAGATAACGCATAAATATATGCAAGGTCTGGGGTTCGAACCCCGGACACCACCAAAAAAGTAATAAATTCAAAGTTTTGCACAATATTTTGCCAAACAGCTTTTAACTTAAAAATAACTTTAAAACTAAAAAACAATAAAGAAACCATACAACTTTAACTTCCTTAAAGAGCTTTATTTGAACTTTGTTTTAAAGTAGCTTTTAAACCGAAAAAAAGTCTGGTCAAACAGTACCTTAGTATCTACAACACTCACAATTTTTAAGTTAAGTTCCTAACATATTGCTTAATTTTAGTCCTTAATTTATTGTTATAGAGATTAATGCAAGACTAAAAATACTTTTTTGTTTTGTAAAATTATAAAAAGATGAGACAAAACTGAATAAATTTTTTGCAAGGATTAAACCTATAAAATTATAATTTATGGGACTAAAAATATTTTATCCTTAAATTTTATATGCTGGTTTTAAAAATATGTTATATTTGTTTATTTTTGCCCCATGCGTAGAGTTTTTGTTAGTTTCGCCGATGTGTATGTAACCTCTGCATTTTGGAGAATAACTTTGGTTCAGTGAATAACCGTAAAACATTTGTTAGCACGATCCTTTAATTTCTAGTTATTTCAAAATCATTAATGTGTTCATGTTTTTTTTATTAAAAAAAAACATGGTCCCTGCACAAGACGAACAAAGACCAGTCATCCAGAAATTATAAACAACAGCGTCATATATAGGCGGAACACCCAAAAGAAACACCAAAAAAGACTTCAAAACACACACCTCCTAACCATGACCTACCTTCAACACCCATAACAAACAACCACCAACGCCAACATCACCGCCTAAACCAAAACTCCATTGCAAACGATCACTGAAAAACAAAACCATAAACACCCATCGCTCGTTAAATCATACAACCCAAAGAAAACATTCCTCCAAACCAAACATCATGTCATCATCGTAGCTAAGCCCAATTTGACATCCATAAATGTCATTTTTCAACGCTTCTTCAGATTCCACCACCGTACTACTCCAGGTCCGCCGAAGAAAACACCATAAATAACCTAAAACAATCTTGAGTCAAAAAATGATTCCCGATCTCGAATCAAAAGTGATCGGCCCACCGGCATCTAGAACCAAATCCATAAGGTACCCCTCACCTCTAGTCCACCGGAGAAGACACCATAACCAGTCAAAAAAGCTTGCAGCTAGACACTAACTCCCGATCTCGAAGCGAAATCAATCGGCCCACCAGAATTCAGAAAACAAACTTGAAAGGCATTGGACAAGTGGGACGGTGGTGAAAACGAAAATCATGTCAGAAAAGGAAAATGCTCAGCTTGAAGACCACCCATAGTCAAGGCAACCAAACAAGAAAAAAACCCAATAACTCAACAAGAGCTAGTGATGGTGGATATAGACCCAAAGCAGAGGCGCCTAACAACAACACAACCAAAACTAACGATTTGTTCATGCTATTGAAATCATCACACTACGAGCAAGTCTTTTGTATGCACAATCCCAAATTACAGAGCAAGACATTTATTTAGGTGTAATTGTGGAGGCATTCTTACATAGTTACAAATACAAATGAATAGTGTTGATCACATTCACACAAAAAATTATTCTTTAAGATACTCAATCATTTTATTATCAATTTCTATTTCATTATTAGAAGAAAAATCTTTTAATGTGCATGTGTCCAAACATTATTCATTTGTGTTTGTGACTATAAAAGAATTCATCCTAACTGTGTTTTGTGCATTTGCCGTAGGAGTTGGTTTTCTTGTTTGTGGTGGTGTTATTTTGTTTCCTTGTATAGCTTGCTATGGTGAAGCTGTGTTTGTATCCTTATTGTATTCTTGATATTGATGCCTTTTTATTTCAATATAATTTCTTTTTACCTCTTAAAAAAAATATTTATACTATGTTTGGAAAGCCAGAGATAGAAAGAGTGGGTGTTTCTTTCGCTGGAGTAGACGAGAGTTATTAAAGAGAGATTAAATTTCATGAGATCCACTCATTTTTTATTTCTTTTGTATTAACCGTCTGATTTCGAATGAAAGAGGGGTCCTATCATTCTAAAGTTTGACAGCAAGGTAAATAAAATTTTACCAATAATTATTTCATCTTAATATCGAACTCATGATTTTCCAACAACATATCATTTAATGAAATTCATTAACCTATTCACCTACCTAACTCACCTTTGTTACTCCCTTTTTTTTCCTCTTCTCTCATCCAACACTACCCTCATACACTTAATTATTTTTTCAGAGGTTGAAACCCTTTTTAAATTAGGGAAATGCTAACCAGTGCCCCTGGAGCATTGGTTAAGGATACTAAAAAGGGAAATTATATAGTAATTATTGCATTGAAAACTGTGTAATTAATTCATAAATAAGTCAACAAAGTCTCCTTTTATGGTAATAAATTCCTTTTTTTGTAAACTTAACCAGTGCCCCGGGGGCACCGGTTAGCATGACCCTTTAAATTAAAAGCTGATTTTTTTTTATTTACTTTTTGGTCTAGTAGTTTAATGGTTGGAGTTCACACATTTAAATACGGATAAATGAGGTGTCTGAGGTTTAAATCACAACCCCTGCATATATTATGCAATGTTCATACCAACTGAACTAAATTCATAGATATAAATTAAAAGCTGATTTATGTATTAAAATAAATAAATAAATAAAGACCAAATTATTTTTGTACCCAAAAAAAAAGTGACCCATTATTTTAAATAATAACCAGTGTTAATTCGAAGAAAAAAAATAACCACAGTACATAAATTAATTAATTAAATGAAGTTTAATCCAGTAATCAAATTAAATTGAACTAAGAAATTAATAAAATTTGACATTTATGGAAGGTTTTCCTTATTCAGGAATACTTTTGTACTTCCATAAATAATCAACGTTTATATCTCTTTTTCAGGTAGATAATACCAATCTCTATTTTCCTTATATAAAAAAAACACTAATCTCTCTTTTATCGTTCTCTGTTTTTTTTTATACCAATCAATTCCATAAGGGTGTGCGTTTATATTAAAAGTTTAGAATTTGTAGAAAAAAATTACATTAAGAGATTAGGATGGAAATAAATTAAGTGTGATATAATAATTATAGGGTCGTTTTTTAAAAGGATTACTATTTATCACGTTGTTATTTCAAACTTTTTAAAAAACATTTTATGATGTCCATAATTTAAAATTAAAAAAAAAAAAGCAAGTCCTCCGAGAGCATCGTAAACCGCCGCGACTTCAATCACTTATCTTGGAGCTTCATTGCAACAAACTCTCATTCAAACACATCCTAACTCTCTCATATTTATCATATATTCTCTTTTTTCACACTCTTTCTAGTATATTTTTCTCTCTTCACATGTTATTTCATAATCAAACATAGCATTAAATACATTTACGTAAAATAATAAAAGAACAAAAGAACAAAATTAAATAATACCACCTCTGTTCTTAAATATAAGACTCAAAAATTGTCTCTTTTTATAAGATCTTTTTTATATTTTCAAGTACATTAATTAATTTTTTTACCAACACATCCCTATTTATTTTATTTTTGTCTTCAATCAACATTAAATATTACGTTGAAAACATACACTAACTCTCTCTTAAAGGATAAAAGTGTAAAAACAATAAGAATTACAAATAAATTTATTACCACTTCCAATTTTCTTAATTTCCGTTATTTTTTTAAAAGACCCTATAATTAAGAACGGAGGTAGTATTAATTAATGTGACTAAATTAATTTTGTTTTTAAGTGAATGTGTCCAAATGTTTCTAGTTTAAAGTTATGTGCATGAAGCTTTGTATCATACGCATCTCATCCACTAGGGTTACCCATCTACTAAAAGTCTAGTACTATAACTAACACCACAAATCACAACTACCATTTCTTCAAACGTGGAGAGATCTGGAGCATTTAGTTAGTTTTTGAAATACTCGTGACCAACAACACGCTCTTAGCCTCTTACCGTAGTAGTACCATGTCCCACGTACCAGTCACAACTACCTAGAAGAACTAATACCATCACCACAAGTCACAGCTGCCGACATTCATTTCTTCAGAAAATAAAGTAGAGAACTCTTCCCTTTTTATCCAACAAAATAAAAATAAGAATTCTCACTTTATCACTTCATACAACAGCTATATGAAAATTGTTGTTGACACATTTAATAAGGCTGAAAAATACATATAAAAGACGAAATTGCCCCTCAATAGTTAACTGCCGAAGAATAAGGAAACCGGCTTAAGTTAAACAAGGGTATTCTAAAGAAACAAAATAGTATTTCCATAGTATTTCCCTTGTTCATATCTTTAAACAAGGGTCTTTTCAATCCTCTTTTTCCTATTAACAAGTTGTCATCCTATTGTTTGTATGGGCAGAGTCACACGCTCTTAGACTCTCAAATCTTGAAATTGGCACCAAGAACCAAATATCCTATGAATTTAATAGTGGTAGGTTGACGGTTCAAAACAACTTTGCACATACAATCAATCAAAACATTTCAAATTGCTACATAAATTAAAAACATTATTTGATGTGGCGATTCTAAATGTTTTGATTGGTTGTATGTGCAAAGTTTTTTTTGGACCGTCAATCCACTACCATTAAACTCATATCTCATTGTTTAGTGGTTGGAATCCCCCGAGGGTTCAGGTATGCACCAAATACTGGTGCGCGAGTGTAAACTGCAAAGAGGGTCAGCTAGCTTTATTGATGTGGCAACTTTTTTGTTTGACTTTCTTCATTTTTGAAATTGAATCGACATTCTTCTTGTGTTATCTACTTAGTTACTTAGTTTCATCATTGATATGCCAGACAAGGATTATCCCCACTTATATATACACTATCATATCATATCTTATTTGATCTTGGATTATTTAACACATCTCATTACGTTCAAGATTGAACATCTAGAGCGTGGATATAAATGGTTGATGATCAATGGATCTTAGAAGATGTTATGATATCATATTAGAAATCGTGGTTGGGTCTTACATAACCTACAAAATCAGTTTGTGAGGCGAGAATTTTCTCTCACTTATAAACATATAGTCAGCTCATCTCTTATCCGATGTTGGATTATTTAACACTAAACAAATTGAACTTTTTTTATACCTTAATTTAACCAAAAAATAAATATTAACTTGTTTGGATAAACACTTAGCTTATTAAAACTTATTTAAGCAATATTGAATTATTAACAAATAAATGCAAACAATGCAAGATTTATTCAATTGCATGATTAAAAAGATTGATTCTTAGAACCACTTTCAGTGATGTTGATTTTTAACAAAGAATTCACACTTAATTGGGTTTCTTTCAAATCAATTTAAAAAATGAGGTTTTTCAAAGTATCTAAATACCTCTAGAACGCGCCTAAGTATCTAAATACCCATGTTACTTACAGCCTAAGTAATCACAAATCAGGCCCATGGAGGGCTATAAATACAACCCTTGAGAGTCTTCTCAAGACATGACCAATACAATAAAAACCCTAATTACGACTATTGTACTTTGCAAGTACAAGGAGTAAGACAATTACTGTTAACCGTGTCTTCTTCTCCATGGCTAACTTCTCCCTCATCCACCTTTTAAGACGAACCTAAGGTTGATTGCTTTGAAGCATGAACGACGTAAGAACCATAATTAGACAAACCTAAGGATGCTCGAAGGCAGGCACAACTGGAGGACATACTTGGAGTTGTTTATTTCTTGGCACGAATGACATTGGGAGGAAACATGGACAAACTTGATGATGTTCGTTTCTTGGAATGAACTACTGCAAAATCAGTGTTTGATGAGTTATCCTAGGCCATTCTTGACGGTGATCAGCTGCTGAAACTTTAACATTCTCATGGTGTTATCTTAACATATAGAGGAAAGAATGATGGTCGATACAACACATTCTTTTCGTGTTTGAGAAGAAGTGGCGTTGATGTTATCTTTGACAATTGGGACGATGTTAGCGCGATTCTGGAGAGTTTGAATCACATAACATCGATCCAGCCATCCATGGTGGTTTTTCTATAATGAGATGGATTAGAACCGACCATTGAGGACATAATAGGAAACGTTTACAACAATGTATTAACCTAAAGATGTGTCGGTGAGAATGCTCGTGCAAGGAAGAGACAAACGTGAATGAGAGAAGATTCTAATGCGGAGGAAACTATTCTTCAATATGGTGGAGGATAAGAAAGAAACCTGCAAAAGATATTAGCACTCCGACGCTCAAGTTAGTATGAGACTGAGAGGATAAAAATATGTGAAAATGTGGTAAATTGTGATCCTACCTTGAACGTGGTGCAACCACGCCTATATATTCAGAGACTTTGAAGATATTGATATAGCAGTCAGGATGTGACGAGGAGCGCTCATGTGTGACGAGGCGCACATGATGTCTATTGTGCTACTATGAGCGACGAGGATTATAGTTTAATGAGCCTTCTAGTATTTGGCCAACAATTTAGACTTCTACCCAATCCAAAACAAAGACCATTGATTGAATCAAAAGAGATCTTTTACTATCTTATCAAAATGATGTTGAATATTTTTTTTAATAAGATGCTCTCGAATACTTTGCAATCAAGAGTTTGGGCCACTTTGATAAATTAAAATTCCTTTTGTTGGTACATGATAAACTGATATTACGGTTAATAGTGTTTTACCCCCATGTAATATAGGTCATTTTCAGGTTTATTCCCTATTAAAAAAATTGGTTTTCATCTTTGTAATTTTTTTTCTTTCCAGAATACCCCTTAATAGGCTATTTTCAGATTTTTTTTCCCATAAATTTTGGTCTTTGAATGACCTATTAGGGGGTATTTTAAAACATTTTTTTTTTCAAAGACGAAAACAAAAACAAATTTTTTACAGAGAACAAACCTAAAAATAATATATATTACAGGGGGTAAAACACTGCTAACCTTGATATTAATTCTCATCTTAGTACTCTTCTAGAAGGAAAAAAAACTTTTGGCAACAAATTTAGGCCCCACTCCTTGAAATGTTGGCGAATTTGTCTTAGACTAAATGATATTATTCCTCAAAAAAGATACTATGAAAAAGGACGGAGCCAGAAAAAAAATGTCGAGGATGGCAAAAATAAAACGACGATTATTACACTATTATTAAATTATTATAAAATGATACTCTTACCCTATTGTTATTATACTTTTATCAAGCGTGTGAATACTTTTATATTAATTCCTAGTTGAGTTGTGTTATTTGAATATATATTTGCTTGACAGCTAAATAGACAACCATATTTTTACAAATATCATTTCTTTTATAACATATAGGGGTAATTTGTGTGACATGGTTGTGGGGTGGCGACCACCCCTTTTGCAAAGTACTTAGCTCTGTCCCTAGACTGCAATTAATTTTTATTACTCCCTCCGTCCTAATTTAAATGAGTCTTTTGCTCATTTTATATTTATTAATAAAAATGTATTAGTGAATAAGAGAGAAAATGTAAAGTAGAATATATTGAATTAGGAGTAATGCAAGTAGTATTAATTAGAGTTATAATTGAAAAAAAGTAATTAATATTTCGTTGAAAAGAGTCACTTGTTTTAGGACAATATTTTTTACAAAATGCTCCCTTATTAAGGATACTAAATTTAAATAGTAGGTTATTAGATAAACTTGTACATTCAATGTATCTGAAATGCTAACTTGTCGCTTAAGCCCTCAAGGCACAAATTAAAAAGTTAAAAAAATATAAGTTTTTTTTCTTAGAACTTGTGTATTCAATGTTATAAAAGTTTAATAATTTATACTTCATTTGTCCAAAAAATTAAATAAAAATTAGTCAACAAAAGTTAATGTATTTGATTTAAAATTTATATAAAATACATCAACTTATAATTACTCATTTTTGCTTACAAGATTTATTTCTTATTTCCTTAACTTAACTTAGCATGACCCACAATTTTTTAATTGAGTATATTTAAATAGTACCCTTAAAATACTATATTTGCGAGATATTATTTTTATAGGAAATGTTAACTTTTGTCCTCAAGATACAAGTTTAGAAATCAAATGATAAATTTAATTTTGAAAATCGTGCATTCAATATCTTAAAAGTATAAAAACTTATTTTTTTTTAATACAAAGCATATGTTTTAATTCTTCTTTTAGATCATTAACTTCTGTCCTAAGGGCGCACACAGGTTAACCTAACTCTTTTTTATAAAAGGTGTTTGCAATTAATGTAGACCTGGACAATTCAATACCTCCATGATGAACATTTATTATATTTTGACCTGTTACAAAACTCGTGATTTCATGTCAGATTCACTACGTGGATACGCGGCTATCACAAACAAAAGAAAGTTTTTCTCTTTACAAGAATTCATTTTTAAGAACTCCTTCCAAGAACTCTTTTCATCTTTAATTTAAACTAATTGAACCGTTCAACCCTTATGGTGTGTTTGGTTGTGAAAACCATTGCTGCTGTTCCGTCAATAATTATAAGACTTTTTTTTGAAATTTTTTTGTCGTATAAAATCATTTGGTATTTTCAATTATATTAATTATTTTTTTAACAAAATACTGTTATTTATTTTTCATTTTATTCTTTAATAAACAATAAATAATATGCTGAAAACATAAACTAACTACTATCTCTCTTAAGGATAAACGTGTAAAAACAATAATAATTATAAACAAATTTAATACTACCATTAACTTTCTTAATTTCTATGATTTTGACAAAATGATCCTATATTTAGGAATGAAGGTTATTATTTATTGATTATGTTTTTCTTTTGGTATAATATTTATTAATTATGTTAACTAGTACTCCCGAGACATTCGAGACATGTAATTATTTTTGACAAAATTTCCACCAAAAACTTATTACATGCTTTTTCCCAAAAAAAATTAATTACAGATATTCAACAAAAAGTAAATCTCTATGTTCTATAAACCGTCAACTATAATCTAGTGATTGAGTAATGAGCATCATTTAAAAGAGTTAGATGGAACAATTTGTTTAACTAATCTCTCAAAGGAAGGATATCAAATCCCTTTCGCAAGAAACAAAATGACTAACACAAAAATATAATAAACAATCAACAATAAAGTTTAGGATTTGATGTTAAATTGTTCTTACCGCAAAGCAAAACCCAAGAGAACTTGGATGAAGCGATAATTGATCTTTTCCAACTTAAACTCAGGTTTTGGGTTCGAATTCAGTTACAGACATACATGCGTATTACACCTCTTGAGGAAGAATTTTACCATCTATTACAATCGTACCCGACTCAAGGGAATAGTGACGTTGGTTCAAAAAAAAAAAAAATGTACCTAACTGGTTGGTAGCAGAGGATACCGTTCACACAAAAGTTCTTGTTCATATCACAAAACACAAATTCAGTTGCATGCTCCCTTCATGTATCAAACTTGTTATATATTTTCTAACATAACATAACATATATGATGAAACCTTAACAATTCTCATCACATGAACTTTTAGCCATGTCTTTTTCTTCATGGCTAACTTCTCCTTCATGCACCCTTTTACCTATAGATTCATCTTCCTCTACACCACAACTCATACTTCAATGGTTAACCTTTCTTTTCCTATCTCCATGTCCTCAAAGACTTCTCCTTTCTGCTCTTGATTCTGTGTTTTTGCTCTTCCTCTTAGCTTTTGCAGCTCACAAACTCTATTCAAGAATCAACTCAAATTCCAACAATAACTCTTCAATCACAAAACCACTTCTGAAAGAGAAAGATTCTGACTATAGAGTTACTGTTTGGTTCAAACTACCCTTGTTGGTAACTATTCTTTTGGCTATAACATACACTGTTCTAGGAGTCTTGGCTTTTACTCAAACCAATAACCTTTCTTCATGGAAACAAATAGAAGCACCTTCTCGGTTGTTTCAAGCAGTAATCAACATAGTGATAGTGATTCTAATGTTACATGAGAAAAAGTACAAATCTTCCAAACACCCTTTATCACTAAGAATCTATTGGATAGCAAACTTTGTGATTGCTTCTTTGTTTGCTATTTCAGCTGTTTTCCGAATTGTAAATGCCAGTGAGGAAAAATTGGAACTTAGTTTGAGAATAGATGACATATTCTCTTTGGTTAATCTTCCATTATCAGTGTTCTTTTTTGTCATATCCATTAAAGGGTCATCAGGGATTCATGTGATAAGAATATCCGATGTAGTAGCGACATATACATCGGTTCCGACTGATGGAAATTTGAGTCCTTATGCTGGTTCTTCAATTTTGTCCAAAACAGGTTGGTTTTGGATGAACCCTTTGATCAATAAAGGTTCCAAAATACCCCTTAAACTAGAAGATGTTCCTTCACTTCCTCTTGAATTTAGAGCAGAAAAAATGTCAGAATATTTTCTAAACAATTGGCCAAAACCAGAGGAAAGCAGTAAGCATCCAGTTATAGTAGCCTTATTTAGGTGTTTTTGGAAACACATAGCTTTCACTGGCTTCCTTGCAATCATTAGGCTTTGTGTTATGTATGTTGGTCCATTGTTGATTCAGAGTTTTGTTGATTTTTCATCAAGGAAAGATAGTACTACTAGTGAAGGTGTTGTTTTGATATTGATCCTTTTTGCAGCCAAATCAGTTGAAGTACTAAGTGTTCATCAATACAACTTCCACTCGCAGAAAATCGGCATGCTTATTCGTTCGAGCATAATCACTTCCGTTTACAAAAAGGGTCTAAGGTTGTCAAGTTCTTCAAGACAAGCTCATGGAACAGGACAGATAGTGAATCACATGGCTGTTGATGCTCAACAACTCTCAGATATGATGATGCAGCTTCACCCTATATGGTTGATGCCATTGCAAGTTGCTACTGCATTGGCTCTTGTGTATAGCTATGTTGGTGTATCGGCAATTGCAGCATTGCTTGGAACTAGCATAGTGTTTCTTTTCGCGCTATATCGAACCAAGAGTAGTAACAACTTTCAGTTTCACATGATGACAAGCCGCGATTTGAGGATGAAGGCGACAAATGAGTTGCTTAACAACATGCGTGTGATTAAGTTTCAAGCTTGGGAAGATTATTTCGGTAACAAAATTAGACAGTTTCGTGAATCTGAGCATGGATGGATTGGGAAATTCATGTACTATTTTGCTGTTAACTTTGGAGTTTTGTCTGCTGCCCCATTAACTGTAACTGTTCTTACCTTTGCAACTGCAACTTTTATTGGATTTCCTTTGAATTCTGGCATTGTTTTCACAATAACTTCAATTATCAAGATACTTCAAGAGCCTTTGAGAACCTTTCCTCAGGCTCTTATCATGATTTCTCAAGCAACAATATCTTTAGGGAGGTTGGATGAGTTCATGATGAGTAAGGAAATGGATGAGAATGCAGTGCAACGAGAGGAGAATTGTGATGGTGATGTAGCCGTGGAGATAAAAGATGGGAAATTCTCATGGGATGATAACGATGACAATGACGCTCTGAGAGTTGAAGAGTTAGTAATTAAGAAAGGGGATTGTGCTGCTGTTGTAGGAACTGTTGGTTCAGGCAAGTCTTCATTATTGGCTTCTGTGTTGGGAGAAATGTTCAAGATTTCAGGAAAGGTATATATGCTTGATTTGGATTCATGTAGGCTCTTCTTTTTATTTTGCACTTCCATTTGTTTGCTTCTTCTTGCAAAGAAAAAGAACGCGTTGTTTAACCTTGGCCTCCGCTGAGGGGTAACCTTGGCGCAACTGGTAAAGTTGTTGTCATGTGACTGAAAGGTCACGGGTTCAAGTCCTGGAAACAGCCTCTTGTGTAAAAAAACAAGGTAAGGCTGCGTACAATACACCAATAATGGTGGGACCCCTTCCCGGACCCTGCGTATGTGGGAGCTTTAGTGCACCGGGTTGCCCTTTGCCTTTTATTTGTGATTCTGTGAATGTTGTTCTGTGAAAATTTACTTGTAAAATCATTCAGGTCAGAGTTTGTGGAACAACAGCGTATGTGGCACAAACATCATGGATTCAGAATGCAACCATCAAAGAAAACATATTGTTTGGTTTACCAATGAACATGGACAAGTACAGGGAAGCTTTAAGGGTGTGCTGCCTTGAAAAGGATCTTGAAATGATGGAAGATGGTGACAGAACCGAGATTGGAGAGCGTGGTATTAACCTCAGCGGAGGCCAGAAACAACGCGTGCAACTTGCTAGAGCTGTATATCAGGACACTGACATCTATCTCCTTGATGATATATTCAGTGCTGTTGATGCTCAGACAGGATCATTTATTTTTAAAGTAAGAACAAAGCGAAAATTCCTAGTTTTTATGATATAATGAATTTGTTTCCATTATAAATGAATTGTCAGTTTTAAATTTCTAATACAAATAACAACCGATTCTCAACCTTTTTGCAGGAATGTATCATGGGAGCTCTCAAAGATAAGACAGTTTTACTTGTAACACACCAAGTTGATTTCTTGCATAATGTTGACTCTATAATGGTATGTATAAGCTCACAACAAGTACCTAAAATGATTTTTTCTGTAAATAATGGCTCAATTCAATTTCTCCCAAGTTATTACTCTTGATGTAGTAGGTCTTGTTCAAAGGTTATAGCATGTATTTTATCATGCATTCACCAAAAAACAAATTGCATTATTTATATACATATACATAATTTCTCCTACTTCTCTGTTGGATTTGGCTCCTATAAAGCCAGCTAATTACTAATTTTAACATTTTGAACCGGGCTAGCTATTCTGACATTTTGACACCAACTTTAAAGGTGATGCGTGAAGGGAGAGTAGTGCAAAGTGGAAAGTATGATGAACTTCTCAAAGCAGGTCTAGATTTTGGTGCACTCCTGGCAGCTCATGAATCCTCAATGATGATAGCAGAAACAAGTGATGAAACTGGTAATGATTCAGCTCAATCTCAAAAACTAACTCGCATTGCATCGAAAGAAAAAGAAAGCAACGGTGAAAATCAGTCTTCTTCTCAAGGTCAATCTAAGTCTGAAAAAACCGCGGCAAAGCTTATTGAGGACGAGGAAAGAGAAACTGGACAAGTGAACTTTAAAGTATACAAACATTATTTCACAGAAGCATATGGATGGTGGGGAATAGCACTCGTGATAGCAATGTCGGTGGCTTGGGTTTTGTCATTTTTGGCTGGTGATTATTGGCTAGCATTTGCAACTGCAGATGATTCTGGCATTCCTTCTTCTACATTCATTATTGTCTATGCTGTTATAGCTATTGTTGCATGCATAGTTGTTATGGTAAGAGGTTTCTTGTTTACATATTTGGGTTTAAAGACATCTCAAAGCTTCTTCATTGGAATGCTTCAATGTATCCTTCATGCACCAATGTCATTCTTTGACACTACTCCTTCTGGCAGAATTTTGAGTCGTGTGAGTTTTCATTCAAAATTTCTTTTAATGTTTGTGTTCATGCTTTAATAAACAACCTAACATAAACTATCCCATTCTTTGAATAAGAAATGATATTTTGGGAACAAAACTCGGATGGTTAATGTTGTTCAAATATGTGGTTCAGTATATCGTTAATGAGTATAACACGAGTGGCATAACTCATTAACCATTTTTTGAACATAATTAACCACGGTTTTGAACTTTCTTAACTTTCGGTTGTTCAAATATACATGATATTCATTATAAACATAAACATCTTAATTTTATATTTAGTGTTTGGGTTTGCTAACTCTGCACTTTTTGTGAATTGTTTAGGTATCTACTGATATACTCTGGGTGGATATCTCAATTCCAATGTTTGTAAACTTCGTATTGATAGCATACTTAAACCTATTCAGTATCGCCACTGTCACATGCCTGAATTCTTGGGAGACTATCTTCCTCATAATTCCACTGTTTTGGCTCAACAACTGGTATAGGGTATGACACCTACTCCTGTTTATATTTTCAGTGATACAATATGGTAACAGTACAGGAAATTGTAGGATATGAGTATGAAGGGTTTTGCGTGCTCGCATTCGTTATAAGGTTATTTTTGTAAAATTGAGTTTGGCCCGAAAACTGAGTTATTTAGAAAGTAACTATTTTTCTAACAAAAGATAAAAGAAAGTCAAACTGTTGGCATCTAAACTACAAGCTTTTTCCATAGGATATCATGTAGAGGTTATGGAAAAGCTAAAAAAAGTTTAGAATGCATTCTCAAACAATCTATAGATAGTGCATTTTGACACTTACTTTGTTCTGGTGGTACAGAAATATTATCTTGCAACTTCTAGGGAATTGACTCGCCTTGATTCAATCACAAAAGCTCCAGTGATTCATCACTTTTCAGAGACCATTTCTGGTGTTATGACGATCCGTGGATTAAGAAAGCAGAATGCATTTTGTCAGCAAAATATTGACAGGGTGAATTCAAGTCTAAGAATGGATTTCCATAACAATGGTGCAAATGAATGGCTTGGTTTTCGCGTAGACTATACGGGAGTTGTTTTCCTTTGTGTTTCCACCCTTTTTATGATCCTTTTGCCAAGTGCTATTGTTAAGTCAGGTACAATCCCTTTCATCTTCTTTTCATATTGTTGAGAATTGCATTTGGGATATGAAAATTAGCTTTTCATACATGTTACGTCTTTTGAGTTTTTATATGAAAATTAGGCTAGTGGTCATTTGGGATATGAAGTACATTTCTTTCTTACTAGTACATTTCTTTTGGTTTTGCAGAATTTGTTGGTTTGACTTTATCCTATGGCTTGGCTTTGAGTGGTCTCTTGTCATTCTCCATAACTATGAGTTGTAATGTTGAGAACAAAATGGTTTCAGTTGAAAGGATAAAGCAGTTTACGAATCTCCCATCAGAAGCTCCTTGGAAAATTGTTGACACGTCTCCTCCTCAAAATTGGCCTAGTCATGGCACAATAGAGTTAAATAATTTACAGGTATATATTGTAATCACAAAGACCAAGTACATATATGTTGGGTTAATAGGTTTTTACCGCCTTTCATATAGGCAACATTTGGTTTACCCCACTGTAAAACAAAAGTTTGGAGACCCTCTCTAATTTAAAGATTATTTGATTTTGAACCCCGAGTGCATATAATTGTGCAGAAATTCATGGGTTAATAGTCTTTTACTCCCTGCCATATAAGCGAAATTTGGTTTACCCCTGCTATATGAGTGAAAATGCACATTCATATGCACTAAGGGTCCAAAATCAAAGAATCTTTAAATTACAGGGGAAGATCTCCAAACTTTTTTTTTACAAAGGGTAAACGCATATATGACATGGGGTAAAAGTCTATTAACCGATGAAAGCTCCAAAATTACTAAAGTTAGGGTATGCCACATGGAAAAAATAAAAACTAAGGCTAGCAACACATTTTTTAATACTCAGTAACTTGTACATATTTAATACTTTTGGTTATTAAATGATGTGATCAGGTTAGGTACAGGCCAAATACTCCTCTAGTTCTTAAGGGAGTTTCTCTGACAATTGAAGGTGGAGAAAAAGTTGGTGTTGTTGGTCGTACAGGAAGTGGAAAATCAACACTCATTCAAGTGTTATTTAGGTTGATTGAACCTTCAGCTGGGAAAATAATGATTGATGGTATTGACATTTCCAACGTTGGTCTTCATGATTTGAGGTCACGTTTTGGAATTATTCCACAAGAGCCAGTCCTCTTTCAAGGAACAGTAAGAACCAACATTGATCCTCTTGGATTGTATTCAGAAGAAGAAATTTGGAAGGTTTGTATATATTGCATTTGCTTGTTTTTTTTTTGTTTAATTGAAAATCATGTATTAAACACAATTAGTCCTAAGTTTACGAGACATTAAAAGAGGTGTTTGGATTGATAACTTACATAAGTGCTTCTCATACATAAGTTTCTTTTATAATTGAAGATGAAATAAAGGCACAACCAATGTAAGTCTTGTTTAAGGTGTCATCCAGAGCTAATGAAAATAAATTGAAAATAATCTATGAAAATATTATAAACTATTTTCATTAACTATTAAAATACGAGAAATGATATTTTTACATTATTTTTTGACAACTTTTGAAAACAATCATCTCTCTTACACATATATGTTATTATTCTCTTTTCCTCTTTCTTTCTCTATTGTTTTTGTCCAATAAAAAAATGAGAAAAGTAGTTGTCACAAGAGTTGTACAAAATTGATTGTACTAATATCACTCCTCTTAAAATACTTACGGTGTTAGAATCCAAGTTCATATATTGATTGAAATAATTTTAGTTAGATTTTACTCAAACTTCAATGAAATTGAGTTAATATTTTTATTACTGCAGAGTCTTGAGCGGTGCCAATTGAAAGAAGTGGTGGCTGCAAAGCCTGAGAAACTTGAGGCTTCAGGTGATCACCTAAACTCTTCTCATAAATCTCAATTTTTTAATATTTTTTTATATGCAAATAAGTTAGGAGGACTGAAACAGTTTAATTCAATGTAATAAGAAAATATGAATAATAACATGTTTTTTATTATACTATTTTGTTAGTGGTTGATGGTGGAGATAATTGGAGTGTGGGACAAAGACAACTTCTATGCTTAGGAAGAATCATGCTCAAACGTAGCAAAATATTATTCATGGATGAAGCAACAGCATCAGTTGATTCACAAACTGATGTTCTTGTACAAAAGATCATTAGAGAGGACTTTGCAGATCGTACAATTGTTAGCATTGCTCACAGAATACCTACAGTTATGGATTGTGACAAGGTTTTGGTCATAGATGCAGGTATGTTTATGTTAATTATGCATCTATATAATATCATTGTTATTAACAAAGGTTTTTCAATTATGTAAATGTGTTTGTGGTTGATGATTTATTATTGTTATTTTCTCATGAACACATATAGACCATAAACCACAAACACATTTACATAATTTAAAAAATTTCAAGTAATTGAATGTATTATATATGTCACGTTAGTGTTTGACACCGACACGCCCTTAATCTGAAATGTCGGTAGTACACATTAATAAAAAGTTTAATAAATTGGTTCCATCAAACTCAAAATTTTGTTAAAATTTGTTATAACCACAAAAATGGATTTAAAGTGAAACATTATATGAAAAATATTTAAGAAAATGTAATAGTGCTTTCTCAAAGTTTTTTATCCTTACACGTAATACCATTTGAAAAAAAAAAACAAACAAATGTGTAAGCCTTTTAATAGTGCAATTATTGTTTTAATAATGACCAACAGGGGAGATTAGTCACTTTAGTCCCTGAATAGGAAAGGAGTCGTCATTTTAGTCCCTGAATGCATATAAATTGCAAAATAGTCCCTGAATGTAGACTTTGTTAGTTAATTTAGTCTCTGAATGCAGACTTCGTTAGTCAATTCAGTCTCTGAATGTAGACTCCATTAGTCACTTTAGTCCCTGAAATTGACCAACAGAGTCTACACTCAGGGACTGTTTTGCAATTTCTCTGCATTCAGGGATTAAAGTGACTACTCATTTCCTATTGAGGGACTAAATGACTAATTCCCCTTTTATATTTGTAAAATAATGAACTAATCTGGTGCATTTGATGTTTTTGGCAGGTTTTGCAAAGGAATATGATAAGCCATCACGTTTGCTTGAAAGACCTTCAATTTTTGCAGCATTGGTTAAGGAGTATTCAAATAGATCAAGTTAATGATAGTTATGATGGTAGATCCAAATTTCTTGTTAGAGATATAAAGTTTGGCTTAATCTTTCTTTTCTTGATTTCTGCATTATTCTGGCTCTGTCGCTAGAAGCAGAGTATATAATTGGTTTTTTTTTCCAAGCAAATTCAACCCATTTTACTATTTCATTAATAAAAAATGTTGAAAATAAAGAAAAAATTTTGGGGGGAGGGGGGGGATAGTCATATTAGTAAAAGCATGAACGACCTTATTTATTTGTCGTTAAACAAATTTTGCCACATATTCAAAGTTCTACTCACTTCATGTATAAAGTGGCTCGCATAAAGATCATATGCTCTATAGAGTTGGGGAAGGGTCTAAAGTTGAAGGTGCATTTCTAAGACACATATGTTATGTATGACGAAACACATGTTGTTTTTGGATTTAGAAAAAGAATTTTCAGCCACTAAAGATATTGCTGAATTGAGTTGTGGAATATATCACTTTTCTTAAGATAAAACAACCCATACAAACTTATTTGTTTCTACTACATCGAAGAAAAACCGTTTGAGTATTTAATGATATGTAAACTAGACTAGTTTACAATAATGTGTGTTTCAATTGCGCTAATACAAGTGTACTAAAAAAAGAGAAGAAAAAAACTAAGTAACTTTTCCAATAGTTATTTTATCTAAAGTATGTCTCATAATATAGAGATGTTTAACATGTTTTTTTGTTTTCCAATATGATATTTGTTTAGATGAATATCTTAAAACACAATAAAACTTTGAGACTTAAAGAAATATAATGCAATCTTAATGTGTAACTTTATTCTTCTACGTAACAATACATTAGCTCATTAGGAACTTTCAATAATTTTTAAAGTGCAATACTAACATTGGTTTGTTGCATCATTAAGCATGAAGTTATTTTGAAGTGCAGAACTAACATTGATGTTTGCATCACATTAATTTCTCTATATGTTAATAGTGGTTATTGTTTTACTTTAGAGAAAAACATTATTTTTTTTAGGCCTAAAACAAGAGTTTCAACAACGTTATGCTTGTGATCAAAGTGACTGAAGAATATAAAGGGTGCATATAATCTAACTTAGATGCATGAATTAATAGTGATGACGAAAAATATTTAGAGGACGAAGAATCGAAGAAAAAATTTAGGGTGACTAAAAACGAAATTTGAAATTTTTTATATCAACCAAAAACTTATTGAACATAAATCCTGATTTTTAATCCCGACAGTTGAACTTTTATGTGACATTTGGCTTACATATATGAAGGCAAACGGTAAACTAGACAATGTTATAATCGGAGAAGATCTCAACTCCTTTATTAATATTCTTTTTTGTTAAATAGTCTAACATCTTGAAATTCATTTTTTAAAGGTGAATAAGTAAATATTCGGAGTACGAACATCAACTTTTATATATAGATATGATGTCTCTATAAACTGAGTTAAGATCACATAAACCCTTTCGTAGATAGTTTAATATCCTTTTATCTACGGGACTACGAATCTTCATGCCATTCCTTTGCCTTAAATTCTTCTAACCAAAAAATTATCAAAATGACAGTTGACAAATACTTTCGATAGTACCCTAAAAAAAATATTGCTTTCCATAGTACACTCAACAAACACAATTAAATATATAGTACTATTATGTTAATTAATTAATAATTTTTTATCAAATGAATTAATTAATGATGAAAAGCTAAACGTTGCTTGAGAAAGAATAAACAAGTTAGCACCGACCCAAGGTGGAGCTGGAGGCTGAAAAGTATGAGGTGTGCCATTCATGACCACCTGTCTTACGATGATCTTGAGGTGTGCCACCAGCTTAAAAGACAACTTCACCGCAATACTTTATTAATTTATTAGTTATATCATATTCTCTTCTTATGAAATTGAAAACAAAAACAAAAATCATATCTTTGAAACTGATAACGGATCCTCATGAGCAATTTAGTTGATTTTTTTTAGTCTTACATAAATTTCTTTCAGTTATATTCGAGATAATAACAAAGTATAAACATTTTTAATTCAAAAAAAATAAGCATAAACATTTTGTCGGTTGCAATTCAAATATGTCACTTTTGGTGAATCCACTCCATTTCCTATGCACAAAACCTTTTATGAACTTTTTGTAAAAAAAAAACCTTTTATGGCTTTAATGGATCTACTTTCATAAAATGCTTAGTCAAAATAATAATAATTTAAAAGATTAATATCTATATATTTATTTTCTCCAAACATTATTATAAAAAAAAATCAATTTTTAGGCCTAATAAATAATTAATGTATTTAGTTTATATTATCATATGTATCAATTATTCAATTAACCTGAAAAATGACTTTTTACTTACTTATATAAGTGATTGAAGTACAATATAAAACTATTTTGCATGTTTGTCTAATCAAATCATTCCATAATACCGTTTTTATAGATTAATTTATAAAACATTTTCACAAATATCAACATGATGTGATTTTATTTGATACATGTGTAAATAAATTTTACATCGATGAAGTATACAAATTAAATTTATAATATTTGTTGTGACATACTTAAATCAGTTGAGTTAGATTTTACACACAATTGATTAGTTTTTATATTGTTAGAAATATTATCTAAAATTTATATATATAATTATGAGATCATAATTTCAAACTTGGTTGAAGATATTCATCCTAACTATATTACAATGTCATTTGAAATAGATCTTACACAATTGATATAGGTTTGTAGATTGTTCTCCACATAAAAATTAGGCATTATGAATAATTTTATTAATGATAAACATATTTTAGTACTCTCTCCGTCCCTTTTTATAAGACTAGTTTTAAAAAAAACATTGATATTAAGAAAAGTTGTTGAAGTACTAAATTTATCACACATGCATGTATGTTTTAACTTGAGCCATGTTAACTTGTGCCTAAAAGCTCAAGTTAAGAGGTTAAAAATGAAATTAATCAATAAATACATAAGTTAAAAAGATAAAATTTTAAGCTTTCAAAATTAAAAATACACAATTTTCAAGATTTAATTTCAACTTTTGGTTTATTATCTTATGCCCTTATGACACAAATTTAACATTTCCCTTTACTAAATTGTCCCTTGTGTATAAATATATTTAAAGTTAATTTTTCATATTTCAAGATGCTCTCTCTGTCCCTGTCCCTGTATGTAAGTACCATTTGCATTTTTCACATTTCTTAAGAAAAGTCGTTAGTGCAATTAATGTATCTATTTTTGTGTTAATATTACCAAATTGTCATTTGTTTGTATGTGTATTAAATTTGACTTTTCATATTTCAAGACAAATTAGTAATATTAATTAGGGGTATGTTTAGGAAAAAATAATAAATACATCTACTAATTTTAAAGAGATAAATTTTTAGTCAAAATTATGTTTAGATATAGGGATGGATGTAGTATTAATAATATTAAGAGAAATGCCAGCAACACACATTTTAACACACATTTTTCAACACACTCTTTTTGATTGGTTGAAATTCACATGAGACCCACCAAATTTATATGGGACCCACATGATTTAGTAGGAGATGTGAATTTTAGTGTGTTGAAAAAATGATATAGATGATTTTATATTTAAAAACAATTTTTTTTTTATAAATAGTGTTATGATTAAGGACAAATGATATATGATAAAAAAATTCAAATTTGTAAAGAAAAACACATACTTTCTTTTCACAAGAACACAAACCTTCTCTGTCACTTTGCCGTTGTGGTTTATACAATGTGCAAGCTGGTCCCAATCATTGATATTCATATTCTTCTATAGTTTAGGACTAAGCTTCCAAAGCTGGTTCATTGAACATTACCCATAACACAAAAATTCTCATTCATTTTTATTCTTTATTCTTCTCTGTTAGGTTATATAGTTTTGATTTGATTCATAGAAGAAAAAAAGTTGTAATCTTTTGAAACAATGAAGAAAGTGAAACTAAACCCATTTTCACTCTTTTCAAATAGACCTAAACCTCTTCATATTTTCATGGTTCTTATGCTTTTTTATTTGCTCTTTACAACCTTTGAAATCAAAACTTTTGAGTTTGTTTCAGTTTCTTCTGTGCTTGTGAATGAAAACCAAAACACCCATCATAGAAAAGCTTTGAACTTTCCTTCAGAAGAAGCTTTTGGTGTTTACCAAGGTTCATTACATAGAAAACCAATGCAAGAGTTGCAAAAACTTTCCACCTTGAATTTCAATGAAGGTGATTTGAATGAATCTGGTTTAGAAAAAGACAAATTTTCTGAGATTCAAAAGGCTGTTAAGGTTGCTTGGGTTAAAGGGAAGAGAATGTGGGAAGAAATTCAGTTTCAGAGTGTTGAAACTGTGAAATTTGCTGAGAATATTTCTGATTCGTGTCGGCATTCGATTTCGGTATCTGGGTCTGAATTAAGGAACCAGAAAGGGATTATGATGATTCCTTGTGGGTTGACTTTGTGGTCTCATGTTACTGTTGTTGGGACGCCGCGATTAGCTCATTGGGAGGATGATCCTAAGATAACTATTGTGAAAGATGAAGATGAAAAGGTGTTGGTGTCACAGTTTATGATGGAGCTTCAAGGATTGAAGGTAGTTGATAAGGAGGAACCACCTAAGATACTGCATTTTAATCCTAGGTTGAAAGGTGATTATAGTGGGAAGCCGGTGATTGAACAGAATACTTGTTATAGAATGCAATGGGGTTCTTCACTTAGGTGTGAGGGATGGAAGTCTAGGGCTGATGAAGATACTGGTAATTGATTTCAACATTTTCTAATTTTAAGTTTAGAGTTTTGTTGTTGCTGTTGTTGACTTGGGTTCTGTTTGGATCAATTGTTTAATTAAGTGCTTATGTATAAGCTATTTATATTACGAAAGATAATATAAAGTAAAACTGTTTTCATATAAGTTATAACTATCCTGGTGAGCTTATGAAAATAAGCTGAAAATAATTTACGAACATGTCAGTTTTCATAGGCTATCTTGAACTTATCAACTAGTATACACACTTGTGAGATTGCTAGTTGATAAATTCAAATTAGTCAGTCCAAGTAGGCCTTTGGTTTTACATCGAGGTTTACTTTGCAGTTACAAAAGGTGTAGAAAGTCGCTGCGATTGTGGCAACAATTGTAATTGTAAACTTGTGTGATTGTTGGAAATGTTGATTTGCAATTATAAAGTTGCTGATGCTGTGGTCAAATTGCAATTGTGATGTGATTGTTGAAACCCTAGAATTCACCTTTGCTTTCTAATGGCATTGAACTGTAATACACTGCAAAGTGAAAAAGATGCATTAGGCTCTCAGTTAAATGATTCATGATAAGGAAGTTCATTTTGAATCATTCGTGATAAATAATAATGGGAAATCATTCTCCCCCACCGCTTATAATTTCGTATAAATGCAGATACATTGTGATTTTTTGGACCTTCATGTCCATGTATATTGTTCCTGTATTGTGGAGTTCACTCTGGTCTTACTGCGCTCATCTGTGAATTTCCATAAACAAAAACATGATTTTATTATCATTCTCTTTTTTGAACGTGTACCTTGTTTTTGATCCATTTTTCTCTCCAGCATGTTTATTCTAAGCAACATTGCTCATCTTTGCGACTTTTTGTTTTGTTTTTGCTTTATAAAGTTGATGGACAGTCAAAATGTGAAAAGTGGATCCGTGATGATGATAGTCATTCAGAAGAGTCTAAGGCAACATGGTGGTTACCTAGACTGATAGGGAGAAAACACAAGATCACTTTTGATTGGCCATACCCTTTTATAGAGGGCAGATTATTTGTTCTCACCTTAACTGCTGGCTTGGAAGGTTACCATGTTAGTGTGGACGGAAAGCATGTTACCTCTTTTCCCTATCGCACGGTACGTACAATCATCATGACATGTGTCCTTTTACTTTTTGAATGCAGAAATATCTAAAGCGTTTATGTTATATTCTCAGGGATTCTCTCTTGAGGACGCTACAGGTCTATCTATAAAAGGGGATATTGATGTGCACTCTATATATGCTGCTTCGTTACCAACATCACATCCAAGTTTTGCGCCACAGATGCATCTCGAATTGCTTCCTCAATGGAAAGCTCCACCTATTCTCGATGTGAATGTCGAGCTTTTCATTGGAATACTTTCTGCTGGAAACCATTTTGCCGAACGAATGGCAGTAAGAAAATCATGGATGCAACATAAGCTAATCAAATCTTCACATGTTGTAGCTCGATTCTTTGTTGCTTTGGTAAGAGTTAATGCATCTTCCCTACTCTCAGTAATGATAAAATTGACAAATACTTTCTTTTGTTGGTAACATTATTTACTATTTTGTATTCTTATTTCTCATGTAAAAGCATGTAAGGAAAGATATAAATTTGGACATAAAGAAAGAAGCAGATTATTTTGGTGATATTATTATAGTCCCATATATGGATCATTATGACCTTGTTGTGGTGAAGACTGTAGCTATCGCTGAATATGGGGTGAGTAATGGCAGATTAGTGTTTTAAAATTTTTATTTCCTCCATCTGCCTTCGGATTTCTGCTATATTACTGATTGCTTTTGAACTTGGTTATTCAGATTCGTACCGTAGCTGCTAAGAATATCATGAAATGTGATGATGACACGTTTGTTCGATTGGATTCTATCATCAGTGAAGTAAGAAAAGTAGGAATTGGCAGAAGTCTCTACATTGGCAATATGAATTACCACCATACGCCCCTTCGCCATGGTAAATGGGCAGTCACATATGAGGTATTGATTTTCTTTTCTTTTTTGCAACTATCATGCCTTAAATATGTACTAGTTAGATTTCTATAATACTGGTTGTTATGTGGGATATGTAGTTAAAATTAAAATAGTTGCTTTTACTAATTCTTTTACTGTGTGTAGTTGCAAATTGTTAGTCTGGTCCATGTTTGACGTCAAGGCCATGACTTTGCCAGAGTCCTTAGAGTTTTACTGTTTGCATTTGAGTATTTAAACAAGTTTCTAGTGATTTGATCATGGATATCTACTGGTACTTTGAGCATGGATTTTTGTGTGCGAATATATGAATATTTGGTGACTACTGCCTAGATATCTTTTTCCGGAAATCCCATATGATTTGGCTGATGAAATAATTTGAAATAAGGTGTGCATTTGAATTACTAGCTCATTAGCGGAAGTTCCGCTGGCTGTGGAATTCTGAGTAAATTATGACAAAAATCTTAAGGGCCCATTTACTTCCTATGTGTCCTGTTTTCATTTTCACTTCAACTGATAAACGAGAATATAGATCTAATATTTTTCTCACCATTTTCATAAATTTTGAAAATGGCAAAACACTGTTTTCATTATTTCTGAATATACATTCTTTCTATTCTGTCTACCATCTTCTCTTTATCACAATTATTTACTACATTAGTCTTCTATCTCCCTTGTAAACTACATTAGACTTCTATCTACAGTAGTATATTATCACAATAAGTCAACATAATTTTAGAAAGTGAAAACAGAAGGGATTTTCACAAAGTAAACGGGGCCTAAATATTCTGCTCTTAGTTGATCAGATAGTATTCTCTTCAAGCGTGACTTTAGGAGTTTCAAGTAATATGACTAACATTTCAGCGAGCTTAAGTTCCATTTGCAACAATCATTATCATGGAACTTTGAGACAGTCAATTTGATATCATGTACTCTTTACAAGAAAATGTACATATGTTCCTTTTCTGATTGTTTTTAATTCTTTGTTTATTAACTCTCAGGAATGGGCGGAAGAAGAGTATCCTACCTATGCTAATGGTCCAGGTTATATAATCTCATCAGACATTGCTCAGTTCATTGTATCGAACTTTGAGGAGCACAAATTAAAAGTACGTTCACAAATGAATATTTGCTTATTACACCAGTCCCTGCTTGTGCTTTCTATTCTCTACCGCTAATTTCCCCCTTTCGTGTTGCATGGATATTGTGTTTCATCTTTAGGTTCGGTTTAGATAGACAGCTCAATTAAGTGCTTTTCAAATAAACGCTTATGTATCAGCTATTTTTATAATAAAAAATAAAATTATGTCAAGCAATTTTCACAGGCTATCATGGTGAGTTTATGAAAATAAGCTGAAAACAGCTTATGGACATGTCATAAGTTGTTTCCATAAACTCTCCCAAACTGTCTCACTAGTGTTTATGGTAACAGATTAACTCAAACAAGTCAATCCAAACGGATCCATAAGTCTGCTAGTTTGTACATATACTTTGTGTCTGTTGACAAACAGCAACGTCGTTACTAATGAAATTCAATGTGTTTCAGTTATTTAAAATGGAGGATGTGAGCATGGGAATGTGGGTAGAGCAATTCAAGAGTTCACGACCAGTTGAGATTGTGCACAGCTACAAGTTCTGCCAATTTGGGTGCATTGAAGGTTACTTCACTGCACATTATCAATCTCCAAGACAAATGACATGTATGTGGGATAAATTGCAACACAAGGGAAAACCACTATGTTGCAACAACAGATGACATATTCTATAATCATATCATGCTCACAGATTTTTATATGCCTGTCCGTTCATATGTACTGACAACGTTTTTGTGACCTCCACATATTCATTCATTGTTTATAACCTTTTATCTATTTTTGTTCCCTTTTGATTCTGCCAAATAGATGGCTTATGCTATGTATATTAAGTAATGTTGGATATACTGCAGCAATTGCTGTAGGAGAAAAGTAGTGGTTTTGTAAATTTATAATGTAGAGAAACATGGTACAAAACAGAATAGAATGAATTTTTTTCATGCTTTGACTTTGTTTGTTGTTGGTTATACCAAAATTGATGTTCAGTATTGAGTGGAATAAGGAGCTCTCATCTTAATGTGTCTGGGAGGGGAAGAAGGAAATAAGCTACCTTTCCATCCACCCTATTCCTTTATTTGTAAAGAAAATAATTAAAATAATAAATAATTTTAAAATTATAGAAAAGGGAAACAAATCAAGAAAGCTAACTTAATTTTTAGGACTAAGGAAGTTAAAAAATAAAATAAACTTCAATCGATTTTTTTATAGAAGGGAGAGTGAAAAAATAAAAAGTTTTCAAGCAATGTCATTGACAAGGACACTGTTTGTCTGTTTCTTTGTCTTGTCTGCTGGTATAAAGTCACTAGTTACTACAAAAAGATTCTGACCGATGATGATATTTGGGTCAACCAATAAAAAAACAATGATATTTTGATAAAAACAATGTAATGTAATTTCCATTTGTTTTTTGAGGCAATGAAATTTCCATTTCTTAAACTTTGATCAACACCGTTATTCTTCAAAGATATCCAATTTCAATGGCAAAGAGTGATGTGAAGCTTATTGGCAAATGGTCAAGTCCTTATGTGATAAGGGTGAAGATTGCCCTTAACATCAAATCCCTTGAATATGAAAATTTTGAAGAGAATGAAACCTTTGACCCCAAGAGTGATATTCTTCTTCAATCCAACCCTGTTTATGGTAAAGTCCCAGTGCTTATTCACCAAGATAAACCAATTTGTGAGTCTCTCATCATTGTTGAATATATAGATGAAACATGGTCCAGTGCTCCTTCTATTCTCCCTTCTGATGCTTATGATAGAGCACATGCAAGATTCTGGGCTGCTTATATAGATCAAAAGGTAGCTTCTCTTTGCTTTTTTGTTTTTATTTTCTTGTTGGAAATGAATTCATTTGATTTAATTTAGAAGTTCAAGATTATGTTTGGAGCTTATTATTGTAACATAAAAAAGTAAAGGCCTAACTGAATCATGAAAAAATAAAGTTATTTGATCATGAGATATTAAAAGCATCAATTGTTAGTCAAAATTGGACCTCTTTGGATCAACTTATTTGAGTTTATGACACAAGTACTTGTGAGACTGTATTGAATAGCTTATGGAAACAACTTATGACTTGTCTATGAACTCTCTATAATAGTTTATAAAAACATTGACAGCTTATATGAAAATATTTTGACTTTATTTCATCTTTTGTTATTGAAATAGCTTATGTACAAGTCCTTTAAAAAATAGCTTAGATGTAAGCACTTACGCTATAAGCTTTTAAATAAGTTATTTATCGAAACACGGCTAAACAAAGCTATAGTGCTAATGACAAACAAAAATCTTTCTAAAAATCGTCTTAAAAATGACTGAACTGAACATTTGAGAATTTTCAGAACCAAACCATCGTATTCATGTCTTATGAAGTTTAACTTTTTGATTCTATTATTTTGTGTGGAAATGGAATAGTGGTTTCCTCCTATGCAAAGCATAATTACTGTTGAAGGAGAGGATGAAAGGAAGCCATATTTTGAGGTATTGGAAGAAGTGGTTGAGAATATGGAGGAAGCTTTTGAAAAATGCAGCAAAGGAAAGGCCTTTTTTGGTGGTGATAGGATTGGTTATCTTGATATTGCATTTGGGAGCTTTTTGGGATGGCTTAGTGTGATTGAGTATGAGTATGAAAGGAAAGTGTTGGTTGAAGAAAAGGCTCCTAATTTGGTGAACTGGGCAGAGAGATTTGCTTCTGACCCTGCTGTGAAGGGGCTTATACCTGAAACTGGGAGACTTGTTAAGCTTTCCAAAGCTCTTCAGATCAAGTGGAGAGCTGCTATAGGCAAGAAATAGAGTTTGGGACTTGGAAATGCTTTTGTTCAAATGATGTTGCTGTATGATGAACTTGATGAAAGAATAATATTTAATATGTGGAATTAGTTTCTTCTAGCTGTTGTCATTAATTTTCTTCTATCTTTAGTCCTTACAGGTTGCACTCTGTTGTATATTAAGTTTGTGTTTTGCTTTGATAGTTTTGCATCATGAAAATGGAAAATGGATTCTCTGCAATCAATGATCTCAGTCGTTGTTTAGGATTGGATAGTTGAGATTTTTGAGTTTTAGTTTAGCCGAAGTCAGTATTCTGAATCATAGAATATTGTATCCGATGATCGAGATGACTTAATGCAGTAGCTACAAACATTATTGAAGAAATTGATTCCTTATAGTCAAATAGTGAATAGAATAGTGACTGCAGCAAGGTGTTAAACGGTTAACAATGATTAATATTTTCATTGTTTTCAATGTTAAGTTATGAAGTGAACAATGTTCAAGATGCAGCAGCTTCTTCATTTGTCATTGAACACAAAATTAGACACTTTTAAAGTATATAATAGCATTTTAGTAAAATATTAATTTCAGAAAAATTAATAGCATTATTATGAGGTGCACCTGTTCAAGAAACATGGTCCCCTGTTCCACGGAGTTACAAAGAACAGAAACATAATTGCAATTGCAATAGTTTGAATTGTAATTGAACAATTACAAACCAAAATTGTCCACAAAAACAAAACCCTAAGATGAACCCCTAGGTTCATTCAGAACTATACAAAAATGCATAAAAGAAACTAAAAACCCTAAATCATTCCAAAATACTACTAATCCATAACCCTAAGCACGTTCACCACGGATACGACGAGCAAGCTGAATATCCTTCGGCATAATCGTCACCCTCTTAGCATGAATAGCACACAAATTAGTATCCTCAAACAATCCCACAAGATAAGCCTCAGCCGCTTCCTGAAGTGCAAGAACAGCATGACTCTGAAATCTCAGATCCGTTTTGAAATCCTGAGCAATTTCACGAACTAGACGCTGGAATGGAAGCTTACGGATCAAAAGTTCGGTACTCTTCTGATACTTACGGATCTCACGAAGAGCAACGGTTCCAGGACGATAACGATGAGGCTTCTTCACTCCGCCGGTGGTTGGAGCTGATTTCCTTGCAGCTTTGGTGGCGAGTTGCTTCCTTGGTGCCTTTCCGCCGGTGGATTTGCGAGCGGTTTGCTTCGTACGAGCCATTGAATCGAAAAAGAAGAGAAAAGGCGAAGAAGATTGATTGATTAGGCGAAGAAAGAAGAAACAGTGATGAAGATTTGGTGAGAGAGGAAGTGTTTATATATGTGTGAGAGAGATTTGTGGACTTTGAAGATTCGACCGTATTGATTGCGATCCGTGTCATTGATTGTGATTGGTTGGTTTTCTGAGTTGCGGATTGCCACCGTGTACAATTTGTGTTTCTTTTTACAATGTACGGAGTCTTTTTGGTTACTTAACTTGGTACAAATTTTTTAAGTCATATTTTTCTTTAAATTTTAGGTCAAATACCTCCCTGGGTCCTTTAAGTTTCATGTTTGTTTCAGATAGGTCCTTTAAGTTTTTAAGGTTTCAGATAGGTCCTTTAAGTTTCGAGTTTGTTTCGGATAGGTCCTTTAAGTTTCTAAGGTTTCAGATAGGTCCTTTAAGTTTCGAGTTTCGCTTAACGGACATATCAACTTTGGCTTAACGGAGGTTGATAGAAAGAACCTATCTGAAACAAACTCGAAACTTAAAGGACCTATTTGAAACCTTAGAAACTTAAATGACCTATCTGAAACAAACGTGAAACTTAAAGGACCTAGGGAGGTATTTGACCAACAATTTACTAAATAACTCTTCTCTTTCCCTTTCATCTGTATATAAATTCTCATACAATCATTAGTTCCCTAGCTCCCTATTCTGTCTTCTAGAATAAACTTTAGATAACAGACATTGTCCCTAATAGTCAAGTTCCTCTGACTAATTTTTCAGTGATTTCCTAAAGCTGTCTCTTTTACTTCTTGGGGGGTGGCTTATTGATCATTGTATAATTTTGTCCTTTTATCACAACTCCTCTACAAAATTATTATTATTACAGTGAAGATGAAGATGAATTTCATATTTTCACCTATGACCGAACACATGTTTTGTTGCTTGTTAATTTTCATTGTTCTCATCTATCTATGTTTTGTTTCATCATCATCATCATCATCATCATCATCATTATTATTATCATGGTTATTCACTATTCTCTAATCCTGTTTTTTTTTTTTTTTTCAATTAATCAGGTAATCACTACTAGCATATTATGAATACATCACAAAAATTGGTTGGTAAACCTTTACATTAAAAGGATCTGGCAGATCATATATACTTACTGAGGATTCGTCCACTACAATTTTCTTTGCTTCTTCATTAGTGCAACACGAATGCATCCCCCAAGCAATTTTAGGAATGGACGTCATTTGCCAAGCAAAATCTGGGATGGGAAAGACTGCTGTTTTTGTTCTGTCAACACTTCAGCAAATTGATCCTGTTCCTGGTCAGGTTGCAGCACTTGTTCTTTGCCACACGAGAGAACTGGCTTATCAGGTATTTTTGCATTAATTTGAATGTAATATATCTCGAATGTTTTGCAAAAGCAATATGGTTGCTAGTTGCTAATCTCGAACTACCTTTGTTTCCAATACACACTATCCGAGCATATATATTTATATGTGCATACTTAGCAAATGCTTTATTTATCCAGATTTGCCATGAAGTTGAGAGGTTCAGCACATATCTTCCAGATATAAAAGTTGCTGTTTTCTATGGTGGTGTCAACATCAAGGTTCACAAAGATTTGCTCAAGAATGAGTGCCCACACATTGTTGTTGGAACACCTGGGAGGATTCTTGCCCTGACTAGAGATAAGGACCTTGGTTTGAAGAATGTGAGGCATTTTATACTTGATGAGTGTGACAAGATGCTGGAATCACTCGGTCATTTTCTTCCTCCTTGTCTTCTTAATTTGCGTGTTTTGCCAAGTGTGCATATGCGATTTCTTATAAAATTCTGCTTTTCTTATTTCTTAATATATCTGCCATTTGACCTTTGCAGACATGAGAAAAGATGTGCAAGAGATTTTCAAATTGACTCCCCATGATAAACAAGTGATGATGTTCTCGGCTACACTCAGCAAGGAAATCCGACCTGTTTGCAAGAAATTCATGCAAGATGTAATATTCTACTCCCACTGGTCTCAATTATAAGGAAAACTAACTAACTGCACACATATTAAGAATAGTAGTTGACCTCATGTAATTTTCTTGATGTATTAAAAAATATGATTGCATTTCTATAATTACCCTTCATTTTCATTTAATTTTTTATGGGATTAAATATTATTGAGAGCATTTAATAAGGCGAAGTTAGTTAGGTTTTCCTTATATTTTTTAGACTACCAAATATGAATTTTTCTTGCTTATATTTGAGAACAGAGTAGTATTTATGTGGTGGTTTTTGGACCGTATATGCAAGAGCTGTTTTGTCATTCCTCTTATTGTTAAAACTCCTGTTATTTTCACATGACTATTGCCATATTTTTTGAAAATCATCAATTTTTTTTTTGTTTAAATGCATTTTGCCATATTTTTTGAATGTCTTCAATTTTTTGTTGTTAAAATCCATTTTGTTGATTTTGTGTGGTAATATTTGTGATACGTTTTGACTCTTTGATCCTTTTTCTGTATTAAGTGCTAAATAATATGTCTCATGTTATTTCAGTCTCGCATCATTCCCATTTTTGTTGAATGTCATCAATTTTTTTTTTGTTTTAATGCATTTTGTTGATTTTGTGTGGTCATATTTGTGATAAGTTTTGACTTTTTGATCCTTCTTTGTATTAATTTGCAAATAAAATGTTTTATATACCAAAATAACTGAGTTTTTATTTTTTTAATGTATGTTATCTTTATATTCTCATTCATAATCCTTTTCCTCCAGCCCATGGAAATTTATGTTGATGATGAGGCCAAATTGACTCTTCATGGTCTTGTTCAGGTGCGTTTTGTGGGCTTTATTTATTCCCGTTGTTGTTGATATCTTTTTATCTACTAATATTTACTTGCACCCTTTTCAGCACTACATTAAATTACAAGAGCCAGAGAAGAATCGTAAGCTGAATGATCTTCTTGATGCTCTTGACTTCAACCAAGTTGTTATTTTTGTCAAAAGTGTTAGCAGAGCAGCAGAATTAAACAAGTTGCTTGTTGAGTGTAACTTCCCATCAATATGCATACATTCTGGAATGTCACAGGAAGAAAGGTATTTATAAGTTCTTTTGAAATTAATGCCATATATGCGTAGTGTTATGTATTCTCAATGCTTTAAGCTGATTTAGGATTTGATAGCATTGTAACGTTCTTAGGTGTTTTGTTCCTGGTATGTGTTTTATTTGCCGGATGTCTGTTAAACAGGACATGGTTGCCTGTTACTATATTTTTAGCACTGGTAAACATGTTAAAACCGAAATATTGACTATTTGTGCATCATATTATGCAAGATTATCTCTTGGACAGTTTTGAAAGCTGATCTAATTACCTATAGTATTAAATAAGAGATTGCATTTTTTACATTGGTGTCATGCACTTGCAGCAATCAATGTAGTCAGGAACGAGTTTCTACGTAGGTTCGATCGGCTGGTGAAGGGACGTAAAGTCGGGGAACATAACACGGTTCGTAAGAACCCACTCAAGGGTAAAGTTGTAACTTCACATACACACACAAAAATAAAATAAAAATTATAATACAAGAACAAAACAACTTAAAAATCAATCACCATTAAAAACAGTAGCTTACAAAATTAAAAACTACATAATAATTATAATACAATACAAGAACAAAATAACTTACTAAATCATAACTTTCAAAATAAGTTTATTATCTCCTGCCAATTCCCTCTTCATCTCTGCTAGTTCCCTATCTATTAGTTCCAACCAAATCAGAAATTGCATAGCATTCTTGACATCCAGAGGAACCATTAGACATGGTTGAACATCTCTACCAGTTCCAACTAAATGATGCCTCACTCTATATCATGGGTGTCAAACTCGGGATTCCACCAAAGATCGTTTGGGTATTGAAAAAGCGTAAATCGTAGGATCGTAACACGGATCGTAAGATCCCACCAAATACACAAAATTATAGGAATAACAAAGAAAAATAACCCTAACATAATTTTTTTGTTGATTTAATCACAAACATGAGTTAGTAACAAAAAAAAATCATAAAGGTGAGACTTCTAAACATAAATAATAGAATCTTTTTATTAATTTGCACCACGGAATGATAATTGTAAAGATGGATTGATTACCTTTGATTGGGAAAAGGGAATAAATTAAAAAAAAAAACCTTTTTGTCGAAAACAAAAAACCTTGAAACAAAAATAAAATAAAAGCGAGTCCCAAAAAAGGATGAGAAATTCAAGTTAAGGAGTAATTCCTCACCTAAAACCCACCGAGTCCCAAAAAAGTGTAAATTCAATGTATCCGTCATGCAATAAAGATGGGTCAAATTCCGGGTCAGTCGGGTCAATATGTGAAAACCGGATCGAGAACGTAGAAACCAACACGAGGGAAAGCGCCGCTTCCACGATTTCAAGATCTTCCTCTGCGCGCTCACCGCTCCGGCATCCCTAATGATTTTGGTACCATTCTGGCGCGGTGGAGAGAGAAAAACGCGTGAGAATTCTGGCTCTTAACATCCTTGCTCTATATGCACCTCCCATAAAAGAACACCCACAGAATTTACACTTCACCTTTCTTCTTGTTCCTCCTTCAACAGAAACAACATAATGCCATGTTGAAGCCATTACAAAAGGTTATGTGAAAACAGAATTAAGGGAGGAAAAAAACGAAAACAGAGTTATGGTTATGGAGGAGAAAAGGAAAACGGGTTTAGGTGAGGGAAGAGAGTGAACGACGGTGAGAACTTTGCCGGAAAAGGGAACGCGGCTGTCGTTCGTGAAGCATAGACATGGTCGTTCTTTGTTAAGGTTGTTTTCAAGCTCGGAGGAGTGAGAAAAGCAACGACGACGGCCGTTTTGAAGCTGAGAACGGAAGAATGAAGAAAGGAAACACGGCGGCCATTTTTGGCAGGGTTTTTTCGTGAAGGGGAAGAGAAAGAATGAAGGAACTGGGGCAAAACCTGTATATATGGAACTGGGTTTTGATTCCGACCCGACCTGGTTCGTAAGCCCAAACAAATTTAGATGAGGCCAGCTCATTTTTCTCTTACGTTCCTGTACAGGAACTCGCTCCTGCAAATCGCCCAGAAACGACCCGAAGCAAGAACGGAGCACGCTTGGCTGTGGAAAGCACGTAGGAACGGACGATCCTACGAGCTGGGACTCGTTCCTGACTACCTTGGCAGCAATTGTCATTGAGAAAACTATTATTCTAGGACTCTAGATTGAAACCTTTTGATGATAAATGTTGCGCTTTCCAAGTACAATTAAAGTTCATTATATCCTAGGCTTCATTGCATTCTTCGATTCTTTGAACTTTAAAAGTTGATGCTAGTTATAATTCCGCTTGTTAATTGTTCTTATCAAATTATCATGTATAGGTAGATGCTCTTGTTGAGTGTGTTACTCACTCTAGCATTGAGAAATCTCTATTATATTTTAAGGAGTTATAAAATAATGTAGAGTAATGCTTAGTGGTGCGAAAAATCTTGAAACGAATTTCGACGAACAAGTAACCACATCCCATGTATTTTGGTAGATGTCCTTGTGTTGTATCATTAATTTTTATTTAAAATAATTTTAACTTCAACCATCCCGTGTCTTTCGGCAAAAGGGAGTTACACTATTATCTTTCTATTAAAAAATGGGAGTTACACTATTATTTAATAAGTGCTTTAATTTAAGCTTTCCTTGAATTTCGCACATGGGTGGTTCGCACCACATAGCACTGCTCTATAATGTATGTGAATATTCATCAATCGAGCTGTCCATTCATTCCACAACAGAACAGTTTGCACAAAGAAAACACTGACATTTTCTTGATGTGATTCGTAGCTTGTTACTTCAAGCTAATGCCTCTTTAAAATTATGGGGAGATGTAATCCTTACTGCCGGTTATTTAATCAACCTTAAACCATATTTTGTGCTAAATAACCAGACTCCGCCTTCAATTTCAATTTTGGTGAATCTACATATAAACTTCCTATGTGTTTTTGGTTGTATTTGTTTTGTATTTTATTTATGTTATTTCTCTAGGAAAAGACTAGTGTTTATGAAACTGTTCGACTTTTTCTACCTTCTTTGGATCTCAGTTATATCCTGATCCAACATTTTTACATTCACCACACTAGCCTCCATCTCAACCGGTAGCTCCAGTTTATAAGCCACTTCACGGTTCACTGCTGAATTTTGTAGGGTTGATAATAAGATGGGCTTAATGTCCGATTAGGTCTCTGCATTGGTGACTTTATTTTTTATGGTTGTAGCTTTATAAATCCAATCACCTTCCTGTAAGTTAACCTCCCTCCTGGGCATGTTTGCATAGTGGCTTGCTTGATCTTGTGCTTTAAGTAGGTTGGTCCTAATCTTATCTGTTATTCGTCTCTTTGCTTATCAAGTCTGTTCACTACTTCCAGCTTAGAAGGTATAGTGGTGACCTTCAATTATAATGGTGGGATCGGACTGGATATGGTTATCTATTTTGTTAAACCTAAAGGTTACAACCCTTCCAGAAGTTTCAAGATCTTACTTGCAAACTGGGAAGGATAGATATCCATTTACTGTTTGAAAAGTATCAATTGTGGATTGTGGCACATCAACTGAAACCAACAATTTATAATGGGTTGACCACTGTTCTAATTTATTTTAATGCATATAAATCAGTCTTACTATACTAAGATGGCTAGTTGAGCCAGTAATCGGACATGTGGCCTGTCCAAGCCCCACTTTAGTTCTGACAAGCCAACAAACCAGAGAAACTAGTTAGACTCCATTGAGCATAGTTACCAGCCACTACTACTCTACCATTGATTAATATGATTTTAGAAAGATCTCTTATTTCTTTTATTAGCAGATTCATCGAGAAAAGTTACCATGCACCATTCCCCTGCCATTGATAACTATGATTATAGGAATATCTTTTATTTCTTTTATTAGCATAGATTTATTTTCTCTTAATTGTACAACTTGTTTTTTTTTTTTTCTTTTTTTTTCTTTCTATTTTGTTAAGGTTGTACAAGTTGTTTTTTTTAGGGTAAAAACCAATAGATTTTTTATTTTGGTGAAAAATTACGAGAATCTATGATAGTTGTGTCCTCGTACGAATAAAGTTCAGTAATTTTTTCTCTTTTCAAGTTGCATTCTTAATATTTTTCCATGATGACATGTCTGTTTCAGATTGAAGCGATACAAGGGCTTCAAAGAGGGGAAGCAAAGAATTCTCGTGGCAACAGATTTAGTAGGGAGGGGGATTGATATTGAGCGTGTTAATATAGTCATCAACTATGACATGCCTGATTCTGCTGATACCTATCTTCACAGGGTAAGTGCTTGATTGAACAATTTTATAACAATTGAGTTTAAATATGTTTTTGGCTTGTAGTTATGGTATGCTTACCTGCTACCTCCTTGTAAAAGACTTTTTTCCCTTCTATCTTTATATGCTCATCAACATCTGAACGTGTAGGTGGGTAGAGCTGGTAGATTTGGCACCAAGGGGCTTGCGATTACCTTTGTGTCTTCTGCTGGTGACTCTGAAGTTCTTAATCAGGTTAGTTAGTAACTTAATTTTTTTTTCTTCTCATTTTCATTGAAATTATAGGACCCTTTTTGGCCAATAATGCTTTTATTAATAAATAGCTTAACTTTATTTTCAGGTGCAATCTAGGTTTGAGGTTGATATAAAGGAGCTTCCTGAACAAATTGACACCTCCACATACAGTAAGATACTTTTTCTTCGTAGTTTATGGTCTTAATAGTTTAAGTAGATGTACAAAGTTTATCAGAACTGCAAATACAGTGTTTGCATATAATACTTAAACAGAGACATGAAATTGAAGCAGAAAATGATGATTTCATTAATATTTTTCACAAGTGTGATGCTTTATAATAACAGGTTTTATCTTGGTCACAAATGTAACATTTTTTTGTTTACTGCAGTGCCTAATTGATTAAGTTTTGGGATGCGATTTGGAGCATAATGCTAGTGATCTGTTTCCAACTAGGGATGGATTTGTTGGCACGTCATAAATTTCAGTGTTTCGACTTTCGATAGAGAATATTTAACGAAAGATATTCTTTAAACTGTAATGAAAAATAGGGGATTCGAATGGCTCCTGAGTTTTTGGGAGAAGACTGTATCAATTATTCCATGTTTTGTATGCGCTCCTGCATCCGTTTTTTTTTATTCAGATAGACAAATACAATGTAGGATCAGTGTTAGCTTATTTGTATTTTTATCGACTTTTTTAGAAGTTGCACACCGTTGTCCACGCTGTTAATGTTTACATTAAAATTACTTTAATCCCCCCTAAAGTATAGTACATTGTTCGTGATGAGATATTTTGTAGATGAATATATTATCACTGCTTGTTTAAGGTTTTAGTGCATATGCCATTGGTTTTAGAAAAGTTTTTCAATGCAAATGTCATAGTTATAAAGATGAGGACATCTAGTCAATGTCCCACATAATCTGGTCTCTACAACATTTTACACTATTTTATTCATTAGTTTTTTTTTTATTCAGATTTCTTCTCCGTTCCTCCTTACCATTACTACATCTTTATGTAATGAAACACAGAATTAGGTACATGTGATGGGGGATTGTGTTTTTCTTCTTTTGCCATTCATTGGTTCCTTCTTTCGTCCCTTCTCTTTTTCTCACCCCTACTCCTCCCCAAAGTTACACCACACCCTTCTATGGCCATCCTTTTCATATCAAAATTGTCCTTATTCATATAAGTTAATTTTTCAGAGCAAAGTACATAACCTTTAATTAGATAAAACAATGACTATGCCTCTTAATTGTTTTATCAACGGTCTCTACCGACCGTTGTATAATCCTCATATAAGCTGCAAAGTAATTGCATGGATTATATGAACGGTCAGCAATGACCATGACACCACAAACACTCCTAAAAAACTAAAAAAGTGGTGAAGTAAAGAATGAAGGAATTTGTTGAAGATGCAAGCCTATTTATAGTCTAAAACAAGTCCTAGGTCATAAGTAAAGTCAAGTAAAACGTTTTCCACAGTCTAACCATCCAAAAATTCATTAAACTCCACCGACCGTCCAAACCTTAATGCACCATAAAAAAAAACTGAGTGTATTTGGATAATATAATTTGAAACTGTCTAGGACTATTTCGGATTATATAATCGAAATAGCACCAGAATATGTTTTTCCAGAGGGTTTTCATGGTGGGTGACATAGATTTTTTATTTTATTTTAAAAAAGGCATAAAAGCATTAGTAAACAACTTAAAACCACACAATCTTTTAGGATGGTGTTCGGAGAGGTGCTTTTGAACTTGATCCTGCGGCCTGCTAACTGACATATTTCAATTGGTAGGCCAACTGGACCAAGTTCATAAGAACCTCTTCGGGAGTAGATCTGCAACTAGATCAAGTTCAAATTCAAAACTTCATCATGCTTTGTATCTACCTATCTATATATTTCTGACAACATGCTGAAGATCTTTATCACGCAGTCAAATAGAGAGCTATCTATTTGCGACCGCGTGAGAAATATCTTCAGCACAATGATTAAATTTTCCATGGTTTTCTTGGTTTGTTTGTGTGTTTTATTGGTAATGAAAGCATAAACACTTATTTATAGAGGTATCTAGGGGTTGTGGACCACATAAACTGTCGGTGCAATGTGGATCACAAAAAAGAATTCTACGTTGAATGAGTTAGGATTATATAATCTGAGTTGCACTTACACCCTATAAGAATGTGTTTAATGAATGACCTTACACTATTAATTCAATCCATGTGTTTAAATGAATTTTTTTTAGCGTAAAGTAAAACATGATAAAAGTTTAAAGAATATATCAATCTATTATTGAAAATTCTCATATGTAGCGCAAGGTTAAGGGAATAGTTTTTTGCTGGCATTATTAAAATCTTCGGTTAGCCGAAGATCTTCGGTGTATATATATATATAATTCGAAACATAATAAAACAATTTAATTTAAGTTTTTTTAAAAAAAAAACTTAATTCAACAACATACAACAAACATTGATAAAACATAATTCGGCAACATAAACACGTAATAAGAACAACATAAAACACGTAATAAAATAAAACATAGTAGATTACGAATCATCTAAACTAATGTCTTCATGTGCGTCCAAGAGTGCCCTGATCTCTTCGTAGTTCATTGGTCGGATCAAACTTTTTCTGAATTTGTTCAACAGATCTGACCAACAAGCGTCCAACTCGATCAGTCCTCTAGTACTGTACTCATTAAAGATCGCGAATATGGTTCTCACGTCGTCGTTGTTCATGAGCTTCATCCGGCTAAACCGCACACTTCCAGCTGAGTCAGTCGATGGACGTCGATACTCAACACCGTCCACCCTCAGTGGGTCTCTGTAGTTGAGTTGGCGGTTGATTTGATCCAGCCGACCTTTCAACCCGGAGAAGGTGACATCAGTGCGAATCCTAAACTGATGGGGTGGTTTCCCCTGTTGTAGTAAACTGTAGCTTGCTAGGTGTTTGGATGAAAAACAGAGTTTTCCATGTTATTTTTTGGTGTGGGTTACTGGTTATGAAAAAAGGAACACCTATTTATAGAGGTATCTGGGCATCCTGGACCAAAGAAATTGTCGGTGTAATGTGGACCATAGGAAAAAATCCTGTCCTGAACATCTTAAGATTATATAATCCCAATATACCCTCACCCTACATAAAGTACAAGGTTTCTCTCATTTTAACCTCATTATCGAATAAATTCGGATTATATAATTCGAAAGCCTAAGGGAGGAGTTTGGATTATATAATCCAAACTAAGTCAGTGTTTTTGGCCGGTGGTCTACACCACATAAAACACATTTTCATAGGTTTTTATCACCCTTTGGAACACATTTTTTGACTGCATTAAGTGTAGATACACTATATGCATCCATTCATGCTTTCACTCCTGAGTATATGATATTCCATCACGAAAATTGTTACTATACAAGTAAGATCCATTTTGCTCAAAAAGAGTATATCTTTTGAAGTCGTTGATTTTCTTGCAATCAATATTTATCAATCATTGTTTCTCAATTAAATCTTCAGTGGTGATTGATCCGTGAACATCAAGGTACTAGAAACACAAGAAAATGGTGGTTTCATTAGAGTTGTTTTTGAAATGACAACTTTACGGTTAAGCTAACCAATTCAATATCCAAAGAAATTCAAACCAATTCAATGAATTTTATATACGATCGGCCGCAAAACAATCTATTATCCATGTTTGAGTTGATACACTACACGGAATTCAATAGACTACACTGCAGCAGCAGCACAGAGAATTTTCTGTCAGCAGCGGCACTACAAGGTAAAAAAAGACAATAAATTTACTACCAAAAAAATCCTTCGAAGCCAATTTGAAGGAAAATATGTTGGAATATTTTATTATTTAATTATATTCCAATATCATTATGTGGGCAAATATCATAATAATAATTATATTAGTTATTAAATGTTTAATTAGTTGATATGGACTCAATGAGTGAATGTCCGGATGGCCCATTAACGGAATAATGGGAAACCTGATGGTCATCCAATATAAAAGAGGCTATGGTCCCCAATACACCGTACACGGCAAAACTCTCTCTTCTCCCCATCTGAAGAGAACTTGAGGCATAAAGGTACCGGTTGAGGAAGAACCAAATCAGCCGC
>Ga0228710_1000831_pt1 | contig 43004 bp, 15 predicted proteins | sample MedpolnodulmetaG_FD_177995 | JGI IMG/M metagenome (GOLD analysis project Ga0228710, IMG submission 177995) | Root nodule microbial communities from Medicago polymorpha collected in Santa Monica, California, United States - pink nodules | ecosystem: Host-associated > Plants > Roots > Nodule... | reverse complement strand
TCAAATGCTTAATCAATTTAATATCCATATTTAGACTTGAGTTTTCTTGTAATTAAAATTTGACCAACCTCATCTTATTTTCTCTCATGCCTTGAGGCCTCTTTCCTCTTCTCAAAACTATTTTCAACAATTATAAAATTAACCTAACTCACCAAAAATAAATTTTGAGAGTGGACTACATTGGTTTTGATCCCACTTGTGGGTATGTAGGCAAAGGACCAAATCCTTCCAAATCAAATAAAAATAACAAAAACATACTTCTTCTTCCTCCATTGTTTCACTTAGACATTTAGGCAAGTATTTTCAAGATAAGTAAAATGAATTAGCACAAGATAAATTAGGTAAAAGGTTCCTACGGAGTACCGTAGTCGTGTAGGGTGCTTAACACCTTCCCTCCGCGAAATCAACCCCCGGATCCAAATTCTCTTAAGGGTTTTTTTTTCTCTTTTTCCCTTCCCAAAAATAAAAGTAGAAAGTTCAAAGATTAAAGGTTCAAGACCAATCAATGGATTGATACCCCAAAATCACGAGCACAGAAATGGTGGCGATTTCAAAAATTTTATACAATCCGACTCCTCTTCTTCTCCTCTTTATAGATCCACAACTAGTTTTTGCTAAAACCCACACACAAAGTCTAGATCTACAAAAAGAAAACGAAAAAAAAACTTCTCTCCTTACCTCTTGTTTCCTTGGTTCCGGATCTGTTAAAAGAAAACAAGTTGCTGCTCCTTCTTCTTCCACGAATCTGTTTGTGTTGGTATGGATCTGACTTGTTGTGTTGGTACCGGCGTTTTCGAACTTGAAAACAAATGAATCCGTTGATTGTTGTGCGAAATAAAGTGATTTTTGTGAAAAACTTCACTGTTGTTGCTTCTGTTGTGTTTATGTTGGTTTATTTGTGTAGGGAAATGAGATCGGTGGCATTATTGTTACAGATCGGACTGGATTTTTGAGTTCATGTGTTCATAATGAACATTCATGAGTTTTTTGAATTTTTGGGTGTTTGATCCAGGAATTCGGAGAGAGAAAAGGGAAAGGTGTTTGTAATGATTGCTGCAGCTTTTTGACTCTGACTTTTTCTCTCTCGCTACAGTGCTTTAATGACAGCTTTAAATAGCTAGGTTTCTCTGCTACATGGCAAAGACTAAAATGCCCCTGCAGCTGAGACTTGGGCAAGAGGAAAGCAAAGACCAATGGGAGCAAGACACATGGGCAAGGACAAATGATTTCTAAAGACTAAAAAGATTAAATGATAAATATAATAATAAAAAAAGAAAATTACTTATAAATAAATAAAAAATGAAAACCAATTTTAAATAAATGACATTAAAAACAAAATAAATAAAAATGTCCATTTCGGTAATCAAATGAGGTATTTTAAAATACCTCTCTGCCGAAATTCGTCTGAGACGACAAAATTACTCGGCTTTTAAAAATACGAATACGTAACTTTTAACTGATAAAGAACGAATAAAAATCTAAAATACGAACAAAAGTTTTAAATATCTAAAGAAAGAAACAAAATAGGATTTAACTGCTCACGAAGCGGGTAAAATATTTTAACCATCAACAATGCGAATAAAATGTTTTAAATACTTCAAAAACGAATAAAAGAACGCGTAACTTATCTAAAAATAAAGCAAAGATTCTGGCTGTTTAAAATACGAGTAAAGACTTAAAATACGAATAAAATTTCTAACTGATCAAAATTTGGGGTATGACAACAAGACTTTAATTTGGCAAAATTTCAGCAGTATTTCACATTACTCCAAGTGCACCACATAAATATGGGACATCACATCTAACACAATCAAGTATGCACCTTCAGAACAAAGAGAAATAAAGCAAACTGACGTGGAGGCTGACACAGTTATAGAACCAAAAAAATACTGGTAGGAATGGTTATTTCTACAGCTAGAGATCTGGTGAAACAGTTTTTGGTGCGGTGGAAAGGACATACGGAGGTGCTAAGACATTAAGCACAGTCAGTTTCCCCGTTTCAGCTTAGATATTATACTATGAATTCCTAAGTACAAATCAATGTAGACTGAAATGATAAATTACTATCGGTAAGACTATAACATGAACAATGATATGAATACTCAGTTACTAATATGCCAACGGAGATGACTGAACTGATTCTGATAGTTTAAGACTTTGTACCTCCAACCTTACAATTCCAACCAATATTTATAATTAAATGGCAGAAAATAGATAAAGATGAACACAAACACAACTAATATTCATCCTGAGAATATACAATGAACATATGATTATTCAAGAATGAAAACCACAAAGCAGCATAAAAAAGATATGACCAACAATTATAGAATACAGAAGTATCAATTAAAATAATGCACTCTTCACCAACTATAAGTCATTCTAACAGAAATATCATCGCAGGGTCTGACTATTGTAGGCTGTGTTATATAAAGATATAGCTTATAAACAAAAGACCACCAATTCTTGCATTGTAAATCATCTAATTTCTTATATAGCATTTTCAGCATCCTGATGTTTATTCAAGTCTTTGGTGCATTTGGTTGAAGTAGAATGTTTTTTTGTTTAAGAATGTCTCTTTGCCCTTAGATCTCATATAGCTTCTACATAGTCATGATTGCCTCCAGGAAGTGGCCAATTCTAATCTAGAGAACGAAACAAGGCAGTCTTGCAGCATTATATCCTCCCCAAGTTGTACTTTTCCATTTTCAATAAAAATTTCTTTGATTAAAAAAAATATCAGCACTGTGATATTGGTAGAAACCATTGCATTGTCCGGCACTATTTGACTTCTCAGTACAATTTCGTTGGGCTGGGAGCAATGAGAAGATATAATTTGATACATACTATTTAATACATTAGGTTTTAACATCTATTGTCTTCTGATATGCAAGACATGAAAACGTAATTTTATTTTCCTTAATGCATTAGTTACTCATAAATTATCCTAGCGACGCAGCTCCTTTAGAATGTTTAATACTTGTCTTACACGTAATCAGAGTGATTACAAAAACAAAATGAAAGGAAACTCACCTGAAAGCAAAATCAAACAAGACGGGAACAACTGGAGGTGCAGATTGACACTACAAAATAACAGGAAAGGTAAATAAGGAGTGGCGGATAGTTAGTTAGCTTAACAGCATCCATAAAAAACGGGGAAAATGTAAAATCCGATTCTGATGTAACAATACAAGAAATAGTGATTAAATAAAATGAAAATGCCCCAAACCATTGAAGCAAATGTGACAGAGATGAAAACTAGAGATGCATTGCTCAAGTTAACATCCATAGCTATTCCAAGGGCAGTGAGGACAAATGTGAAAGGCAAAACTAAATATAATAAGCCGTGATAAATTTAAACAGAACTGTTATCCGGGATAGAAGTTCAGCGAGCAAGAGAGAGGAAAGAAGTAAAAACCAAGAAATATCGTGGTTGTTGACAAGCAAAATCAAGAAACTCTGAGGCCTGTCAAAAATTCATCTGTATATCCCGTTCGACCAGCAATGCACCGGTTATACATCCATGTCCAATGTTCCGGCATTTCCAATTTCCACTCAGGTGCAAATAGACTACATGGTTATTAGTAATGCCTATTGTGAATAGGCAGAGTGTACATATAGCATATTAATAATTTTCAACAATAAAACATCACTAAAACAGTCCAAATCTAACTTATTAGTTTTTTTTTTTTTTACAAAAAACTTCATCAATAGTTAGTCATCAAATATCAAAAGTATTTAATTTGACAAAATATCAGCAGTATGATCCGACCAAAATGAAATGCAGCAAACCAAAATCACATCACCCCTACCCATTAATCAAGTCATAAAATAGTTTATTTTCAACCTATCCAACACACATAATTCAAGATTCCAGAATCAATATAATAAATCAATGATTAGTATTTTAATCAACCATACTTAAGAAAGAATAAGATGCCATTTTCTTAGTGCATCAGCATCATATGGTAAAATGCTAATAATTTAGAACTACATAGACAACCTTACAGACATCAAACAATAGAAAAGAAAAAACAATGTATTCAAAATATTTGAAGGTTCATTCATACGCAGTAATAGAACTTTCAAATTACAATACTCCGAGCAATATAGTAAAGTTCAAGAACCGTTCAGACGGCTCTAACAGCACAAGCAAACCAAAAGATCTCTGTGACATTCAACTAAATATTACAACTCTTCATTAAACAAAATATAAAATAATAAACTCAATAGAATCACTCTCAACCAAAACTGATATTATATCTTCTCATATTGTCTCGCAAAACTACATAAGCATTAACAAAATCATCTAGAACATCATAGCACTACTACTTCCTAGTCTCACTCCTAAGAGACTACAAAACTTAGACACAAGGTATGTTGTGTTGGAGGGGTTCCTCAATCCAACCAGCAAATTCATCATCATCAACACCAATATCGCCAAAATCAAAATCAGGAAGCTCACTAGGTTCATTGTCATCAAAACCATGAATTTGAATATCCTTGAAGTCACCTAAGTCATCAAAGTCACCAAATTCATCAAAATCCGGTCCAAAATCGTCAATGTTAAACCGATCAAAATCAAATCCAGAACAAAGATTGGGATCAGTCCCAATTGGATTCTCAGCAGCAGTTGGCTCAGGCAAGTTTAAAACACTCATATCTGGAATATCTAGCTCTTCAAGTTGACAAACCACCATGTCACTCGGTTCGTAGACAGCAACAGCTTTATTGTTTGATGGAACATCAAACTTCTCAATCGAACTGGATGCTAAGGTATCCAACTCAAGCACGGAAGAAGGTGATGTGTGTGAGAACAAACTGTCAGAGTCTTCAGTAGTTGAGAATTTCTCTGACACAGAAGCATTAGCAGCATCAGCATCTGCGGAAGAGTTTCTTTTCAATGCAGCAAGTCGAGGGGCTGCTGCAGAAGCGGAACCCTTTTTGATTGCCTCCATTGCCTGAAATTTAAGCTCAAAATGAAGCCTTTTGGATTCATAAGCTTGAGAAGCTTCTTCGGCACTGTTGTAAGTTCCCAACCAGATTCTAACATTTCTGAAAGGATCACGAATCTCAGCAGCCCATTTGCCCCATGGCCTCATACGAACACCGCGGTATTTGGCACAAGATCGTCTCGCTGAGTTTGGAGAAGTTGATGTTGGAACAACCTTCTTGTTGATTTGAGGTTGTGCTGAAAGACATGTCTTTCTCCTTGTTACAGTCTTTGGCTTCACATAGAAGCTGTTCTGAGAAGCCAAAGAAACTGCTGCAGGTACACGAGGAGGGAGAGTGACCTCAAAGAAGCTTCTTTTTGTTGTGGTTCTTAGTTGTTGTGACTCATCTTCAGATACATCAGTGGCATCAGGATCATCAAAAACAAGCTGCAATTTCCTTGTCATCAATTTGGATTCTTTCAAAGGGTTAGACCTTTGTCTAGCTCTAGATTTTCTAGAACCCGACATGTTGAATAAAAAACAATAAAAAATTGTTTGGGAAAAACCCTTAAAAAACCCCTTCAGAATCCTCACAAAATTTTTAGAAAATGAAAATGAAATGATCAAAGAAAATGAATGAAAGGCAAAAATGGTGACAAAATCTCTCTGTCTCTCTCTCTCTCTCAAGTGAGATCCACTCTTAAGAACAAAAAGAGATTAGAAAATTTCTGTATATGAAAGCCTCCAAAACACACAACTCGGTAACAAGTCCTGAAAAATCACAGAAACAAAAAGCATTATTAAACCCTTAAACCCAGAATCCATCTATGAAACAATAATCATCAAAATAATAATAAATAAATATTAAAACACATAATAATAATAAAAAAAAACAAACCTTTTAGGCCTCAATCGCATTGAAACAGATGGAATCACAAAAAAATTGCTCTTATTGACAAAGAGCATATAGATAGAAGAACAGAAGACAGAAAGAGTGAGCAGAAGATAAGAAACAGAGAAAATCCAGAGGTTCTTCAACAGAGCCCCAATAACTGATTCCAGAATAAACTGAGAAGACATAAATCTACTGTTCCTCTTGTTTTTGAGAGCAAATTCCTCCAACAACAAAAACTTCAACCTTCAAACCAAACAGAACAGAAGAAGAAAAAGAGTATCAAACAGTGAGTGACACACACACTAGTATAGATAAAGGATCACAAATCTACGGTCAAGATTTTATATTCAAAAACAGACAAATAAAATCACATGAGTGTGTTATTATTTTATTGATCTGGAATTTTGTGTTGGTGACATAGAATGAAACAAAATCAATAAATTAAAACAACAACAACATAGAAATAACCGACCTTAGTATGACACACAGACAAACACAAATCTCAATACAAACATTAACATAAACAAAGACAAAGACCAAGACCAAGAATTTTTTTTTTAATTTTAATAAATAAAAAACGTTACAAAGACTGAATTAAATAGCAATAAATTAGTATTTTAATTTTAATGATTTTCTTGGGAAATTAACACAGAGAGAGAAGAATTTTACCCTTTGATTTGGTTTTTTCCACTGAGAAGGAGGAGGCTGTTGTGTCTTTGCCTCTGTCACTCACTAACCTGTCACTATCTCTCACTGTATGTTTGCAGTGTTTTTCTCACACTTTATTAAATATACATAAGACTGGGCCCCCTCTTTGAATTTTCCATATTTTTAATGATTTTTTATTGGTTGGTCAAATAAGAACCAAAATTTAAGGGATTTTTTTTGAGTAGGTAAATCATAAATTTTTTTTTTTTAGGGAAGGTAAATCATAAAATATTACTACTACTATTCATTTATTCGTTGTTTTTATCATGTATTAGTAACAACTTCCAAATTTTTCATTATGTATTGGAAATTGATATTCAAATACTAATATTATATTATTGAATTTCTACCAAAAATAAAAATATTCTAGTATTGGAAATCTCCCAAAAATTGGTCAAAAAATAAAAATAAAAATATTCTAGTATTGAAAATTTTCCCAAAAATTGGTGAAAATAATAATAATAATATTATTATTATAGTGTTAAATTGGAAAAGATACGTACCAACTACCAATGCAGAAGATTAAGAAGGCAGCGAGCTAGCTGGATTCTGAGAAGAATGGGTTGAAATGGAGAAATGCAAAGAGATGGAGAGATGAGAGAGAAAATGAGATGGGGTTTGGTTTTTTACTAGGGAAACAGAGAGGGTTTATGATTTAAGAAGAGAGAGAAATCAAAAAATGAAATACTATTTTGCTTAATTTTAATATTTTTATTATTTATTAATTAACATTTTTTAATGTGATGAAAATTTTCATTTAGCAATCATGATTCACATAATAAAATGGCTAAATAATATTTTCGTCATTGAACGCGTAACAAATTACTATAATAGTCTTTTAATATGTCAAAATTTTAAAATAATTTTTAATTGTTCAAAATAGTTCTGGAAAAAAATGTTAGTCAAAATAGTCTTCGATAAATATATTCATTTGCTTTTAATATCGTCGTATCCGTCCATTAATATTTTTATTTGATGTCATATCAATTTTTATAAATACTTGTTTTTTGTTATATGAGTCGCTATAAAAAGGTTATTGTCAACATTGACGTATATTTTAATTTCAAGGACTATTTTGATTAATGGAAAACACAATCGAGGACTATTGTGACCAAGTTTGTAAAAATCGGGGTTTTGCTCCATGTCGAAAGGGGAGAGTAAAATCGAAAATCGTAAAGTCACAATAATCAAAATATTTCACTCAACTACTTTTGTAGAATTGATATAAGAAATTGTAAAATTGCAAATAAAATCGATGAATTTTACAAAAACAAAAACAATGCTAAATTTATGTATATATGTTATGCATTGTAATTAGTTGTAAATGATTCAGTTTAAAGTCCACAAAATATTTATACATAAATTACTAAAAAAAATGAACAAAATCCTTCATAACCCCTTAAAATCTTGCGATTTTGTATGGAGATTTTGATGCGATTGTCCTAGAATTTTGCCTATTTTAGGATTATAGATTTGAGTCGTTAAAGGTGAATAAAGTGTTGCAATATCCTAGATTTAAGTCTGAATTTTGACAACAAAGATTATGATTTGTGACCACATGTTACACATTCAAACGAAAATAACTATTTGTCCAAAAACAAAAATCCATGAAAAGAAAATGATTCACAAGATGTCACCAACAAAATTGTAAGGGTTGGATTGAATTCTAAATTTCACACTTATTTACCTTGAAACATAAAATTCTAACGATTAAATTACTTGATGAAGAAAAGATTAGCGGAATTTTTTTATTGACTTTAATATATACGAGATAAATGCAAATATTTTTTTAAATGTTGTTTAAACTTCTAATCTCTATTCCTCAAAAAAGAAACTTCTAATCTCTAATGTATTTTGATGACAAAATATTTATGATTTTTTTGAGAAATATACACCTATAGTTTTTATTTTTTCAAATCAAAATGATAGCTTATAGTATCATTGTTCCATCTGAAATTATACACTATCATTTTGACAAGTAACTTATAGTATCAGTTGGAAACCGCAAACGATCCTACAATTTTTTTGTTAGAGTTGACTATTTCCTCAAAATTTAAAGGAAATTTAATGTGAATCTTTTTGAAAGAAATAGAGAAATTTCTACACAAGTATATACTCTTAAGGAAATTTTCTTTGAAAATCTGGGCAATAAATCACTCGCCTGCAAATAAATTGCATGTAATTTCGTAAAAAACACAAATTTTAAATTCACAACAATTTTGCATATAAAATCATAAGAAATTTTCACAAGTATATTTGGAAGTATCTTTAATTTCCCATTAGAAATCCGAGAAATGCATAAAATATGTCACAATATGTTCAAACTTTGTTGTACTAAACAAATATACTACTACTTCAAGTCCTATAAATCAAATACAATCCTACTCCATGTGGTCACCATCAATACCATGACCATCATCACCATTATCAATTTCATTGGTATTGAGGTAATGAATTTGGATGAGAAGAAGAGCCAGCAAATCCTAAGTGTTGTTTTAAAGCAACTACTTGTTTTCTCGTCTCGGCCAACTCTTGTTTCATTTCTTTTTTCTCTTGTTCTTGATTTTGCAGTGACTTGACTTGTTAAGCGTGTGAATCTCACTTCTTAAAGTATTGACATCTTCTGAGTTAACCGGAAGTTGAACAGATATAGCCAATGTTTTGTTTGCAGATCCGAGACCAAAAACCCTTCCTTTTTTCTTTCCAAGTCAGACGGCATTTCTATGGATTGTTGATTATTGCCTAAATTCTCTCCCGAACTTGGAAGCTAATTCCAATTTTTTTTGTTCAAATTTATCCTGCATAAGCATCACATTTGAATACATCATAAAATAAATAAATAACTTCTAGAAAAGATAAAGTTAGAACCAATTAATTAAAGATGCAAAGAAAGGGCAAGGGCACCAACAGCAAGCATATATATATATATATATATCTTTGTCACTAATAAAGAGTTGTGTTGATATGGCAAAGAGAGGAAATGATAGCAAAATGCACAAGTAAGAATGATGTGTCACAGAGTTTTCTTGTGGTATATGAGTTGAATGTTTATTTGTTAGGTTTCTATTAGTGAGGCACATCCCCAAGGAAGCGTAAATGAAAAATAATTCCTTCAAAGATACATTACAGATGAACTGATTAATTTCCAGCCAGCCAACTACAGTCAACACCAAGAGAAAATCAAAATAGATATACAGATTCCATATGCATGTACCAGAATCAAGAGTTAATATGAAAGAAAAAATCAAATATGTCCATGTTCGAAAACAGATTGGACTTACATAAGCAGACTCTGCAAGAAGACCCACCCAACTTTGACCTTTTTTTCGATGAGTTCAAAAATAAAATTCATCCAATGATGGATCTGTCCCTTTTGCCTCCTTCTGTAACTGATAATAAGGACTTCTAAATGTTATTAAATATGAAAACTAAATACAAAACATATCAGTAAATAAATAATACCATTCGCTTCCAATGCAAACGATGAGGAATTGATCCACCAGTGTGAAGAGATGCTCCAGCCATAGACTCACAATTTCTTTTATTTATTTTAGACATTCTTTCGAACTTCTTGCATTAACTGAATCATTTTAGCTGAACCCCTTTTCTCAAAGTTACGTCGCACCAAGTCGTTATGTTGAGGTGGCCATGTAAACTTTGACTACGTAGATTTTGACAAATAAATTTTTTTCTTACATTAGACACGTTTATAAATACCAAACAATTTAATCAAAGCTTGAAATGTGATTACTTTAACTATATCAAACCACGAATCTCATTGCTTTTTAGATAACTGCTTCCATGATGGTTTACCCTCCTCCAAGTTAGTACGTATGATTGAAGCAATTGCCTTTACTACCAACCTGTGTTGATCAAACCTGTGTAAAACAATAAATAAATAAATAAATAATTACAAAAACGTAATAACAACAACTCATATTATCATATATGTCAAGAAGTTAGAAGGACTCACCCATCCCCTTCTGGAAGTATATGGATTTTGTTCCCATTACGTACTTCACTAACATGGCTGGTTGAAGAAGATGGAGTTTCGTTGACAATTGGAAATTCTTGCCATTGAAGGACTTGGGTAGGAATAGTTTGAGATATATTGGATAGAGGTTGAGGTCGAGATGGAGGTGGAGGAGGAGTGGGTTGGTGTTGCAGGCGGAGTTCAGGTTGTGGTCGAGGTTGAGTGGTTGTTGACAAGCAAAATCAAGAAACTCTGAAGCCTTCCAAAAATTCAACTGTATATCCCCTTCGACCACCAATAAGATTATAATACATCCATGTCCGATGTGCTGGCATTTCCATTTTCAGCTCAGCTGCAAAAATAGTTACAGTATGATAACTAGTTTTTCACGCATTTTGTGTATACGCAGTGTGTAGAATTCAACAATAAAACATGATTCAAACAATACGTATCTCAATTATACATGGGATGGCCCATCCATTCAAGAAGTCACTTTCTAATAGTAAGTCATCAAATCTCATGTTCTTAATTTGGAAAAATTTCAGTAACATTTCACATTAGTCTCCAAGTGAACGACATGAACATCGTGACATCACATCTAACCCAATCAAGTATGCACCCTCAAAACAAAAAGAAATGTAGTAAACCAAAATTTCATCAAATTTAAGATATGAGATTTCACCTGTACCTATTAATCAAGTCAAGAAAAAGTTTCTTCTCAACTTGTCCAACATGGATAATTCAAGATTCAATTATACTTACTCATATTGAACTTCAACATGTGTCTGTAAGGCCTAGCACAACTAGCAATGTCGAGATTGTTAGGCTGAACATTTCCAACAAACCTATGTAAGAATTACCTTAACACTCCAACCTATGTAACTACATTCCTCCCTCAAACAATATAATTGACACATACATCCAACCTATAGAGCATACATTTAAACATACACATCTAATAAACCATAAACAAATTGAACAAAATATAACAGTGCATTCAATACTGATTAATAAGAATTTAAACAACAAGTGTATACCTTGTGGGGAGTAACGCTAAACAGGTTGAGAAAAAAAGAGAGCAAAGAGTGCCGAAAATGGAGGCGAAAAAGTCGAAAGAGTTGTCAAACCTATAAACACAACATAGAGAGATAAAATTGTTAGCATCCAAATTCACCGACCCAAACTACAGAACCAATTCTGTCTAAAAGCTATTTTCAGCTTATTTCTACAAGCTCTCCAGCATAGCTTATGAAAACAGCTTATAGTTTCTACGTAAGCACTTTATTATGCTATAAGCGCTTACTTAAACATTTTCAAACATGTTACAAAACACAGTCTGCAAAAGCAACAACGAAGAAGAACGAGGCAACAATACTTTATATTTTCTGTAAAGAATGTTCAGAAATTCAAAAGGATAGCGAGAGATAGGAGTGAGAATCGATCGCAGAAATGAGAGAAAGAGTTGTTGATTTCCTGCAAATTTTTCTGTAACTTGGAATTTGTAGGAAAACAATGCGATATTGTCAAAAGTTTACTAATGTAATGGATATATATATATATATATATATATTTGTAGCAAAAATTGTAGAAAACTCGTCTCAAAATATATTGCAAAAAGCATATTGTGACACAACATTTGGTAGCGCACACAAAATACTTTCATCCGATCTCAATCTTTAAGTATAAAGCAAGTTTTTTTTTTTAATCGAATAATTGATATATTTAGTTTGTAATATAGATTAAATATCTTTTTTGACAAAATAATATAGGTTAATATATAAGTTATTTAATGATTAAAAAAAACAATTATAGACGGATAAAAGAAATAATAATTCATTCATTTGAGCTTAGCTCGTTTGGTACGGATATTGCATATTATATGTAAGGGTCGAAGTTCGATCTCCATATACCCACACTTATTCAATTTATAAAGGTGAATTTTCAGGTTCACTAGGTTACTTGACCAAAAAAACGACAAAAAATATACTGGATTGGAAAAAATATTTTTGACAAGTTAAAAGATTCACATTAAATAATTAAAATAGAGTTGTTTAGCAATATCTGTCAAAAAAAGAGTTGTTTAGCAATAATCATTGTTTTAAGAGATTACAACGTTTTGTATTTTTGTGCAAATGGTTTGTATTTTATAAACGGGTTTTTCTATCATGTGCAAATTTGCATATGTTAAGAAGTTTAAAGTAGTATGTTTGTATTGGAACTTGTGTATTTTCTATTAAATATATAATTTTTTAATAAATAATTGTTGTTTTTTAATAAATAGTTGCTATTTTTAGTTACTTTAACATGTGTAATATTGCAAATGTTAGACAAACCCTTTATAAATTAACTTTGATATTAAATTATTAGGACAAATATGAAGTTTTTTTTGAGTTAGGTAGTCTAGTGGCTAGAATTCACTTTCTTAAAATCAAATAAGTGGATGTCTGAGGTTCAAACTCCGGAGCTTAACTACAATAAATAATTATTTTGATCCGCAAAATTGTAATTGAGTAATTTAGTCCTTTAAATTTATAAAATAACAAATTAGTCTATTAAATTAAAGAACATCAATGAATTGAGTCACACAATCAAAATACTTTTTTAATAATCATCCATCAAAATGATTGGAAACATACATATTGATTTGATTTGTCTCTACTCTACATCACACAATCTTAAAGATTTAAAAAATCCAATGTTAATGCATCAATTCTTCTTTAGTCACGAGCTTATACAATACATCAATTATGTTAAGTGAGTCATAAGAGTGAAATGAAGAGAACAAAGCTTGATGCTAATTAACATAACAAATCCGTTTTTTATTAAACTAGTATATTTAGGATATTTTCAGAAATTTTTAGAAAAATTGAGCAATAAATTAACATCCTGCAAAACAATTGCATGTAATTTCACAAGTAAATTTGAAACGAATTCACAAGAAATTAACAACAATCCATTTTGAAACGAATTCACAGGTAAATCTGCAAGTACTTTTTATGTAGGAAAAAAATATACCAACTCAAGTCCTATAAATGAAATGCAATACTACTCCATATGATCACCATCAGTATCATCATCATCATCATCATCGCTGTCAAATTCATTGCTGTCTTGAGGTGGACGAGAAGAAGAGGCAGCAAATCCCAAGTGTTGCATTAAAGCAACTACTTGTTTTCTAGTCTCGGTCAACTCTTGTTTCATTTCTAATTTCTCTTGTTCCTGTTTTTGCAGTGACTCGTTAAGTGCGTGAATCTGACTTCTTAAAGCATTGACATCTTCTGAATTACCAGGAAGTTTATCAATTGTAATAAATGTTTTGTTTACAGATCCAAGACCAAAAACCCTTCCTTTTTTCTTTCCAACTGAATCTACCCATATATCCAAGTCAGATGGCATTTTTGTGGATCGTTGATTATCACCTCTGTTCTCTCCCGAAACGAACTTTGAAGATAATTCAGATTTTCTTTTTTCAAATTTATCCTGCACCACATTTGAATACATCAGAAAAAACTAAATAAATATTAGAAAAGAAAAGATAGAATGAATTAATTAAAGATGCGAAGAAAGGTGGGGCAATGAGACAAATTTCTGATAGGAGAATGGCAAAAAAAGTGGAGTGCTAAAATCACGGCACTAATGGACGAGTTGGTTTCGTTGGAGGACATAACCATTGAAGTGATAAAGAGGAATTCAACTCTCTCCACTAACATAACATGCTAACTAACCACTAACATTTGTAAAGGAAATAAAATCAAATAATTATGCATATAACAGAAGATCATTTATTTGATGAAGATGGCAAAGTGCAGAAGTATAACTAACAAGAACGATATCAATATAACTAAAATTACACATGTCTCGTAGTTTCACAAAATATACTCAACCATCCACGTTGACAACAGATCGTGTCACTGAGCAACAGAGCAATGAGACCATGTCATTGAGCAACAAATTACTCATGCAGCTTTGAAAATGGTCTATGCATATTCTTGTGTGTTTTTATTCTTTGAACTAATATATGTCACAAGCACAGTTCTGAATAACTTCACGATCCTATTTTATTATGACAGATGAATCACTGAATGAGACGAGTTTGAGTAGTAAATACGTTTCATGCTGTGTTAACAAACAAACCAAGTGGTAAAAACATCCTCTGCTCTCCAACTTAAATAGTTTTAGATGACAACTTTACACCTTTTGTTACTATTGTTTACCAAACCCGGTGCACATTTAGCATGCCAAGCGGTTTATGCATCCAGAAGTCATGGCACCGTATGAGTACATATTTGTGTGGGATGAAGACCTGAGGTTGAGCATTTCAATACAGTTTATTATCTTGTGTGCTACTGCCATTGGCCTAGCGGCCAACAAATACTCGAATAAGCACACACATGAAGAGGGGGAAGTATGGAGACCCGGGTTTGAATCCGGAATTCCATATAAAATATCCTCACAGCCAAACCGTTAGGCCGTAACAAAGAGGACAACATTTTGATACAGATGGGAATGGGATGAGTGAGTATTACTGTATTACTGGTGCGGAATCATGGCTTGGATATTTCAGTCTCCTTTCGAACCTAATAAAGGGAAGTGTTGAAATATGGCAAAGAGAGGAAAAGACAGCAAAGTTCACAAGAATGATGGGTCACAGAGTTTTCTTGTTGTATGTAATATGAATATTTTTTTTGCTTCCTATTAGAGAAACATGTGATAAACCAGAGAAGCGTAAATGAAAATTAATTCCTTTCTGAGATACATAACAGTGGAACTAATTAATTTCCAGCCAGCCAGACAGCAAAAATCAACACCAAGTACAGAGAAAATCTAAGTAGATATATAGAACCCATAACCACGTACCAGGATCAAGAGCTATTACACAGAAAATCTCAAATATGTTTATGTTAGAAAACAGATGGGACTTACATAAGCAGACTCTGCAACAGGACCCACCCAACTTTGATCCTTTTTTCGGTGAGTACGAAAATAAAACTCATCCAATGATGGATCTGTCCCTTTTGCCTCCTTCTGCATTTGATAAAAGTAGTTGTTAATGTTATTAAACTTGAAAACTAAATACAAAACATATAAGTATACAAAAATTACCATTCGCTTCCAATGCAAACGATGAGGAATTGATCCACCAGTGTGAAGAGATGCTCCAGCCATAGACTCACAATTTCTTTTATTTATTTCAGATATTCTTTTGTATTTTAAGGACTCCCAATGTGCCTTCAATTGTGCCCACACACACTCTTCCATCCAAATTGGTTTTTGATCTAAATTTTTTCGAACTTCTTGCATTAACTGAATCATTTTAGCTGAACCCCTTTTCTCAAAGTTACGTCGCACCAAGTCGTTATGTTGAGGTGGCCATGTAAACTTTGACTACATTGATTTTGCCAGATAAAAAAATTACTACATTAGACACATTTTTCAAACAATACCAAAACAATTTCAATGTTACTCTTTAGGCTTCCATTTTTTCTCCCAGCCATCCTGAAAAGACCAAAATACCCCCAGCAGCAATTAACTGCCATTCAGGAGATTTTTTAAATCGGTTAAACCAATTTAAAAAGTGATTGAACCGAGCTAAAAAGTGTAGAACGGCACTTAACTACCGGTGAAGAGGCGAACAGCAGTTAAGTGTCGCTCGGTCAACGGCACTTGCGAAAAAGAGAAGTTTTGGAAGCGTGAAGAGTAACGTTCAAACAATTTAATCAAAGCTTGAAATTTGATTACTTTAAATATATGAAACCACGAATCTCGTTGCTTTTTAGATAACTGCTTCCATGATGGTTTCCCCTCCTCCAAGTTATTACGTATGATTAAGGCAATTGCCTTCACTGCCAACCTGTGTTGATCAAACCTGTGTAAAAAAATAAAAATTAATTATAAAAACATAATACAACTCATATGTTAAGACATTAAAAGGACTTACCCATCAGCTTCTGGAAGTATAGGAATCTTGTTACCATTACTTTCTTCACTACTATGGCTAGTTGTAGAAGATGGAGTTTTGTTGATCATTGCAAATTCTTGCCATTCAAGGTCTTGGGTAGGAATGGTTTGAGACATGATAGGTTGAATTTGAGATTGAGGTGGAGGTGGAGGTGGAGGTGGAGTGCGTTGAGTGGGTTGGGGTTGCAAGCGGATTTGAGGTTGTGGTCGAGGTTGAGTTGGTTGGGGTCGCAGGCGGAGTTGAGGTTGAGGTTGTGGTTGAGGTTGAGTGGGTTGGGGTTGCAGGTCGAGTTGACGCTGTGATCGAGCTTGAGTGGGTTGGGGTTTCCGACGGAGTTGAGGTTGTGCTCGAGGTTGAGTGGGCTGGGGTTGCAGGCGACATTGTGGTTGGGTGGGTTGGGGTTGCAGGAGAAGTTGAGGTTGGGATTGTTGAGATTGATTTCGAAGTTGAAGTCGAGTTAGAGCTTTAGGGGGCCGAGGTCGATTAAGTTTAGTTCGAGGTTTAGTTCGAGGTGGAGGTTGAGTGGCTTGGTTAGTATGAGTCTGAACAGTGTCAGATGGAATTATCAATGGTGAGTGGGTTTGTGCACATTTCTTTTTCCTTGAAATTTTAGTTGGCTGCATAGTTCTCTTTGTACCCCTAGAATTTGAAAGAGTTACATTCTCAGTGTGGTTTGACTCCCTCATAAACTTTATCACGTCATTGAAACAATCTTGTGACATGTTGTGTTTAGATTTTAAACCCAACATTGCAATAGCAGCAGACATCTTTGATGTATTTTTATCACCTGGCCGCAGAGTTTGTTGAGTTGAATTCAACATATCACAAAATTCGGTTGCTTCCACATTTGTAGGCACCTCTTCATCTTGTACAAAATTTTGGTCATCAAGACCAGCATCACCAAACCACGTGTCTTGTTGACTACTATAAGGCATTGCGTCTGAGTGCAAATCGACCTCGAGATTAATTTGTGGGACTTCCTCTCCATGGGATGTCCAATACCAATATCCAGGTTTAAACCCTTTTTGACGAATATGAACATTTACTCCTTTCGGAGTTAGAAACCTTTCATTTTTACACAGCATACATGGACAGCTTATTACACCGTCCTCCAAATATTGTGGTTGTTGACAAGCAAAATCAAGAAACTCTTTGAGGCCTTGCAAAAATTCAGCTGTATATCCCTTTCGACCAGTAATGCGCCTATTATACATCCATGTCCGATGTTCTGGCACGTCCATTTTCCTCTCAGCTGCAAAAAGACTATATCGCAATTAGTTTTTCATGCATATTGTGAATAGGCAGTGTGTACAAATATCATATCAATAACTTTCAACAATAAAACATGACTAAAACAATACAAATCTCACTCAATTATACATGATACGACCCAACCCATTCAATAAGACAATTTTTGACTTGGTAAATAGTTAGTCATCAAATATCACAAGTTTTTAATTTGGCAAAATTTCAACAGTATTTCACATTAGTCTCCGAGTGCACGACATGAACATGGTGACATCACATCTAAAACAAATATGCATGCACCCTCAGAACAAAAAGAAATGCAGCAAACCGAAATTTCATAAAATCTAAGATATAAGTTTTAACCCCCCTGCTACATATTAATCAAACATAAAAAAGTTTATTCTCAACCTGTCCAACACAGATAATTCAAGATTCCATAATCAATATAATGAATCAATGATTAGTATTTTAATCAACCATATTGAATTCAAATAGGAAACTAAGTTTCAGTAACCTATAGAGCATACACCTCCTCTGAATGGTAAACTCTAGTTGCTATTTGGTTAGTGAGAGCCAAGAGGAATTCCACAACCTTATCACTCCAACCCCTATGTTCCTCCTCCAAACAATATAATTGACACATACAACCAAGCTATAAAGCATACATTTAAACATACACAACTAATAAACCAAAGAGTAAACACCCAATTCGGTTCCTCAAAATTTTCTCGCAGGACAATTCAGTCTTGACAAAAAATTAACTTAAATTAGTCCCTGACATTAACATATTGGAGAAAAATTAGTTCCTGCATTAGTTAATCCTAAAAAACTAAAACGAAAAACCCGTAGGAAAAAAAAAGACGAACAAATCCGTAGGAAAAAAAGACGAAAAAATCCGAAGGAAAAAGAAAAGGACGAAAAAATCCGAAGGAAAAAAAAAGACAAACCTAGCTGAGAAATGAAATAAGAAAAAGCGATAACGAGGTTAAGCTAACCTTATCAACGATTGGAAATGCGATTCTGAGAAGAAAGATTTGAACTGGAGAAATCGAGATCCTGAGTATTGAAAGAGGTAGTGGAGAATAAGATCTCGAATGTGAGAGAGAGAGAGAGAGATAATTAGGGTTTGGTTTAACTGGGGAAACAGAAAAAGAGAGAGTTTTTGATTTGAGAGAGATCAAAAATGAAACTCATGATATGTGTGCCCCCAAAACAACATTTCTTTACGAGTTTCGACAATTATTTATCTTTTAACTACAATTATAAATTATAAACTTCGGTTCAACTTGATTTAATTTTAGATTAAATGGTCATTGATCTCTCACTATGTACTTTGTTGTCACATACGTCCATAACTCGACATTAAACACAAAGTAGTCTTTACTTCTGTGATCAGTTTAGTCTCAGACATTAAAAACTTTTGTTAATGATGAGGTGGCGTGCATGAGGTGTCACTGAGAATAAAGTGAAAATAGAAAATAGTCACTTTGCTCCCTTAATAAAAAATCAATTTCCCTAAATTGAATCTCATATTGTTAAATCCCGAATCCTTAAATTTCCACTAATTAACAACAACAAAAAAAGAAAATTGATTTTGAACAAAGAGAGAATTAGTGATTTGAGATTCAATTTGTGGATATTGATTTTTGGTTTAGGGACCAAAGTGATAATTTTTTACTTTCATTTTAGCCTCTGTGACACCTCATGCACGCCACCTCATCGGTTAACATAAGTTTTTAACGTCAAGGACTAAACTGATAACGAAAGTGCACATTCATAGACTGCTTTATATTTAATCATGAGTCAGAGACCTTTGTGGCAAGGAGGTGCAGAGTCAAGGATCAAAGTGATCATTTGCTCTTAATTTTAGGAGTTTGGTATATGGTAAAAGGACAAATATTAAACTAAAAAAATATATTTCGTTTGTATATTGTTATTAGTGGAAATGCGGACATTAACATGTCTCTATGTATTTTTCTACTAGTTTGAGATAAGGGTTAAAAGAATAGTTGGAGATAGATTCAAACTCAGAAAAAGAGTATATATTAATTTAACAACTAACGATTAATCTTCGTCATTTTGAGTCTAAGATCTTTGTTGACTTGTATTGGAGTGTCATTGCTAAATTTTGTCTATCTAAAACAACAAATGAGTTAACTTTGATTTCTTACAAATTCTGCTATAAATAAATATTTCTCTGCAAGTTTCTTTCTAAGAGAGAATTTTTCTACAGGTTGGAAATTTGTAGGAGAAATTGTGGTGTTGACAGTACATTTACGATTTTTTTGGAAAATGTAAATCTGTAGGAAAAAAATCGTAGAAAATTCTACTCAATTTTTTTGCTGAAACTGTGCATATTGAGCTAAATATTTAGATTGTTTGGTTACTAATGCTCTCTCAAAAAAAAAAAGGCTCTCTCAATGACTTCATAACATTTTTCATTAGCTTTTAGGATTTGTTGGTAAACTATTTCACATAATGTCCAAGTTTATAATATTTTACTAAAGACTCATTATTTTTTTTAGTTGATAACATGTTTGGAAATTGCTCCATAATTTGGATACGCTTTGGGTCAACCTTTTATTCTTCCAAGTACTTTCATGGTATCTCTACTTTAAAAGCGTCGGATTATCAGAGTTCCTCTTGTATTTGGAAGGTTATTAACAAGACGGTTGAAGTTTTAAAACCTTGTTTGATGACTATAATTGGAAGAGGAGAGGTTTCTCCTTGGTATGACAAATGGTTGGAGGATAATTACCTTAGTAATCATGTTCCTTGTGTCCATGTTAATGAAACTAATTTGAGACTAAAAGACATTTACCATCAAGGCCGTTGAAATTTCTCTATCTCACAACTGAGATCCCTCTCAATATTCAACTTCAAATTCAAAGTATCTTCATCTATGAGTCTTCCCACGACATCAAAATTTGGATTCATTCTCCATCATGTATTTACATTGTTAAGAGTGGTTCACTTCAAACTCTCTTTCTTTTGCAGGTCAGACTCCACATGAAACATGTCAATGGATTTGGAGGCTCGACCTCCCAGAGAACCTGAAGCATTTTATCTAGTTGTCTATGCATGGTAACCTTTCAATGAACGCCTTTCAGGTCGATAGACATTTAACCTCATATTCATCATGCAAGAGATGTGGAGCTAGTATCGAGTCACTTTTTCACGCCATTAGAGATTGCCCACTCTCATTGGCGATTTGGGATGCCTTGTTGTTCAACAAAGATGCAAACTCCAATTCTCAGTATTTCAATCGGTGGTTCAAACATTATGCCCATCATCCTAATGGTAATATCTTCGTTATAACATGTTGGGTCTTATGGAAGACACAAAATCATAATATTTTTAACGGAAATGATTAGGTTAAGTGGGTTTGACTTAGCAATATTTATTCTCTTCATTCAGATGTGGTGGTGCACCTTTTCAAGGAAGCAACTCAGAAACCCATTAGACAGGTTAAATGGGCCCCCCCTTTAGAAATAATAATTGTGATTGACTGTTGAGTTTTTCTTGTTTTTGTGGTATTACTTCTTGCTTGACGGCCAAATTGCATGTCATTTTTGTTTGAAAAAATATATTGTATGTCATTTTTCATGGCCTTCGTATTGCTTATGTTGCGGGCCAGGGGAACATTATTCTTTAATTAGATTCTAGGGTGGCTTTTGATTTAATCATGTCGGATGTCGAACCTCGTCATCCTCATGTTCCTTTGATTAGTCAGATTGTCCAACTGTAACATCGAGATTGAATTGTTAATTTTCATCATACCCTCTGTTAAAGCAACAAATGTGCAGATTGACTTGCTAAGTACGGTGCTTCTTCTTCAGATACTCTAAAGTCTTAGATTTTTTGCCCTCTTCAACTATAACATCCCCTTATGAATGATGTTCTTGGAATTGCTCACCTAAAATTATAGTTTTGGTTTTGTTTTGTCATTTTTTCTTGAACAAAAAATATTAAGCGTCCCTCTGTCTAACTTTTCTATCTCTATGATGAGAACATAGGAGGAATGCATAACCAAAGAAGCATAGAAAACTTACAAACCCTTCGATCCCCCAACAACAAAGAGCAAGATATAAGAAGGCGAAAGATAAAGAGGCTCTTAACAATTTTGTAGCCAGTTTATTTGAAGTAGGTTATAGATATTCTATATGGTCAACTTTAAATCTATATTGAAATGCACTTATGTGTGATCACAATTTTTATTGATTAAAATTTATTATTTATTTAGCTCCCACCAAAAGGAACAAATATTTCAAAGAACATCAAAAGTAGGTAACACACCCATATTGAAATAGTTGTTCTTTTGAATAATGAATTATCACACTTTTTTTTCTTTCTTTTTACACACACGTGTCGCTTTGAAAAAAAAATTGTCCTAAATTATATGTCGTTTTACAACACCAATAAAACATTAACGTTAATATTATTTTTTCTATTATATCTTTAACTATTTATTAACCTCTCATCTTTTAATTCTTTCATTTATCTTTCTCATATTTTTTTTGGGTCAAGTAGTCTAGTGGCTAGAATTCACCTTTTTTTCAAGGTGAATAAGTGGGGTGTCCGGGGTTCGAACCCCGGCCCCGGCATACAATAATGCATGTCCCTGCCAACTGAGCTATGCTCACGTGGTCTTTGTCATATTATTTATTAAGGACAATTTTGTAAAACAACTCATAATATCAATTTCATTCTTATTATATCTTTAACTATTTATTATTCTCCTTTTTTCAATTCTTTTATTTATCTTTCTCATATTATTTATCAAGGGCAATTGTAAATCAACTCATAATATTTATTTCTCAAATAAAATTAATTACATTTCTTAACGTATGTTATATCCGATGGACTAATAATTTAAACCATCATAATTTAAAGCATATGTTTACTTTTATTTACTTGATGGACTAATAATTTAAACCATCTTGTTATATTTGATGAGTCTCTTTCGTGTTTATCAAATGTTTTATTAGACGATGTTTTAGACGTTTTCTTTTAAGGATTTTTTTTTCTTTCCTTTTTCTCATGGAAACAAAAAAAATTCACGTTGACCATTCATTTTCGATATCATCTAGATTTATCACTTTTGGTAAATAATTATTTTTGTTCGTTTAATGAATAATCACAATAGTTCTCGATATATCAAAATTCCAAAATAATATATGATTGTGCATTTTGTTAGTCAAAATTGTAGTTGATGTTAAAATACTCCGATAATATTATATCATACGAGTCTTTTAGTATATTTATTTACTATTATATCAATCTTTATATGAAAAGAATTATTGTTTGCATTGTAAGACTATTACTATTTTGACCAACATAACACACAATTATAAACTTTTTTTTTGTCAAATAGCCCACTAACTAAAGCTCACACATATTAAATGTGGAGAAGTGAAGTGTACTGGATTCGAATCTCGACCTTTACATGTATTATGCAATGTATCTATCAACTGAAGTAAGCTCACGAGAACCAACCATAAACTATTTTATAATTTGGATACTCGTTTAATATGTTTTTTTTATGACCGATATTTAAATCTCGGATCTTATATATATTATGCATTGTCCCTACCCAATCAAATAAGTTAATCCGGATCTTTTCACACTTTCGTTCCCTATCTTACTTGCATCTCACCTTAATTAAAACTAACTAACTACAGTAGCGTAATAATAGTTTAAAGTAAAGTTTAAAGAATAGTTAGTTAGTTTATCTTTATTTCCAAATTAAAGTAAACGAGGCTTCCTAATTTGGAAGAGTGTAACATTAAACTCTTCAAAGATTCAAACCTTGCTTTGAATTCATTGAGGATCAGTGATGAAGCAACAAGAGTTGACTTTCTTGCTATGTCTCATATGGGCACTAACCCTTCTCTATGGTGAAATGTTCTCTTACTGGCTTCCACCTCTCTTCACTTGTTCATGGCCCCATTTAATGGTATAACCTTAAAGTCTTCATCTTTTCACTTTTTTCAATTCTGGGTCATTCTCAAAATTTTATTTTTAATTTGTAAGTTATGAATTTTTGGATATTATTGAGCTGCCAATGAGATGTGTTGGATCTATTATGTTATTGATTTTGTTGGAAATTAGTTTATGGAGTTTTGTGGAAAATTGAAGAGTTTTGTTTGTATTGTGAATTTAGTAAAATACTTAGCTGACTTACCTTATTTTCTGCTTGCAGCAGGTTCAAACAAAAAGTGAGAATCACCAAACTGATTATGTAAAAGTTGCTATTATTGCAGATCCACAGGTGAGCTTTTCTGCTTTTATTAGTATGTCATATATGCATTATTACATATTACCATAAATGTTAAGGATTTAGTTGACATCTACTGATATATATTAAGGATTTAATTTAAGATTGAAGACTCATTTCAATCAGGGACTAATTGGTCGCCGATATTAAAATGGCATGTACTAATTTGTGTTTTGTTTTTGTCTCGGAGTGAATTGGGCCGTCAGAAAATTGTGATGAACAAAAATGAGTCTTCACTCTTAATTTAATTGATATACAGCGACAGTGTAAATACTTTTATATTTACACAATCATAAATGTTGAATCATTAAAAATATCATATCTACCTAAGTCATACAAAAATGATGATTTGTGATTGGTTGACGATGTAAAATGTTTTTACATTGACACTGCATCAAAATTAATCTTGTATATTAATGGCAAATTTATTTGCATTGCGTATACTTGTCAATGTGAGTTTATCAATGTATGTCTCTGTGGATGTGAGTCTAATATTTTGATGTGTTTTTTTAACATATCAGCTCATGGATAAAACTTCACTCCATCTTCCAGAGAAATCTCTCGCACTGGAGATTGTGAAGTTCTACACTGATTTAAACATGCAAAGATCATTCTTTTCATCGATCCTGCCTTTCAAGCCTGATGTCATATTGTTTTTAGGCGATTACTTCGACGGAGGTCCTTATTTATCAAATGAAGAGTAAGTCCTGAAAACAAATATCTATTTGTGATTTTGTTTTATGTTAGTTTTGACGTTTTGTCTTGTTGTCTGTTATGCCATGTGAAATGTTTTCATTTCTGATGATTTTGGAATTTAGTATAAACATTTCATTTATGAACAAGCATAGATAGTAAGTGGTGACTTCTTGAGGGTGCACTTTGTATGGTATTCTAGGGAGCTTAGTCAAGCCCTTATTCATGAGCTATTATGAGAAGCCTAGTGAAATAAGGTAAAAGCAGCTTATGGACATAAAAGGAAATTTAATATTTATATAAGTGCTTATGTCATGAGATAAGCCAACAGAAACTGAGCAAGTCCTTTAAATGCCTCCTTACGGGCTCAATGTCTATTTTTATTTATTTGTTTCCAAGGATTATTTTTTACAATAAGGTCAAAAGTGAATGGATGGATATTTCCAGTGGCTATGCATGTTTTACAAAGAAGCCTTCTAAAGAAACTATTATTATATGAGCACCACAAAGAATTGCACTGAAAATTTATAGACATGATTATCTGGTCAAAGACTTAACAATTATGTTCTTACCAAATGCATATGACAAAACCATAAATACATATATATCTTCTTTGTAATACCCAATATTTTCGTAACTTGTTTGATGATTAATGTAAAATCTCAATCCCTTTTTCCCCCCTCCCTGAATCCCTCATTTAAAATTAACTATTTAATTATTAATTTACATTGTCAGCTCAAATAATTGACAGCAGCAAAATAAAGCTTAGATTTCTATTGTCAACGTCTTTTAAATGTTTATATGCTAAAGAGTAAAGGGTGGCCCCTGATAAATTTCAAACACAGTTTTTTGGCTCATCTATCGTGAAAATATTGTTTCCTTTGGTTGTATCTACAACATGTTCACTCGAATTTCCTTATATGAAATTCTTTTATGATTTTTTGGATCGACAGATGGAAGGAGTCATTGAATCGCTTAAAACGTATATTTGGTTTGAATGCACAAGGAAAATACACAGACAAGCCAGTTTACTACATTCCCGGAAACCATGATATTGGTTATGAAAGTCTTCATTATGCAATGCCAAAGGTATTTCAACATGTTATTGCTCTACTTTTGATGTTTAAGTTGCCAAAAGGTTGCATCCGGTGGTATTTACAATACATAGCTACGATGGAATGAAATGCCAAATGCATAGCTGAAAATGTAGTCATAGTTATATTAGAGTCATAACTATACTCAAGACCTCAGGGAAGGGAAATTACATAAATTTTGCCTTAGTGTTGATTTTAAATTTGGACTCATTATTGATATCTACAGATTGCTGCTGTATGGGGTTTTGTATAGACTTATAGACTAATCTCCTTGACATTGATGTACTATTGATATTTTCTAAAGATTAATTATAAACGAGACATGGTAGATTTTGGTTCTAATTATGAAAGGCCTTCATCTTGTGTTGGTTGTGGATGCATTGAGAAATTTTTGAAATTTTCCTGACGATTGATTTTGACAACTCGTGTAAAGTGACATTTGGCACTGCAGTATTTCAGACACCTGTCTTATTAATTGTGATTCACATAAAGCAAGGTTTACATCACATATTAAGTTTATCAAGTATACTCAAGTTTTATTCAGTTCCATTTTGCATAATTCTCAATCTGTAATTTATAGAATGCGAGGAAATATTTTTGTTTGTACTTTATTTAACTGTGTACTTCCTTTCGTGTCTTCTTTTCTCATAATATTTTTATCATTGCATTGCATCCACATAGGTTATCAGACGCTACGAGGAAACATTTGGAATTAGAAATTTCAAATTTGCAGTTGGAAAAGTTGATTTTATTGCTGTCGATGCACAAACTCTTGATGGTAAACTGGGGTTTTCCTTGTAGATTTGAGCTATCACGTTTCTTTATAAAAGTCAAGTCATTGCTCGAAGAGTTTTTAAGAAGTTGAAATTACTGAATTCATTATATTTTCTACAGGACACCCACAGAAGCATCTGACTTCTCAAACTTGGGAGTTTGTAAAGAATATCTCTGTAGGTATAAACTGGCCTGTACATCTAATTCATTGTTTGGTTTGATTACATGTCCTGTAATAATCCACAAGTTTTTTGCACTTTACTAGATGATGTAGTTCGTCCAAGAGTCTTATTAACGCACATTCCTTTATATCGACCGGATGGTACTTACTGTGGCCCTGATCGTACTTCCCCAATTATCAACCAGGTAAAGTTTATTTCAGTTTCATGAAGTGAATCTATAGTAAGCATGTTGTATTTCGTAGAGCATTGTCCCTCAGAAGGCTTTTATGCTGTGGGTTTTGTCTAAAATCTTATTTTTTCTGACCTGCCAGTTGCTGTTCTTGAAACTACTAATTACTCTCTCTTTCTTTAATTTTTAGAGGATACATCACGCTTTGCATGATAAGACTAACGATATTACGTAAGTTACTCATCTTATGGCGTGGAATTTGCATGAGCTTTCATAAGTGGCTCATTTATACTGAGATTTGTTGACTTTTTTTTGTCCATTCAGGTATCAAAATTATGTTTTTGAGAAGTCATCGAAGTCTTTACTAGATTCTATCAAACCTGTGAGTCATCTACCATCTCTTTAGACTTTTGTGCATCACTGTCCCACCGTGATATCAACGGAGAAATAAAAATAATAATCTATGATTAATTTGCCTACAATTTATGTTTTGTGTATAGTGTGCCATTTAGTTTATGTTTTCATTTTTAGAACTTCTGATTTTGGCAGAAGCTTATTTTATCTGGCCATGATCATGATCAATGCACCATCACTCATCAATCTAAATCCGGGCCTATAAAGGAGGTAAGAACGTGATTTTCTCATCTGGGCAGTGTACTTGCGTGTTTGAACATTTTAACTGACAGTAGCGTGCAGCACACTCTAGGTACTATAAGTTGGCAACAAGGAAACTTGTATCCTTCTTTCATGCTGTTATCAGTTGTTAACTCAACTCTTCCAAATGCTTCCATTCCAGACGAGCCTTTGTTGACTCATCTATGTTACCTTCCAAAGCAATTTCACATTTATATGTGGTATTGTTCTAAATTCTGATTATGATTTTTAATATAATTTTCTCCTGAGCTTTTCTATAAGAGAAAATGGGACATGCGCTGTCAGTGTAAATTAGTTTTACACTGACGCGGTCCATTGAGACTTCAATATTTTTCTGTTATTTTTAATTTGTGGTTACGAGGACCTATTTGGAAATATCAGGAGTTCTCATTGGATGTCCGTGTAAAACTGTTTTGTATCAACAGTGCATTTCCATTAAATTGGCTCTTATGTTTTGCTGCAATTTCCAGGTATATTGTGCAATTTGTTTTTACCCTCCTTGCCCTGCTACTTTGGCCAACAAGTAACACAAGTTTCTGGCATCAGTGTTGGAATTTGGGGGGCCATTTTAAACAACTTATAGCTTCTATCGTATCTAAAAATGAAACAAAAGAGAAGGACGAGGATGCCAACTATGAATATGAGATGATGTGGGATGCAGAAGGCTCGATGCATCTTATAAAGAAACCCTTGAAGTCATCCACTGTAAATTCAAATGAAAGAAGCTTAGGAGAAAGGTAAACTTTGGTTTTCATATTCCGTGCTGTTACACTGTACATGGAAAACATATTTGGAAGTTGAATCCTAGATAACTGTGATTTCTTAGTTTGTCACGAAACTGAAACTAACATCATGAGCTTGTCTGGATTGGCTGATTTGAACTTATCTACTAGCATAAGAGCTTGTGACTTGTGAGGATGTTTGGGAGAGCATATGTAAACAACTTATTACATGTCCATCAGCTATTTTCAGCTTATTTTCATAAGCTCTCCATAATAGCTTATAACTTATATGAAAATAATTTAACTTTCTTTTTATCTTTTGTTATACAAATTAGCTTATACATAAGCACTTATATGATAAGTGTTTATGCTGTAAGCACTTCTGAGGCTGTTTGGGAGAGCATATGGAAACAACTTATGGCATGTTCTACAACTATTTTCAGCTTATTTTCATAAGCTCTCCATAATGGCTTATGAAAATAGCTTATAACTTATATGCAAAAAAAAATTAACTTTATTTTTTCTTTGGTTATAGAAATTAACATAATTCATAAGCACTTATAAGATAAGTTCTTATTCTACCAGCGCTTAATTAAGCTGTTTACCCAAACAGCGGCCAAATCTGTCAAATATTGGAGACAAAACTTAAGCATTTTCCTGTGGTTTTTTATCTGTTGCCAGGGGCAATGTTGTATTGCGGCCAACTGCTAGAAAAAATACTGGTCAAGAAGCAGATTTCTCTGTGAATATGGATATGGCTTCAACCATCGGGCTTGATCCTCTAGCAAAAATACCTCCCAGAACAGGCAAATCAAAAACAACAGTTATAATCCAAAGATTACTACGCACACTTCGAATGCTGACCGTGATTGCAGCTGTCAATGTTCCTCTTTACATGATGTTGCTATTCAAGGATTGGATTGACAAGTAAAGACGAGATTCATACGTGAGTTATATCATTCAGGATTTACTAAGATTTTGTTGTAATGAAGAGTTGCAGTAGAACCAATTAGATAGTTCAAGTAGGTAAGTTCTATCAACATGATCTAATAAACCACGTGTTCATGCTTCTGTATGTTTAATTGGTAGCTTACGTAATATAATTTTCGATGCCTCGTCTCATTTATTTTTTATTTTTTTAAGTAGGGTCTTGTTCTCCATCGCTACTATATTTGTTATCCATTGTAATATAATGTTACAAGAATCAACATAAGATGCATACATTACATTTACAAATAACAAGTATTATTGTGTATCATGGCTAAAACGTGCCTTATAAAACCACAATAAGCATGAGAGGTTTGTGGCATGTTCTATTCTTGAAAGTAGACAACTTTCTCCCAAAACTTCTGTCACAACAAATTTATACGGATATATTGTGTACTAGTTATCTTCATATAAAATCCTTTATCATTTCCATGGTTGCGTACATTGAATTTGAGCTTTCAAAATGTTTAACTGGACTCAATTATCATTCTTGGTGAGCTACAAGCTAGAAGATACCATCTAATCATAAAAGACAATAGTTATAGATGGTGTATAGGGTTGAGATTGTGAATAGTTGTTGCTGATCTTAGACTTGGACATGATGAATATAAGTAATTTTGTCATATTGAAGATTTGATTAACCAACTTTGTTTATGGGGACAAACATGTGTTATACAACTTCCATCATTGCAAGGTCCAAACAATGACAAATCCATCTCAAATATATTTCATGGTCTATTTGGTCTGAGAAAACGTTTTCCATTTTGGTTTCTTGGCTTTTATATTTAATTACAAAATTGTTTTCAATCTGTTTTTAATTTGTTTTATGTACAAATCTTCATAAACAAAGTAGGAGTTAATTTGAGGAGTTGAACTTGTGACCTCCGATCACATGATTGTAACCCTAATTGCTGAGCTAAGATTCTTATTTCCTTACACATAAAGTAAAAGACTTTATTATAACGACAAAGATTTTTAACACTGACCTCTCAGTGAATGACTCATGTGGGCCATTTTGAAAATGTTAATAAGCATTATAGGGACTTGAAACCTAATTTTATATGACACCTGCATGACTGGAGTGTTATGGATGCAACCACTAACTCTCTCACACTTGGTTGTCTGTCTCTGAGATCTTGTGTTGCAAATTTGGGATGACAGAGAACATGGATCAAGATATACATGTCTACCTTTGCAAGGCCAGACCATATAATGGAAATTTGGAATAGCTAAAAAGAGCCAAAACATTTGTGTTGTCATATCAACCTTTCAAATAATGTTGTCAAATCAATATCTTTATCTCAAAATCTCTTAGATCAAAATTTTCTATTTCAGTATGTTTTTGTTCGTGATGTAGAACTGGGGTTAGACCTTGTCAGCAATGTGTCGTGATTAAGGCTTGAGGTGTTTAGGGTTAATGAATAGTTTGGCTTCCAACTTTGAGTAGTTGACCTATTTATAGGGGCAGTGAGGTAACCTCTTCCCCTATTGTGTGGGGAGCCTCTAGCCCGGATATTGCTCGACTAAGTCGTTAGTGGCGTCTCCCGGGTCTTAAGAGGTTTGACCATGTAAAAGAGCACGTGATGCGTTCTTTTAGATCATGTTCGGATTATGAGTTGTAGTCTTCGATTACTGGACCGAGTAAATTAAGTGTGTTATGATAGTTCGGTTTTAATCAAAGCATTGTAGTAACTCTAAGATCATACTTTTCCCATAACACTAAATTCATCGTTAAGATACCCATTATTATTTTTGTTAAAAGTCTCACATTAAATGAGATAAGACATCAAAATGTATTTATTTATAAGTGGTTGTCAATCCTCCTTTAAATGAAATGGTTCCTCTCCATCAAATAGAATAGAGAAAAAGATATATATGGAAGTGAGAGAAGAAGAACTGCTGAGAGAGATAGAGAGTAGAGAAATGGTTGGTTGAGAGGATCCAAACCCCACTTTAAAAACCAGTTTGTGAGAGTTCTTTTACTGGTTGCATTGCATCCACAAGACATCCATGCAATAAAGGGGTGCAAGTTGTTTGGGAACAGCTTGAGGAGCATAGAGGAGACAAGATATAAGGCAACTAAGTACTACTATAACGACAAAATTACTTGTGAGTGAGGATCATGAGATGTAAGGAAATTACTCCATATATAAGTGCAATGATGTGTGCATCAATGTGTGCCTAATGGGATATTGAAATGGATTTAATCACCATTTAATTAATGTTCATTAGCAATCTATCTATTATATTATATTTATTAATTCAACCCTCAATCTATCTTCATATGTCATTTCGTAAATATTCTGATGTGACATCTCTAAAAAAACTCTCTCATTCTCCTATACGAACACATTTTTGCATCCAATATTATTCACTATTATTCACGTGTCATTTGAGTTACAATATAATATAACCGTTATAAATTAAAATATCATTTATTCAAAATTTATTGTTTCGCCATCGTTATTGGTATTTCACCTTCATTTCTTTATAACGCAACACACATTAACATAGTTTGATGCATCTTATAGAAATCCATTCTTGGTCACTTAGATATAATTCCATCCTAAACTTACTATGTTTTCTCTCTTGCTTTTGTAATCATCCTTTCTCTCTCAAGCTAATTTTCCGGCCACCCTTTCTTCCTTTTCCTCATCTACTATTATCTTTCATGTTGATCCAAAAACCTTTTGGCTACTTTATTACTTTATATTGCCACCAATGTTGAACTCATTTGCTAAAAAATTTGTCCCACCCATCATACTCTTTTTCGTATATATACTTGTCCGTAGGCACATCCATTGTACTTTCGTACCGTTTAATAAAACACTAACAACCAATTTTATTCTTCCCTTGCAACATCTTTAGCTACCTTTGTCAATTCAAATTATTTGTGATTCCATGGGTAAGTTGAAATAAGTTCCTTTGCAGTACAAATTGTTCTCTTACTTATTTTGTGCACGTATCACTAATGATCTTTGTCAATATGTGCATTTTTTAAAATCGAACAATATGTGTGCATGTTGACTCATCTTTTCCTTTTCATCATGTTGACTCATTTTGTCAATATGTGAAGCTCTATTGCAAATTGCATAGAAGGGGAAAGAGAAATTTGCATAGACCGTAGTAATGGATACAATTATATCTTTTAAGTCAGCACAAATTCTTTCATCACATCATAAATTTTTTTAAAACATGATTATATCTTTGAAGAGTATAAGTAATCCATACTTTTCAATATCACAAACAAAATTTATATGTGTAGTAAGTTAAGAATAAATTCTCAATATTTTTTCAATTGAAGACATCTGTGCAACACGTGGGTCTAATTCTAGTTAGGATAAATTTTGAGTAATTCATAATTCATATATTAAAGGGATAACAACATAAATCAAATGAGTATGACTCACTAGGCTGAGTTTGTTGGAAAGAACCGTAGTTCGATCCCGTTATAATTCATTTTTGAGAATGGACAAAGAATTATATTTGTCACTAAACACTCAAATATATAAATTAGTTTAATAATAAGTCTAAAGATGCGGGTACTCTATAGATTTATTAGGAAGCTAATTCTCTTAATAAAACATGTTTAATCCAATTACTATCCTTGAAAAAAAAATTACAAGTGTATTGTATGCTAATTGCTAAGTGGAATGCTAAGACTGATTCTTTTCATTAACAAAATGAGTACTAACCGTGACGATTTTAGATAGATCATAATGATATTTTTTTATAAGGAACACATTCAAAATTTGTCGATTTTTCAAGAAAACATATTCAATCCTTCTCACAAAGACGCAACTTCATGAATAACAATTACTAATTTTACAATATGTCTTCTATAACATACAACATATGATATGAGTTTATTCACTTTTGTATTTTTCAATTTTGCATTGGGACCAAATCCTAGTTTTTTAGTCATAATGTCAAAGAAAAAACAACAAATATAGTACAATAAGGGTCTCTTGCTATAGAGGAAAAAGGTTGTTATACAAGAAGATATGCAGAAAAGTAGTGTCCATGTGAAGGACTAACATTTCAAAATTACAATTATTCCACCATCATATATATATATATATATATATCAGATGAAAAACTTTCAGTTAATTAGTTCCTTGTCAGCTTCATATGTTGTGATCATGCCTGCCCATGTTGTAGAAAATCCAGAAAACTCTCCAATTTCCACATGAAAAACCATTTGAGTTTTTTCAAAGGGTAAAAAAGGGAAGAAAAATACATAATGGAAATTAAGAGTCCATATATTCCAACTGGGCTGGCAGCCTATGCATATTAAGTAGCTTCAAGGTTTCATCTTTTGGGAAGAGAGATTGAGAAGTGTGATCTTTAGGTTATACGAAGAGAAAGGGTCGGAAAGAAAGTGTCAGAGAGTGTGTTGCTAGCTATAGTCTTCTCGTGTGTTATTTATGGCTATAAAGGAAGACCAAAAGGAGGTGAAATCTGAGGAATTTGTTAAAGAGTATGTTGCTAGTCTTCTCCTTGAATGTACCAACAAAGAAGCATGGTGGCACAACGACGAACGATGTAGAGACGAGCACGTTGCTCCTTAACCAAAGAAGCACACTTGCTACTAATCCCATTCCTTTTTTTCTTTGTATGAACCTTTTCTCCTTGCTTGTACTTCAAGTTTTGAAACTCTGCCATGGTTGATTCTATGGTAGTTTAAAGTATATTTGGAGCTAGAGCTTTTGTTGTTTATCAAAGAGGAAACCCCTAAAAAAAAAGGCTTGCTACACACAGCCTGAGGAAGTACGTGGGAGTTAAAATACATATTTATAGATCGATATAAATAAGCAAACACCAAACCCAAGTCCCAAAGGGAAATGAATTCTCTTTAGTCGACATATCGATCAGTTGCAATCTTGACCGTTGAATGAAGATCATATGAATTTGATTTTAAGTTATATTTTAAAAAATGCAAATATTAATTTGCGCCCTCAAGGGCACATGTTAAGATACTTATTATAGAAATATACATATCAAAAAACGTGCATTCAACTTCTAAAAAGTTGTCATATTGTGTTTTCCAAAGCAAAATTGCTCTTTTTAGGTGGCTTAACATGTGCCCCAAAGGCACAAGTTAACATGACATTTTAGAGAATAACGTTAGCAACACTAGCTCTAACATTATTTTATGTGGTCCCACTATGAGAGACCATTTTCAATATGAATTAAAATTGGTTGTCCATGAGGTGTCAGCTCAACGGTGGTAAGGTATAAGAGTTTGACCTCATAACTTAAGGAATAAATTCATATCTCATAAAAACAGTTGTAAAATAATCATTAGTGTCATTATAATTAATAATAATATCTCTTCTTGAACTTAAAAAAATGTAAATCGTTTGATCTAAATCTAGCGGCCAACATTCATCGACCGCACGGATACGCAACTTTAGAAAATCCATTTATACATAAAAGTTGACTGAAAATGGAGTAAAATGGAAGTGAACGTGGGCAAGCTCGAAAAGTGAGGGATTTGCAGGCTTTAGAGGGTTTAAATTTGAAGTAAGTGAGTGAGGGGGAATGAACGTGGGAGTAGTTGTTGCAATAAAGTAATAGGTTACTTGTGTTACCAATGTAATAAGTGTGGCAAAACGAGGAAGGTTAATTAGAAAAGGGGCAAAGGTGAACATGAAAAGAGGGAACACTGCTGTAATCCAGACAAAGCCATGGGAACAGGAACCCGGCAACCTTACCTCAACTCTTAGGTGGATTGGAGTTTTTGTTGGATTCTACCTTTGTTAACTCCCAACAACAACATCTTTCTTTGTTACTTCCAAATTATTAAACCATATGAGGCCAGCTGTTTAATTTATCATAGTTTGTTAATGCATGACATATCTTGAGTTTAATATCTTGGCAACTAGCATGTAGTAGTAGTAGTAATTATTGTTGTGCCAAAGATATTGCCCTATTTTTTTAACTAGCTATCCTTTGATGAATCTTGATTATGTTGGTGGATATGGATTGTGTTTGGATTTACTTTCACTTTGGTTGTTTTATAATTGGTCTCTTGGAGATTCACCTTAATCACTAATGATATAGATGAGATATTGGTGTTTAGGGTATGTCCAACACATGATCTTACTATAGTTCTTAAACATGATAATGGATTTTTTATGTTAGAGTCACATGTAAGAACGTTAGCTTCAATAGAACATGTTCTTGATAACATTGAGATATTGATATTGATACATTAACATCCATAATAATTAGAAGAAAAAAAAGAAGGCAAATAGTTATGTTGGTACAATAGTCATTCAATGTATCAAAATTTTAAAATAGTTTTTGATTGTGCACTTCGTTATAGTCAAAGTAGTCTATAACGTTAAAATAGTCCATACATTAACTTTTTTATATAGAGACTGATATGACGGTAAATAAGTATAGATGATTGATATGACGATAAATAAGTATATTGATGAATGATATGACAATATTAACAGAACATATTAACACAAAGGACTATTTTGATTAACATAGTGTACAATCATGAATTGTTTTAAAATTTTGGTACATTAAGAGACTATTGCAATTATTCATTACGCATTCATAGACCAAAATAACTGTTTAGTCTAAAAAAATGAAGAAGAATAATTGAATGTACATATCTCACTGTTGTTTTGGTGTCAGACACCAACACAAAATGGACACTAAACTTACTTTCAATCTAAAGTATAGGTGATACATTACTTGCAAGTGTAACTTTTTTGGTGCAAATTTGTTCTTAACTTTATCCAATTGAAGTGAAGTGTTCTTATCAAATATGGCAATATATAACCGATCTGCTTTGTGTTCTTAACTTTCTTGCATCCGAGATGCTCAAATTGGAGTTAACTCTTGTCTTGCGGGTTAGCTTTTGAGTTTGAGTTAGGTTCAAATTTAAATTTTAAAATAAGGCTTATTCAATCATCCGATCCCTTAACTTAATTGATTGTTTCAATTTGGTCCCCTAACTATAATTTGTACCAATTTGGTCCCCTATGTTTTGCTCTGTTACTAGTTTTAGTCCTTTATGTTAGTTTCTCTAAAAAAAGTTAACAGAAAGGACTAAAACTAGTAATAGAGCAAAACATAGGGGACCAAATTGGTACAAATTATAGTTAGGGGACCAAATTGAATCAATCAATTAAGTTAAGGGACCGGGTGATTGAATAAGCCTTAAAATAATATCATAATTTATAATAGATCTATTGCAAAATTTGCATTTTATATTTGTGACTCTCCTTAGTGTAAGAAAGTATGTTATAGATCACACATTGACTAGTCCAAGTCCAAAATTCTAAAATGGTTTAATCTTGTCTGATTAATTGGTGACCCATTTTCATATGTCAAACAATATTTTAAAATTCAAATCAAACATTTAATCGGTGAAACGTTTGAGTCATGATTTAACTGTTTTAAACCCTTTAAATTAAGATGAAACTTCAATCAAATCACAAAAATAACCAAATAATAGTAAATTCCAATTCAAGGTTCAAACTAATGAAATGTTTGTTTCATTACAATTTTTAAAAGGAAATTGCTTGATATAGCAAGGCGCACCATCACAAATTACATAGCGAACTAGTTTTATTGACTACCTCAGAGTGTTATTCATGACACACATACTCTAATATTTTTTTCACAACTTTTCTACAACTCCGACTCATATAAGTTCGTGGTATTTTCGAGTCAAGTTGGTCGCTACATATAGCACTACTCTTTTTAAAATAGTGCTGTCAAGTAAAAGCTAGCATTTCTTAAAAAAAAATAAAAATATTTATGTAATGCGGAGTACTCATCTTATGTAATACGTATACATGTGTGTGCCATGAGAATGCAAATCAGAATATCAAAATATGCTAGCTTCATTGTTAACTAGTTAAATCGGATAAGTTCATGAGTTGATGGTATTTATATGGCTGGCTTCCAGCTTCCAATGATATCCCAAAAGCTTGGATTCCAAACATATATAATCTGGAGGAAGATCTCTGTAGGTGGCAAACTTTCTCAATGAAAATATATATTTGATTCATTGCTGGCATCTAGGATATCCACACTCCTAATTCTGCATTGGTTTGAGATTTTGGTCAAAGCATGGAAAATATGAACTTGATCTAGAATATTTGATCATATTTATATTTGAAATAATTGTTCAAATATGTGTAGACAATGCAACTATGCAAAGGAAGTTCACATTATATATATTAATTAATATATAGGAAAAGAAAACACGTGTCTTGTACCAAAAAAACAAGTGTTAATATTTTTATTTTTGAAGGAAAAACAAGTGTTAATATGTCATTGTATCTTCCAAATACATTTAAGCTATTTTATTTAACATTGACAGTGTATGTTTATTATACAAACCACTTTTTATAAAATTAACTGATGGGATATTAGATTCTTTTTTTGACTCAATGGAATATTAGATATGGGAGTGCAACATCTGATAATTTCTATTATCATAATGTTTAAATCATTTTAAATCAGCTTATTATTATATGCTTTTTAAGTACATAAGTTTATAATAATTAAATCATAATAAGAAAATATTGAGGTAAAACAAGCATCGGTTCATTCCATGATGCAATGATAATTTCCAAATTGACCCTTAAAAATTTATGATAAATTGTGCTATAAATTATAGCCTATAATGCAAAGGATGTGCACTTGATCATTGTTAACTCATGAATATAATTCACTAGCCAGTAAAGCTCATCAATTTTCAGAGTTCACACCCAATATGTAACACAATAAATTTGATTGCTTCTACAAAAATCAAACATTAAACATTCCATAAAAACAGGTAAAATAGTCTATCGAAAGAAAAGAGTAAAAGATAAATTATTGTGAGCTAACTTCCGGTAAAAACTAAGCAACACAGAGCCTAAAGAGCATCGAACAAAATATCAACCATATGCATTGCCAATGACAGCAGATTCAATCAGTGAGGTCAGAGGTGCACACCTTGCACAGTTGAAAAACCAATGAAGTCCTCCTCAAACCCTTTTATTACTCAAAAGTAGCTTAACGCATGGACCAAAATTAGTGTTGTAGAAGACAAAATTCAGAGGCAGACCAAACATACACAAGCCCTTATTCTAAGTCCACCTAAAAAAATTAATACACTCCATTTTATTATTTTTTAAGAAACCTATAGTGGTTAGACTCGCACTATGAAGCATGGACTCCGACACGGACATCTGACACGACAATGACAGGGATACGTCGACACCGCTAATGTAGAAAATATAGGACACCAACAACGTTACATATATGTTAATTTATTTAAAGACGGACTAAAATGAAAATTAAAATACATATATAAACATCTAACTTGAGCAATTCCTCTAAAAAAAAAATCTAACTTGAGCAATTTATGTCATTAGAAAAATTCTACAACAAGATATCATAGTATTTGACCTTTATTTATTCATCTACTACCAAAAAACCTAAAATTGATATTATCAACTATAATATCTATAATCCCTAATTGATCAACATTTCTCAAAACATGTGTAACTCTTGTATCTATGATGTGCGGAAGCAAGAGAGAGAAAAAATTGTTTTAGATATTTGTTCGAGTTGTTCGATACGGCTTGTATAAGTGTTTTATAGGTGTCAGACACCGATCATAGGAGTGTCAAAGTAAAGAAAAAAAAAATTATTTAGGACATCGGTTCGACACAGGTTGTACGGGTGTCATAGGAATGTTGAACATCGATGCGTGTCGGACACCGCGACAGCCTAGTCCTAAATATGTCTGTGCCTCATAGGACTCGCACACTATAAATAAGGAGAAGAGGAGAACCTGAAATTCGAACTCTGGTCCCTATATATCAATGTTCTTGGAAAAAACAATTGTAATGCACTTATAAAACACTCTTGATTATATATTACATAAGTCGTTTTAGCAACAACAAAAAAATTTGCTCAATTTACAAGTTATTTTATAATATCATCGAGTATTATTTTTTCCCTATTATTTTACCCTTCTGTTTGATGGTCAGGATAGGGAGACATGATATGATACATTAATCATGTCCTGCTTAAATCTCATGTTTGATGCACCAAAGGGATAGGATAAAATAAACCATTTTTCTATCCTATCCTGACTTTCCTTTGTAATTTCTATCCTAGGTATAAGCTGGGTTAGAAATTATCCTGATGGCATTAGAAGATCATTCCTTATTTATTATCTTGATATTCTACCATTTTTAAAATATTGTCATTTTTAAAATAATGATAGCATGTATTTTTTATTATAATTAATAACATGTCATTTTTACAATATTCAATTACTTATGAGAGCAATTTTTTCATTTAATTATAATGATATCCTGTTTGTTATCATGTGCGCATCAAACACGTGATAGGATTAATGTTTATCATGTCCTTATCATATCCTATCTCTATCTTATCCTGACCATCAAACGGGAGTGTGTTTGGATGGGGGAATGTTTTGAGGGAATGTAATGTTTTGAAGGAATTCAAATACTTTGAGGTGAATTCCATTGTTTGGATAATAGTTTGAAGACTTTTCAAAATGATGGATATTTATGAAGAAGTATTTTGTTTAAGTTAAATTTAGAGAATTTCAAATGACACTTAAAAGTTAAGAATTTCAAAATTCTTCATTGTCATAATTTTTCAAATTTTACATTTTGGTCCTCAAAATTTTCAATTTGACCCCAAGAAATTTATAAAAAAATGCAAATTGACCCCTCAAATTTTCCAAATATTATAATTTGGCCCCCTCAAAAATTTTGAAATTTGCAAATTGACCCCTAATTTCATTTTTCAAATTTGGCCCAAAAAAATGATATTTATAAAAGTTGCCCAAAAATGATGACAATAAATTTTTTATTACTCCATCCAAACAATAATATTTAAGAATGAAAACAATTTAATTGAATTATCTAGAATTCTAAATTCTTTAAAATTTCTCAATTACTCCATCCAAACACACCCTGGAGTATTCTTTTCAATTCTTGTAATTGTATTTTTTAATTGTCAATCAAGTTGGTCCATTTGGTATGAATTTAAACCATATTACACAAAGACTTGTTGTTGATATCTGTATTGATATTACAAAGATGGGAGGTTGTGGAACACCGAGATTTCAAAAAAGAAAAAGGAAGAATATTTAATATTACAATGTATTACAAGAACCAATTTTTATAAAATTTACAAGGATTAAAACAAAACAACAACGATCAGAAGAAATTGAAATATGTTTACAAAGACTAAAATAAGACAATTTTTTAGACTAAGAACTGAAAATGTTATATTTGTAGGTGCAAAATGTATATATAAACCTCATTTTAATCTAGAAAAGCATGAGCATTAAGCAACTGGTTGTGCTCAAAAAAAAGAAGGAGCACCCTTCTAAACTCTTGTTAGTCAAAGTGTTTTACAAATATAAAAATTTCAACACCCTTGTGATCTCTATCTACATACTCACCCAAGCACTGTATGCACTATCCATCGACCATGAATTAACACTTCAAAACGAGCAAAACATGTCATCATTCCAAGATAATCATGAACTGAATTTGCAGCCCTTTTGTAGAATATACTTTTTAAGGTTTAATAATTAATCTTTATCCCTAAACTATTAGAAAAAATTAAATAGGTTCCTAAACTAAAAAAATATGTAATTAGATCTTTGGACTGTTTTATGTTCATCAAGTTAGGTGTTTTTATTAAACTTCACTAAGTCAACTGTTAGTCAACACTGACATGTCATTCATATTATATAAATTTGTCCCTAAACTAATTTGAAATTTGTAAATATATCCCTGAATTAATTTAAATATATTAAAGTTGTTTTTTCAGATAAATTATAAAGTGTGCAAAGACAGCATTAAGAGGAGCTGATATCCCATCCTATAACCTAATAAAAATTATAATCAAATCCATGAATTATTATTTTTTAATTAGGTCCTTCTGCAGTTCTATTAAATGAGTGTTGGTAAATGATTAGTCAGAACTAGTTTGCCTTCACCAAAAAAAACATTACTTCACCAAAAAAAAAGTCAGAACTAGTTTGCAATTTTTAAGTAGGTCTCAGAACTAATTTAAACATATGAAAGAATCTTTTATTATATATACTTTATTATCATTGATTTATATAGATATATATAATTTTATTCCTTAAAAAATGATATATATCATTTTACAATAATTACATTTTTTTATATCTAATAAAATAAAAGTTTAATTAATTTGGTTTGTTGAGAGACATACATTTGGCTTAGTTGTGACTTGAATTTTCATTTTATTAATCTCATCATAAAATCCATATTGAGAGATATACTTTCAGCACTATCCCAACTTATCTTTACTAGTTGTTTTTTCTTTTATCCATTTTGAGTTCTCACTGAAGCTTTGTCTTTACCTGTCAGTAATCCTCAGTCTTCACTTGCATGTACATGTACTCCTCTTTATTTACCAAATAGAGTTATAATCTTCACCAAGAATGCAAGCAAGTAAAAAATTTAGTAACTTCATCCCTCTTCTATCTCTATCAACCAATTTGTCTTCCAAAATAATAAAATACAATTACGTCCAGGTGGCATTTACCATGGAAGAGGCTAATCTTTTTCCACCATGGAAAATGCTACTTTTTCTATACACCTGGCAAGTACAACCGGTTGAAAGAACATTTGTTTGGTAACTTCCTTTAAACAAACAAAAAACAATACAATATTATATTAAACTTGGTATTACACCTCCCTTTTAAATTGGTTTGCTTTATACACCATTAAAATCAACTCTCACTATGAATCTATCCGATCTTTTCCATTTTGTTATTATTTTGAATTTGTTGTGGGATTTTGAATTAAAACTGAACTTTATGTTTTTGCTTGTAAATTCATTGTACAATTTCAATTATCCCGATTTGTTTCCATCTGAATTAATTTGTAAAGGTTATTATTATTTTTTTTCATTAATTTTTTTAATTAAAAAATAATTCTTACTTTTGTTTAAGAGGAATTTTGAAATATACAAACTCATATGTAAACTCATATACACACTCATTATTTTTGAAATATACAATTATCACCAATTCTTACTTTTGGTTCCTATAAATATATAAACTTTTCGTTTTAGTCCCTCTAAAAAAAAATTCCGATTTTTAGTCCCCTAAAAGTTTTTCATCGTCACTTTTGGTACCTCTTTTCAAATAAACTCATATGCAGAATTCATATTTTTTAATAAAATAAAAAAAAACTATTTTATCGATGCTTTAAGTTCTAAGAACATGGTTCAGGAGGTCGAAATTATTTTACCAAATTTATTTAACCAAATAATACTTAATGTTTTGGTTTTTTGCGGAGTCAGAAATATGTACGCATGGGTTTCAATTGAATGTTTTTGTTGGGCCTCGGTGATTTTCGTTTTAAAATAGGCTCATTGTCCATTATTGTGCCAATAGCCCATAAAATAAAATATCATTAAACTTTATCATGTGGGGTCAAATTTTTTGTAAAATTTTAAAAATAAAAAGTCATCAATAGGTTGTAAGTGGACAATCTTAATCATTCAATATTTTTATTAATATATCAATGGTTCACATTCACCTTTCCCATGGAAAATGATTAGACATTCTTACAGTAAATGCCACCTTAAGTCCATGGACATACGGCTTGATAAAAAAAAGTCTATAAATTTGAAACTTCATAATCAAACAAGAGAGAAGGAAGAGAAATGGAAAAGCAAAAAA